>Ga0209581_1000439_pt1 | contig 89675 bp, 80 predicted proteins | sample Coa_R2_FD_187160 | JGI IMG/M metagenome (GOLD analysis project Ga0209581, IMG submission 187160) | Surface soil microbial communities from Centralia Pennsylvania, which are recovering from an underground coalmine fire - Coalmine... | ecosystem: Environmental > Terrestrial > Soil > Unclassified ...
TACAACGCCACCCTGACGTGGACGAATTCCCGCGAGGTCAAGATGACCGTCGGCGACCAGCACTGGGACTTCATCGCGCCGAATCTCGACGGCAAGGACGACGGGGATTACCTCGTCGGCACATGGGTGATCCACGTCATGCAGTGGTACGACAATCGGTTCTCGATTGATTACTCGCTCCCGGCGGGCAAGTTCTTGTACGACCGCTACGCCACCTTCACGATCAAGCCGGACCCCCAGGGCAACAACATCACGATCTCGCCGAAGGCGGCGCCGGGCCTCACGGCCTTCAACCCGGGCGTGAAGGTCTATGTACCGGCGTGCGCTGAAGCCCATCACGCAGCCAATGAACCGCCGCCGCTCTGCGGCCCGGCGTTCCTCTACTCCACGCTGTCCACGGCGGACCCGAGTCTCCAGAATGCGACGTTCGAGTTCTGGTACGACCCGGCGACCCGTCGTTTCGGCGCGGACGTCGTCAGCACCGCGCGCCAGATCGGCCCGATCAACCAGCACATCGACCTCTACATCGAGGATCCGGATCTCATCATCGGTCGAGGCATCACGGAAGGCTCGAGCGCATTTGGAACGAGGAACTACGAAAATCTGTTCATCGACGGCCAGATGAATATCGAGCTCATCCTGCAACGAATGCCGGATGGGTACTTGGGCTCTAATTATACCTCTGGTTTGTGATGATCGGGTTGGCGAGCGTGCGGCCAAATGACGGAGGCGTTTCAATGAAACAGACGATTGTTCTTGGCATCATGTTGTCCGTGGCGCTTCGCGCTGGCGCCCAAATGACCTACCCGCTGGATCCGAGCCTTCTGCACCCGGAACTCGGCGTGTTCCTGCCCTACCGCGGCACCTACTACGACCCGACGCAGTCGGGCACCGGCATCCAGGTGGATGTCGGCGCCTCGGGCAACGCCTTCGTCACGTATTACAGCTACACCGCGACCGGGCAGCCGGACTGGTACATCCTGCAGGGCACGTACCAGCCCTCCGACGAGGTGACGCGCTGGACCACCGGCGTGATCGGCACCCTGAGCGGCACGTTCTACCAGGCGTTCAACGGGCAGTGTCTGGGATGCCCGTACACGCCGACCGGCGGCGCGGTGCTCACCAACTACAACGCCACCCTGACGTGGACGAATTCCCGCGAGGTCAAGATGACCGTCGGCGACCAGCACTGGGACTTCATCGCGCCGAATCTCGACGGCAAGGACGACGGGGATTACCTCGTCGGCACATGGGCTGCTTCCATCGCCCTCGCGCAGGACGGAAAGTATCCACACAAATGGGTAACATCGGGCGACATCGAGCTGGCTCCGGCGCCGTATCCGGTAGTCGTGGCGCCGGGCTCATCCGCCCTGACCAACATGCCGCCCGGCGCGAAGACCTACATCATCACTTCACAAGCGAGAAATAACCCCTCGAGCTACAACACCTTCCTCTTTGGTTTCCTTGCTTGCATGAATCGATGCATCGACCACAGCTACAACGACACGCCATCGCAGGCAATCTTCTGGTACGACCAACCGTCCAACCGCTTCGGTATCGACTCGGCGCATCCGCAGACGGATCAGCAGGGTCAAACGACCAAGTACGTGATCGGGCCGAACAATGCCCACTACGACCTCCATCTGGTAGCGCCCAACCACATCGTCGGCCGCGGTGTATACGAGGGGACCTTATACACTGACGGTAATTTCATACCCGGTGGCTCGGAGTTCAGAATCAGCCTTGTGAAGCTGCCGGCGCCGGCGGTGGGGCCATGAGGGTGGGGAGGGACAGAAGCCGGGCTGAGCCTCCGAAAAGTAGAAGTTGGGACCGGGACACGCACACCACAAACCGTTCGACAAAGCTGGGGGGTTAAGGGGCTACCCGCGCGAAATTCGCGGGTCTTGTATCCCAAGCGAAGCGAAACGCCGCGCATCCTTGAGCAGGAGGATCAGTTGCCGTTCGTTCTCCGGGGTCGGTTCAAAGCCGAAGCGCCGGTGGAACGCCTCCGCTTCGGCGTCGAGGGGATGGGTCAGCAGCGCGCGGATACCTGCATGCTCGGCCACTGCGATGGCGCGGCGGATGGCATCCTGCAGGAGACTGAAACCCAGGCCGCGCTTTTGGTAGTCGAGGTCTACGGCGAGCCGAGCCAGGATGATGAGCGGGATCGGGTACTGCCCCATCCCGCGCCGTACCCGCTCCGGTGCCTCGAGCGTGTCGATCTGGCCGGCGGTCAGGCTGTAATACCCGGCCACCCGATCCCCGTCGCAGACGACGAAGGTTCTCGCCGAGCCGCTCCCTTGGGCTTGGCGCGCGTGGCGCAGCAGCCATTCGGTGAGCACCGGTTTTCCACAGTCGAACTCTTCCAGCCGGTGACGCGCATCGAGCGGCTGCGGTTCCGACAGACTCATTCCTTGGCCCAAACCGGACGCCGGGAGAACAGGTCGGCGAGGCCGGGGTTGTCCGATTCCGGCCGATCCAGCATTTCCAGGATGGCTCGGTACTGGCTGCCGGAGACCATGAACAGGCGCTGGTCGAGCAGAGTCTGCTCGGCGGCCTGGTAAGCGGCATCGAGGATGAAATCGGTCAGCGATTTGTGCGCGACCTCGGCGGCGCGACGCAGGATGGCTTCCTGCTTAGGGGTCGCGCGCAGCCCGAGGCGGGCCGAGCGGGTGGTCGTGTTGGCGGGCATGGAATGCGTTCTCATGATGTACGTTTGGCGCAATGTTAGTACAAATGACGCCAGACGTCCACGGATGAGCTTTGAACGACGAAGACCCCGCCGGCCCCGGGCTGCGACGGCGCGTGCCGCACCCATGCGCCTACCGCGCCGGGCGCGAGTGCGCGGACCGCCCGCGTCGCCGGGTACGCGGGAGAGACCGTGCAAAGGGTTCAATCGAACTGCCCGCCCGGACTCATCACCCAGTCGTGCAGGACGTTGTAGTCCTCGGGGCTGATGTCGATGATGCGGAAGCCGGTCCAGAACTGGCCGGGCACGTTGGCCGGCTCGCTCCACTGCTCGTGCACGCCGACTTCGAGCGTGTGCAGTTGCGCGGTGGCGCCGCTCGGCAGCGGAAAGCGGAACTGGTAGAGCGCGTCGTCGCGCAGGCGCTGCGGGCTGATCAGCAGCATGCCGTCGATCGACAGATTGCCGACGTTGCCCACCGTCTGGCCGGTGATGGCGTTGGTCACCTGGATGGCGTGGCGGGCGCGTTTGCGTTGCGAGCGGCGGTGTTCGGTGGTCATGGCGGTTTCTCCCGGATCGCGCGTCACGCCGGCGCCGGCTGCGGCTGCGGGCCGCCGCCGACCAGGGCCTTGAGCGAGGCGAGGATCGCCTTCCAGGCGCGATCCACCAGGGTTTCCTGTTCCGGCTCGACGATCGTGGCCTGGCCGTTGACGACGTCGCGCGCCAGTTGCTCCAGCGATTTCTCCTCGGTGCGCACGCCGCGTTGATTGACGAACAGGCAGCGTCCGGTGAGCGTGGAAAACCAGGCGAGCTTGCGCCGCACCTTGTCGCCCTGCTGATTGGTGCGGAACTCGAACCAGGTGCCGAACGGCAGGGTCTTCAGGCGTTCGAGCATGTGCGCCTCGGCGCTGTCGGGCGCGAACGGCTTGGGTCGTTCGATCCTGGCGGGCGCGGCCGCGCCGTCGTCGCCGAGCCGCGGCTTGCTCTTGAGCTTGAGCGCGATCTCGGTGTTGGAGCTCGGGCTCTCCTCGTTGGCGGCCTGCTCCGGCAGGAACAGGCGCTTGACCACGGCCTGCACGTCGTCCTTGTGATAGCCGACCTGGTCGAGTCCGCTCTCGATCTCGCTGCGCAGCAGCGGCGAGACCTTGTTGTCGCCGGCGCGCAGATCGCCGAGCGAGAGCAGCTGCTCGGCCACGCCCAGCCGCTTCTTGTAGACCTCGCTCTCCTCGCCCTGGCGCAGCAGGGTGAGCGCGAGCACGTCGGTCCAGGCCTGCTCGAGCAGGGCGCGCACGAGTTTGCCCGGCCGCGCCTTGGCCACGCGCTCGGCGATCGCCTCGCGCGCGCGTTGACGCGCCAGTTCCAGCTTCTCGCGACCGCGCGCGGCATCGACGTGGCGCCGCTCGGTGACCTCGGCCTTGCGCGCCAGCGTGTGCATGTGCTGCGACAGGTCGGCGAGCAGGTTCTCGATCACGCCGAGATTGCCGTCGAATTCCTGGGTGACGCGGTCGACCACCATCTGCATCTTGTCGACCAGTGCGCGATCGGCCGGACCCTCGCTGTCGTCGAGCCAGTGCACGCCGGTCTCGGCGATCGCGTTGAGCAATTGCCGCGCCGGATGCGTGCGGCGGGTGAAGAAGCTCTTGTCCTTGAGCGCCACGCGCAGCAACGGCACCTGCAGCTTGGTGAGCAGCGCCTGGGTGCTGCCGTCGGGCCGGGTGTTCTTGGCGATGTAGTCGAACAGCATGCCGACCAGATCGATGGTGTCGGCGTCCTCCGGCGCGAGCTGCGGCGCGCGGCCGTCGGGCGCGAACTGGCGCAGATGCGCGAGCAGGTCCTGCTTGAGGTGGGAGACCGAGCGCTGCACCAGCTTGCCGCCCAGCATCAGCGGCGAGGGCGGCTTGGCTTGCAAGGTGCTCAGCACCGATTGCACGTCGTCAGCGTTCGGCACGTAGCTGTTCGGCGGCGGCGCGTCGCCGAGCCCGAGCGCGTGACGGCGTCCGGCGAGCAGTTCGCGCAGGGTGGTGAACAGTTCCGAATCGCGGTCGTCGGCCGGCGCGGTGTGCATGGCCGGCTCCGGACCGAAGCCGCCGAGGTGACCCGGCGCCATGCCCAGCGGCGGCAGATAGCCGCCGCTCAGGTGGTGAGCCGCGCCCGCGGCCGCCGGCGGCGCCTCGGCCGCGCCCGCGGCGGGGCCGGCGGCGGCTTCGGCTTTCGTCGCCGGGCCCTTGGCGTGCGGCAATTGCACGCGCAGGTGGCGCAGGATGCGCTGCTCGACCAGAAAATCGTTGACTGTCTGGTAGAGCGCGCCGACCGGAATCTGCACCAGCCGATCGAAGGTGCGGTACAGCAGAATGCGCGCCTCGGCGCTGATGTCGAGGCCGGTGGCGGCATGGCGCAGCGCCTGGCCGAGCCGCGCCGGGCCGATCGGCAGCGTCTCGGCAGCGAAGATCGGCGCGCCGGCGAGCACGGCGAACCGGTGGCCGAGCACGAACAGGATCTGCGCCTGGCGGATGTCGGTGCGCGCGGCGAATTCCTGCAACGCCAGCGATTCCTCGAGATCGCGCGTGTCGACCAGCGACAGTTCCTGGCGCACCGGCGGCGCCCCGGGGCGCAGTTTCGGTTCCGGCGCGGCGGCCTCGTGCGGTTGATCGAAGCGGGCGAGCGCGTCTTCCAGCGCCAGCATGAAGCGCGGCGCGACGTCGGCGCGGCCGCGCTTGATCTCGCGCAGAGTCTCGAAGCAGCGATACTGCTGCTCGTTGCTGCGACTCTGCTCGGCCATGCGGAACAGTTGCGCCTCGACGTCGTCGAGCGTCATCAGCAACGGACGCTCGAGGCCGGTGGAGGCGAGGTTCAACACGCCCTCGAGCAGGTGGCGCAGGCGCGCGGACCAGTCGGTCCGGCTGGCCAGCGTGATCAGCGCCGGCCGCTCCTCGGCGACCTTCCGTCCCGCCTTGCCTTCCGCCTGGTTCATCGACCGCCATCCCCACGTGCGTTCGAATTGACCAAGCAGATTCTATGCCTGCGGCGCGACGGCAGCCAGCGCCGTGCGCCAGGCGCCCGCAGACGCCTCAATGCGCCCGCCAGGCGACTTCCAGGTAGGCCGAGCGCCCGGGCGTGTTGTAGCCGTGGGCCAGTTCGTAGAACCGGTCGGCGGCGTTTTCCAGACGCAAACTGACGCGCCAGGGCGCATTCGGCCGGTAGCTCAGGCGCAGATTGACGAGCGCATAGCCCGGCAGCGGGCGCTCGCCGATGTCCTCGCGGCGGCCGCTGGCGAGGAACTCGACGCCGGCGCGGAGCTCGTCGCCGAGCGCCCGCTCGAACACGCTGGCGAGTTTGCGCTTGGGCCGGCGCAGCAGCGCCGAGCCGTCGTCGGCATTGCGCGGATTCTGCACCGTGGCATTGGTCGTCAGCGACCACGCCGGCGTGTCCCAGCGATGCATGAGTTCGAGGCCGTCGATCGCGGCGCGATCGACGTTGATCGCCCGATACGTGCTGCCGCCGCTGAAGTCGATCAGATCGTGCACGCGCGTGGAGAAGGCGTGCGCCTCCAGCCGTTGGGCGGCGTCGATGCGCCAGACGAGACCGAGTTCGGCGGTGCGCGAGCGTTCCGGGTCCAGGTCCGGATTGCCGGCGTAGTAGCCGCCGTAGCCCGGCGAGTACAGCTCGTTCAGGGTCGGCGCGCGGAATGCGGTGCCGTAGCTCGCGGTCAGGCGCAGGTTCTCGGTCCATTGTCCGCCGAGCGCCGCGGAACCGGAAAACGCGCCGCCGAAGGTGTCGTAATGATCGTAGCGGCCGGCGATCTCGCCATCGAGCGCGGCTTCGTGCGCGCGCCAGCCGGCGAACACGCCGGTCGTGTGACGGGCGACGGCGTAGGGCGCGCCGGAGCCGGTGCTGTCGGTGCTCGTGCCGTGATCGTGGACGTAATCGAAGCCGGCGACGAGCTGCTGCGCGGCGGACCAGGCGATCTCGTTGGTCCAGGTCAGTTGCTCGCGGGTGGAGTGGAACGCGCTGCCGAACGTCGGCGTGGCGAGGTCCTCGCGCGCGCTGCCGAGGCTCAGGCGCTGCCGCCAGCGCTCGCCGAGCGCGCCCTCGAGGTTCACACCGAGCGCCTGATCGAGCGTGTGCGAGATGCCGTCGGTCGCGCCGTTGTCGAAGCTCTGCGTGCCTTCGCTGCGGAAGGCGCTGGCCGACAGCGTCTGCGCGCCGAGCCGGTACGAGCCGGCGGCGACCAGATTGTGATTCTGCATGCCGTTGGCGTCCGGGTTGTAGATACAGTACGGATCGTCCGGGCCGTGGCAGACGCCGGGATTGGTGGCGGAGAAGCCGCCGACATGGCGCGCGCCGGCCTGCACGCTGAAGCCGCCGCGTTCGTCCTGCGCGCCGATGCCCGCGCTGCCGTCGGCGCTGCGATAGCTGCCGTAGCTCGCGGCGGCGCTCGCGCCGTCCAGCCGGCGCGTGAATACCTGGATCACGCCGCCGATCGCGTCCGAGCCCCAGTAGCTCGCGCGCGGGCCGCGCACGATCTCGATGCGCTCGATCGCCTCGAGCGGCAGGTTCTCGAAGGCGAACGCGCCGGTGTTCGCCGAGGCGACGCGCACGCCGTCGATCAGCACCAGCACGTGATTGGAATTGGTGCCGCGCAGGAACACGCTGGTCTGCTCGCCGGCGCCGCCGGTGCGCGTCACGTCCACGCCCGCCTCCAGGCGCAGCAGTTCGATCAAATCCGGCGCCGCACTCGCCTCGAGGTCGGCGCGGGTGAGGATGCTGACGTCGGCCAGGCTCACATCGGCGGTTTCCGCCACGCGCGAGGCGGTCACCTCGACCGGCGCAAGCCGCGCCGCGTCGTCGCCGGCCGGTGCACGGTCCGGCTCGCCCGCGGACGCGACACGCAGGCCGACGAGAAGAAGGAAAAAGTATACAATGGACTTTTGTGGCATGATGGACCTCCGTTGCGCTCACCCGCGTTGGTCGGCAGGGGCTGCGGAGGTGCGGAACGGACGCGGCAGAGGCGCGGCGGCCGGTCCGTTGCCCGCCGCAACGCCCTGAGCTTCGGGTCGATGACCCGCCGCGGGCCGGTCTCCGGACTTGCAAGTGGCGCCAGCGCCGGCCCCGATCGCCTTCCCGTGCCTGGCACAGTGGCGTGATGGATCGGAGCGAACTTGCCTACCGTTGCGGGGGCAGCGCCGGCTTGGAGCGTGCGGCCATGGCTGGCCACCTCGGCATCCTCGCGATCAGGGACGATCACCAGGACCGCTCGCACCGGCTTCCCGTTTCACCCCAACCTCGCCGAGCCTGCCAACCTCGTTGCATCGTCAGCGGGCCGGCAGGCGGGACACCTGCGGCGCGCGCAGTGTAAGGACGACGGCGCCACGGTGCAAGCGAGCGGGTTCGCCGCTCAGTCGCGGTCGCTGTGGGTGGCGATCTCCACGAGTTCGCCGTTCGCGTCCACGGTGAGCGCGATCTCGATCGGACGACAGCACACCGCGCAGTCCTCGACGTAGCGCTGCGAGCCGGCGGACAGATCGACCACGCTCTCGAACCGCTCGCCGCAATACGGGCAGTGCAGGACGACCGTTTCGATCACGGACCGAGACCTGCCGGCGCGGTCACAGCGCGGAGCCGCACGCGCCCGAGGACGAGATCGAACTTGACCGGCACGCTCATGCGGCGGTTCTGCGCGGTTGCGGGGCGTCGTCGAGGAACAGGGCGATGACGTCGTTGAGGAAGCGCCGGCCGAGCTCGCTCGCGCGCACGCGCTCGCCGTCGCGTTCGAGCCAGCCGCGCGCCGCGCCGAGCTCGAGTTCGCGCGCGATGGCGGATGCCGGCAAGCCGGTGCGTGCGGTGAAATCGTCGAGCGCGAAGCCGGCGTTCAGACGCAGCGCGTTCAGCATGAACTCGAAGGCGAGGCGCGCCCGCGGCACGAGTTCGTCGCCGCCGATCGCGCGCGGCGTGCCGGCGTGCGCGAGATAGCCGCGCGGCGGGCGCAGCTTGAAGCGGCGGCGCACGCTGCCGTCGGGCGCGGTGAGCTTGGCGTGCGCACCGGCGCCGATGCCGAGGTAATCGCCGAACTCCCAGTAGTTGCGGTTGTGCACGCACTCCGCGCCGGCGCGGGCATAGGCGGAGACCTCGTATTGGGCGAAGCCGGCGGCGGCGAGCCGCGCCTGACACGCCTCCTGCATCTCCCAGGCCGCGTCCTCGTCCGGCAGCGGCGGCGGGTTCGCGGCGAACGCGGTGTTCGGTTCGAGGCTGAGCTGGTAATGCGACAAATGCGGCGTTTGCAGCGAAATGGCTTTTTCCACATCGGCCAGCGCGCCGGCCGGGGTCTGCCCCGGCAGCGCGTACATCAGGTCGAGATTGAGGTTCGCGATGCCGGCGTCCTGCGCCGACTTGACCGCGCGCTCGGCCTCGCCGGCATCGTGGATCCGCCCGATGCGCGCGAGCGCGGCGTCGTCGAAGCTCTGCACGCCGAAGCTGATGCGATTGACGCCGGCGCGGCGGTAGGCGGCGAACGGGCCGTGCTCGACCGTGCCGGGATTGGTTTCCAGGGTGATTTCGATGTCCGGCGCGAATGTCAGGCGCGCGGCCACGCCGTCGAGGATGCGCGCGATCGCATCGGCCGCGAACAGACTCGGCGTGCCGCCGCCGAAAAATATACTTTTCAGCATCCGGCCATGCGCGAGCGGCAGGTCGTGATCGAGATCGCGCAGCAGCGCCGCGGCGTATTCGGCTTGCGGCAATTCGCGCGGCGCGTTGTGCGAATTGAAATCGCAATACGGGCACTTGCGCACGCACCACGGGATGTGGACGTAGAGCGACAGCGGCGGCAGGGCGGGCATGCGCCTAGTGTACTCGCTCCCGTGCGATGTTGAAACAGATGTTATAATCGATTCGTCGAGCACCGGAGTCTAGCCATGAACCTCAAGCTCAAGATCACCACCGTCGGCAATTCCGCCGGCGTCATCCTGCCGCGTGAACTGCTGGCCCGGTTGCGCGTGGGCAAGGGCGACACGCTCTACGTCACCGAACTGCCGGACGGCATCAAGCTCGCGCCGTTCGACCCCGAGTTCGCGGCGAAGCTGGAGGTGGCCGAACGCATCATGCGCCGCCGCCGCAATCTGCTGCGCCGTCTCGCCGACAGTTGAGGTGCGACGATGATCGTCTGGCTGGATCGCGCCTTGGTGTTGGCCATCCACGATCGGCAACTGGCCGAGCATGGCGGGGTCGCCGGCCTGCGCGACGAGAACCTGCTCGAATCGGCGTTGGCCGAACCGCAGCAGATGCACGCCGATGCGGAACCCGAACCGGATCTCGCCGACCTCGCCGCGGCGCTGGCCCATGGTTTGGCGCGCAATCATCCCTTCATCGATGGCAACAAGCGCACCGCTTCGGTTGCCTGTGAAACCTTCATCGAACTCAACGGGGCGCGACTCGAAGTCGAGGATGACGCCTTCTATCCGCAAATGCTCGCCCTCGCCAGCGGCCATCTCCCTGCCGAGCAATTCGCCGCGTGGCTGCGTGCGCACCTGCGCGCCGCGCGCGCGCAGGAACGCCCGGGACGCTATCGAGTCAAACCACCGGCCGCCTCGCGCGCCAGGCGGCCAGCGCCCGCGCGCGGCGGTTGACGCGATTCTGCGCCACCGCATCGAGCTCGGCAGCGTTGGTGGCGAGCGCGGGATCGAGCAGCGGTGAATCGCAGGCGGAACCGCGATCGCTGCGCGGGGCCGTCCTGCGGCGGCTCAAAGCGCGTCGAACGGGCTCTGCACACCCCGGCCGCCCTTGTTCAGCACGTGGGTGTAGATCATCGTCGTGCTCACGTCAGCGTGCCCCAGCAGTTCCTGCACGGTGCGGATGTCGTAGCCGTTCTGCAACAGGTGCGTGGCGAAGGAATGGCGCAACACGTGCGGCGTGCACGGCTTCACGATCCCGGCGCGGGCGGCCGCGAGTTTGACCGCCCGCTGCACCGTCTCCGGCAGAATGTGCTGGCGTCGCGTCCTGCCCGAGCGCGGATCGGTGGTGCGCGTGGGCGAAGGAAAGACGTATTGCCAGCCCCAGCTCCTGCCCGCCCCGCGATACTTCGCCGCCAGCGCCTCGGGCAGCCACACCTCGCCGTAGCCGTCGGCCAGGTCCGCATCGTGCAGCGTCTTCACCCGCGCCAGTTGCTCCTGCAGCGGCGCGATCAGGTTCTCCGGCAGCATCGTCACCCGGTCCTTGCCGCCCTTGCCGTCGCGCACCACGAGCTCGCGCCGCTCGAACTCCACGTCCTTTACCCGCAGGCGCAGGCCCTCGAGCAGGCGCAGGCCGGATCCGTACAGCAGGCTCACGATCAGCCACATCGTGCCGTTGAGCTCGTGCAACAGCGCCCGCACTTCGCGCGGCGTGAGCACCACCGGCAGGCGCTTGCGCACCTGGGCCTGCACGACCTCGTCCAGCCACGGCAGCTCGACGCCGAGCACCCGCTTGTAGAGGAACAGCAGCGCCGCCTTGGCCTGGTTCTGGGTGGGCGCCGCAACCTTGCGCTCGGTCGCCAGGTAGGTGAGGAACGCACTCACCTCCGGTGCACCCATGTCCTTCGGATGGCGTTTGTCGTGGAACAGGATGTAGCGCCGCGCCCAGTCCAGGTAGGACTGCTCGGTGCGATAGCTGTAGTGCTGCACGCGCAGCGCCTCGCGCATGCGGTCGAGCAGCCTGGGCGGCTTGGCGGCGGGTGCATCCATCCGCCGGATTTTAGGCAGCCTAATTCTGAAATGCTAGTGCGAAAAGCGGTATTCACCGAAGTGCTTTTTGACTTAGACGACTCGACGTGCTAGCATCCATCCGTTCCATTTTCAGTTAGGCAAATGCGAGAGTCGGGCGCCGAGTCATCGCGGGGGCGCCCGCGGCGTGCTTCCAGCAACGTACCTCGCAGGGTTTTCCTCTGGTACGGGCTGTGGGTCGCGGCGAATATTGGAGTGACTGCCCTGGGTATCGGAGATGGCGGCGTAAGCTCGCACTTGAGTCTTCTACTCACCGGTTTTCCGCTCTCCTTGGTCTCCCTCGCCTTGCCGTCTGCATCCCTTGGAGGCGTTCTTGTCGCTGGGCTTCTCGGCTTGCTTCAATGGTGCGTCGTAGCTTTGCTCATGTCCTCCCGAGGAGCAGGTCGTGTTGCCTAACCCATCGTTGGAGCGGACGTCTTTGAGCTGGCCGCGAAGGGCGGTGGTTTATCCTGCCTTGCGCGGCCAGCTCAAAGCCGCCGCTCAACTCAAACGTTAGACGCCACAAATGAACGCAGCAAACGCCGCCGCTAGTCACCCGCTGATTTTCTATGTCGGCGCCGTGCTCGGTGCAATTGTTGTTGGGCTGCTTGTAGGTCTCATACCTCTAGCCGTTGGATTTCTTACCAACCAAAAGCGTCTCGGCACAACCGGCTTCATTTCTTGCTTCGTGAGCAGCCTCATCGCAGGCGCTTTGCTCGCTGTTCCTGTGGCCGCTGGGTTTAGCATTTACATCGCGGTTAAATCGAACCGTACCAACAAGACAGATGCACCGCCTTCGTCTCCGGCGGCACAGCCGAACGCAGAAGAACAGCTCCGCGATAGGATGCGGAAGAAGACTGCATTGTCAGGCGTTGGCGGATGGCTCATATTCTTTTGCGTCGGTCTCACGATACTGGGTCCCTTATGGTCGATTGGTCAGCTCACATCGACTTACGAGAAGGCAAAGCCCGCACTCGATCGTTTCCCCGCTCTTAAGTCGGCAGTTGATTTCGAGACTGGCGGCTCCGTCATCCTTCTGATTTACGGCTTTATAGTTGGCTGCATTATTTGGAGCGGTAGTCCTTCTGGTCGCCGCGTCGCACGTCAGTTCCTCGTCATCAGACTGGTTGGTTTTCTTGGCATCGAGGCGATCACATTCTCCATGATTTCAGACATGGCACCCGCGGCGACTGCCGCAGGCACCAGCGAAGCATTCACTGCAATATTTCGAGAAGTAATTTACTTCCTAATTTGGTGGTTTTACTTCAAGCGATCAGTCCGAGTTCGAAATACTTATGGTCCTGAACGCACCTAACCAATCGCTGCAGCCAACCGCTGGCCGTTGCTATGTCTAGCTTTTCATGACTTCAACAGTCAACCTTGTAACAAAGCTCGCTTCCGCCAGCGGTGGCTGAGCTTGGTCTCGTTAGGCCTCATGAATCTGCTCCGTCGCATCTTTGCCTTCTTTGCACTTTTCAGAGCGTCGCCTGCATCGCATGCGCAAACGGCCGCAAGTATTGGCCCTGAGCTTCGGCAAACGTTTCTGAACATCACTGCGGCAAAGGCAGGCGTTGTACCAAACCCTCAGTTTCCGCACGTCTTCGGCGTTGCACTGGATTGGCCCATTGACGAGTACTTTGCAACAGTAATTTCCCTGTCTGACGGCTCGGCGAGTTTGTACACCACATCTACCTTCGGGGTTATCGGCGGGGCAGGTCACGAGGTCATCCGCGCGGCCGCAAAACATTTTGTGTCTACAGCCGAGAAGTATTTTGCCGAGGCCTCTCCGGTGTCGGCGTATCCTTATCCTCCACGGGGCAAGGTTCGTTTTTACCTACTTACTTATAGTGGTGTCCGTGTAATCGAAGCGGACGCCGAGCGCATCTACTCGGGGTCCGATAAGTTCTCGCCTTTGTTTGGGGCGGCGCAAGACGTAGTTACTCAACTGCGCCTTGTAACCGAGAAGAAATGAGGCCTAACTATTCGTTCAAGCGGACCGTTGCGGATGGGTTGCGGTAAACTGTTAGGCATTGCGGCAACGGCCGCTTAGCTCAAGCGTTAGGTGCAGTCGAAGGATGAAGCAAACGCTTGGTCTCGTTGCCTTGGTTGTCCGCGACTACGACGAGGCGCTGAGCTTCTTCGTTGGTACTCTGGGCTTCTCGCTTGTGGAGGACACGTACATCCCAGAGCAAGACAAGCGTTGGGTTGTGGTGGCTCCGGCGGGTTCCGGCGGGTCCCGCCTATTGCTTGCACGAGCAGTGTCAGGGGAGCAGGAGTCACGAGTCGGCAACCAAACGGGCGGCCGGGTGTTCTTGTTCCTCTACACGGAAGATTTCTGGCGAGATTACGAGCGCTACCGAAGTCGCGGTGTTGAATTTGTCCGCCCGCCGAAGGAAGAGCGCTACGGCACTGTGGCAGTGTTCCGTGATTTGTATGGCAACCTGTGGGATCTCCTGCAACCCAAGGAGCACTAACGGTGCGAGCACCTAACCCATCGTTGGAGCGGACGTCTTTGAGTTGGCTGCGAAAGGCAGTTATTCATCATGCCTTGCGCAGCCAACTCAAAGCCGCCGCTCAACTCAAACGTTAGCCTTCGCAGAAGCCGTGCTAGTCACTTTGGCCAAATTTCTTGATCCTTGGGAAGCCTACGTTGTGCGAGCGCGGCTCGAAGCGGATGGCATTCCGGCTACAGTTGCTTTCATCAATCACGCTATCGCAGATTGGCCAATGTCACTTGCACTCGGCGGCACCGTTGTTCAGGTGCCAGCGAGTGTTTTTGAACAAGCTCGGAGCATCCTAACCGCTTACCAAGCGGGCACCCTTGAAGATGAGCTAAACGATGCTATAGGTTCACAGAGAGAGCACTGTCCGCGTTGCGGCTCCATCAATTTCAAGCGTACTTTGCCCTGGCGTACGCGGCTCTACCTAACGCTCATCGTTTTGTTTGTGGCCGTGTTTCCCATGAAGTACAGTTTGTTTATCTGCAGGGCGTGTGGGTTTCGGTGGCAATGGGGCGAAGGCTAACTATTCGCTTAAGCGGACCGCTGCGGGTCGGCACGGTGTAGACTGAACCTTATCGCCGCAGCGGCCGCTTAACTCAAGCGTTAGAACCGCTGCCAATCGTTTCAGGTATCATGGTGCCAAACGGAGGCTGCGCTATGCTTCAAACCTATACTGCTGTCATCAAGCACGACGAGGGCGCCTGGATCGGCTGGATCGAAGAAGTTCCCGGCGTAAACTGCCAGGAATCCACACGCGAAGAGCTTCTCTCATCCTTGCGTGTCACGCTCGCCGAAGCCATTGAACTCAATCGCGCCGAGGCGCGCGACGCTGCTGGCAAGGGGTACGAAGAACTGCCTATTGCCGTATGAAGCGGCGCGACTTTCTTGTGCATCTTCAAGCTCATGGCTGCCAGCTGCTTCGTGAAGGTGGCAGCCATTCCTGGTGGGTCTACATCGAATCCAACAAACGCAGCTCCATTCCACGCCACACCGAAATTAACAACCACCTCGTTCGCAAGATTTGCCGCGACCTTGGCGTTCCCGCGCCAAAGCGGTTCTAACTATTCGCTCAAGCGGACGGCTGCGGGTCGGTTGCGGTAGACTGTTAGGCATTGCCGCAGCCGCCGCTTAGCTCAAGCGTTGGGCGGCATCGGAGAGATCTGCATGAACTTCAAGGATCTGAGCGACCCAAAGTCTGTGCTGAAGGCCATCGCCGAATTCGATGCGATGGGGAGAGACGCCTTTCTGAGTCACTACGGGTTTGGCAAGGCCCGAATGTTTTTTCTCATCCATAAGGGAAAGTCGTACGACTCCAAGGCGATCGTCGGTGCCGCATACGGGCATCAATTTGGGACGCCATTAACTCCCACAGATTTTTCGGGTGGCCAGGCCACGGTTGTGCCGAAGCTGGCGGAGCTCGGGTTCGAGGTGGTCGCTTTGGAACTAAACGAGCGATCGGCTGCGATGCCAGAGGAGGTCCCCGAGTCCGTGTGGGAAGGAGCTCGTCGATCGGTGACGGTCAACTCATATGAGCGGAGTCCGGCTGCACGCGGAGCGTGCATAGAGCACCACGGCAGCACGTGCGCAATTTGTGAGTTCGATTTTGCCGCGGAGTATGGACCGGAGTTCCAAGGATTTATCCACGTGCATCATCTTGTGCCCATCGCTAAGATCACAGAGAGGTACAAAGTGGATCCCAAGAATGATCTTCTCCCGGTATGTCCAAATTGCCACGCCGTCCTCCATTACGGCGGCAAGGACAGAACGCCAGAGCAAGTTCGCAATCTACGCCGAAAGGCGCGGAAGTCGTAGCGCGCAGATGCCGCCCAACAACAGGTTCCAGCGGACGTCCCTGCCTCCGGACCCTCGGCCCTCCGGCAGGGCCGCCGCTTAGCTCAAGCGTTAGGCTGCATCCGGGCGTCATCGTATAATTGCCGGATGAAAGTCAGTGAAATTCTCCGGCTCCTGCAAGATGATGGCTGGTTCCTCGTTGCAATCCGTGGAAGTCACCGCCAATACAAGCATTCTTCCAAAGTAGGCCGCGTCACCGTTCCGGGCAAACCGAGCGATGACTTGGCGACAGGCACGCTTAACAGCATACTTAAACAAGCGGGCCTCAAGAGGTAATCACCATGCGCTACGCAGTCGTAATCGAGCAAGCCGAAGGCAACTATTCTGCCTATGTTCCCGACCTTCCGGGCTGTGTTGCCACTGGCAGCACCATCCCAGAGGTCGAGTCACAAATTCGCGAGGCTATCACCTTCCATCTCGAAGGTCTTCGCGAAGACGGCATTCCTGTACCTCGCCCCGCTAGTCAGGTCGAGTACATCGAGATTGCAGCCTAACTATCCGTTCAAGCGGACCGCTGCGGGTCGGCTGCGGTAGACTGTCAGGCATTGCGGCAGCCGCCGCTTAGCTCAAGCGTTAGGTTGCTGAATGTCCGCTGCTCCATTGCCAACCGTGTTTGAAAGCCTAGGTCTGCAAATCAGCTCGTGCCAATCCTCATAAAGCAAACAGGTTTGGGTTACGAGGCAACTGCGACGCCTCCTCATGTTCGTGTGCCAACGTGGCGTACGCCACATCCGCTGCCCGCGCGTGAACTTGTCGCAGCATTGCTTGCACTTGGCTGCCATCAAACCGACATCGGAGACGCCTTCTATTCGGCAAACCCCAATTGGCTCTCGGAAATGTCGTCGCAAGACCGTACTGGTGTGCAAACTAGTCGTTCAAGTGGACCGCAGCGGGTTGGTCGCGGTATCTTCAGGCACACTGTGGCTGCGGCCACTTAACTCCAACGTTAGGCTTCATGAGAACACTTCTCACATTGGTAACGTTGTTAATGACGCAGCTCTGCCACGCGCAGCTGCTGTTGCAACCGGAAACCGACAATGACACCGTCGGCTACAAAACTGTCGATGAAGCTCTTGCCGATCTGCGCGTTAAGCCTGGTGTTGAGCTATCTGACAGGCAAGGATGGACCATTGCTACGGATCGAGGAGCACAAACGATATGGTCGTTTACGCCCAAGGGACATGCGGCATACCCAGCGGTGGTAAAACGAACCGTCACAGAACATGATGGCAGTGTCTTTATTCGCATGGGCGTTTTATGCCAATCCGACAAGTTGGCATGTGACCAGCTGGTTGTAGAGTTCAATCAAATGAATGAGCGCATGCGGCAAAGTATGGCCAAGAAGCCTAACTAGTCGTTCAAGCAGACGGCTGCGGGTTGGTTGCGCTAGACTGAACTTCACAGCGGCAGCCGCCGCTTAACTCAGGCGTTAGAGCGCATTGGCACATGAGCATTGACTGGGATCTCGTCGTAAAGATCGCGATTCCTCTCGCGACGCTAGCACTCGGACGTTCCATCGACCAGATCTTTGCTAAGAAGCCCCGCTTAATTTCATACGTAGGACACGTCTCCGCATTTGTGCTGCAAAACGTCAACCGAACGAATGTGTTCACCCACAGCATTGTGGTGCGGAATACTGGTCGTGAAGCAGCGAATAACGTCCGCATCGGTCATCACACGCTGCCAGCCGACCATCAACTCTTCCCAGCTATTCCATACACCGTAAACAACGTCCCCGGAGGAGCTGCCGAGATCGTTATTCCCAAACTCGTTCCGGGTGAGCAGATCACGATTTCCTATCTCTATTTCCCACCCTTGACGTGGGACAGAATCAATTCCTATACAAAATCGGACGAAGGGTTCGCAAAGATCTTGAACGTCATCCCAACGCCACAGCCACCGAAATGGGTTGTGCGCATAATCTGGTTTCTGATCTTTGTTGGTGCTGCAGCTCTGATTTACGCTGCCGTCGAAATATTGCGGCTCGTCTTCGCATGACAAAAATGCACTCTAACCCCGCGCTCAAGCGGACCGCCCGCCAGCGGGGCTGGCGGGCGCCCTCGCGGCTTCGCCGCTCGGCGGCCGCTTAGCGCGAACGTTAGCCACCGCAAAGGAGCGCTTTGTGAGCAAGTGCCGATACTGCAACTCCTCTAGCTTCGGCAGTGGGTGCCCCAATAGCCCCACGAAGAAGCACGAGCATGCGGGAGATGAGAAGAAGTGCGAGTTCTGCAATTCGTCCAGTTATGGATCAGGCTGCCCAAATAGCCCGACAAAGAAGCACCGGCACGGTAGCGGCGCGAACAAGTGCCGCTGGTGCGGCTCAACATCTGTCGGCAGCGGTTGTCCGAACAGTCCTTCTAAACACCATGAGAAGTGAGGGGATGATATGGCCCATGAAGTGAGTGCAAAGTTGCACACCAAGGTGGTCGCCCACAAGGATCTTGAGATCGAGGTCAAGACCGTCAACAACGGAACGTCTTCGAAACTTGGAACACTGCTCATCGGCAAGGGCAACATTGAGTGGCTCCCCAAAGGCAACTCTGTCAATAAGAAGCGCCTCACATAGGTCCAGTTTTCTGCTCTCATTGAGGAGCAGGGAAAGACCGTCAAGGTGAAGAAGTAGCGGCGGCTAACCCCTCCATCGAGCGGACGTCTTACCGCCGGCTGCGCCGTCGGCAAGTCGCCGCTCATGTCGAACGTTAGCCGTCCCTACTCGTCTACCTCACGATCAAGCATCTTTTCGACTTCCTTCTTGCCGGCTGCAGTGAGCTTGTACTTTTTCCGGGCCTGCTTTGATGACCCCGTTTTCTTCGTCTGGACGATGAACTGCGGATCGCGAGCCATTAAGTTGTCGAACGCGCGGGTAATATTGCCGATTTGATGCCCAAGGTGCTTTAGCTCAGTGTTAATCATCTGAGCTTCGAGCTCCGGGTTCCCGACTTGATATTGGAACCAATACCCGACCACCAAGGCCTTCTCAACGTCGCTGGATGGCCGCGCGGCAGCGAAAAATTCGGCCAAGTCGGAATATTCCTTCGTGGCGCCGCTAGAACTCTTACCCTGCTGCTGACCGGTCGTCGCACCTCCTCTGGGCGCTGCGCCAATGGCGGACAACCCGAACCGCTCCGCGGCCCACCGCAAGACGCGGTTGCGCTCGTCTTCCGACAGACCGGAGAGAGCGTTTTCTACCTGGGACATGGCCTGAAGCTCACTACTCAATTGTCCGGAACTTGACATGCACAGCTCCTATGCACACAATGGCGCATTGAATATTACATGCTATTGTGCATGATTGCTAGGGGTCGCGAATGCTCCCGTCGTCTGCGCTGAAGGACCTGCTCCATATCCGTGGTCTCACGCGCGGCGAGCAGGTCCTCTTGTGCCTCGCGGCCGACGCCACCGCACCGCGATCCGTCGCGGACATCAAGCGTCTCGCCCAAAGCGCGGGGTTGCGTCGGGTCAAGGACTGGAATGTATCGGACATGCTCGCGCGCATGAATGGCCAAGCGATTCGGACTGACCAAGGGTGGGAGTTGACTTCCGCCGGCCGTAACGCCGCCGCAGCCCTCTTGTCGCGGCATTCCATCGCGCCTACCGTCGCTCCCGCAAACGCGATCCGGTCGCTCCTGGCGCGGATCACTAGCACGTCCGCGCGAGACTTCATCAGCGAAGCTGTCGCCTGCCTCGAATTCGGGCAACTCCGGGCCGCGGTGGTGTTTTCTTGGGTTGGCGCAGCTGCCCTGCTGCAGGAACGCGTCATCGCTAATCACCTTGCTCCGTTCAATGTAGAAGCGAAGCGCCGCGACGCGAAATGGAAGGACGCCGTTTCTATTGATGATCTCGCAAGGATCAAGGAGTTCGACTTCCTTCAGATATTGGAGGCGATTTCCCTTATCGGCAAGAACGCGAAGCTCGAACTCGAGAGCTGCCTGAAGTTGCGCAACGCCTGTGGTCACCCGAGTTCGTTGTCGATCGCGGGTCACCGGGTTGCCTCGCATCTCGAGATTCTCCTGTTGAACGTCTATGTACCCTTCACTGCCTAAGACGGCTAACCCTGCGTTCGAGCGGATGTGCCGCCGGCGGCGCTGTAGCTTCGTTCACTGTTGGCGCGGGCGGCACGCCGCTCAACTTCTGCGTTAGATGCTGAGAGCCATGCGTGCGGCGAAGCTCCCCAGAATGCTTGCTGCCAGTGCTGCGGCTATCCTGATCGCGACAGCAGCCTTCCATGCCACAGGCTTCTCCGACGTGTTGAAAGCCGTAGGCACCCCCAGCGTACCCGAGTTCGTTCGCCGCACATCGCCGGGGCTATGGCTCTTTTTCGCATGGCACCTATTCGCGCTGGCAACAGCGGCGGGCTGGGCAGCGTTCGCTGGACTTTCTTCAGCTCGGCCGCTACTAATCTTTTGCACAGCAGTGGTCATCGTGGACACAGTGTTTGTCTTCTCGCAAGCTGGGCTGTTTGCCGGCACCCTTATGCTTGCAGCGGCAGCGGTGTGCCTAGTTCTGGCGGCGCTTCGTTGGTCCGCGTCTTGAGTGGTGGCCTATGCCAGCATCTAACCAATCGCTCCAGCCAACCGCTGGCCGTTCCGATGAGTAGCTTTCACATGACTTCAACACTCAAACTCGCAGCAACGCTCGCTGCCGCCAGCGGTGGCTGAGCTCGATCTCGTTAGGGTTCAGAACATGCGCTCAATAAACGTCCTCGCCTATGCAACTGTCTCGTGTTTGGCATTCGCATTTTCCGGTGCTCGCGCATCGCAGACTGCGGCACCACCCGAATTGCAAAAAACGATCCTCGGTGTATTCCCGCAGAGCGCCAAATGCGGCAAGTCCGTCAACCCGAAAGTACTCTCCAGCAAAAAGTCCGAGCGCGGCGAGATTGAGGAGTTGTGGCAAGCCAGCACCTGTGACACGCACACGCAAATCCGTTACCTTATTCGCTTGGCGCCGGGTAAGAGCGGTGCTCTTGAGGTCGTTGGCTTCGAGCGATCGCGCTGAACCCTAACTATTCGCTCAAGCGGACGGCTGCGGGTCGGTTGTCGTAGACTGTTACCTGGCTTCGCGGGCCTCGGGCTTGCATTTGACGTCGAGACGATTGTTGAAACGCTTGATCTGTTCCGATAGCGACGCCTAACAATTCGCTCAAGCGGACCGCCGGGGTCGGCACTGCGGTAAGATCGCAACGTTCGCGGCCGGCGGCCGCTTAGCTCAAGCGTTATGCCTCATAGGAACTCATGGGTTACTACGACGTACAACAGGTCTGTCTGAACGGTCACCAAATCACTGACCGCTTCAATACTGCACCGCAGTTCCGCAGGGATTTCTGCGCAAAGTGTGGAGCTAAGACGATTCACGAATGCCCATCTTGTGGGCGGCCAATTCCGGGCGATTACCATGCGGACGGTGTAGTGTTCCTCGGAGGCCCCTCAACGCCAGTTCCGCCTCACTGCGAACACTGCGGTCAACGTTTCCCTTGGGCCAAGTCGCGTGTTTCCATGCCAATCGGACAGTACTTGGCGCGTATCAAACCACTAACTTGGTATGGAGGACTATCCACTGTGGAGAAAATTGGTTTCTGGGGTTCCATTGCGTCAATTGTCGGTCTTGCCTTGGTGTTCATGCCGCCATCTGCGTCATCCCAAGTCGAACAAAAGCCGCAAGCCGCAACTTACGGTTCTAAGAGTCCAGCCATTGGCTCAAATCAGGGTAGCGTCACAATCAACTACGGTGGTGACTCGGCGGCACGCGACAAAGCGTATGTCCTGCGCAACTCAAGTGGCGGGGCAACACTCGTCGTCAACAAGCCAAGTCTCGACGCAGCGCAAGATCCCAAGGCGCACGTTTGTATGGCGGTAGCTGGCACTCCAATTGAGCTAACCGGCGAGTCCGCGAAGATGGGAAACATCGACATGTGGCGCAAGGTTCGAATCGTGTCAGGCGAATGCGCGAACAAGTCTGGCTGGGTTGCAATTTCGAACGTAAGTGCCGAATGAGGCATAACCCTGCGGTCCACCGGCGCTGCGCGATAAGGCCGCGCAGCGCCGGTGACCTCCACGTTAGACCCCAATTGTGTTGGGTTTGGTAGAATGTCCGGCCATGGGTAAAGTCGAAGCCATCGAGCAGCAGGTCGCGTCCCTCGCTCCGGACGATCTTGCGGAGTTCCGCCAGTGGTTTGCGTCCTTTGACGGGGAAGCGTGGGACAAGCAGACTGCCTCAGATGCCGCCGCCGGACGCCTCGACGCGCTTGCCGATCAAGCGCTCGAGCACGATCGTCAGGGCAAGTCGAAGTTGCTGTGAAGCACCGCGCGTCGCCCAAGTTCTGGGAGGCGTATCGGGCACTGCCCCGCAGGAGGTCCGGGGGCTCGCGGATCGTTCCTACGCGCTTCTCAAAGCCAGCCCAAACCATCCTTCGCTACGTCTCAAGCCAGTCGGTCGTTTCTGGTTAGTGAGAGTAGGCCTGTATTACCGCGCGTTGGGGGTTTCGGCCACAGATGGCATCGTCTGGTTCTGGATCGGCACGCACGTCGAGTACGACAAACTCATTGGTGGCTAGCGGAATTGGGGTCTAACTATGCGTTGAAGGGGACCCTGCGGACGTCGCGGGAGTTTGCTGGTAGGTTGTCGGCGCAGGGCCTTGGTCGCCGCGGCGACATCCGGTAGCCTGCATGAAGGTTCCAGTCGACGGTCCTCGCGCTGCGCGCTCGGCCCGCGGCTCTCACGGGCGTTCGGCGACGCGCCGGTTGCCGCCGACCGGCGGCCGCAACTCAATCGCTAGTTTGACGCCAGGGGGACACCATGACGGTCAAGCGTATGGACAACGTCGGCATTGTGGTAGAAGACATCGATGCCGCCATTGCATTCTTCAGCGAACTGGGCCTCGAGCTCGAGGGGCGCGTCCCAATCGCAGGAGACTGGGCAGATGGCGTCACGGGATTGCGCGACATGCGCGTCGAGATTGCCATGATGCGCACGCCGGACGGTAACAGCCGGCTTGAGATCTCCCGATTCCTCGCGCCGCCAGTGGTCGACGATCATCGTGGCGCTCCGGTGAATGCTCTCGGTTACTTGCGCGTCATGTTCACCGTGGCGGATCTCGACGATACACTCGCCCGGCTGCACAAACGCGGCGCGAAACTCGTCGGCGAAGTGGTCCAGTATGAAGACACGTATCGGCTCTGCTACATCCGAGGGCCCGAAGGAATTCTCATCGGGCTCGCCCAGGAGCTCAAGTAGCCGTGGCGTCTAACCACAGCATGCAGCGGACGGTGCCGCGCGCTCGGCCCGCTGCTGCCTCGGAGCGTTGGGCGCCAATGGAGAGATTCGTATGACGAACGCCAGTCAGATCCTGAGCACCTACCTGCACGTTCGCGATGGCGGCAGTCTTGATCTCGTGCCGGCGCCGGACACGTTCTGGAGTGATCTCGCCGAGGGCAAGCTGCCCGAGCTCGATCAGGGTCGCCTCATGTCGGCGTTCACGTTTGATGAGCCGTGGTCATCCTGGGAGCGGCATCCGGCCGGGGAAGAGCTCGTCATGCTGCTGTCGGGCTCGGCTACACTGGTATTGGAAGAACCAGGCGGCGAACGGGCGGTCGCTCTCAGCGCGCCAGGCGACTATGTGCTGGTCCCCCGCAACACCTGGCACACGGCGCGCACGACCGTGGCTGCTACGATGCTGTTTCTCACCCCGGGTGCAGGCACGGAACATCGTCCGGTTGGCGCCTGACGATTCGTCCAGGCCGACCCCGCTTCGCGGCGCGCCGTACCTCATGTGCCGGGCAGCGCGGAGCCTCATGCGCTTGCCCCCCGGTGGCTCAGCAATACGATGTACGCATGCGGTTCGAGTGGGATGCCGCGAAGGCAGCGTCCAAGCTCAAGAAGCCGGTGACGATGCGGCTTTCCGAGGACGTCGTCGCGTACTTCAAGGACATGGCAGCCGAGGCCGGCATCCCGTATCAGAGTCTCATCAACCTGTACCTGCGGGACTGTCTTGCGCGGAATCGGCGCGTGCAGATCCGGTGGCCTGGCGCTGCCTGACCCTTCGTTGAACTCTCGCAGAGCGAGACGGTGCTTCGACAGACGCGGTCGATCGCCGTCGACCTTCGAGGTCGCGCAGTGGGGGTCCTTGCGCCCGGCGGTGCGTGCGGCAGGAACGCGGCGCCGGACCCGGATGTGGCCAGCGGGCGTTCAGCCGCGCAGCAGATCGCGCAGCCGGGCCAGCGCCTGCGCGCGATGGCTGACGCGATTCTTCACCATGGGATCGAGCTCGGCGGCGCTGACGCCGAGCGCGGGATCGAGGAACACCGGATCGTAGCCGAAGCCGCGCTCGCCACGCGGCGCGAACAGGATGCGCCCGTGCCAGCGGCCCTCGGCGATCAGCGGCGCGGGATCCTCGGCATGCGCGAGCAGCGCGACCGTGCAATGGAAGTGCGCGCCGCGGCGTTCCTCCGGCACCTCGCGCAGCGCGTCGAGCAGCTTGGCGATGTTGGCGGCGCTGTCGCCGTGACGGCCGGCGTAGTGCGCCGAAACGAGACCCGGCGCGCCGCCGAGCGCATCGACGCACAAGCCGGAATCGTCGCCGAGCGCGGGCAGTCCGGACAGCCGCGCGGCGTGGCGCGCCTTCAGGATCGCGTTCTCGACGAAGCTGAGGCCGGTCTCCTCGGCCTCGGCGATGCCGAGTTCGCTCTGCGGGACGAGTTCGACGCCGAGTTCGGCGAGGATCGCGGTGATCTCGGCCAGCTTGCCGCGATTGCCGCTGGCGAGGACGATCCTACGCACCGAGCGCCTCGCGCTGCCGCGCGATCAGCTCGGCGACGCCGCGCTCGGCCAGCGCGAGCATCGCGTCGAGCTCGTCGCGACGGAAGGCGTGGCCTTCGGCGGTGCCTTGCAGCTCGATGAAGCCGCCGCCGTCGTTCATCACCACGTTCATGTCGGTGTCGCAGGCGCAGTCCTCGGCGTAGTCGAGATCGAGCACCGGCACGCCGCGGAAGATGCCGACCGACACCGCGGCGACCGCGCCGTGCAGCGGGTCGCGCTTGATCAGGCCGCGACTCCTGAGCCAGGCCACCGCATCGACCAGCGCCACGTAGGCGCCGGTGATGGCGGCGGTGCGCGTGCCGCCGTCGGCCTGCAGCACGTCGCAATCGAGCGTGATGGTGCGCTCGCCGAGCGCGACGCGATCGACGCAGGCGCGCAGCGCGCGACCGATCAGGCGCTGGATCTCCATGGTTCGACCGCCCTGGCCGCCGCGCGCGGCCTCGCGTTGCGTGCGCTCGCCGGTGGCGCGCGGCAGCATGCCGTACTCGGCGGTCACCCAGCCTTCGCCCTTGCCGCGCAGGAACGGCGGCACCTTTTCCTCGACGCTGGCGGTGCACAGCACCCGCGTGTCGCCGAAGGCGATCAGCACGGAGCCTTCCGCGTGCCGCGTGTAGCGGCGCTGGATCGTGACCGCGCGCAGTTCGTCCGGCGCGCGGCCGGAGGGACGAGGGGAAGTGGCCATGCCGGAAGTCTAGCAGCCGGTGCGTGGGTGGTCAGCGGGGAGCGGGGAGTAGGGAGTGGAAAAAGCTGCGCAGCCCTCAGCCCTCAGCCCTCGGCCCTCAGCCCTCGGCCCTCAGCCCTCAGCCCTCAGCCCTCCGCAATGGCATACTGCGATTCCGCCAACATCCGGATTCGCCATGATCCGCAGCATGACCGCCTTCGCCAGCGCGGAGGCCGATACACCGTGGGGCACGCTCGCCTTCGAGCTGCGTTCGGTCAATCACCGCTACCTGGAACTGGCGCCGCGCCTGCCCGAGGAATTGCGCGCGCTCGAACCGGCCTTGCGCGAGCGCGTGCAGGCGAAGCTGACGCGCGGCAAGGTGGATGTCGTCCTGCGCTTCCGCCCGAGCGGCGCGGCGGTCGATCTCCGGCTCAACGACGCCCTGCTCGATCGACTCGAACGCGCCGCCGGCGTGCTCGGCGAGCGATTTCCGAAGCTCGCCACGGATTTCGTCGCGCTGCTCGGCTTTCCCGGCGTGCTGGTGCAGGACGAGCTCGATCAGGAGGGCTTGCAGCAGGCGGCGCTGGCGCTGCTCGATCGCGCGCTCGCCGACCTCACCGCCACGCGTGCGCGCGAGGGCGAACGGCTCGCGGTGCTTTTGCGTGAGCGGCTCGATGCGATCGCGCGCCTGGTCGAGCAAGTGCGCGCGCGCCTGCCCGAGATCCGCGCGGCGCTGCGCGCCCGCTTGCAGGCGCGCCTGGCCGAGATCGCGCAGCCGGCGGATCCGGGCCGGCTGGAGCAGGAGCTGGTGCTGCAACTTTCACGCATGGACGTGGACGAGGAACTCGACCGCCTCGCCGCGCACGTCGCCGAGGCGCGCCGCGTGCTGGCGCTCGCCGACGCGGTCGGCCGGCGGCTCGATTTCCTGATGCAGGAATTCAATCGCGAGGCGAATACGCTGGCCTCGAAATCGGTCGATCAGCACACCACCCAGGCGGCGGTGGAACTGAAGGTGCTGATCGAGCAGATGCGCGAGCAGGTGCAGAACATCGAATGACGACACCGTCCAGTTCATCGTTCCCGCGCTGCCGGCCGCGAGGGGCGCGAGAATCGGGCCGGCTGGGCGGAACGGCCCGGCCGAGGCGCATCGCGAACCGAATCGCATGATGCGTTTGTTGATGTAGAATCGACGCCAGCATACGGAGAATTCCATGCGCACGACGGTGACCCTCGATGACGAATTGCTCGAGCAGGCCAGCGCCGCCGTGGGCAGCGACGAGCGTTCCCGGGTCCTGCACGAGGGGCTGAAGGCGCTGATCCAGCGCGCGGCGGCAGAACGGCTGATCCGTCTCGGCGGCAGTGCGCCCGGTGCGCGCCGGCCGACGCGCCGGCGCCCCGCACCGGCGGCCGGCAAGCGGCGGAGCCGCGCGTGATCCTGGTGGATACATCCGTCTGGATCGACCATCTGCGGCGCCGCGACGCCGAGCTGACGGAGCTGCTCGCCGCCGGCGTGGTGATGTGCCATCCGTTCGTGATCGGCGAGCTGGCCACTGGCGCGCTGCCGCAGCGCGAGCGGCTGCTCGCCGAACTTTCCCATCTGCCGGAAGCGCCGCTGGCCACGCAGGCCGAGGCGCTCGGCTTTCTCGAACGGCATCGTCTTTGTGGCCGCGGCCTCGGCTGGGTGGACGTGCACCTTCTGGCGAGCGCCTTTCTGGCCGGACGCGCGCCGCTCCTGACACGCGATACGCGCCTGCGCGCGCTCGCCGGCGAACTGGGGCTGACGCGGCACGGGGGGCGTCACTGATGCCGCGCCGGGACGCCGCGCGCAGACCGGTGGGGTCATGACCGGCACCCTGTTCATCGTCGCCGCGCCGTCCGGCGCCGGCAAGACCAGCCTGACGCGGGCGCTGCTCGAAGGCGATCCGGATCTGCTGTTGTCGGTGTCGTACACCTCGCGGCCGCCGCGGCCGAACGAGGTCGACGGCGTGCACTACCACTTCGTCTCGCGCGAGACGTTCGAGGCGATGATCGCGCGCGGCGAGTTCTTCGAACACGCCGTGGTGCACGGCGATCTCAAGGGCACGGCGCGCGCGCCGGTGGAGCGCGCGCTCGCCGCGGGCAAGGACGTGCTGCTCGAGATCGACTGGCAGGGCGCGCGCCAGGTGCGTGCGCAGCGCCCGGATGCGGTGAGCATCTTCATCCTGCCGCCGTCGCGCGCCGAGCTCGAGCGCCGGCTGCGCGCGCGTGCGTCGGACAGCGAGGAGACGATCCGCCGCCGCCTCGCCGACGCGCGGCGCGATCTCGCCCACGCCGGCGAGTTCGACTATCTCGTGGTCAACGACGACTTCGCCGCGGCACTCGCGGAGCTGCGCGGGATCGTCGCGGCCCGGCGCCGCGGCGAGACGCCACCCCGGCAGGCGCACGCCGCGCTGCTCGCCGAATTGCTGAATTCCGCCTGATCGACGCGGTCGCGCCGCTTCCGCCGCGCGGCGCGGTCCGGTAAGGTAGCGTCCCTGCCGTTGTCCTGGAGTCCGATGAACGCGACGTCCGCGCCGCCGCCGAACGAGGCGTTGATCCGCATCCGCGGTCTGCGCACCGTGCTCAACGGCAAGACCATCTTCGACGGCGTGGATCTCGACATTCCGCGCGGCGGCGTCACTGCGATCATGGGCCCGAGCGGCACCGGCAAGACCACGCTGATGCGCCACATCACCGGCCAGTTGCCGCCGGACGCCGGCGAGATCGTGGTCGATGGCGTCGATGTCGTGCGCGCCTCGCGCGAGCAGTTGTTCGCGCTGCGCGAGAAGATCGGCTATCTGTTCCAGAACTCGGCGCTGCTCACCGATTTCACGGTGTTCGAGAACGTCGCGTTTCCGTTGCGCCAGCAGTTGCGCCTGCCCGAGGAGCTGGTGCGCAACATCGTGCTGACCAAGCTGCAGGCGGTCGGGCTGCGCGGCGCGGCGGAGCTGATGCCGAGCGAGCTGTCCGGCGGCATGATGCGGCGCGTGGCGCTGGCGCGCGCGATCGTGCGCGATCCGATGCTGATCATCTACGACGAGCCGTTCGTCGGGCTCGATCCGATCGCGCTCAACCAGATCCTCAAGCTGATCCGCACGCTCAACCAGACGCTCGGCATCACCAGCATCCTGGTCGCGCACGAGCTCGCCGCGGTGCGCCAGGTGGCCGATCGCATCCATCTCGTCGCCGCCGGCAAGATCGCCGCGGCCGGCGCGCCGGAGGAGCTGTCGCGCGGCGATTCGCCGTGGACCCGCCAGTTCTTCGCCGGCGAGGCCGACGGCCCGGTGCCGTTCCATTACCCCGCGCCGGACTATGCGGCGGAGCTCGGTCTCAGCGGAGGTGGCGCGTGAACGCGGCACACCGCGCCTTCGCGCCGCTCGCCGCGGGCCTGGCCCAGATCGGCGCGTGCGGGCGGTTCCTGCTGCACGTCCTCGGCGCCGTGCCGCGCAGTCTGCGCTACCTGCGCGAGACCGTGCGCCAGGTCTTCTTCGTCGGCGCGATGAGCCTGGTCATCATCATGACCTGCGGCATGTTCGTCGGCGCGGTGCTCGGCCTGCAACTGTACGACGTGCTGTCGCGCTTCGGCAGCGCGGCGATGAGCGGCACCGTGGTCGCGCTCGCGCTGTATCGCGAGCTCGGTCCGGTGGTCACCGCGCTGCTGTTCGCCGGCCGCGCCGGCACCTCGATCACCGCCGAGGTCGGGCTGATGCGCGCCACCGATCAGCTCGACGCGATGGAGATGATGGCGGTCGATCCGCTGGCCTACGTGATCGCGCCGCGCTTCCTCGCCGGCGTGATCGCGATGCCGCTGCTCGCCTGCATCTTCAACGCCCTCGCCATCCTCGGCGCGCACCTCGTCGCGGTGAGCTGGCTCGGTCTCGACAACGGCACGTTCTGGTCGAACATGACCGCGAGCGTGGACCTGTGGACCGACGTGGTCAACGGCGTGTGGAAGAGCGTGGCGTTCGGCGCGGTGGTGACCTTGATCGCGACGTTCCAGGGCTACACCACGCCGCCGACCAGCGAAGGCGTGGCCTACGCGACCACGCGCACGGTGGTGTTTTCCTCGATCGTGGTGCTCGCGCTCGATTTCGTGATGACCGCGTTCCTGATGTAGCGGGCGCATGCGCGGGCACATGCAGGCGGAACCGGTTGGCACGGAACATGGGCTGAGGTGAAACGATGGCACAACGACAATCCTTCCAGATCGGCACCGGCCTGTTCATCGTGCTCGGGTTCGCCGCGCTCACCTATCTCGCGACGCAGACCACCAGCATCGCCAACTACCGGCAGGGGCCGAGCTACACGCTGAAGGCGCGCTTCACCAACATCGGCCAGCTCAAGCTGCGCGCGCCGGTCAAGCTCGCCGGCGTGCGCGTCGGCACGGTCAGCGCGATCGAACTCGAACCGGACAAGCTCGATGCGCTGGTGACGCTGACGATCGACCGGCGTTTCGACAAGATTCCCGACGATTCCGCCGCCGCCGTGTTCACCAGCGGTTTGCTGGGCGACCAGTACGTGGCGCTGCAGCCGGGCGGCTCGACCGAGCCGTTCAAGGACGGCGACGAGGTGGTGCTGACGCAGAGTTCGATGCAGCTCGAGGAACTCATCGGCAAGTATCTGGTCGGACAAGGCGACGGCGGCAAGAACGGCGAGAAGCCCGCGCCGAAACCGGACGGCAAGTGACCGCCGTCGACCGCCCGGACGAGTAGAGGAGTATAAAAATGCGCTTCGTATCCATTTTCCTTTGTTTGCTCGGCCTCGCCGCCGCGACCGGCGCGCGTGCCGACGGCCCGACGCCGAATCAGGTGGTGCAAGGCATCGTCGAGGACCTCGACCGGACCATGAACGCGCGCCGCGCCGAGCTCAGCCACGACCGCGAGGCGCTGCTCAAGACCATCGACGGCATCGTGCTGCCGCATTTCGACATCGACTACGCCTCGATCCTGGTGCTCGGCCAGAACGCGCGCAGCGCCACGCCGGCGCAGCGCGCACGCTTCGCCAAGGCGATGTACAACTCGATCACGCACCGCTACGCCGAGGGCCTGCTCAAGTACACCGAAGGCCGCGTGCGCGTGCTGCCGTTCCAGGGCGAGCTCAACGACAAGCGCACCCTGGTGCGCACCCAGGTCGTGCTCGACGACGGCAAGACGGTGCCGGTGGACTACGCCTTCCGCAAGACCCAGGACGGCAACTGGAAGGCCTACGACGTGATCATCGAGGGCATCTCCTACGTCACCAACTACCGCAACCAGGTCGACGCCGAGATCAAGAAGAGCGGCCTCGATGCGCTGACCGAGCGGCTGGAGACGCAGGGCGCCAAGGCGTTGGAGTCGCTGGAGCAGCAGGGCAAGTCGTGACGCGCGCGCCGCACTTCCGCGTCGAATCCGACACCCTCGGCACGCTGCGCGTGAGCGGCGCGATCTCGTTCGCCAACGCCGGCGCGGCGCTGGCGCGCATGCCACGGCCGGCGGCGCCGGGTTCGACGCTGGAGCTCGATCTCGCCGGGCTGGAGCAGCCCGACAGCGCCACCCTCGCCGTGCTCATCGCCTGGAGCGCGCGTGCGCGCCGGCATGGCGTGACGCTGCGCTACCGCCGCGCACCGGTCGGTCTGCGCCGGCTGGCGACCCTGTGCGAGGTGGACGGGCTGCTCGGTCTCGGCTGAGGAAGGTCTGATCAAATTCCGGCGGCGCTGTCTTCGGCGGGGCGTCGCACCTCCACACCCCCATCAAACCCTTGCTGCGAAGGGTTTGATCGCCCCCTTGACTCAACGGGGCGCAAAAAGCCGGAGCTGCGTCCCCCGGTGGTTCGGAGGTTCCCTGAGGCGGCATCAGCCGGCGTCCGGCTTGTCCTTCTTCTTCTGCTCCTGCTGCTTCTCGTACTTCTGTTGCTCCTCGAGCAGCTTGTCGGCGTCTTCCACGTCGCTCACGCCCTGCAGCGCCTGGATCACCGCCAGCGGCGGTTCGCCGCGGTAGATCCGGTACAGCCGGCGCTGGCGGTAGGCGTCACGATAGAACACGTAGGGATCGTACACGCCCTCGAGCAGCCGCTCGCCGTCGATCGCGCTGGAGCGCAGCGTGACCAGGTAGGCGATGGTCGGCAGGTATTCGGCGTGCAGCTCGTAGTCGTGGCTGCGGGCGTACCAGGACAGCGGATCGAAGGCGTAGCGATCGACCGGGAACGCGACCAGATCGCGGCCGGTGGTCGAACCGATCAGCGGCAGCACCAGGTACGGGCCCTCCGGCACGCCCCACTTGGCCAGGGTCACACCGAAATCGGTGTCGCTGGCCTCGATGCCCATCTCGCTCGCCGGATCGAGGAAGCCGAGCACGCCGATCGTGGTGTTGATGAGCAGCCGGCCGGTCGCCTTGAACGCCTCCTTCGGGTTGCCCTGGAGCACGTCGTTGGCGATGGTGATCGGCGATTCCAGATTGGCGAAGAAGTTGCTGATCAACCGGCGCGAGGTCGGGTTCGTTACCTTGCGATAGGTCACCGCCACCGGGCGGATGGCGACGCGATCGGCGAACTCGTTGAACGCATACATCTTGCGGTTGAACTTCTCGTACGGGTCGTCGTTGCGCGGCATCGGCGTGGCGCAGGCGGCGAGCGCGAGCGCGCAGGCGGCGAGGAGACCAAGGCGGCGGAGCGGGATCGGGTAGGGCATGCGGCGGGTGTCCTTGTCCGGGATGCGGTGGCGCGCCGGTTGTTCTTGTCGGCAAACCACGAAGCCTAACGGAAATGGGTCGGATTTTGCAGAGCACAATGGCACGGTCCGGGGGCGGCCGTTCAGCATCGCGCCGGTGCCGGGCCGCGGCCGCACGGCGGCCTGTTTGCGCCGCACAATCCGATCGGGCTACAATGAGCCTGGGCTAAACCGATGAATGGACACTGTTTTTGAGGATTTTATGGCACGCATTACGGTGGAAGACTGTCTCGAGGTGGTGAACAACCGCTTCGAGCTGGTGATGATGGCGACGCGCCGGGCGCGCCAGCTCGCCAAGGGCAACGAGCCCCTGGTGGAAGCCAACAACGACAAGCCGACGGTGCTCGCGCTGCGCGAGATCGCCGCGCGCAAGGTGGACATCGAACTGATCGCCGAGGTCGAACGCCAGGAGCGCGAGAAGGCCGAGCGCGAAGCGCTGGAGTGGGCCGCCGCCGAGATCGACGAGGATCTGTCGAAGGGCGACGAGCTGTGAGACCCGCCGGCGGCCGCACGCAGCACCCGATGCGCCGCCGCGAATCGCAGGCGCAGCGGCCCGCCGCGAGGGCCTGACCCCCGGCGCGCGAGGCGAGCATGAGCACGGCGCTGCAGGAAACGCTCCCTGCCGACGTGCAAGCACTGGAACAGCGCCTGCAAGCATATCTGCCGCCCGAGCAGATCGAGCGCATCCGCCGCGCCTACCGCATCGGCGCCCGCGCCCACGCCGGGCAGACGCGCCGGAGCGGCGAACCCTACATCACCCATCCGGTGGCGGTGGCGAGCATCCTCGCCGAACTCGGCCTCGACGCCGAAACCATCACCGCCGCGATCCTGCACGACACGCTCGAGGACACGCCGCTGTCGCGCGCCGAGCTCGAGCGCGAATTCGGCACCACCGTCGCCGAGCTGGTCGATGGCGTCACCAAGCTCGACAAGGTGATGTTCGGCAGCCTGCAGGAAGCGGCGGCGGAAAGCTTCCGCAAGATGCTGCTCGCCATGGCGCGCGATCTGCGCGTGATCCTGATCAAGCTCGCCGACCGCCTGCACAACATGCGCACGCTCGCGGCGATGGACCCGCCGGCGCGCCGGCGCATCGCCCGCGAGACGCTGGAGATCTACGCGCCGATCGCGCAGCGGCTCGGCATGAACAAGTTCAAGGCCGAGCTGCAGGAGCTCGGCTTCCGCGCGCTCTATCCGCTGCGCCACCGCGTGATCCAGGCGCGCATCAAGAGCGTGTTCGGCAACCGCCGCGAGGCGATGGCGAAGATCGACGCCGCGCTGTCGGCACGGCTCGACCAGGAACACATCCGCCACCGCATCGTCAGCCGGATCAAGTCGCCGTACAGCATCTACGCGAAGATGCGCAGCGAGCACAAGAGCTTCGCCCAGGTGATGGACGTCTACGGCTTCCGCGTCGTGGTCCAGAACACCATGGAGTGCTACCACGCGCTCGGCGCGATCCATGCCCTGTACAAGCCGCTGGATGCGCGCTTCCGCGATTTCATCGCCATCCCCAAGGCGAACGGCTACCAGTCGCTGCACACCGTGCTGTTCGGCCCGTTCGGCGCGCCGATCGAGATCCAGATCCGCACCGAGGACATGGACCGCATCGCCGAACGCGGCGTCGCCGCGCACTGGATGTACAAGACCGCCGCGGCACCGCCGACCGCGGCGCAGGCGCGCGCGCGCGAGTGGGTCGAGGGGCTGGTCGGCGCGCAGACGCGCGAGGCGTCCTCGGTCGAGTTCCTGGAAAATGTAAAAGTGGATTTGTTCCCGGACGAGGTGTACCTGTTCACGCCGAAGGGACGGATCCTGGCCCTGCCGCGCAACGCCACCGCGCTCGACTTCGCCTACGCCGTGCACACCGACGTCGGCACCCACGCGGTGGCGGCGCGCATCGACAAGAAGCTCGCGCCGCTGCGCCAGCGGCTGAATTCCGGCGAGACCGTCGAGATCATCACCGCACCGTCGGCGCAGCCGAGCCCGCAGTGGCTCGAATGGGTGGTCTCCGCGCGCGCGCGCACCGCGATCCGGCATTTCCTCAAGCGCCTGCAGCACGAGGACGCGGTGGAGTTCGGCCACCGCATGCTCGACCGCGCGCTCGCCGCGCGCGGCCTCACCCTCGATGCGATCCCGTCGCGCGCGCTCGATCGCCATCTCGCCGAGGCGCGTTTCAAGCGCCTGGAGGAACTGCTCGCCGACATCGCGCTCGGCAACCGCATGCCCGATCAGGTCGCCGCGCAACTGGCCTCCGCGCACGGCGCCGCCGCGGCGGCGCACGACGCGATGCCGGCCACCGAGAAGATCCTGATCAGCGGCGCGGAACGCGGCGTGCTCAGTTTCGGCAACTGCTGCTACCCGGTGCCGGGCGACGACATCTTCGGCTATCTCTCCGCCGGCAAGGGCATCGTCGTCCACCGCCAGGACTGTCCCAACGTGCCCGAATACCGCAAGACCCCCGAACGCATCGTCGCCATCGACTGGGATCGCGAAGTGCGCGGCGATTACCGTGCGCGCCTGCGCATCGTCGTCGACAACAAGCCCGGCGTGCTCGCCACGGTGGCCGCGGCGATCGCCGAGGAGGACTCCAACATCGAGAACGTCGAATACCAGGAGCGCGACCAGCAGACCTCGACACTGCTGTTCACCATCGAGGTGCGCAACCGCAAGCACCTCGCCGCGGTGATGCGGCGCGTGCGCAACGCCGCGGTCGTGCACGGGGTATATCGCCACCCGTAAGCGATCGTAGAATCGCGTGGCCCCGCCGTTGCACGCCGAGGAGTGCCCATGTCCCGCCAGATCATCGCCACGCCGGCTGCGCCGCAAGCCATCGGCCCGTATGCGCAGGCCGTGCGCTGCGGCAACACCGTGTATCTTTCCGGGCAGATCCCGCTGGATCCCGCCACCGGCGAGCTGGTGACCGGCGACATCACGGCGCAGACCCGGCGCGTGTTCGAGAACCTGAAGGCGGTCTGCGCCGCGGCGGGCGGCTCGCTGGCGCAGCTCGCGCGCGTCGGCATCTATCTCACCGATCTTTCCCACTTCGCCGCGGTCAACGCGGTGATGGCCGAATACTGCGTCGAGCCCCATCCGGCGCGCGCGACGATCGGCGTGGCCGCGCTGCCGCGCGGCGCGCAGGTGGAGATCGACGCGATCCTCGTGCTGGAGTAGCGCGTGCGGGATCGCGACGCCGGACCGGCGGCAGCCAGCGAACGGCCCCCGCCGCGCGCGGGCCGGCGCGCGCCGCGGCAACCCGATCTCCGCGCGGACGTCGCTGCCGCGCCGGCGATCGCCGATCCGGCAGCGACGCCGGTGACCGCGCTGCCGGGCGTCGGCCCGACGCTCGCCGCGAAGTTGCAGCGGCTGGGGCTGCTCAGTTTGCAGGATCTCTGGTTCCACCTGCCGCTGCGCTACGAGGACCGCACCCGCATCACGCCGATCGGCGCGCTGCGGCCGCGCGAGCCGGCCCAGGTCGAAGGCCGCATCGAGGCGGTGGAACGCGGCTTCCGTTATCGCCCCCAGTTGCGCGTGGCGATCAGCGACGACTCGCGGCAGACCCTGCTGCTGCGCTTCTTCCACTTCAATGCCGCGCAGGCCAACCAGTTCGTGGTCGGCGCGCGCCTGCGCTGCTATGGCGACGTGCGCCTCGGCACGCACGGCCCGGAGATGATCCATCCGCACTATCGCCTGCTCGGCGACGCCGCGGCGGCGCCGGTGGAGGACCGGCTGACGCCGGTGTATCCGGCGACCGAGGGGCTGGGCCAGGCGCGCCTGGCGGGGTTGATCGCGCGCGCGCTGGAGCGCTTGCCGGCGGATGAGGCGCTGGAACTGATTCCGGCGGAATTGCGCAGAGTATACAAATTGACTTCGCTGCGCGCCGCGCTGCTGTACGTGCATCGGCCGCCGCCGGGCGCGGACGTGGCGCGGCTCGCCTCCGGCACGCATCCGGCGCAGCAACGTCTGGCGTTCGAGGAACTGCTCGCGCAGCATCTCAGTCTCAAGCGGCTGCGCGCGCGTCTGCGCCGCGACGCCGCGCCGGCGCTGCGCGGCGACGGCGCCCTGCGCCGGCGGTTCCTCGCCGCGCTGCCGTTCGCGCCGACCCGGGCGCAACTGCGCGTCGCCGCCGAGATCGCGCGCGATCTCGCCCGGCCGGTGCCGATGCTGCGCCTGGTGCAGGGCGACGTCGGCTCCGGCAAGACCGTGGTCGCCGCGCTCGCCGCGCTGCTCGCGGTCGAGGCCGGCGAGCAGGTCGCGGTGATGGCGCCGACCGAGCTGCTCGCCGAACAGCACTGCCGGAATTTCCAGCGCTGGTTGCAGCCGCTCGGCGTGGAGGTGGTCTGGCTCGCCGGCAAGCTCACCGGCCGCGCGCGCGCGGCGGCGCTGGCGCGGCTCGCGCAACCCGCGCCGGCGGTGGCGATCGGCACGCACGCGCTGATGCAGGAAGGCGTGACGTTCGCGCGCCTCGGCCTGGTGGTGATCGACGAACAGCACCGCTTCGGCGTGCATCAGCGGCTGATGCTGCGCGACAAGGGTCGGACGGCGTCCGCGGCGGCCGGGCACGATACGGACGCCGCCGCGCGCCTGCCGCATCAGCTCGTGCTCACTGCCACGCCGATCCCGCGCACGCTGGCGATGGCCGCCTACGCCGATCTCGACGTCTCCGTGATCGACGAGCTGCCGCCCGGACGCACGCCGGTGACCACGGTCGCGATCGCCAATAGCCGCCGCGGCGAGGTGATCGAACGCATCCGCGCCGCCTGCGCCGCCGGCCGTCAGGCGTACTGGGTGTGCACGCGGATCGAGGAATCCGACACCTTGCAGGCGCAGGCCGCGGAGGCGGTGCACGCCGAGCTCGCCGCGGCGTTGCCGGAGCTCCGCATCGGCCTCGTGCACGGCCGCCTGAAGCCGGCGGCGAAGCAGGCGGCGATGGCCGCGTTCGCGCACGGCGAAACCCATCTGCTCGTCGCGACCACGGTGATCGAGGTCGGCGTCGACGTGCCGAACGCGAGCCTGATGGTGATCGAGAATGCCGAGCGGCTGGGCCTCGCGCAGTTGCATCAGTTGCGCGGCCGGGTCGGCCGCGGCGGTGCCGCGTCCAGTTGTGTACTTCTATACCAGCCGCCGCTGTCGGCCACCGCGCGGCAGCGCCTGGACGTGCTGCGCGAGACCGCCGACGGGTTCCGCATCGCCGAGAAGGATCTGGAATTGCGCGGGCCGGGCGAGGTGCTCGGCACGCGCCAGACCGGCGCGCTCGCGCTGCGCATCGCCGATCTCGCCCGCGACGGTGCGCTGCTGCCGGCCGTGCAACGCGCCGGCGCGACGATGCTGCGCGCGCATCCGGCGTTGAGCGAACGCCTGATCGCACGCTGGATCGGCGCGGCCGCGCGCTATGCCGACGCCTGAATCCCGCACCCGGAACCCCTGCCGATGCCGACCCGACTGCTGATCGACACCGACCCCGGCGTGGACGATGCACTCGCCATCCTGATGGCCCACGCGCACGCCGACGTCGCCGGCCTCACCATCGCCGCGGGCAACGTCGGCCTCGTCCACACCGTCGGCAACGCGCTCAAGCTGCTCGAGCTGATCGACGCGCCGACGCCGGTGTTTCCGGGTTGCGCGGCGCCGCTGGTGCGCGCGGCGGACGATGCCGCGTTCGTGCACGGCGCGGACGGCTTCGGCGACACCGGTTACCTGCCGGCCGCGCGTCGCGCCGCCGACGAGCACGCCGCGCTCGCGATCGTGCGCCTGGCGCGCGTGCACGAGGGCGCGCTGACGCTGGTGGCGATGGCGCCGCTGACCAATCTCGCGCTCGCGCTCAAACTCGACCCGGCGCTGCCGCAGCGCGTGGCGCGGCTGGTGATCATGGGCGGCGCGGTCACCGGCCGCGGCAACACCGGGCGCGTGGCGGCCGAATTCAACATCGCCTTCGATCCCGAGGCGGCGCACGTGGTGTTTTCCGCCTGGCCGCGATTCACCCTGGTGGACTGGGAGCTGACCACGCGCCACGGCATCGCCTTCGCGACGATGGCGCGCTGGCTCGCCGCCGACGATCCGCGCGCGCGCTTCTTCGCCGCGCTGTCGCGCAAGACCCGCGCCTGGACCGAGGCGCGCGGACGCCCGCGGCTGCTGGTCGCCGATGCGCTGGCGATGGCGGTGGCGCTGGCGCCCGAGATCGTGCAGGGCGCCGAGACCCGGCACGTGGCGGTCGAGCTCGACGGCGCGCTGAGCCGCGGCGCGACCGTGGTGGACTGGGACGGTCGCCTCGGCCGGCCGGCCAACGCCGAGATCGTCACCGCGGTGGATCAGGTGCGGTTCGAGGCGTTGGTCGCCGCCGCGCTCGGCGCCGGCTGAAGCGCGTCGGCGTTGCGCAGCCAGACGTCGCGCTGCGGGAACGGAATCTCGATGTCGTGCGCGCGGAACGCCTCGGCGATGCGGCAGTGCAGTTCCGTGCGCACCGGATTGCGCTGCTCGATCTCGGCCACGTACACGCGCAGCTCGAAATCCTGGCTGTTGTCGCCGAAGCCGGTCAGCCAGCAGCTCGGCGCCGGTTCGGCGAGCACCAGCGGATGCGCCGCGGCGATCTCGAGCAGCAGGCGGCGCACCGCCGCCGGGTCGTTGCGGTAGGCGACGCCGACCTTGATCACCACGCGCGTGGTCGTATCCGACAGCGTCCAGTTGATCAGCCGGTCGGTGATGAAGCTCTTGTTCGGCACCACCACTTCCTTGTTGTCCCAATCGACGATCGTGGTCGCGCGCGTGCGGATGCGCGCGACCGTGCCCTCGACGTTGCCGATCGTGATCACGTCGCCGATGCGGAACGGGCGCTCGAACAGCACGATCAGGCCGGAGATGAAGTTGGCGAAGATCTCCTGCATGCCGAAGCCGAGACCGACCGAGAAGCCGGCGGCGAGCCATTGCAGGTTGCTCCAGCGCAGGCCGAGCAGCGACAGGCCGAAGATCGTGCCGGCGAACACGATCAGATAGCGGGTGAGGCTGGTGATGGCGTAGCGCGTGGGCGCATCCACCGGGAAGCGGCGCAGCACGCCGACCTCGAGCAGGCCCGGCAGGTTGCGCGTCGCCACCCAGGTGAGCAGCAGCAACACCGCCGCCTCCAGCACGTCGCGCAGGCTGACGTGCAGCGCGGTTTCCTTGCCGTCGACGAGCTGGCTCGAATCCCACACCGTGACGTTGCCGAGCATCGACAGCGCCGGCGCGACGTCGGCGAACACCCACAGCAACGCCGCGCCGGTGGCGACCACGGTGAGCGCGCGCAGCAGCCGGCGCGTCTGCGTGCCGATGCTGGCGAGGCTCATCGCCTCGGCTTCGATCCGCTCGGCGGCCGGCGCGCCCTCGCCGCGTTCGCCGGTCTCCTCGGCGCTCTGCTTCTCCAGCATGCGCTTGAACGCGAGCCGCCGCTCGCCGAGCACCAGCCAGCGCACGGCGAGGCCGTGCAGCGTGGTGAGGATGAGCAGCAGGCCGAGCGCACGCAGCACGTGCGCGCTCAACGCTTGCGCGGTGACGAAATAGCCGCGCAGGTCGAGCAACGCGAGCAGCACGCACAGACCCGCGGCGGCGAGGCGGCTCGCCTGACGCAGCCGCGACGGTTCGACCACCACGGTGTGGCGCGCGGTCCACAGCCGACCCGGCGCGAGCAGCCACCATGCCAGCGCGCCGGCGCCGGCGAGCGCGGCGGCGAGCAGCAGCCGGCCGAGCGTGTCGAGCGGCGCCGATCCGCCGAGCAGATCCAGCAGGAACAGGCAGGGCAACAGCAGCAGGGCGAGCGGAAGCGTGGCGAAGTGCAGACTCTGGCGGCGCGGCCGCGGCCAGCGGAAGTGGAACTGGGCCAGGCCGTGTTCGGTGGTGAGCGCGCGCAGGAAGCACAGCGCGGCGGTCGGCACGACCAGCGCGAGCCAGGCGGCGGAGACATCCTCGGTTTCGCCGTGCGCGTAGGCCGCGCCGGCCTGCACCAGTTTGCCGAACGACCACAGCGCCACCGGCAGCGGCGCGGCGCGCAGCAGGGTCCAGCCGAGCGCCGCGCCGGTCAAGCGGTAGCGGTCGCTGCGGATGCGGCGCATCGGCACCGTGATCTGTTGCAAGCGCGCTGGCGCACGGCGGGCGAGCAGCACGAGCAGGACCAGCAGCAACGCGCCGGCCGCGCTGCTGAGCGGCCGCTCCGCGAGCGCGCGCGCGGCATGTGCGAGCGTCGCGCCGCCGCGGTGCGCGGCGAGGAACGCGGCGGCGTCGTGCGGCAGACGCGCGAGCCAGGCCGGACCGACCGGCGTATGGCTGGGCGTCCACAGCAGGTGCGTCTCCAGCATCGTGCCGAGCCGCCCGGTCGCGGCGATCAGATCGCGCAGCTCCTGTTCGGTGTCGCCGAGCGCGCTGATCAGGCGCGCCTGTTGCGTCGCCAGTCGCGGCAGGATCTCGCCGCGCAGGTTGTACCGGCGCAGCAGTTCGCCGCGCAGCGTCGCCAGCGCCTCCGGCGCGACCCCGGCCGCGGCCGGGGTGAGCGCATCGGCCTCGGCTTGCAGATCGGCCAGCGCGTTCTGCTGTTCGCGCACGTCGATGGCGTCCATGCGCGTCCTGGCGAGTTCGGCCTGCAGCGCCTCGAGCTCGCGCCGCAATTGCGGCAGCGGTTTCAGCTTGCGCTGTTCGGCGAGCAGGATCAGGCCGACCGCTTCGCTGATGCCGCCGATGCGGATGCGCTCCTCGGTGTTGGCGAGCGCGAGTTCGGTGTCTTGGCGTGCGCCGTCGAGCGCCTGCTTTTCGCGGCGCAGTTCGCCCATGCGCGCCACCACGTGCGTCAGTTGCTCGCACAGCGCGCGGTTGCGCTCGGCGGCCTCGCGCAGCAGACGCACGGCGTCGGCGCCGTCGGCGTCGGGCGCGGCGCGCGCGCAGAATTGCGCCACGTCCGCGCCGGTGCGCTCGAGCACGCGGGTCTCGAGCACGGCGACGTGTTGTTCGAGTTCGGCGACCAGACGCTGGCGATCGTGCAGTTGCGCGGCGAGCAGGCGCTGGCGCGGCTCGTAGCTCCGATTCTCGAGTTCCAGCAGGGCCACCCGCACGGCCGCCAGACGCTCGGCCGCCCGCGCGCGCAGCGCCTGCGCCTGCGCCTGCGCCAGCGGCGCGCGCGACGTGGCCGCCGGCGGGCTGGTGCGGGCGTGGTCGAGCGCGGCATAGGCGGCCGCGAGTTCGTCGCGCAACTCCGCCGGTCGCGCGCTCTGCCGTTCGATCTCGCCGGCGAGGCCGACGGCGGCGCTGCGCGCGGCCGCCAGGGCGGCGCGCTCGTTGCCGAGCAGCGCTTCCAACTGCTCCACGGTCGCGTGCTCGGGCAAGGCGTTCCGCCAGGCCAGCAGCGCCGGGGTGTTGTCGCGGGCGAGCGCTTCCTCGAGCTTCTGCGCGGCGGCCTCGGCGCCGTCGGCGGTCTGGCGCATCTGCCGCCATTGCTCGGCCAGCTCGTCGGCGCGCTTGTCGTCGGCTTCGGCCTCGCGCAGCAGGTCTTCGGCCTGTTGCCGTTCGCTCGCGCCGAGATCGCGACGCTGCTCGAGCGTCTTCCGCGCGGCGGCGATCGCCGCTGCCTGGCTCGCGGGCAAGTCGGCCTCGGTCGGCGGCTGGGCGAAGGCGCCGAAGCAGAGCAGGGTCAGGGACAGGAGCCACCGGTGAAGCGGCGAAGCCGTGCGGCGGTGCGCGCGATCCGCTCCCGCCGCGACCCGGCGCGAAGCGCGCCGAGCCGCGCCGACTTGCCTCAATGCCGCAAGAAACGATATCATGTCAATCTTTTCTCACCGATTTCCGGAGCAGGTTCCATGAAGCCCGACATCCATCCCAAGTACGAGCCGGTGGTGTTCCAGGATGTCTCCACGAATTTCGCCTTCCTTACCCGGTCGACCATGACCAGCAAGGAAAAGATCCGCTGGGAGGACGGCAAGGAGTATCCGGTGGTCAAGGTGGAAATCTCCAGCCAGTCGCACCCGTTCTACACCGGCAAGCACAAGATCGTCGATTCCGGCGGCCGCGTCGACAAGTTCCGCCGGCGTTACGGCAGCAAGTGAATCCCTGATCCATCTCCTGGTGCGCGCGTGGCGGCTGCCGACGCGCGCAGCGCGGCGCGCACCCATCCAGCGCGCGGCGACTTTCCTCGGCAAACGCCTGTGCGATAATTCGCCGCCCGGCCGTCGCGCCGGCGTGCGCGGCGACACGTCGCGCGCCGTGTCCGTTCCCCGCCCAGGAGTTTCGCCGTGTCCGCCAAGACTGCGTCCGAATCGACCGTCCAGCTCACCGACAGCGCATCGAGCAAGAGCGCCACGTTGCCGCTCCTCAGCGGAACGCTCGGCGAATCCGCGGTCGACATCGGCAAGCTGCACAAGGAACTCGGCTACTTCACGTTCGATCCGGGCTTCGTCTCGACGGCGAGCACGCGCAGCGCCATCACCTTCATCGACGGCGATGCCGGCGTACTGCTCTACCGCGGCTATCCGATCGAGCAGCTCGCCAAGTATTCGAGCTTCCTCGAGGTGGCGTATCTGCTGATCAACGGCGAACTGCCGACGGCGGCGCAGTTCAAGGCGTTCGAGCACGAGGTGACGCATCACACGATGATGCACGAGTCGCTGAAGAACTTCCTGCACGGCTTCCACTACGACGCGCACCCGATGGCGATGCTGTGCGGTTCGGTGGCGTCGCTGTCGGCGTTCTACCACGACACGCTCGACATCAACGACCCGGAGCAGCGCCGGCTCGCGGCGATCCGGCTGATCGCGAAGGTGCCGACCATCGCCGCCGCGGCGTATCGCTATTCGATCGGCTGGCCGATCCGCTATCCGCGCAACAACCTCGAATACGTCACCCGCTTCCTGCACATGATGTTCGAGGTGCCGAGCGAGCCGCTGGAGCTCAATCCGGTGGTGGCCAAGGCGCTCGATCTGCTGTTCATCCTGCACGCCGACCACGAGCAGAACGCCAGCACCTCGACCGTGCGCCTGGTCGGTTCGACCGGCGCCAACCCCTACGCCTGCGTGGCCGCCGGCATCGCCGCGCTGTGGGGACCGGCGCACGGCGGCGCGAACGAGGCGGTGCTGAAGATGCTCGCCGAGATCGGCGATCCGAAGCAGGTCGGCAAGGCGGTGGACCGCGCCAAGGACAAGAATTCCGGCTTCCGCCTGATGGGCTTCGGCCATCGCGTCTACAAGAATTTCGATCCGCGCGCGACGATCATCCGCGAGATGGCGCACAAGGTGCTCGCCGATCTGCACATCAGCGATCCGCTGCTCGACGTCGCGCTCGAGCTCGAACAGGCCGCGCTCAAGGATCCGTATTTCATCGAGCGCAAGCTGTATCCGAACGTCGATTTCTATTCGGGCATCATCTACAAGGCGCTCCGCATCCCGACCGAGATGTTCACCGTGATGTTCGCCATCGCCCGCACCGCGGGCTGGGTGGCGCACTGGCTCGAGCAGCACCAGGACAAGGACACCAAGATCGGTCGTCCGCGGCAGATCTACACCGGCGCGACCAAGCGCGAATACGTGCCGATGGTCAAGCGCTGAGCGGCGCCGCCGCGCACGCTAGGCTTCGTCCAGCAGGGCCGCGACCGTCGCCAGCGTGCCGCGCCGCATGGGACGTTCGTCGATCCGATCGAGCGGTGCCTGGCGGATCGCATCGCGCGGCAGCAAGGTCAGGTCGAACGCGACTTCGTGGCGCGCCAAGGTGAGTACCGGCACCTCGGTGACGAGATCGCGACGCAGCCGCAGACGCCGGCTGCGCTCGGCGTAGGCCACGCCGTGATCGGCGAGGAACAGCATCACCTGTTCCGGCGTTTCGCAGTAGAGGTGCAGACACACCGCCGAATGGCGGTCGGCGGTGCCTTCGAGCACGGCGCCGACCAGACGCGGCTCGAAGCGCGCCAGGAAGCGCATCGCCTCGAGCGCGGCCCGACGCAGCCGGCGCAGGTGCTGCGGCTGCTCGTCGAGCTGGAACAGGCGCTGGTGTTCGCGCAGCGCATCCTCGATCTCGCGATTGCGCGGCAGTTGCGCCTCGTCGTGCACGTGCAGCCGCTCGGCGGCTTTGCGCTTGGCGAGATGGAAGTCGCGGATGCCGTGCTCGCTGATCAGCCGTGCGGCTTCGAGCGCGATGCGGCGACGCATTTCTGCCGTGCGTGCGGTGAGGTGGGACGGTGTGCGCATGTTCTCCTGCTCCGCGGACCCGGACAACGCCACGCTCGGCCACTCGGCGCCCCGTGCGCTGAGCACGTCGCACCGCGCAAGCCCCATCAAAAGATGCCGTAGGCGTCCTCCTGCACCTTCTTCTGCTGTTCCGAGGGGCTGGTCGGTGCGGCTGCCAAGCGGGCGACGTCCTCGACCTTGAACACCTCGAGAATGCTGTGTGCCGCATCGCTCGGCGCGAGTTGGCCGGTGGCGGGGTCGATGCGCGCGGTGGTGATCCCGGGCGGCATCTCGAACGGCTTCTCCGGCACGCCCTTCAACGCGGTGCGCATGTAACTGATCCACATCGGCAGCGCCGCCTGCGCGCCGAATTCGCCCACGCCGTTGGCGCGGCCGAGCGAGCTGAAGTCGTCGAAGCCCACCCAGACGCTGGCGACGAGCGTGTCGTTGTAGCCGCTGAACCAGGCGTCGCGATGATCGTTGGTCGAACCGGTCTTGCCGGCCAGATCGTTGCGCTTGAGTACCATCGCGCCGGCGCCGGTGCCCCGGCGCACCACGTCGTGGAGCAGGGAGCCCACCAGATAGCAGATGCGCGGATCGAGCACGCGCGGGGCCAGCCGCGGCGCCTCGGGGTCGTTGGCCGGCGGCGCCGGCGCCGCGATGGCGCTGCCGATTGGCGACAGCGCCGCCTTGATCGCCGCGCCGCCCGCATCCGCTTTCGGTTCCGCGGCGGCGGCTTGCGCGCGCGCCTCCTCGAGCAGGCGTTGCGGGCAATGGCGGCAGGCGACGAGCGGATGCGCCCGGTACACTTCGTTGCCGTCGCGATCGACGATGCGCTCGATGAAATACGGATCGACCAGAAATCCGCCGTTCGCGAACACGGCGTAGGCGCGCGCCATGGTCAGCGGCGACACCGACGCCGTACCGAGCGCCATCGACAGGTTGTCCGGCACCTGATCGAGGGTGAAGCCGAAACGGGTGACGTATTCGCGCGCGTAGCGCACGCCGATGGCGTCGAGCAGGCGCACCGAGACCAGGTTCTTCGACTGCACCATCGCCTCGCGCAGGCGCATCGGTCCCTCGAACTTGTCGTCGTCGTTCTTCGGCGTCCACAGGCCGTTCGGCTTGGACGGATCGGCGAACACGATCGGCGCGTCGTTGATGATCGAGGCCGGCGTGAAGCCGTGCTCGAACGCGGCGGCGTAGAAGAACGGCTTGAAGCTCGATCCCGGCTGGCGGTTCGACTGCACGGCGCGGTTGAACTTGCTGCGCGCGAAGCTGAAACCGCCGACCTCGGCCTTGATCGCGCCGTTTTCCGGATCGAGCGAAATCAGCGCGCCCTGCACGGCCGGGAGCTGTGCGAGCTTCCACTTGCCCTCGTCGTTGCGCGCCAGGCGCACCACGTCGCCGACTTGCAGCACGTCGTTGACGTGTTTCGGCGCGGCGCCGCGATGGCTCTCGTCCTTGTAGCGGTTCGCCCAGCTCACGCCGTCGAGCTCGAGCGGCACGCTCTGGCCGTCCGCGAGATACACCGTCGCCGATTTCTCGCCGCTCTCGGTGACGATGCCGGGCAGCAGGCCGACCACCGGGTGATAGGGCTCGAGCAGCTTGTCGAGATCGCCCGGCAGCGGATGATCGGGCACGTTGAGGTGCGCCTCCGGACCGCGGTAGCCGTGGCGTTGGTCGTAGGCGATGAGGTCCTCGCGCAGGGCCTGATTGGCGGCGTCCTGGTCGCGCGAATCGAGCGTGGTGTAGACCGCGTAGCCGTCGGTCAGCGCCTCGTTGCCCAGCCGGTCGATGGCCTCCTGGCGCACGCGCTCGGCGAGGTAGGGTGCCTCGACTTCGATCGGCGGCTCGTGCGCGTAGGCGCGATCCGGCTCCGCATTCGCCTGCTTGAACTGCTCGGGCGTGATGAAGCCGTTGTCGAGCATGCGCTGCAGGACGTAGGCGCGGCGTTCGACGGCACGCGCGCGATTGCTGAGCGGGTTGCTGCTCGACGGGAACTTCGGCAACGCGGCGAGCATGGCCGATTCGGCGAGCGTCAACTGGTCGAGCGTCTTGCCGTAGTAGAACTCGGCCGCGGCGGCGACGCCGTAGGCCCGGTTGCCGAAGAAGATCTTGTTGAGATAGAGCTCGAAGATCTCGTCCTTGGTCAATTCGCGCTCGATGCGGAAGGACAGGAAGATCTCGGTGACCTTGCGCGTCAGGCTCACTTCGGGGCTGAGGAAGAATCCGCGCGCGACCTGCTGCGTGATCGTGCTGCCGCCCGGCACGTGCAGCGTGCGCTTGGAGACCATCAGCGCCATCGCGCGCACCACGCCCTGCCAGTCGACGCCGGGATGGTTGTAGAAGTTGGCGTCCTCGGCGGCGAGGAACGCGTTCTTCAATTGCGTGGGGACTTGATCGATCCGGACCGGAATGCGGCGCGTCTCGCCGAAGGTGGCGATCAGCTTGTTGTCGGCGCTGTAGACGCGCAGCGGCACTTGCAGCCGGACTTCCCGCAGCGCATCCACCGAGGGCAGACGCGGCGCGATCAGCCAGTAGGCGACGCCGACGGCGAGGCAACCGAGCAATACGGCCGACACCGCCAGAATCAAGGCGTAACGGAGCAAACGTAGAAAAATTCTCATGCGGTGCCGGAGTGTGATCGCAGTCAAGGTCGCGGTGCGACGCTCGCGCTATAGATCGGCGCTCGCCAGTATAGAGGGCGAGCGCGCGACTCGATAGCTTCGACCCGCGCCAATGCGGGCAAAAGCATGGCAAGCGCCTGTCAAATCAACGATTTGCACAGAAGAATCGCCCACTGTTGATAATCCGTTAAGATTCGTATTTAATGTAGATGCGCATATATCGCTCGTAAGGGCGCGTGGGAAGGGGAAAAAGTGTGGGCCTACTCAGTGCGAAGACGCCACCCCTGATCGGCGTGGACATCAGTTCGACCGCAGTCAAGCTGCTGCAGTTGAGTCAGTCCGGCGGCAAGTACCGCGTCGAGCACTACGCGGTGGAGCCGCTGCCACCGAACGCGGTTGTCGAGAAGAACATCGTCGAGGTGGACGCGGTGGGCGAAGCGATTCGCCGCGCGCTCAACCGCTCCGGTGCGCGCACCAAGTACGCGGCGGCGGCGGTCGCCGGTTCCGCGGTGATCACCAAGGTGATACCGATGCCCGCGGATCTGTCCGAGGACGACCTCGAAGGGCAGATCCAGGTCGAGGCCAATCAGTACATTCCCTATCCGCTCGAAGAAGTGAGCCTGGACTTCGAAGTCATCGGACCGGTCAAGGACAACCCGGAGATGATGAACGTCCTGCTCGCCGCCTCGCGCACCGAAAACGTCGACCTGCGCGTGGCCGCGCTGGATCTCGGCGGGCTGACGGCGAAGGTGGTCGATGTCGAGGCGTTCGCGATGGAGAACGCGTTCAAGCTGGTGGCCGATCAACTGGCGGTGCCGAAGGATGCGGTGGTCGCGGTGGTCGACATCGGCGCCACCATGACCACCCTGATCGTGCTCAAGAACCAGCGCACCATCTATTCGCGCGAACAGGTGTTCGGCGGCAAGCAGCTCACCGACGAAGTGATGCGCCGGTACGGCCTGTCGTACGAGGAGGCCGGCCTCGCCAAACGCCAGGGCGGTCTGCCGGAGTCGTACGAGATCGAGGTGCTCGAGCCGTTCAAGGAGGCGATGGTGCAGCAGATCAGCCGCCTGCTGCAGTTCTTCTTTGCCGGCAGCGAATACAACAAGGTGGATCAGGTGGTGCTCGCCGGCGGTTGCGCCTCGATCGCCGGCGTGGCCGAGATGGTCGAAGAGCAGCTCGGCGTGCCCTGCGTGGTCGCCAATCCGCTCGCCAACATGTCGTTGTCGTCGCGCGTGCAGGCGCAGACGCTGGCCCAGGACGCGCCGGCGCTGATGATCGCCTGCGGGCTCGCCCTGAGGAGCTTCGACTGATGGCCAAGATCAATCTACTGCCGTGGCGCGCAGAGCGGCGCAAACAGCGCGAGCGCGAGTTCTATCTGATGCTCGGCATGGCGGCGCTCGCCGCCGTGGCGGTGGTGGTGCTGTGGTACCTGTGGATGGACGCGCGGCTGGCCAATCAGGACAACCGCAACGCCTATCTCAAGGATCAGATCCAGCAGCTCGACAAGAAGCTGACCGAGATCAAGCAGCTCGAGGAAACGAAATCGAAGCTGCTGGCGCGCAAGCAGATCATCGAGCAGTTGCAGGCCAACCGCTCGCAGATGGTGCATCTGTTCGACGAGCTGGTGAAGACGATTCCCGACGGCGTGCGCCTGACCTCGCTCAAGCAGAGCGGCGACACCCTGACGCTCGAAGGCGTGGCGCAATCCAACGCCAGCGTCGCCAATTACATGCGCAACCTGGACGCTTCGCCCTGGCTCAAGCGCTCGGACTTGCAGCAGACCGAGGCGAAAGGCAGCGACAAGCGCGACCGCTTCCAGTTCGGGCTGACGGTGAAGCTGACGAGTCCCGAGGAGAAGGAAAAGGAGAAGGCCAAGGCGGCCGCGCAGGAGCTTGCCACGATGCCCGCGGACAAGCCGGGCCAGGCGCCGGCGGCGCCCCCGGGCGGCGCCACTCCGAATGCGCCCGCGGCCGGCAAGACCACTCCCGCCAACGCGGGGAGCAAGCCATGAAACTGTCGGATTTCCGCAATCTCGACCGCAACAACATCGGCGGCTGGCCGCAGGGCGTCAAGCTCACGTTCTGCACCATCCTGTTCGGCCTGGTCGTGCTCGCCGGCTGGTATTTCCTGATCAACGACCAGCAGGATCAGCTCGGCCAAAAGCAGAACGAGGAGACCCGCTTGCGCAAGGAGTTCTCCGAGAAGCAGGCCAAGGTGGTCAATCTCGACGCGCTCAAGGACCAGCTCGATCAGATGCGCGACATGCTGCGCCAATTGCTGCGGCAGTTGCCGAGCAAGACCGAGATGCCGGAACTGCTCGTCGATATTTCGCAGACGGCGCTGTCGTCCGGCATCGCCACCGAGTTGTTCAAGCCTGGGGCGGAGGTGATCAAGGAAGGCTTCTACGCCGAGAAACCGATCCAGCTCAAGATGCTCGGCACCTATCACCAGTTCGGTCATTTCATCAGCGGCGTGGCCGCGCTGCCGCGCGTGGTCATCCTGACGATGCACGACGTTTCCTTGAAGCCGACCGACGCGAAGAGCGTCAGCGGCGGACTGTTGCAGCTCGAAGGCACGGTGAAGACCTACCGCTATGTCGAGGACGACGAGGAATCGAGCGGCAAGGCACCCGCCAAGCCCAGAGCGGCCAAGCCCGCTCAAGCACCTGCCACACGGGAAGGGGGACAGTGAGCATGCGCGCAGGTCACGCTTCCAATCCAGTGAGAATCACCGCGCTGGCGGTTCTGTTCGCGGCCTTGGCCGGCTGCACCGGCGGTGACAGCGACCTGCGCGAATGGGTCGCCGCCGAGAAGGCGAAGAAGGGCACGCCGATTCCGCCACTGCCGGTGCTGAAGACCTTCGAAACCTTCGAATACAAGTACAAGGACGACGATCCGACCGTGCGCAATCCCTTCGGTCCGAGCATCGAGGAACGCCAGCAGGCGCTGGCCTCCGCCAACGGCCCGCGGCCCGATCAGCATCCGAAGGAGCCGCTGGAAAGCTATCCGCTGGACAGCCTGAAGATGGTCGGCACGATCGGTACCGGGCCGACCATGGAAGGGCTGATCAAGGACCCGGAAGGCGTGATTCACCGCGTGCACCGGCACAACTATCTGGGTCAGAACAACGGCAAGATCACCGCCATTGCCGAGGACCATATCGAACTCGTGGAACTGATCTCGAACGGAACCGGCGGTTGGATGGAACGCCAGGCGTCGATCGCGCTGGGCGAGAAATAGACGACCCATTGGGGGTAACTTGAAATGACCAGTACAGTTGCTGACTTCCTGGGACGCACGTCCAGAGCCGGAGCCGATCGCGATCTGCGCTTCGGCATCCGCGGACTGATCGCGCTCGTCGCGCTGCTGTTCGCGACGAACGTTCTCGCCGAGAACATCCTGCAGGACATCACCTATGCGCCGCTGTCCGGCGGCCAGGTCCAGATCACCATGAAGTTCGCCGCGCCGGTGGGCGAACCGCAGATCTTCACCACCGAGAACCCCGCGCGCATCGCCATCGACATGGCCAACACGCGCAACGGCATGACCCAGCGCCGCATCGAGGTCAACACCGGCGCGACCAGCGGAGTGAGCGCGGTGGAGGCGGCCGGACGGACGCGCATCGTCGTCGACCTGTTCCATCCCGCCACCTACGAGACCAAGGCCGAAGGCAACAATTTCGTGTTGACCGTCAACGCCGGCATGACCGGCTCGGCGACGACGACCGCGGTCGCGGCCACGGATCAGACCAAGATCATCTCCGGCGGCGGCCTGGAGGTATCCAACATCGATTTCCGCCGCGGCCAGCACGGCGAGGGCCGCATCGTGATCTCGTTCAATGGCGAAGGCGCGGGCGTCGATCTGCAGCGCCTCGGCGACAAGCTGAGCGTGGACATGTACAACGTCAAGCTGCCGCCGCAGCTTGCGCAACGCCTGGACGTGCTCGACTTCGCCACGCCGGTGCAGTTCATCGAGACGCGCGGCAAGGGCAACGGCGCGCACATGGACATCGCCGCCACCGGCCCGTTCGAGCAGCTCGCCTATCAGGCGGGCAACCAGTACATCATCGAGGTCGCGCCGAAGCAGGAGGAAAAGCGCGTCGATCCGAACGCACCGCCGGAATACACCGGCAACCGGGTGACGTTCAACTTCCAGGACATTCCGACGCGCTCGGTGCTGCAACTGATCGCCGACGTGTCCGATCTCAACATCGTCGTGTCCGATTCGGTCGGTGGCAACGTGACGTTGCGCCTGATCAACGTGCCGTGGGACCAGGCGCTCGACATCGTGCTGCAGGCCAAGGGCCTGGACAAGCGGCGCAACGGCAACGTGATCTGGGTGGCGCCGCAGAAGGAGATCGCCGAGCGCGAACACGCGCTGGCCGAGGCGCGCGCCAAGCTGCAGGAAGTCCAGCAGACGATCACGGTGTACATCCCGATCAGCTACGGCAAGGCCAAGGACATCGCGGATCTGCTGACATCCTCCAAATCACAGCAGGGCGGCGGTACCAGCGGTGGTGTGGGTGGCTCAACAAACCTCGGTACGGGGTTCTTGTCTCCGCGCGGCCGGGTGACCTCGGACGACCGTACCAATACCCTGCTGGTCGTGGATACTCCGGATAGGATCGAGCAGATCCGCACCTTGGTGGCCAAGCTGGACCGGCCGGTGCAGCAAGTGCTGATCGAATCGCGTGTGGTCGTCGCGACCGACAATTTCTCGCGTGAACTCGGTGCCAAGTTCGGCATCAGCGGCGGCTATCAGACCAACAACACGGTCGTTTCCACGGCGGGCACGTTGAACGGCACGGACCAGATGACCAATGCGGCCTTGTTCAATCGTTTCAATGGCACGGGCAGCGGGTTGCCCAACACAGCGCCTTCGACTCAACTCGGCCCCGGCGTATTGGTGCCGTCGTTGGGTAATCGTCTCAATGTGAATTTGCCTGCCAGTTCTCCGGCCGGCAGCTTCGGGCTCGCGATCCTGGGTGCCGACTATCTGCTCGATCTGGAACTGTCCGCGGCGCAGACCGAAGGCCGCAGCGAGCTGATTTCCAGCCCGCGCGTGATCACCGCCAACCAGCAGGAAGCCGACATCAAGCAGGGCCAGGAAATCGGCTATGTGACCTTTACCGGCGGTAGCTCCGGTGGCGGTGCCGCGACGGCGACGGTACAGTTCAAGGAGGCCGTGCTCGAGCTGAAGGTGACGCCCACCATCACCGCGGACAATCGCGTATTCCTGAATCTCGACGTCAAGAAGGACGCAATCAACTCGCTGGTGCCGAATCCCGGCGGCGGTTTCGTGCCGCAGCTCGACAAGCGTGAGATCAACACCTCCGTACTGGTCGACAACGGCCAGACCGTGGTGCTCGGCGGCGTCTACGAGTTCGACAAGTCGACCGACATCAAGAAGGTGCCGTTCCTCGGCGACGTGCCGGGATTGGGCGCCCTGTTCCGCAACACCAAGAACAACAACCAGAAGGCGGAGCTGTTGATTTTCGTGACTCCGCGCATCTTGAACGAAAACCTGAAATGAACCAGACCATCGACCTTGCTATACGGGCAGACTTTGCCGCTGCCGGAGAGACGACTACATGAAAGCGCGAGCTGGGAGATTCGACATGAAAGCCTTGGGCAACACCTGCGTGCTGTGGCTCGCGTGCCTCGTCTTGGCGAGCTGCGGCGGTGGCGGCGGCGGCAGCCAGTCGTCCTTCACGCCGACGCCGGCGGACTCGATCACGATCAGCGCAGCCGCGAGTTCCATCAGCACGAATTCGTTCACGACGCTGACGGTCACGGTCAAGAAGCCCGACGGCACGCCGGAGGACGATGGCACGACCGTAACCGCCTCGCTGTCTCCCTCCACCATCGGCACGGTCAGCGGTGCGGCGGGTACACCCGCCGGCAGCACGGCGACCAATACCCTGGCCGGTGGCAAGGCAACTTTCAATTTCACCAGCAGCAATCAGGCCGGTACCGCGTCGATCTCGTTCTCGCTCCCCGCCGGCCTGCATGGCAACCCCAACTCGACCGTGGCTTCCACGAATATCACGGTCACTGCCGGTGGCACCCAGGATCCGCGTCTGCAGTTGACCGCGACGACGACGACGCTGCCGTTGAATCCGTTTGCCGCTCAGGCGGAAACATTCCCGTTCCCCAGCAATTTCATCGGCTCGCCTTACATCGCGGAAGTTACGGTTACTTGGCGTCATTCCAATGGCCAGCTCGTGGCGGGCACCAACCCGGTCAACGTCTCGATTGATCCAGTCACGGTCGCCAGCTTTTCCACCCTCGATGATCCGAAGACCCCATGGACCGGCCAAACGAAGAATCCGCCGACGATCGAAGGAAATGAGTTCCTGACCCTGCTCGGCAGCGGCCCGGTCAACGTTACCGGCGGCAACGGTGCAATCTTTGTGCATGCCGAAGACGTACCTGGTCAGGCCACGCTTACGGTCACGGCGATCGACCCCGACAACAACCAGACCATCAGTTCGCAACTGGTCTTCACCATCGCCGGTTCCGCATCCAGCTTGCCGTCGTCGATCAGCGCGCTCGCCGACAGCGGCGTCTACGTGTCCGGTTCGGGCGGCCCGCAGAGCACCGTGGTGCGCGCGAACGTCACCGACGGCAACAACGTCGGTGTGGCCGATCCGAACGGGTTCGACAATGTCGAGTTCCAGATCATCGGCCCCGCCGGCAATGATGCACGCTTGACGGGCATCAATGCCGCGGGACAGTCGGTCACCGGCACCAAGGTCGACACCGTGACCCACAACGGGATCGCCAGCGTCACGTTCCAGGCAGGGACGGTGCAGGGACCGGTGCAGGTCAAGGTTACCGCCGATCGCGGCGACAACAACGTCGACAACCAGATCCAGGATCCGGTCAGCGCGACGGCTACCGTGGTCGTTTCCGACGGCAAGCTCTTCAGCCTGACCATCGATTCGCCGGACACCGGCGCCGTCACCACCACCGGCGTGTCGGCCAACGCAACGGAAGTTCCGGCAGGATCGGGGAATTACCAACTGATCATCAGCGCGAAGGGCGTCGACCGGCAGGGCAATCCGGTGCTCACTGGCACCCAGATCGGTTTCGGCGACATCGACTCGCCGCAGACCCCGGGGGCCGGAGCCTCGCCGCAAGCCTGGTTCACGATGTACGGCACCAAGGGCGATCCGCAGGAAGGCGGTACGCTGTTCACTGCCGCCGACGGGAAATTCGTCGCCTCGAATGGCAACGGCGCGGGTCCGGGCGACACCTTGCTGGTCATCGGCAAGGCTTCGGAAGGCGCGCCGGTCGGCAACGACGATCTCGAAAGCTCGTCCAAGATCACCGCGGTCAACAGCGCGACCAGCCTCACCGTGGCGACACCATTCAATCTCAACGACACCACGGGTGTGATCGTCGACAACCACGGCGTGCTGCCGTACATCGTCGGCCGGGCGCAGTTCAGCAGCGTGCAGTCGCCGTCGTTTACCGATTTGAGTACATCGAGCCTGACCGGAGTGGCCACGACCACCCTGAACTATCCGGCCTCGGCGATCGGCAAGGCGGTCGCGATCTGGGCGCAAGGCACCGGTACGGATACCAACTCGAGTCCGGGTCGGACGCGAGTGGTCGCCGACATCGCTACGCTGGTCTTCCCCGGCACGGCGTCGGGTGCGTTCCTGACGGCGTCGCCGGATCCGCTGAACGGCAATACGACGCAGACGGTCACGGTCTGCTATTTCGACGGCAACGACCGGCCGATTCCGAACTTCGACATCAGTTTCGCGTTCAACCTGCTCGGCCTCGGCAGCGGCACGGTCGACGGCGTGAACGGCAGCGGCAAGCTCAAGAACCTGACCGGTCCGAATGGTTGTGCGACCGCCTCGGTGACCACCGCCAGCCTGCCGCCGACCAGCAGCAGCTCGCAGACCCAACCCAGCATCACCTTCAGCGCGGGGCCGTTGAACACCACCAGCACCAGCGGCGGCGCGCAGGCGAGCGTGACCGTGCCCTTCGTGGTCAATGCGGCGCAGTTGCAGGTCGGCTGTTCGCAAGTCTCCGGCGGCACCGTTACCGTCAGCCTGACCTTGCTGGATGCCGCGGGTGCCGGTATGCCCGGACAGACCATCACCGGCCAATGCTCGGTGACCTCTTCGAGCGGCAGCATTACCGTCGGAACCATACCGGTCACCGACGCCAGCGGCTCCACGACGGCGACGATCACCGTGAATCCGGCTGGAACGACGGGGCACTGCACCTTCCAAGCCTCTTCGTTCCCGACACTGGCAGGATCGGTGACGATCTCGGGTTCGGGCACCTCGTGTAACGGTGGATTCAGCCCGCCATGAGTTCTCCGTAGCGACACTGGAAATGGCCAAGGGCCGCGGTGACGCGGCCCTTGCTTTTGGGATGTGACGCAAGCCGTTGTCGGCGCCGGCGCGATCGGGGATGATTGGGCCATGGGCTCGGCGTATCGGATCGAACTCAGTCCCGGCGAGGTGCTGTTCCGCGAGGGCGATGCGCCGACCACCGCGTTCCTGATCGAGTCCGGCAGTCTGCGCATCACCGCGCAGCGCGACGGCGTGCCGATGGTGTTGAGCGATCTCGGTCCCGGCACGCTGGTCGGCGAGATGGCCGTGCTGGACGATTCGCCGCGCAGCGCGAGCGCGACCGCGCTGGAACCGTGCGTGCTCACGCCGATCGACCGCAACCAGTTCGCCGAGCGGCTCGCCGCGGCCGATCCGGTGGTGCGCGCGCTGTTGCTCAGCCAGCTTTCGCGCTATCGCACAGCGCTCGCCACGTTCACCGGTCATGCCGATGGCGTCGCCACCGAGTCGATCGTGGCCGGCGGCGATTCCGCACACGCGCTCGACAAGATCCGCCTCGAAAGCCAGTTGCGCGGCGCCCTGGAACGCCGCGAACTCGAGATCCGCCTGCAGCCGATCCTGGACATTGCCGAACGCCGCATCGCCGGCTTCGAGGCGCTCACGCGCTGGAGCCACCCCGAGCGCGGCGCGGTCTCGCCAGCCGATTTCATCACCCTGGCGGAGGAGACCTCGCTGATCGTGCCGGTCGGCGACTACGTGCTGCGCGAGGTCTGCGGGGCGCTGCGGCGTGTCGCCGACGCCGTGCCCGCGGCGCGTCCATTCATCGCCCTGAACGTGTCGGGACGACAGCTCGAGGACGCGGATTTCATCGAGCGCGTGCTGGCGCAGTTGCACCAGCACAACGTGCCGCCGGAATGGCTCAAGCTCGAGATCACCGAAAGCCTGATCCTCGACTATGCCAAGGTCAACGCGCTGATCGAACACAGTCACCGCGCCGGCATCAAGGTGGCGCTCGACGATTTCGGCACCGGCTATTCCAATCTCGGCCACCTGCACCGGCTCGCCTTCGACACCCTCAAACTGGACCAGGGCTTCATCCGCCAGCTCGACGATCCGCGCTGTCTCGCCATCGTGCGCGCCGTGGTCGGCATGGCCTCGGCGCTCGGCTGCGACATCGTCGCCGAGGGCGTGGAAACCGAGGCGCAACTGCACACGCTGGCGACGCTCGGCTGCGAGTACGCCCAGGGCTATCTGGTCGGCAAGCCGCAGAGCCTCGACGAGGCGCTCGCGGCGCTGCGCGGCTGAGCGCGCGCGGAAACCTTCCGTCGCCGTCGCGGTCTGTGGACGGCGCGGCTCGCCGATCCGTGCGATGATTGGCCATCCCAAGCGACCACCATGGACATGCCCGATACCGTAACGCGCAGCCCGCTCGCGGCCGCGTTCGCCACGTTGCGCAGCGAGCTGTCCCGCTGCATCATCGGCCAGCAGGTGCTGATCGACCGCCTGCTCATCGCCTTGCTCGCGGACGGTCACTTGCTGGTCGAGGGCGCGCCGGGCCTGGCCAAGACCACCGCGATCAAGGAGCTCGCGGCGCGCATCGAAGGCGATTTCCACCGCATCCAGTTCACCCCGGACCTGCTGCCGGCGGATCTCACCGGCACCGAAATCTATCGGCCGCAGCAGGCCAGCTTCGAATTCCAGCGCGGTCCGATCTTCCACAACCTGCTGCTCGCCGACGAAATCAACCGCGCGCCGGCCAAGGTGCAGTCGGCGCTGCTCGAGGCCATGGCCGAACGCCAGGTCACGATCGGCCGCACGACGTATCCGCTGCCGGCGCTGTTCCTGGTGATGGCGACGCAGAATCCGATCGAGCAGGAGGGCACCTATCCGTTGCCGGAAGCGCAGCTCGATCGCTTCCTGATGCACGTCCGCATCGGCTATCCGGATGCCGCGGCGGAAGCGGCCATCCTCAAGCTTGCGCGCGAGCGCGCGCAGACCGCGCTGCATGCGTCGCCGAGCGTGCCGCGCTGCCTGACGCAATCGCAGATCTTCGCCGCGCGCGAGGAAGTGCTCGCCCAGCACCTCGCGCCGGCGCTCGAGGAATACCTCGTGCAACTGACCCTGGCCACGCGTTCGGCTGCGCGCTACGGCGAGGACCTGGCGCGCTGGATCGCCTACGGTGCCAGTCCGCGCGGCACGATCGCGCTCGACCGCTGCGCCCGTGCCCACGCCTGGCTCGCCGGCCGCGACTTCGTCGCGCCCGACGACGTGCACGCCGTGGTGCACGACGTGCTGCGTCATCGCGTGCTGCTGTCCTACGAGGCCGAGGCCGAGGGCGTCACCCCGGACCAAGTGATCGACACGCTGCTCGCGCGCGTGCCGCTGCCGTGAGTCGCCGCCGGCAGGCGTGGTGCATCGGATCCCGGATTCGCCCCTGACGTGACATGAGCGGTGTTCGCGTCGAGCTCGCCGAATTGATCGCCCTGCGCCTGCGCGCGCGCCGTTTCGTCCGCCCCGCGCCGCGCGTCGCCGGCAGCCGTGCGGCGACGCACGGCTCGCGCTTCCGCGGCCGCGGCATCGACTACATCGAGTCGCGCGCCTACCAGCCGGGCGACGACATCCGCCAGATGGACTGGCGCGTCACCGCGCGCAGCGGCCGGCCGCACACCAAGCTGTTCCAGGAGGAACGCGAACAGAACGTGCTGCTGGTCGTCGATGTCAATCCGAGCCTGCGTTTCGGCACGCGCGTGCGCTTCAAATCGGTGCAGGCCGCGCGCGCGGCGGCGTGGCTGGCGTGGGCGGCGGTGCAGGGCGGCGATCGCGTCGGCGCGCTCGGCTTCGGTGCCGGTCTGGTCGCGGAAGTGAAGCCGGGCGGCGGCACGCGCGGCGCGCTGCGCGTGTTGCGCGCGCTCGGCGAGTGGGACGCGGTCGCCGGGCACGGACCGTCCGTGCCGCTGTCGCAGGCATTGCAGCGGGCGCACCGGCTGGCACGACCGGGCAGCCGCGTGCTGCTGCTGAGCGACGGCTACTCGGCCGATGCCGCCGCCGAGGCGCCGTTGACGCGGCTGGCGCAACACTGCGATGTCGCCGCGCTGGTGCTGTGCGACGCGCTCGAACAGGCGCCGCCGCCGCCGGCGACGTATGCCGTGCACGGCGAGGACGGTCGCGCCGTGCTCGACCTCGCCGCTCCGCGCCTGCGCACGCGCTGGCCCGAGCTCTTCGCCGAACGTCGCGCGGCCCTGCTCGCCATGTGCCGGCGCCACGCGCTGCGCGTGGGCCTGCTCGACACCCGCGACGAACCGGAGGCAGTGCTGCCGCGCCTGCTCGGCATCGAGGCGCGGCGCCGCGTGGCGCCGGCAGGAGCCGCATGAATCCCGCGACCGGGCCGATCCTGCGCGACATCCACCTGCCGCCGCCGCCGTGGTGGCCGCCGGCGCCGGGCTGGTGGCTGGTCGCCGCGCTTTGTGTACTTTGCGGCATATTTGCCTTTGTGTACGCGCGCCGCCGGGTGCGGCGCCGGCGCCAGCGGCGTGCGGTGCTGGCCGAGCTCGACCGCGGCATCGCCGCGGCCGGCGACGATCCGGCCGCGCTCGCCGCGGCGCTGTCGCGGTTCCTGCGGCGCCTGACGCGGCACATCGCGCCGGCCGCCGCTGCGTATCCCGGCGAACGCTGGCTCGCCTGGCTGGACGAACGCGCCGGTTCGGACGAATTTCGCCGTGGCGTCGGCCGCGTCCTGCTCGAGGCGCCGTTCCGCCGCGACGCACGCTACGACACCGCGGCGCTGATCGCGCTGGTGCGCCGGTTCGCGCGGATCGTGCTCGCGCAGGAGGTGGCCCGTGCTTGAGTGGGCCTGGCCCTTCGCCTTCCTCGCCCTGCCATTGCCGTGGCTGCTGGCGCGCTGGCTGCCGCCGGCGGCCGCGCCGGCGACGGTTGCGCTGCGTCTGCCGCTGGCGTTGCGCGGTCTGGAGGCGGCGCGCGGCGGGACGCCGCCGCCGTCGCTGCGGCGGCTCATCGCCGCCGCGATCTGGGCGCTCGTGGTACTCGCTGCCGCCCGTCCGCAGTGGCTGGGCGAGCCGCAGGCGGTGTCGCGCAGCGGCCGCGATCTGCTGCTGGCGGTGGACGCCTCCGGCAGCATGAGCACCGAAGACATGCAGATCGGCGGGCGGCCGGTCAGCCGCTACGCCGCGGTCAAGGCGATCGCCGGCGATTTCATCCGGCGCCGTGTCGGCGATCGCATCGGGCTGATCGTGTTCGGCAGCCAGGCCTATCTGCTCACGCCGCTGACGTTCGATCGCGACACGGTGCTGAAGCAGCTCGAGGAATCGGCGGTCGGTCTGCCCGGCCGCGAAACCGCGATCGGCGATGCCGTCGGTCTCGCCGTCAAGCGGCTGCGCGAACGGCCGCAGGAGCAGCGTGTGCTGATCCTGCTCACCGACGGCGTCAACGACGCGGGCGAGCTCGATCCGTACCAATCGATCGAGCTGGCCGCGGCCGAGCATGTGAAAATCTATACCATCGGCATCGGCGCCGAAGCGATGCGCATCGACGGTTTCTTCGGCAGCCGCATCGTCAATCCGTCCGCCGATCTCGATGAGAAGCTGCTGCGCTCGATGGCCGAGACCACCGGCGGCCGCTACTACCGCGCGCGCGACACCGCGGCGCTGGCCGAAATCTATCGCGAGATCGACCGGCTCGAGCCCGCGGCAGACACGACCCGGCAATTCCGGCCGGTCGATGAGCTGTTCTTCTGGCCGCTGGCGGCGGCGTTGCTGCTCGCGCTCGGCCTGCTCGGCGCGCGGTTCGGTTTCCGCACGGGATCGGCTGTGGAACGAGCATCGCCGCTCGCCACCGCCCGCTTCGCCTCGCGTCAGTCCGGTACCTGATCGTGCACGACTGGCTGGCCGAATTCCATTTGCTCCGGCCGTGGTGGCTACTCGCGCTTGCCGCGTTGCCGCTGCTATGGCGCGCGCTCGGTCGCCACGCCGACGACGCCGGCGCCTGGCGCGGCGTGGTGGATGCGCATCTGCTGCCGCACCTGTTGGACGGACCCGAAGCGGGATCGGCGCCGTCGCCGGTGCCGCGCCGGCTTGCCGCGATCGCCTGGGTGCTGGCGTGCCTCGCGCTCGCCGGACCGGCGTGGGAACGCCTGCCGCAGCCCTTGTTCCAGAATCGCGCGGCGCGCGTGATCGCGCTGGAACTCGCGCCGACCATGGCCGCGCAGGACGTGAAGCCGAGCCGCTACGAACGCGCGCGGTACAAGATCGCCGACCTGCTCAAGCGCAACGGCGACGGTCAGGTCGCGCTGATCGCCTACGCCGGCGATGCGTTCGTGGTCGCGCCGCTGACCGACGACGCCAACACCGTCGCCAACCTCGTCGATGCGCTCGAGCCGAGCGTGATGCCGGTCGCCGGCAACGCCACCGGCCGGGCGATCGAGCTCGGCGTCCACCTGATTCACGGCGCGGGCCTGAGCCAGGGCGAGATCGTCCTGCTCGCCGACGGCGTCGGCGACGACGGCCTCATCGCCGCCGAGCGCGCGCGCGCGGCCGGCGTGCGCGTATCGGCGCTCGGCATCGGCACCGCGCAGGGCGCGCCGGTGCCGCTGCCGCAGGGCGGTTTCCTCAAGGACGCCAGCGGCGACATCGTTCTGCCCCGGCTCGACGGTACGGCCCTGCGCACGCTCGCCCGCCTCGGCGGCGGCCGCTACGTCGACTGGAGCATCGACGCCAGCGATCTCGACGCGCTGGGCGACGCACACAGCGCCCACGCCGCCGCGGCGGCGCGCGCCACCGAGGCCACGACCACGCGCTATCGGGATCGCGGGCCGTGGCTGGTGCTGTGCCTGCTGCCGATCGTGGCGCTGCTGGCGCGGCGCGGCTGGCTGCTGCTCCTGCCGCTGGCGCTGCTCGCCCACAGCGAACCGGCCGCGGCGCTGTCGTGGCGCGATCTCTGGCTCACGCCCGACCAGCAGGCGAAGGCCGCACTGGATGCGGGCCATGCTGCCGAGGCGCAGGCGCTGGCGCGGGATCCGGCGCTGCGCGGCGCGGCCGCCTATCGCGCCGGCGACTACGCCAGGGCGGTCGAGGAATTCGCCCGGCGCAACGACGCCGATGCGCAGTACAACCGCGGCAATGCGCTGGCCAAGGCCGGGCGCTACGAAGACGCGATCGCGGCCTATGATGCGGCACTGCGTCTGCGTCCGGACCTCGCCGACGCCGCCGCCAACAAGCGCGCGGTCGAGGAGTGGCTCAAACGCCAGCGGCAGGACGCGCAGAGCCGGCAGGATCGCGAGCATCAGGGGCACGAGCAAAAGGAACAAGACAGTTCAGGCTCGGACGCAGACGCCGCGAACGGCACGCCATCGTCGAACGCCGGCCAGGCGAACCGCGCAGCGCAAGCCGGACAGGATCACTCGTCGCCGACGCAACGCGACGGCTCGAGACCGGCGTCGCCCGAGCGCCCGAGCGACGACGATGCCGCGGCCGCGGCGGCGGAGCAACGCCGCGCCGAGCCGGCCGAGCGCGAGGCCGAAGGGCAGTTCCGCGAGGACATGAATCGCGCGCTGGCGCGGCAAGGCGAGGGTGGAGACAAGCCTGCACCGGCGGTGCGCCTCGGCGCGCTTGCGAAGGACGCCGGCAGCGACGAGCGCGCGCAAGCGGTGGAACAGTGGCTGCAGCGCGTGCCGGACGATCCGGGTGGCCTGCTGCGGCGCAAGTTCCAGCTCGAGTATCAGCGCCGTCGGCACGGCGGCGGAGACTGACGGCCATGACGCGACGCATCGTATACTTTGTCGCTACCTGCGCATTGTGGATTTGTGCGCAAGCCGCCGCGGCCGAGGTGCGCGCCTGGCTCGACCGCACCAGCATGCAGCTCGGCGAGACGGTCACGCTCAATGTCGAGGTGAGCGGCGACGTCAACGCCGCCGAGCCCGACTTCCACGTCCTGGAGCAGGACTTCGTCCTGCAGGGCACGCAGAGTTCGAGTTCGGTGACCATCGTCAACGGCCAGACCACGGCGAAGCGGCTGTGGGCGGTGGCGCTCGAACCCAAGCACGAAGGCACGCTCACCATCCCCGCGCTCGAGGTCGCCGGACAGCGCACCGCGCCGCTGACCCTCACGGTGCAAGCCACACCGGCCGGCGGCGGCAAGGCCGGCGACGAGGTGTTCCTCGACGTCAGCGTCGAGCCACGCGCGCCCTACGTGCAACAGCAGGTGGCGATGACGGTCAAGCTGTACTTCGCCGTCAATCTGCTCGACGGCAACCTGGACGATCCGCAGGCGCGGGGTCTGGTGGTGCGCAAGCTCGGCCAAGACGCGAACTTCAGCGCCGATCTCGGCGGTCGGCACTACCATGTGCTGGAGCGACACTACGCGCTGTTCGCCGAGCAGAGCGGCAGCATCCACCTTGCGCCGATCGCGTTCCGCGGCCACGCGCTCGATGCGGGCGATCTCAACAGCTTCTTCAGTCGCGGCCGCGTGGTCGCGGCGCGCGCGCCGACCGTGACCCTCGAAGTGCGCCCGCGGCCGGCGGCATCCGGCACCGAGGTCTGGCTGCCGGCGCGCGCGGTGACCTTGCAGGCCGACGGCATCGATGCGCAGAGCCCGGCGCGCGTCGGCGAACCGATCACGCTCACCCTGCGCGCGCAGGCCCAGGGTCTCGGTTTCGAGCAACTGCCCGAGTTGAAACTGCCGGCCATCGACGGCGCCGACGTCTATCCTGACAAGGAGACCACCCGCAACCGCGACGACGGCACCTGGCTGTTCGGCGAGCGCGAGCGCAAATTCGCGATCGTGCCCAACCGACCCGGCCGGCTGCCATTGCCGGCGATCCGGCTGGCGTGGTGGGACACCGCGCACGATCGCGCCGCGACCGCCGAGGTGCCGGCGCTGACGCTCGAAGTGCAACCGGCGGCGGCGACCGCGGTCGCGCCGCAGCCGGCGCCGTCGGCGACGCCGGCGGAATCGCCGGCGACCGCCGGCAGCGCCTCGCTCGGCGTGGGATCGAGCGACGAGGCGCGCCTGTGGCGCACGCTCGCCCTGTTGGCGCTGGCATTGTGGGTGGCCACGCTGCTCGGCTGGATCGTCTGGCTCCTCGCCGAGCGGCGACGCGAAGCGCGGCCGGCGCGCCCGGCAATGGCGGACGACGGCTCCGCCGCCGCGGCGCGAGCGAGGTTTCGCGGCGCCGTCGAGCGCGGCGACTGGCCGGCGGCTGCCCATGCGCTGCTCGGCTGGGCGCGCCAGCGTCGCCCGGAGCTGCGCAATCTCGGCGAACTGGCGCGGGCCTTGGCCGATTCCGGCCAGGCGCGCGCCGTGCACGAGCTCGAGCGCGCCTGCTATGGTCGCTCGGCGGATCCCGATCTGCGCGCGCAGTTGACCGCGGCGTTCCGCGGCGGCTTGGCCTTCGCATCCGCCGCCGACGCGCCGCCCGCCGAATCGCCGCTGCCGCCGCTGTATCCTGGCGTCCGCTGAGCCGGCGCTGGCAACAATCCTGCATAAACCCTTGTCGGAGCGGCGCCGCGCGGCGTGCATGCGGCCGACGGTATCCGTCGGGACCGACCTTGAGCGGCGGAATCCGCGGTTCTGGTGCCTCGCGGTTGACAAGATCTCGCGGCATGCGGCGCTTGATCCGGCCGCCGATCGACCGGAAAACCGCGCTGCAGAGCCATTTCCGACCTCCTCACCGCTCTTGGCAGCAATCTTGCTTTCTCTAGGTAACTCTACGTAGTTCGCCGGGAAGGCTGCCATGCTAATTTTTAGAATTTCCATCTGCCGGCAGGGTAGCCGACTCCGCGATTCCGAGCCGCGGCAAGCCGCGGGCTATGCCGCGCCGCGCTGCTGCGAATGCTCGGCGGCGAATTCCGTTCGCCGGGGTGTGCCATGTCGCTGACGTCTGCGCGCCATCGCGCGACGCGCGGCGCGCTGGCGCTCGCCGCCGCCGCGGCCTGCCTGGTCACGCTGCTGTGGTCGGATGCGCCCGCCGAGGCGAGTCCGCCGAGCATCGGTTTCCACATCGTCAGTGCGGGCGGCGGCAATCTGCGCAACCCCTGCTACCGGCTGCGCAGCACCAGCGGCCAGGCCGCACCGGGCTATTCGAGCTCGAGTCCCTATTCCGTCCTCGCCGGATTCTGGTCGGCCGCGCCGACCACGGGTCGCGACGAGATCTTCTTCAACAGTTTCGAGGCTTGCTGATCATGAAACGCAAACCACTGTCCGTGCTCGTCACCGCGGCATTGATGACCTTCTCCGCGGCGGACGTGAGCGCGCTCGCGCCGCAGGGAACCGCGTTCACGTATCAGGGCCAGCTCGACAACGGCGGCTCGCTCGCCAACGGCACGTACTACTTCAGCTTCACGCTGTACGACGCGCCGACCGGCGGCAACGTCGTGGCCGGGCCGCTGCAACAGCAGATCGACGTCATCGACGGATTGTTCACCGCCGATCTCGACTTCGGCCTGGTGTTCAGCGGCTATCAGTACTGGCTCGAGGTGAAGGTCGGATCGAGTCCGGGCAACGAACAGCCATTGACCGCGCGGCAGCCGATCAACGTCGTGCCGGTGGCGCAATACGCGATGAATGCGCCTGCCGGCGCGCAGGGTCCACAAGGTCCGCAGGGTCCGCAGGGCGCCGCTGGCGCGACCGGCAATGCCGGCCCGCAAGGTCCACAGGGTGCGGCTGGTGTGCAGGGCGCAACAGGCGCGCAGGGTCCGCAGGGTGCGGCGGGTGCGCAAGGCGCGACCGGCGCTACCGGCACGCAAGGTCCGCAGGGTGCGGCGGGTGCGCAAGGTGCTACGGGTGCGACAGGTAACACGGGTCCGCAAGGCGCAACAGGTGCGCAGGGGCCGCAGGGTGCAATGGGCGCGCAGGGTGCGACGGGTGCGACCGGTAACACGGGTCCGCAGGGCGCAACAGGCGCGCAAGGTCCGCAGGGTGCCGCGGGCGCGCAAGGCGCTACGGGTGCGACCGGCAACACCGGGCCGCAAGGTGCGCAAGGTCCACAAGGTGCCGCGGGTGCGCAGGGCGCGACGGGCGCGACTGGTAACACCGGTCCGCAAGGCGCTCAGGGCGCGCAAGGTCCGCAGGGTGCTGCTGGTGCGCAGGGTGCAACGGGTGCGACCGGCAACACCGGGCCGCAAGGTGCGCAAGGCCCGCAGGGCGCGGCGGGTGCGCAAGGCGCGACAGGTGCGACTGGCAATACGGGTCCGCAAGGCGCACAGGGCCCGCAGGGTGCTGCTGGTGCGCAAGGCGCGACCGGTGCGACCGGCAACACCGGTCCGCAAGGCGCTCAGGGCGCGCAAGGTCCACAAGGTGCCGCGGGCGCGCAGGGTGCAACAGGTGCGACGGGCAACACCGGTCCGCAAGGTGCGCAGGGTGCGCAGGGACCGCAGGGTGCGGCGGGTGCGCAGGGCGCAACGGGTGCGACCGGCAATACCGGGCCGCAAGGCGCGCAGGGCCCGCAGGGTGCGGCTGGCGCGCAAGGTCCGCAGGGTGCGGCGGGTGCGCAAGGCGCTACGGGTGCGACCGGCAACACGGGTCCGCAGGGCGCGACGGGCGCGCAAGGTCCACAAGGTGCCGCGGGTGCACAGGGTGCAACAGGTGCGACGGGCAACACCGGTCCACAAGGTGCCGCGGGTGCACAAGGCGCGACGGGTGCGACCGGCAACACCGGTCCGCAAGGTGCGCAAGGTCCGCAAGGTGCCGCGGGCGCGCAAGGTGCGACGGGTGCGACCGGTAACACGGGTCCGCAAGGCGCGCAGGGCGCGCAAGGTCCGCAAGGTGCCGCGGGTGCGCAAGGCGCTACGGGTGCGACTGGTAACACGGGTCCGCAAGGCGCGCAGGGTCCGCAGGGTGCGGCGGGTGCACAAGGTGCCACCGGCGCCACTGGTAACACTGGTCCGCAAGGTGCGCAGGGTGCACAAGGTCCGCAGGGTGCCGCAGGCGTCCAGGGTGCGCAGGGTCCGCAGGGCGACGTGGGGCCGCAGGGTCCGCAAGGCGCCACGGGTTCGATCGCTAGCTCGGCGACCATCGTGCAGAGTGCGACGGCCACCTGTGCGCAGAACAACGGTGTTTGCACGCTCACGGTCACGTGCAGCGGATCGCTCAAGGTCGTCAGCGGCGGCTTGTCCGCAGGTGGCGCCACGGCCGCCAAGTTCCTCGACATCACCGAGAGCTATCCGAGCGCCGCGAACGCCTGGACGGTGTCGGCCATGAATTGGGGGAGCGGCGGCAACATCACGATCAGGGCCTACGCCATCTGCGCCAACTGAGTCGCTTCACTCCAGAGTCATGGATCCCCCGGTGCCCGCGCCGGGGGATTTTTTTTCGCCACGGCCGGGCGATTTCAGCGAGAATACGCGCCGCCGGCGCGGCGCGCCGGAATCCACAGTCGAGAGAGATTCATGCCGAGCCGTCGAGAACTCGCCAATGCCGTGCGCGCGCTGTCCATGGATGCGGTCGAAGCCGCCAAGTCCGGCCATCCCGGCATGCCGATGGGCATGGCCGACATCGCCGAGGTGCTGTGGAACGATTTCCTGAGCCACAACCCGGCCAATCCGAAGTGGGTCGATCGCGATCGCTTCGTGCTCTCGAACGGCCACGGCTCGATGCTGCTTTATTCGCTTTTGCACCTGACCGGCTACGACCTGCCGCTCGAGGAGCTCAAACGCTTCCGTCAGCTCCACTCGAAGACGCCGGGCCATCCGGAAGCGAGCGAATTTCCCGGCGTCGAGACCACCACCGGCCCGCTCGGCCAGGGCTTCGCCAACGCCGTCGGCATGGCGCTGGCGGAGAAGGTGCTGGCCGCGCGCTTCAACCGTCCCGGCTTCGACATCGTCGATCACTACACCTACGTGTTCGTCGGCGACGGTTGCCTGATGGAGGGTATCTCGCACGAGGCGGCCTCGCTCGCCGGCACGCTCAAGCTCGGCAAGCTGATCGCGATCTACGACGACAACGGCATCTCCATCGACGGCGAGGTGCACGGCTGGTTCACCGACGACACCGCCCGCCGCTTCGAGGCCTACGGCTGGGAAGTGCTGACCAACGTGGACGGCCACGAGCCGGAGGCGATCAAGGCGGCGCTGGTCTCCGCCGGCGTGGACCCGGAGCGGCCGACGCTGATCTGCTGCAAGACGACGATCGGCTACGGCGCGCCGAACAAGCAGGGCAAGGAGGTCTGCCACGGTGCGCCGCTCGGCAAGGACGAGGTCGCCGCGGCGCGCGCGCGCCTCGGCTGGGCGCATCCGCCGTTCGTGGTGCCGGAGGAGATCTACGCCGCCTGGGACGCACGCGCCCGCGGAGCGGCGCGCGAGGCGGCGTGGAACGAATTGTTCGCAAAGTATAAAACTGCGCATCCCGAACTCGCTGCCGAATTCGAACGGCGCATGGCCGGCGCGCTGCCGGCGGATTTCGGCGCGCACGCCGATGCGACCATCGCCCGGCTGCAGGCCGAGGGCCCGGCGGTGGCCACGCGCAAGGCCTCGCAGATGGCGCTCGATGCCTATGGTCCGCTGCTGCCGGAGTTGATCGGTGGCTCGGCGGATCTGGCCGGTTCCAATCTCACCCTGTGGAAGGGCGCGAAGGACGTGAAGTCCGCCGCGCCCGACGCGAACTACGTGTACTACGGCGTGCGCGAATTCGCGATGAGCGCGATCAGCAACGGACTCGCCCTGCACGGCGGCTTCATTCCCTACGACGCCACTTTCCTGGTGTTCTCCGACTACGCACGCAACGCGGTGCGCATGTCGGCCTTGATCCCGGCGGGCGCGATCCACGTCTACACGCACGATTCGATCGGCCTCGGCGAGGACGGGCCGACGCACCAGCCGATCGAGCATCTGGCGAGCCTGCGCCTGATCCCGCGCAACGTCGTCTGGCGGCCGTGCGACGCGGTGGAGAGTGCGGTCGCCTGGAAGGACGCGATCGAACGTCGCGACGGGCCGACCTGCCTCGTGTTCTCGCGCCAGAATCTCACGCACCAGCCGCGCACACCGACGCAACTCGCCGAGATCGCGCGCGGCGGCTACGTGCTGCGCGATGCGCAAAGTGGAAACGTGGACGTGATCCTGATCGCCACCGGTTCCGAAGTCGAACTGGCGATGCAGGCCGCGCGCGTGCTGGAACGCGACGGCGTCGGCGCGCGCGTGGTGTCGCTGCCGTGCACGCAGTTGTTCGACCGCCAGCCGCCGGCGTACCGCGACGCCGTGCTGCCGCCGGCCTGCCGTCGGCGCGTGGCGATCGAGGCCGGCGTGCGCGACTACTGGCGCAAGTACGTCGGCCTCGACGGCGAGGTGATCGGCCTCGACACGTTCGGCGCCTCGGCGCCAGCGGAGGCGCTGTTCCGGCACTTCGGCTTCACCGTGGAGGCGGTGGTCGCGGCGGCGCAGCGCCTGCTCGCGCTATGATCGTGCCTGTCGCCACCGCGGCGCGCACGCGGTCGAGGTCGTGAGAAATCCGGGACTGCCCAAGGTCGCCATCTTCGGTGTGACCTCGTTCGACGAGCTGCCGCCGAAGGCGCAGTTGCGCTCGCATCCGGCCGAACCCTACGAGGCGGACGAGTTCGCCATTCACCTGTTCGCCGACGACGCCGAGCTCGAGCGCATCCTGCACGAGCTCGCGCCGCAGGCGATCGTCAGCCTCGGCGCGCTCGAGCGGTTTCCGAAGCTGCTGGCCGCGCCGTATTACGTCCGGCGCAGGTGGATCCACAAGGACCACGCCCACGAACTGCGCGGCCTCGACATCTTCTACTGCTTCCTGATGGCGGCGATCCCGGAACCACGCCGGGCCGACGCGCCGCGCAAGGTCAGCGTGTTCACGCCGGTATACAACACCGGTCGCGACAAGCTGCTGCGCACCTACCGCTCGCTCGCGCGCCAGACCTACGCCGACTGGGAATGGGTGATCGCGGACGATCATTCGAGCGACGCCGGCACGCTGGCGGCGCTGCGCGAGATCGCGCGCGACTACCGCGTGGCGATCCACAATCTGGCGCGGCCGAGCGGCAACATCGGCGAGCTCAAGGGCCACCTGTGCGCGGTGGCGACGGGCGACATCCTGGTCGAGCTCGATCACGACGACGTGCTGACGCCGGACGCGCTGGCCTGGGTGGTGGAGGCGTTCGCGCGCCACCCCGAATGCGGCGTGGCCTACAGCAACTGGAGCGAGCGCTACGAGAATTCCGAACTGTGTCACCACTACGGCGACGACTACGCCTTCGGCTACGGCCGCGCCCACTGGGAGACGCACGCCGAGCGCTACGAGACGTTCGCGCCCGGTCCGGCACAGTATCTGGTGCAGGATGCGCCGCGCCTCAACGCCAAGACCATCCGCCACATCGTCGGCGTGCCGAATCACGTGCGCGCCTGGACGCGCAAGGCGTACCACGACGCCGGCGGCTACGCCAGCCTGCACGTCGCCGACGACTACGAATTGCTCGTGCGCCTGTTCCTGACCACGCGCTTCGTGCACATCCCGCGGCTGTGCTACCTCCAGTTCTACAACACCGAATCCATCGGCAACACCCAGCGCGCGCGCAACAAGGAGATCCAGCGCGTCGTGCGCTTCGTCAGCGAGCTGTACGACCGGCGCATCCATGAGCGCCTGCGCGAGCTCGGCGTCGACGATTTCGTCTGGAACGAGGCGGCCGGGCGCAGCGATTTCCGCGTGCCGAATCCGCCGCAGGAATCGCACGCCACGATCGAGCTGGCGTGAATGGGTGTCGCCGCGGCGCGCGTTCAGCGCTCGTCGCGCAGCGGCAGACGCAGGAACACCCGCCCCGCCGCGTCCGGCGCCGGCAGCCGGCCTGCGCAAATGTTCACTTGTAGAGAAGGATACAAAAGCCGCGGCGCCGCCAGGGTGGCGTCGCGGCGCCGGCGGAACGCGACGTAGTCGGCCTCGGTCGTCGCCGCGTCGAGCTGCGCGTTGCCGGCCTTCTCGGCGCCGATCGTCGTCTCCGCAACCGGCGCCGCGCCGGCGGCAGGATAGTCATGGCAGAGCAGCACGCGCGTGGCGTCGGGCAACGCGTACAGGCGGCGGATCGAACGATACTGGGTGGCGGCGTCGGCGCCGGGAAAATCGCAGCGCCCGGTGCCGCCGGCCGGCGCGAACAGCGTGTCGCCGACGCAGACCGCGGCGCGGCCGGGTTCCGGGCCGGCGTCCTCGATCAGGTAGCTGACGCCGTCGCTGGTGTGGCCGGGGGTGGCGAGCACCCGCACGGTCAGTTCGCCGAGCGCGAATGCCTCGCCGTCCGCGAACAGCCGATCGAACGGCGTGCCGTCGCCCGCGAATTCCGGGCCGAAGCCGAACACCTCGCGGAACTGCCGCTGCACCGCGACGATGCCGGCGCCGATGCCGATCGGCGGCGTGCCGCCGAGCGCGCGCTTGAGCCAGTCGGCGGCGGTGAGGTGATCGGCGTGGGCGTGGGTTTCGAGCAGCCAGGCGACGCGCAGGTCCGCCGCGCGCGCGTAGTCGAGCAGCGCGCGGGCGAACGCGCTGCCCAGCCGGCCCGAGGCCGGATCGAAGTCCAGCACCGGATCGACGATCGCCGCCACGCGCGTCGCGGCGTCGGCGATCACGTGCGACCAGGTGTTGGTATCGGCGTGGAAGAAGGAACGGATGACGGCCGGCATCGCGCTTCCCCGAGGGCGGCGTTCAAGTCTAGCAGAGTGGCCACAGCGCCCTGCCAGGGCGCGACCGGGATGTCGCGCACGCGAATCGAGCGCGGGAGGGCACTTTCTCGACCATCGGTCGTTCCTCGTCGGAAGTCTTTTCGCTCCTTTTGTGACAAAAGACTTGCATGCGAAGCGAGCGGCGTTGCAGTCCGCGGCGGACGAGTCGTACACAGAGCTTTCATCCCCTCGCAAAATCTTCGTGCAGGTCCTCCGAGGGATGCTTTGCTTTCGAGGTGTTTCTTGGTTACTTCTTTGCACCAGCAAAGAAGTGACCCGCTCGGCCGCAGGCCGAGCGGAAGCTTTGCTTCTGGAGACAAATTGCGCAAGCAACAGCCGAGCGGAAGCTCTGGCTGTCGAAAGTGACCCGCTGGCCAGCGGCCGAGCGGAAGCTTTGCTCTTGTGGCGGGAGAAGAAAACCGCCTGCTGAAGCTCGACGCTTATCAGGAGCCTCCTTGAGTCCAGGGGGCGATCAAACCCTTGCGGCGCAAGGGTTTGATGGGGGCTGCGGAGGTGCGGCGCCGCAGCCGAAGACGGCAACGTACGGATTTGATCGGACCTTCCAGTACAATACGCGCCCTCATTTTCCTGCCTTCCGGGAGCTCGTCATGGCGGTAAAAGTCGCGATCAATGGCTACGGCCGCATCGGCCGCAATGTGCTGCGCGCGCTGTACGAAAGCCGGCGCACGCACGAGGTTTCGATCGTCGCGGTCAACGATCTCGGCGATGCCGAGATCAACGCGCATCTGACCCAGTACGACACCGCGCACGGCCGGTTCCCGTTCGAGGTGGGCGTCGACGGCGGCGATCTCGTCGTCCAGGGCGACCGCATCAAGGTGTTCGCCGAGCGCGATCCGGGCAAGCTGCCGTGGGCGTCGCTCGGCGTCGACGTGGTACTCGAATGCACCGGCCTGTTCACCTCCAAGGCCAAGGCCGGTGCGCACATCGCCGGCGGCGCCAAGAAGGTGATCATCTCCGCGCCCGGCGACAAGGACGTGGACGGCACCTTCGTCTACGGCGTCAACCACGACCAGCTGAGCGCCCGGCACGAGGTGATCTCGAATGCCTCGTGCACGACCAATTGCCTGGCGCCGCTCGCCAAGGCGCTCAACGACAAGATCGGCATCGTCCACGGCCTGATGACGACGATCCACGCCTACACCAACGATCAGGTGCTCACCGACGTCTACCACAAGGACCTGCGCCGCGCGCGCAGCGCCACCATGAGCCAGATCCCGACCAAGACCGGCGCCGCCGCCGCGGTCGGCCTGGTGCTGCCGGAATTGAACGGCAAGCTCGACGGTTTCGCCATGCGCGTGCCGACGATCAACGTCTCGGTGGTCGATCTGTCGTTCGTCGCCGCGCGCGCCACCAGCAAGGACGAGATCGACGCCGCGGTGAAGGAAGCCAGCGAGGGCCGGCTCAAGGGCATCCTCGGCATCAACAGGAAGCCGCTGGTGTCGGTCGACTTCAACCACAATCCGCTGTCGTCGATCTACGACGCCACGCAGACGCGCGTGATGGGCGGCACGCTGGTCAAGGTGCTGGCCTGGTACGACAACGAGTGGGGCTTCTCCAACCGCATGCTCGACATGACCCTGGCGATGATGGCGGCGCGCTGAGGCGCCGCCTCCGCCGCGCCGTCAGCGCGTCTCGCGGACACCCGGCTCGCCCTTGTCCGCCTGCAGCGTCTCCAAGAGCGCGATCTGCAGGCGCGAGTGCAGCTTGACCAGCGTGCGCCAGAGCAGCGCCAGGATCAGCGCGCCCATCGCCAGCACGGCGACGAGCAGCTCCGCCGGCGGCAGGATGCTGGAGGACAGCGCGCTGACCAAGAGCAGCATGCCGGCGGTGGAGGCGGCCGGAATGATCTCGGCGACGATGCGCTGCACGCGCGCGGTGTGGCGGCCGGCGCGCACGCCGGCCTCGGCCAGCATCATCGCCAGCGCCTTGAGCTTGCGGTAGGCGGCGATCAGGAACGGCAGCGACAGCACCAGCGCGGCGCCCCACAGCAGGGCGTTGGCGAGCGCCGCGTTCGCCACCCACGCGCGCAGATCGAGGATGCGCCGGTTGGCGAGGTAGGCGCCGCCGCCGAAGATCGCCGCGACCAGGCAGAAGTTGACGAACGCCTGCAGCAGGATGCGCCGCACCAGCGCCGCCAGCACGGCGCGGTCACCCTCGAAGCGCAGGCCCTGCAGCCAGCTCGTATACATCTGCAGCACGCGACGCACGCCGTGCGGCGTGGCCGCGCGCACGCGCCGCGCCAGCGGGTCGGCGGCGCGGATCAGATACGGCGTGGCGAGCGTGGTCAGCGCCGAGACCGCCACCGCGATCGGATAGAGGAAGTCGCTGGTCGCGTGCAGGGTCGCGCCGAGGCCGACGATGATGAAGGAGAACTCGCCGATCTGGGCGAGGCTCATGCCGACGCGCATCGCCGTGCGCCAGCTCTGTCCGGCGACGAAGGCGAACAGCGCGCGCGACAGCACCTTGCCGAGCACGACGACCAGCGTGATCACCGCGATCGGCAGCGCATGGGCGACGAGCACGCGCGGATCGAGCAGCAGGCCGATGGCGACGAAGAAGATCGCGCTGAACATGTCGCGCACCGGCTCGATCAGGCGCTCGATGCGGCGCAGCGCGCGCGCCTCGGCGACGATCACGCCGATGACGAAGGCGCCGAGCGCGGTGCTGTAGCCGAAGCGCGCCACCAGCAGGCAGAACCCGAACAGCAGGCCGAGCACGGCGACCAGCAGCATCTCGTTGCGGTTGAAGCCGGCGACGAAATCGAGCAGGCGCGGCACCGCGAGAATGCCGATCACCAGCGCGGCGACGAGGAACACGGTCAGCCCGGCGAGCGTGCGCAGCACCTCGCCGGCGGCGATGTCGCCGCTCACCGCGGCGCTGGACAGCAGTGCGAGGATGCCGATCGCGAGCACGTCCTCGATGATCAGGATGGCGAACACGACCTGGGCGAAATGTTCCTTCTTGAGGCCGAGATCCTCGAACGCCTTCAGCGTGATCGTGGTCGAGGAGATCGACAGCATCGCGCCGAGGAACAGCGCATCCAGGGTGCGCCAGCCGAACGCCAGGCCGATCTCGTAGCCGAGCCAGAGCATGGTGACGATGCCGGCGAGCGCCGCCACCAGCGCGGTGGCGCCCACCTGACGCAGCCGGCGCAGGCTGAATTCGAGGCCGAGCGAGAACAGCAGGAACACCACGCCGAGTTCCGACAGGGTGTGGATCGTGTCCTCGTCGGTGACTAGCGCATACGGCGGCGTGTGCGGGCCGATCAGCACGCCGGCGACGATGTAGCCGAGCACCACCGGCTGGCGCAGCAGATGGAACACCACCGTGACCACGCCGGCCGTCAGCATGATCACGGCGAGGTCGCGAAGGAAGGCGATCGTGTGCACGGCGGCCGGCGCGGAAGCGGACCGGCACATGGTGGCGCATCCGCGCGCGGCGCGCAAATCGCGCCGCCGCGCCGCGCTTGACCGCGCTCCGGATTCGTGCTCACATATAGACGTCTAAACGTCTATACGGCCAAATACATGACAACCGCCGCGGCGTCCGACGGCGCCATCTCCGTCGCCCTGCTCGGCGCCAGCGGTCGCGTCGGCTCCCGCCTGCTCGAGCTGCTCGCCGCCCGCGAAGCCGCCGGCGGCCGCGACGGCGCGCCGCTGCGCATCGTCGCCGCGCTGAATTCCCGTGCCGGTTTTCTCGCCCGCGCAGGCGTGCCCGCCGGTCGCGTGCTCGATCGCCTCGCCGCGGCGGCGCCGGGGTCGGCCGCGGCGGTGCGCGCGGCACTCGCGCAGCGGCCGGCGCCGCAGGTGATCGTCGATTGCACGGCGAGCGCGGAGGTCGCGGCGTGCTATCCGGCCTGGCTGGCCGCCGGCAGCGACGTCGTCGCCGCGAACAAGCACGGCCCGGCGGCCGATCGACCGCTGGCGCGCGCGATCGCCGCGGCGCGGGCGGCGTCCGGCGCGGCCTTGCACGATGCGGCCACGGTCGGCGCGCAGTTGCCGCTGCTGGCGACGCTGCGCGAACTGCATGCGGCGGGCGATCGCGTCGCCGCGTTCGAGGCGGTGCTGTCCGGCACGCTGTCCTACGTGCTCGGCCGCGTCCAGGAAGGCACCGCGTTGTCCGCCGCGGTGCGCGAGGCGGTCGGCTGCGGCTACGCCGAGCCCCATCCGGCGAGCGATCTGTCCGGCATGGATGCCGCGCGCAAGCTGGTGATCCTGCTGCGCGCCTGCGGTCACGACGTCGAGCTCGCCGACATCGAGCGTGTGCCGCTGGTCGAGGACGCGCTGCTCGCCGAACCCGCGCCCGAACGCCTGCTCGCGCGTCTGGCCGCGCTCGACGGCACGTGGCGCGCCCGCGCGGCGATCGCCGACGCGCGCCGCGAGCGCTGGATCTATCGCGCGAGCTTCGCCGACGGCCGCGCGCGCGTCGCGCCCGAGGCCGTACCGGCCGGCCATCCGCTGGCGCGCCTCGCGCCCTGCGAGAACGCGCTGATCCTGCGCAGCCGCTACTACCACGCCGCGCCGCTCACCATCGCCGGCCCCGGCGCGGGCGTCGATCTCACCGCGGCGGCGGTGCTGGCGGATCTGCTGGCCGCGGCCGCACGCCATGCCGTGCCGCGCGTGCGGCTGGCCGCGCCGTCCGCGGCCGCGCTGGCGTGAGACGGATCGCGCCGGCCGCTCAGGCCGGCGGCTTGCGTGGCGCCGCCGCGACGAGCGCCGCACGCTGGGTCGTTGCCGAATCGGTCGCCGCGTATTTGACCCAGGCCTGCACCGCGAAATAGAACGCGCCGAAGGCGAGCACGGTGTACGGGCGTTCGATCCATTCGCCGCTGCCGGACAACGACATCGCGGCGACGAACTCCGGCGTGATGCCGAGCGCGGGCAACGGCACCATCACCGTGAACAGCGCGCCGGCGATGTAGCTCACCACCGAGGCCGCCCACAGCGCGAGCAGGCGCGAGACCGCATCGGCGTCGGCGACCGGATGCGTGAGGATGTGGGCAAAGCGGCCGAGGAACAGCCAGGCGAAGGCGGCGAGCGGCCAGGTGCTGTCGAAGGCGAGGCAGAACGCAACGATGAAGATGAGGTAGAACGCGCTCAGCCCGCACAGCATGGCCAGGCGCGTCCGTCGTTTCAGATCGTCGGTCGCGAGCAGACCGGCATAGAAGCCGCTCGAATGGATGACGATGAACTCGATCAGCATCGTCAACATCAGGTTCTTCACCCACGCCGCGCCGAGCGTCTGCGGCGCGACCCACGCGACGAGGAAGATCGCCGCACTGATCGCATCGGGCGCGGCGGCGAGCAGGCGGGTGAGGAAGGCGATCACGCCACCAGTGTGCCACAGCCGTCGCCGACTCACCGTACAATGCGCGCTTTCCCTGTGCGGAGCCCCCGATGTCCATCCTGCGCATGACCGATCTCGACCTCGCCGGCAAACGCGTGCTGATCCGCGAGGACCTCAACGTGCCGCTCCGCGACGGCAAGGTCGCCGCCGCCCAGCGGCTGCTGGCCGCGCTGCCGACCATCACCCGCGCCCGCGATGCCGGCGCACGGGTGATGGTGATGTCGCATCTCGGCCGACCGCAGGAGGGCGTATTCGACGAGACCGAATCGCTCAAGCCCGTGGCCGACTGGCTCGGCGCCACGCTCGGCCAGCCGGTGCGGCTGGTGCGCGACTATCTCGACGGTGTCGAGGTGGCGCCGGGCGAGGTGGTGCTGCTCGAGAACTGCCGCATGAACGTCGGCGAGGGCAAGGACGATCCGAAGCTCGCGGCCAAGTACGCCGCCCTGTGCGACGTGTTCGTGATGGACGCCTTCGGCACCGCGCACCGCGCGCAGGCCTCCACCCACGGCGTGATCCGTGCGGCCAGGATCGCCTGCGGCGGGCCGCTGCTGATGGCCGAGCTCGACGCGCTGGCCAAGGCGCTGGAGCGTCCGGCGCGGCCGCTGCTCGCGATCGTCGCCGGCGCCAAGGTGTCGACCAAGCTGCAACTGCTCGAGAACCTGCTCGCTCGCGTCGATCAACTGATCGTCGGCGGCGGCATCGCCAACACCTTCCTCGCCGCGGCCGGATTCGCCGTCGGCAAGTCGCTGTACGAGCCGGATCTGGTCGCGGTGGCGAAGCGGATCCTCACCGACGCCAAGGCGCGCGGCGCGGAGATTCCGCTGCCGGCGGACGTGGTGGTGGCGCCGGAGTTCCGCGCCGATGCGCCGGCGACGGTGAAGGACGTCGCTCGGGTCGGCGCGGACGAGATGATCCTCGACATCGGCCCGCGCACCGCCGCCGACTACGCCGCGCGCATCGGCCGCGCCGGCACGGTGGTGTGGAACGGGCCGGTCGGCGTGTTCGAGTTCGATGCCTTCGGCAAGGGCACCGAGGCGGTGGCGCGCGCGATCGCATCGTCCAGCGCGTTCTCCATCGCCGGCGGCGGCGACACGCTCGCCGCGGCGGAGAAATACAAAGTGGAAAAGGATATTTCGTATATCTCCACCGGCGGCGGCGCGTTCCTCGAATTCCTCGAGGGCAGGGAACTGCCGGCGGTGGCCGCGTTGAAGGCGCGCGCCGGCTAGCGCGCGGCGGCGCTCGCGTTTTCCAGCCGGGCGCGCAGCGTCTCCGGCTCGGCGAGCGACAGCAGCAGGGTGGTGCCGTCGTCGCTGCGGAGCCAGCTCACGCGGCGGCGGTCGAGCAGCAGGCACACCGCCTTGTCGCCGTTGCGCAGCCGGAACCAGCCGCCGGCGAAACCGGGCAGGCCGGTGCCCCAGGTGCGCAGCCACGGGCGAAGTTCGCTGCGCTCGTCGAGATCGACCACGCGCAGGCCGTGCCGACGGAGCGTCGACAAGGCGAAGCGCCGCGTGCCGACGCTGGTATCGACGACGAGCTCGCCGCGCTCGATCCGCGCACCGGCGTTGCGCACCTTGCGCAGGATCACCAGGCATACGAGCAGCAGCAACGGCGGCAGCACGAACAGCCACGGCAGCGGTGCGGCGCCGGCGCGCATGGCGTGGTGTTGGGCGACGCCGATCGCCGCGACCATGCCGGCCAGCGGCGCCATCATCAGCACCACCAGCCAGACCAGCGGCTTGCGTCGCGATCCGGCGAGCGGCAGCGGGGTGGCGGCGGCGAGCTCGGTCACATGGGATTCCGGCGGCGGGGCTGTGGTAGTTTACCGCGATCGCCGCCGCGAGCGTCCCGCATGCACGCCCACCTGCGCCGCACCAAGATCATCGCCACCCTCGGCCCCGCCACCGACCGGCCCGGCATGCTCACGCGCATCCTCGAGGAGGGCGTGGACGTGGTGCGGCTCAATCTGTCGCACGGCTCGGCCGAGGATCACCGCCGCCGTGCCGGCGAGGCGCGCGCCGCGGCCGCGGCGCTCGGCCGCGAGGTCGCCGTGCTCGCCGATCTGCAGGGGCCGAAGATCCGCATCGCCAAGTTCGCCGCCGCGCCGGTGCTGCTCGAGGCCGGCGCGCCGTTCGCGCTCGAGTGCGATGCCGATGCGCCGCCCGGCGACGCCGCGCGGGTCGGCGTGAGCTATCTGGATTTGTATAAAGATGTACAACCCGGCGACACCCTGCTGCTCGACGACGGCCTGATCGCGCTGCGCGTCGAGCGCATCGCCGGCACCACCATCCACACCCGCGTGCAGACCGGCGGCGCGCTGTCCGATCGCAAGGGCATCAACCGCCTCGGCGGCGGCCTGTCGCTGGCGGCGCTGGCGGAGAAGGACCGGAGCGACATCCGCCTCGCCGCCGAGCTCGACGCCGATTTCCTCGCCGTGTCCTTCGCCAAGTGCGCCGCCGACATCGAGGAGAGCCGCAAGCTGCTGCGCGCGGCCGGCGGCAATGCCGCGATCGTGGCCAAGATCGAGCGCGCCGAGGCGGTGGCGGCGCTCGCCGAGATCATCGACGCCGCCGACGCGGTGATGGTCGCGCGCGGCGATCTCGGCGTCGAGATCGGCGACGCCGAGCTGCCCGGCATCCAGAAGAAGATCATCCGCGAGACGCTGGCGCGCAATAAAGTCGTCATCACCGCCACGCAGATGATGCAGTCGATGGTCGAATCGCCGATCCCGACCCGCGCCGAGGTGCTGGACGTGGCCAACGCCGTGCTCGACGGCACCGACGCGGTGATGCTGTCGCAGGAGACCGCGGCCGGCAAGCATCCGGACAAGGCGGTGGCGGCGATGCGGCGCGTCTGCCTCGGCGCCGAGCACCAGTTCGAGCCGATCGAGGACCTGAGCGTCGGCACCCACCAGTTCGAGCGCACCGATCAGGCCGTCGCCATGGCGACCATGTTCCTGGCCGGCCGCATCGGCGTGCGCGCGATCGTCGCGCTGACCGAATCCGGCGCCACCGCGCAGTGGCTGTCGCGTTACCGCTCGAGCGTGCCGATCTACGCCTTGTCGCGACGCCAGAGCGCGCGCCGGCGCATGATGCTGTATCGCGACGTCATTCCGGTGGAATTCGATCCGCACGGCGTGGACGCCACCCACGCCGCCAAGGCGGCGATCCAGCATTTGTACAATATGCAGCGGCTCGCCGAGGGCGACCGCGTGATCCTCACCCACGGCGATCACACCGGCCAGCGCGGCGGCACCAACACGCTCAAGCTGTTGCGCGTGGGTCCGGGCGGCGTGGCGGAGGGATTGGGCAATCTTTAGGGAATCTCTGAACAAACGAACGATCCAGCCTTGACTCTTTCAGCCCCCTTGAGTCAAGGGGGCGATCAAACCCTTGCGCAGCAAGGGTTTGATGGGGGTTGTGGAGGTGCGGCGCCGCAGCCGAAGACAGGAACACGGGGATTTGTCCAGACCTTCCTTACCAACTTTCAAAGCCGATTGCGCCGCGCCGCGGCCGGGAGACAGCATCATGAATCGCCAGTGGTACGCCGTGCCGATCCTGTTCGCCGCGACCGCACTCGCCGCCGCGGAGAAGCCGCTCGTCCTCCCGCCGGAACGCCTGGCGAAGTACTGGCTGCTGGTGTCGGGTTCGGCGCAGAGCGCGAACGTGCCGAATTCCGGCTACAACCTCGACGCGCCCACTTGCGCTGCAGTGTCCTACGTGGTCGAGAAGGACGGCAGCACCAGCCACGTCACGCTCGAACGCATGGTGCCGCCGGGCGATCTCGGCAAGGTCGCGGTCAACATCGTCGCGGCGATGCGCTTCGCGCCGACCCCGGACAATCTCGACAAGCGGCCGGTGCGCACCTACGTCGTGATTCCGTTCAACGTGCCGGGCGCCGAATCCACCAGCCCGGCCGATCGCGCGCAGCGCGCGCGCGTGCTCGAGGCCTGCAAGCTCGAAGGGTTTACCGGCAAGCCGGGGGATTGATCCGGATCACTCGCGCCCCCCGCCGAGTCGCACTATAATCCGCGCCCTCGCCAAGACGGCCGCGCGGCGGCCGCACGCGCACAGCGGAGTCCACCATGAGCATCGAACAACTGGAAAGCATCGCCCAGGCGATGGTCGCGCCGGGCAAGGGCATCATCGCGATCGACGAATCCACCAACACGATCAAGAAACGCTTCGATGCCGTGGGCGTCGCGAACACCGAGGAAAACCGGCGCGCCTATCGCGAGATGCTGCTGACCACGCCGCAGCTCCATCAGCACATCTCCGGCGCGATCCTGTACGACGAGACCATCCGCCAGGCGACCCAGGCCGGCGTGCCGTTCACGAAGGTGATGCTGGAGGCCGGCATCCTGCCCGGCATCAAGGTGGACAAGGGTCCGCAGCCGCTGGCCGGCTTTCCGGGCGAAGTCGTGACCGAGGGCCTGGACGGCCTGCGCGAACGGCTCAACGAGTACGTCAAGCTCGGCGCGAAATTCGCCAAGTGGCGCGCGGTCATCACCATCGGCGAGGACATGCCGAGCGGCACCTGCATCGAGGCGAACTGCCACGCGCTCGCGCGCTACGCCGCGTTGTGCCAGGAGGCCGGACTGGTGCCGATGGTCGAGCCGGAGGTGCTGATGGACGGCGAGCACGACATCGAGGTCTGCTACGACGTCACCGAAGCGACGCTGCGTTCGCTGTTCGGTTCGCTGTACGAGCACAACGTCATGCTCGAGGGCACCATCCTCAAGGCGAGCATGGTGGTGTCCGGCAAGAGCTGCCCGGAGCAGGCCGGCGTCGAGGAGGTGGCCGAGGCCACGATCCGCTGCCTCAAGGCGGCGGTGCCGGCGCTGCTGCCCGGCATCGTGTTCCTCTCCGGCGGCCAGAGCGACGAGCAGGCGACCGCGCACCTCAACGCCATGAACCAGATGGGGCCGCATCCGTGGCCGCTGTCGTTCTCCTACGGCCGCGCGATGCAGCAGGCCGCGCTCAAGCTCTGGGCGAAGGACATGAAGGGCAATTTCGCCGAGGCGCAGAAGATCGTCGCGCAGCGCGCGCGCGAGAACGGCCTGGCCGCGCTCGGCCAGTGGCAGAAGGCCGCCTGAGCGCGGCGGTCTTCGCTCGCCAATTCGGCCACCGATGACGGGCGCTGCGGCGCCCGTCGCGTTTTTCGATGTCCGGCTACGGTGCCGCCAGCGCCTGCTTCACCGCGGCGACGAAATCGGCATCGACCTCGCCGATGCGGTCGGTGCGCGCGCGCAGGCGGCCGTCGCGGTCGAGCAGCACGAGCGCGCTCGAATGATTGATGTCGCCGCTCTCGAGCGCGCGGTACTGGATGTCGAGCGCGGCGGCGAGCGTGCGCACCTCGCCCGGCCCGGTGCGCGCCAGCGTCCAGGTGCCGGCGTCGAGCTTGCGTTCGCCGAACACCGCCGCCAGCCGCGCCGGCGTGTCGCGCGCCGGATCGAAGCTCACCAGCAGCACGTCAAGCCGCGCGCGCTCGGCCGGCGTCAGCGCGGCCTGGGTCTTCTTCAGCGTGTCGATGATCAGCGGGCAGACGTACTGGCACGAGGTGTAGAACATGCTGACGAGCTGCGGCCGGCCGCGCCGCGCGGCCAGCGTGAAGTGGCGGCCGTGGTGATCGGTCAGGGTGAGGTCGAGCCGGTACAGCGAATCGCCCGGCAGTTCCGCGGCCGAGGCGAGTCCGGCGGTGACGAGCGTCAGCGCCAGCACCGCGAGAGTCCGCAAAATATACATTGCTACTTGTTCTCCGCGTCGGCGGGCTTCGCGCAGCGGAAGCCCAGGTTGACGGTGGTGTCGGCGGCCTTGAGCGAGCTCAGCATCGCCACCCGCATCAGCACCGCGTAGTTCTCGGTGTCGCGCAGGCTGAGCGCGCCGGCGCCGCAGAATTTCAGGCGATCCGGATCGTTCTGGTCGCGGCTGTCGGCGGATACCAGCAGCGAATTGAAATCGTCCACCCATTCCCAGATCAGGCCGTGCAGGTCGCGCACGCCGTAGACGTCGGCCTCGCCGCCGATCGCCGCCAGCGGCGCGGTGGACGGATGCGCGTACCAGCCGAGGATGCGTTCGCGCCAGGCGGGATCCTTGCGCGCGTCGGCGCGGGTGGCGTCGGCGGCGGCGGCGAATTCCCATTCGTACCAGGTCGGCAGCCGCGCGCCTTCGCTTTCGCAATACGCCTTCGCCGCGAACCAGCTCACCTGCGTCACCGGCTGCTGTGGCGGCGCGTCCGGACCGAGCGCGTCGGCCGCCTGCCAGTGCGCGAGATAGCGCGGCTCGGCGAACAGTCGCGCCACGCGGTCGCGCCGCCACTGCGGATGGGTGCGCACGAAGGCGAGGAACTCGGCGTTGGTCACCGGCTCGCTGCGCAGCCGGAACGGCGCGACCGTCACCGCCTCGGCCTTGGCATCGGCCGGCAGCGCGCTCAGGAAGCGGCCGCCCGGCAGCGCGACGTAGTCGGCGGCCGGGGCGGCGAGGAGCAGCGACGCGGCGAGCGCGATCGCGGACGTCGTAGGCATTGCCGCGTCAGTGTCCGGCGGCCGGCGTGGCGGGTTTCTCCGCACGCACCTTGGCCACGTCCTCGGCCTCGATGCGTCCGCCCGGATTGCCCCAGGAATTGAGCACGAAGGTGAGAATGTTGGCGATCTCGTCGTCGTTGAGTTGGCTCATCGGCGGCATCACCGAGTTGTAGTCCTTGCCGTTGACGGTCACCTTGCCGGTGAGACCGCGCAGCAGGATCTGCACCGGGCGTTTCGGATCGGCGGCGATGAAATCGGATTTGGCGAGCGGCGGGAACACCCCCGGCAGCCCTTCGCCGTTGGCTTGGTGGCACACCGAACAGGTGCCGGTGAACAACTGCTGGCCGGCCTTGATCTGCTCCTCCTTGGTCAGCTTGCCGCTGGCCGCGGCCTTGGTCGCCTGGGTCACCGCGGCGAGATTCGGGTTGGCGCGTTCGCCGAGGTATACCGAATCGACTTCCTTGCCGGAATAGATCGACTTGTCTTCCGGCCCGTCCACCTTGAGGATGGCGAGCGCGCCCTTGTTGAAGGCGCGGAAGATCGAGTGATCGACCAGCACATAGCTGCCCGGCACCTCGGTGTGGAACTCGACGATCGCCGCGCCGCCGGCGGGGATCAGCGTGGTCTGCACGTTTTCCTGCACGTGCGTGCCGCCTTCGTACTGCACGCGATCGAAGATCTCGCCGATGACGTGGAAGCTCGACACCAGGTTCGGGCCGCCGTTGCCGACGAACAGGCGCACGGTCTCGCCGGTCTTCGCAGTCAGCGCCTTGTCGCCGGTGAGCGCGCCCTCGGCGCCGTTGAACACGACGTAGGTCGGCTTCTCCGCGATCGCGGCCTCCATGTCGAACGGCTGGTGGCCCTTCTCGCGGTACTTGCCGGTGGTGTAGAAATCGCCCTGCATCACGTAGTACTCGTGATCGACCGGCGTGAGGCCCTGCGGCGGTTCGACCAGCAGCAGCCCGTACATGCCGTTGGCGACGTGCATGCCGACCGGCGCGGTGGCGCAATGGTAGACGTAGAGGCCCTCGTTGAGCGCCTTGAAGGTGAACTGCGATTCGTGGCCCGGCGCGGTGAAGCTCGACGCCGCGCCGCCGCCCGGCCCGGTCACGCCGTGCAGGTCGATGTTGTGCGGCATCTTGTTGTTCGGGTTGTTGCGCAGATGGAACTCGACGGTGTCGCCCTGGCGCACACGGATGAAGCTGCCGGGCACGGTGCCGCCGAAGGTCCAGAAGGTGTAGGTCACGCCCTCGGAGATCGGCATTTCCTTCTCGATCACCTCGAGTTCGACGATCACCTTCGCCGGGTAGTTGCGCATGGTCGGCGCCGGCACGTGCGGCGGCGCGGTGAGCACGGCGTGGATCGGATCGCCGCGCGGCGGGCCGAAGTCGCCGTGGACGTAGCTCGGATTCTTCGCTGCCGCTGCGGCGTCGGCGTGGCCGTGCAGCGGGACAGCGGCGGCCGCGACGGCGGCCAGAGCGAACAACGCGGACTTCATGGCGCTCCTCCTGGGACGGCTGCGATGACGGATCGCGCGATAGTGTACTGCCCGCCCCGGCCGGCGGGCATTGACTCAGGTCAACGCCGCCGGATCACTCGGAGAACCGCTGAGCGAATCGACGATGTTGCTCTGGCTCTGTGCGCCCCCTTGAGTCAAGGGGGCGATCAAACCCTTGCGCAGCAAGGGTTTGATGGGGGTTGTGGAGGTGCGTCGCCGCAGCCGAAGGCAGCAACATGGGGACTTGATCGAACCTTCGCTAATGCCCGAGCAGCGCGAACACCCCGCGCGGATCGTGCGTGCGCGCCACGCTGACGATGAACAGGAACACTGCGAGCGCGGCGGCGAAGCAGCCGGCGCGCACCGCGCGCGTGCGGCCGCGGCGCAGCGCGAACACGCCGAGCACGATGTAGACGACGAGCAGCAGCACCTTCGCCGTCAGCCACGCCTGCACGAACGGATACTGGTGCAGGATCGACACCAGCATCAGCGCGGCGGTGAGCAGCGCCGTGTCGATGGCGTAGGAGGCGAAACGCAGCACGGCGTGATCGGTCAGGCGCGAGCCGGCGAGCATCAGCCCGCCGCGCAGCGTGAACAGACTGCCGGAGAGGATCACGCACAGCACGTGCGCGAACTTGATCGCGGGATAGAACTCGAGCATGGACGCAGGATACGGCAGGCGCACGACGCGAAAAAAGCGGGAGCGCGGTTCCTGACGACCGACGCTCCCGCAGCGGCCGGGACCCGCGCATGAAAGGTCCCGGGTCGACGTGATCAACCGTGGCTCAAGGCCGGCTTCGGCGCGGCGTGCAGCGGCGCGCGGCGCGGCGCGATCCAGAGCCGGAGCACGAACCAGGCGATGAGCAGCGCACCGACCGCGAAGATGCTGTCGCCCGGCACGCGCAGCCAGATCAGCAGATGCACGATCGGCTGATTCATGAACTCCGCCGAGCGCGCGTACCAGTAGCCGTGTTCCAGCACGCCGTTCAGTTGCAGCACGCCGAGCGGCAGCAGGGTCAGCAGCGCCATCAGCGCCAGGCCGATGTTGAGCGCCCAGAACGCGCCGCGCAGACGGCCCTCGTGCCATTCGACATCGGCTTTCAGCCCGCGCAGGCAGAACAGCATCAGGCCGAGGCCGAGCATGCCGTAGACACCGAACAGCGCGGTGTGGCCGTGCAGCGGCGTCAGATTCAAGCCCTGCATGTAGTACAGCGCGATCGGCGTGTTGATGAGGAAGCCGAACAGGCCGGCGCCGACCAGGTTCCAGAACGAGACCGCGAGGAAGAACGCGATCGGCCAGCGGTAGCGCGCCATCCACGGCGTGGCGCGGGTGTGTGACCAGGTCTCCCACGCCTCCATGCCGATCAGCGCGAGCGGCACCACCTCGAGCGCCGAGAACGAGGCGCCGAGCGCGATCACCGCGGTGGTGGTGCCGGCGAAGTACAGGTGATGGAAGGTGCCGAGCACGCCGCCGGCCATGAACACGAAGGTGGCGAACAGCGTGTTCACCGTCGCCGTGCGCGCGCGCACCAGACCGAGGCGCACGAACAGGAACGAGATCACCGCCACCGCAAACACCTCGAAGAAGCCCTCCACCCACAGGTGCACCACCCACCAGCGCCAGTATTCGACCATCGACAGCGAAGTGCGCTCGCTCCACAGCAGGCCGGCGCCGTAGAACAGGGCGATGGCGATGGTGGACAGGAACAGCAGGCCGACGATGGAGGCGAGATCGTCGCGTCGCGTCAGCGCCGGCCACAGCGCGCGCCCGACCAGCACCAGCCACAGCAGCAGACCGACGAACAGGAACAGTTGCCAGAAGCGGCCGAGATCGACGTATTCCCAGCCCTGGTGGCCGAACCAGAAGTTGTACTGGAGGCCGAGCTTCTGCATCACCGCGAACCACTGTCCGGCGAACGCGCCGACGACGATGACGAGCAGGCACCCGAACAGGAAGTTGACGCCGAGCCGCTGGAACTTCGGTTCATGCCCGGACACCGCCGGCGCGATGTAGAGTCCGGTGGCCAGCCAGGCGGTGGCGATCCACAGCACGGCGAGCTCGGTGTGCCACGAGCGCGTCAGCGAGTAGGGGATGATCTGCGAGATGTCGAGGCCGTAGAAATGCTGGCCCTCGACCTGGTAGTGTGCGGTGATCGCGCCGAGCGCGATCTGCGCGATCAGGAGTGCCAGCACCACCCAGAAATACTTCGCCGTGGCGCGCATCGACGGCGTCACCGTGATGCCGAGCAGCGGATCGCTCGCCGGTGGCGGCGCCTGCGGCTCGTGCCGCTGCCAGCCGGCGTAATGCCAGGCGAGCAGGCCGATGCCGCCGAGCATGAAGACGATGCTGAACACCGTCCAGACGAACGCGCCGGGGGTCGCCTGGTTGCCGACCAGCGGCTCGTACGGCCAGTTGTTGGTGTAGGTCGCGCCGCCGTCGGTGCGTTCGGTCGTCGCCGCCCACGCCGTCCAGAAGAAGAACGCCGCGAGCCGATCGCGGTGCTCGAGCGTATCCACCGCGTTGTTGCGCATCGCATAGGTTTCGCGCAGCGCCTGGGTCGCCGGATCGTTGCCGAACAGGCTGACGTAGTGGCCGGCGACGTTCGAGATCGCCACCGCGCGATCGGCCGAGACGGTGATCGTGCCGGTCGCCGGATCGAACGTGTTCTTGCGCAGTTCCGCGCGCAGGCGCGCCTTCAGGCCCTCCTGCGTCGCCGCATCGAGATTGGCGAACGGTGTGGCGCGCTCGCGCTGCGCCCACAGCTCGAGCAGATTGGTCGCCTCGCGGTGCAGCCAGTCGGCGCTCCAGTCCGGCGCGACCAGCGCGCCGTGGCCCCACACCGTGCCCATCTGCTGGCCGCCGATCGATTGCCAGACGATGCGGCCCTGCTCGATGTCCTCGCGCGTGAACAAGGTCGTGCCGGCGGCGGTGACCACCCGCTCCGGCATGGGCGGGGCGACGCGATGGATCTCGCCGCCCATCCACAGCAGCACCGCGAAGGTGGCGCTGAGCAGGAGGGCGAGAGCGATCCAGAGACGGCGGCTGGTGGACATGGCGGACTCCCGGAAATCGAACGGCGCAAGCCTAGTCCGCCGCCGCCGCGCGCGCCCTGATCCAGGTCAAGCGGCACGCCCGCGCGGCCGGAATTGATGCGGATCAAGATGCCGGACAAACGCGCCGCGCATGCTCGGCGCCGTCGCAGGCGACGCGCGCCCGAGCGGGAGAGCACCATGGCACGGCGATCGACGGCAGGAGCGGTGTGGTGGATCCTGGTGCTGGCGTCGGCCGGGCTGCTCGCGCCGCCGCGCGCCGGCGCGGTGCCCGCCTACGCGCGCCAGACCGGCCAGGCCTGTGTGGCCTGCCATGTGAGTTTCCCCGAGCTCACGCCGTATGGCCGCCTGTTCAAGCTGAGCGGCTACACCATCGGCACGCGCCAGACGCTGCCGTTCGCGGTGATGGCGCAGGCCGGCGTGACCCAAGTCAAGGACAACCGGGACGATGAGGGCAACGAGGTCGTGCCGAAGACCGGCAGCGTGCAGTTCTCCGCCGCCAGCCTGTTCCTCGCCGGCAAGGTCAACGACCACGTCGGCGGATTCGTGCAATGGACCTACGACAATCTCAATGTCAACGCCGAGGGCAACACCGTCGGCCACAGCGGCATCGACAACACCGATCTGCGCGTCGTCGGACGCATCGAGAACGCCGCGAAGACCGACGTGCAGTGGCTCTACGGCATGACCCTGCACAACAATCCGACCGTGCAGGACGTATGGAACAGCACGCCGGCATTCGGCTTTCCCTACACCGCGCCGCCGAACGGCATCGGTCCGGCCGCGGCGACGACGATCGACGGCGGCCTCGCGCAACAGGTCGCCGGGCTCGGCGCCTATGTGTTCTGGAATCGCACCTGGTATGCGGAGCTCGCCGGCTATCGCACTGCCGACGGCGTGTTCTCCTGGCTGCGCAAGGGCCAGGACACGCACACGCCGGGCGGTGTCGCGCGCCTTGCGGGCACCAATCCGTATCTGCGGCTGGCCTACAACCGCGAATGGGGGCCGCATTCGCTGATGCTCGGCGGCTACGGCTTGCGCGTGAACCGCTATCCCGACAACACCCTGCCCGGCACACCGACCGACCGCTACACCGATCTCGCCGTCGACGCGCAGTACCAATACATCACCGATCCGCACACCGTCACCAGCCAGATCACCTACATCCACGAGAAGCAGGACTATCGCGCGAGCTATCCGGCGACGTCGGCCGGCAGCCCGATCGGCGCCGGGCCGACGCCGGCCAATGCCCGCGACACGCTCCGCACGTTCAAGTGGAAGGGCAGCTACTACTACGAACACACCTACGGCGGCACGCTCGCCTGGTTCGCCACGCACGGCACCACCGATGCCGGCCTGTATGCGCCGGGATCGGTCGGCGGCAGCGCCAGCGGCAGCCCGAACAGCACCGGCTACATCGTCGAGCTCGACTACGCGCCGATCCAGTACCTGCGCGTAATGCTGCAATACACCGCATTCACCCGGTTCAACGGCGGCAACCGCAACTACGACGGCGCCGGACGCAACGCGCGGGACAACAACATGCTGTTCCTCAACCTCTGGGTCGCCTTCTGAGCGCCCACCAGCGCCGGCAACGGAGGATCTCGCGATGCGCAAAAGTATATTCCTGCTCGCCACCGCGTTGTTCGCCACTGCGGCCGCGGCCGCCGAAAGCGCCGACGAGGCCGCCGAGAAACTCGCCACCCAGGTGTGTACCGCCTGCCACGGTCCCGGCGGCGTCAGCACGTCGCCGCAGTTTCCGCGCCTGGCCGCACAGCCGGCGCCGTACCTGGTCGCCCAGATCAAGGCGTTCCGCGCCAACACCCGCGGCGAGCCCGAGGCGCACGACTACATGCTCGGCATGGTCACGCTGATCGACGATGCCACCGCCGAGGCGCTCGGCCGCTATTTCGCGCGCCAGGCGCCGGCGCCTGGCACGCCGGGCGATGCCAAGCGGGTCGCCCAGGGCCGGCAGGTGTTCGAGCACGGCATCGCCGAGCGCGGCATCGCCGCCTGCGCCACCTGCCACGGCGCGCACGCCGAGGGCAACACGATCTTTCCGCGCCTGGCCGGCCAGCACGCGGCGTATCTGGTCAAGCAGCTCAAGGCGATCCAGTCGCGATTGCGCCAGTCGCCGGTGATGCACGGCATCATCAAGGACCTTACGCCCGCGGAAATGGACGCGCTGGCAGCGTATCTGCAATCGCTCGGCTGAGCGGCGGGCGCAGCCAGGGAGTTGCTGAGCTGGAGCCTTGGCTCGCCAAGCCCCCTCCTGATAAGCGTCGAACCTCAGCAGGCCGTTCCCTTCTGCCGCCGCTAGAGCAGAGCTTCCGCTCGGCCACGCTGGGTTTTGATGACTTTCACAGCAAGAGCTTCCGCTCGGCCTGCGGCCGAGCGGGTCACTTCTTTGCTGACCAGAGCAAAGCTTCCGCTCGGCCGCGGGCCGAGCGGGTCACTTCTTTGCTGGTGCAAAGAAGTAACCAAGAAACACCTCGAAAGCAGAG
>Ga0209581_1000442_pt1 | contig 89473 bp, 97 predicted proteins | sample Coa_R2_FD_187160 | JGI IMG/M metagenome (GOLD analysis project Ga0209581, IMG submission 187160) | Surface soil microbial communities from Centralia Pennsylvania, which are recovering from an underground coalmine fire - Coalmine... | ecosystem: Environmental > Terrestrial > Soil > Unclassified ...
ATTGAGGGTGCGGTAGGCATACCAGTAGGGGCCGTGTCCTCGCCCCTCGCGACAGGCGCGGCAGCTTGGCTTCCCACAAAAGGTGGTTCTCAGGCGATAGACGACCGCGTCGTCGCCAGCCATACTCTGCTCCTTTCGGCCGCTCCCGGGCAAGAACCCGGCATTGCCTCGCGTTTGCTTCTTGCTCTCCCACGAGTGACCTCGCTGATCTCACGCTGAAGATCGCTCGTGTGACTAGTATAACGGGTACACGCTCTCCTTTCAACTGCTGCCCCATGCACTCCCCGCGCTGCCGCCACCGGGTGGGTCTCTTGCACTTGCCTCACCGTGCGACCTCCTCGCTCGCGAACACAGGGCCGGAAGCTCTGTGGGACATACCACAAAGCAAGCATCAGTACACTCAGAGAGGTTGTAGGACTCTGGAATGAAACAGCACGAGGGAGGGTGCAATGGCAGCAACACCGACGGATACCGTTGATGCGATCAAGCTCTATCGCAGAGAGGTCGAGCAGCACGGGCTGCTGACGAGCGAAGAGGTCACGCGCCTGGCGCGGCGTCTGGAACAGGGATGGCAAGAGAGAAACCGCCCGGATGCGCAGGCGGCTATGCAGGCATTGACTGAGGCCAATCTACGCCTCGTGATGAGCATTGCCCGACGCTACATCGGAGGCGGCCTGGATTTCCTGGATCTGGTCCAGGAAGGGAACCTGGGCTTGATGCACGCCATTGAAAAGTTTGACTACCGACGTGGCCACCAGTTCAGTGTGTACGCGACCTGGTGGATTCGCCAGTATATCACGCGCGCGCTGATTGAGCAGCGGCTAATCCGCGGATCGCTCTACAAAATGGCCGAGGCCAATCGTCTCCTGCGCCTGCGCAAGCAACTGGCACAGGAGATGAACCGGGAACCCACCATCGAGGACCTGGCGGAGCAGACAGACTCGAGTCTCGACCAGGTTGCTTCGCTCTTGCAGATGACCCAGAGCGTGCTGAGCCTGGAACTGCTGGACACGGTGGGGGATGAGCAGGTCTCCATCGGCGAATCGCTGGAAGACAATCCCGAGGACAGGCCAGAGCAAACGCTGCTCCGAACGGCGCTACAGGAGCGCATCGCCGAACTGCTCAGCACACTCAAGCCCAAAGAACTCCGGGTCTTGCGACTGCGTTACGGCCTGGATGGAGGGCCGACGCGCACGCTGCAGGAAATCGGCCGCGAGCTGGGCATCAGTTATGAGGCAGTGCGGCAAATCGAGGTGCGCGCGCTTCGCGCGCTCGCCCCACTCAGTGAAGACCTGCGTGATTATTTGTCCGAGTAGCAAAGGCGTCTCCCGCCGGTCCTGGCGTGCGCTGTGTGCGAGGCGAAGACATGGGCAACTCTCCGGAGCTGGTGATCGTTGATGGGTCGGCGCTCACCCGCAAAATCGTAGAGGTGAGCGCCAGGCGCGAGGGCCTGACCTGTATCGGCTTTCCTGATGGCGAAGCAGCCCTGCGTCACCTCCAGCAAGAGCCAGGCTGGTTGCCCCGGCTCATCCTCGTGGAGGTTGACTTGCCAGGGCGCATGAAGGGCTACACGGTCGTGCGCTTGCTGCGTGTCTGCACCCGCCTGGACCGCACCGCCATCGTGATGTTCTCAGGCCATTCCGACCTGGTAAGCCGACTGCGGGCCGCGCGGGCGGGGGCGGATACCTGTCTTACCAAGCCATTTCAGAGGCGCGCCTTTCTGTCCCTGCTCTCACGGTACTGCACGGACGAACGGGAAGCGCCAGCAGGAGAGAACGATGAACAGAACACCTCTTTCCATGCAGGAGCCGCCCCGCAGAACGGGAACGGCTACCCTGGAGCGGTTCCAGCCTACCATCCTGGTCGTTGAGGACGATCCCCTGCTGCTCGATCTCGCGGAGGAGCTGCTGACCGAGGAACACTACCGCGTCCTGCGGGCGACCTCGGGGCCACAGGCGCTGCAGGTCGCTGCCGGAGAGCGCCCGCACCTCTTCCTGCTCGATTACATGCTCCCAGGAGGCATGAACGGGCTGGAACTCTTTGATCTCCTCCATGCACGTCCCGGCAACGAGGCGATTCCAGCCCTACTGGTGAGCGCCTCCCTCCCGCCACAGGGCGAACTCGCACGCCGGGCCATCGTCGCTCTCCAAAAGCCGTATCAGATAGACGCGCTGTTGGCCCAGGTTGCCGCCCTCATCAGCACCGCTCACCACTAGAAAACACATCTGGGGAGGAGCAGAGCGTGAAGAGAGGAAATATCCATGGGAACGCCGTTCCCGCTGCCGCTGCCCTGAGCGCCGCGCGAGCAGGAGCGGCCTCTGGGAGAGAGTAAGTGACAACGCGCATATCCGCAAAGACAGGACAGAGAAACAGTGCCAGCACAAGTGCAAAGCAGATGTAGTAGAGCTTAGTAAGACACTGGTATAAGACCCACCTAAGACTCGTATAAGACTGTGCAAGAAATGGAGGAATCGTATGTCAGCACAGAGAAGAGTGCCAACCGTTATCAAGGTGATCGCGTGGATCGCGGCCGCTATGCTCACCATTGTCATCTTTCACCTGGGCGGCGAGGTCGCTCACCGCGTCGGACAATTTTCCCCCCTGACCGGCGCGGTGATCGGCGGGACGCTGACACTTGGCAGTATCCTGTATCCCGTGCGCCGTCGGGAACGGGTCGAACCCTGGCTGCGGAACGAACAGCTCGCCTGGGTCCTGATCGGCAGCGGCGTCATCCTCTGGGGCTTTGGAGAGAGCTTCTGGCGGTACTATATTTCACAGGGTGTCCAACCCTTCCCCTCGACAGCCGATCTCGGCTACTCCTGCTTTCCCTTGTGTATTTTCGTCGGCTTATTGCTCATGCCCTCGCCCGGCTCAGGTAGCCGACGCCTCTTCTTGCTCATGGACAGTTTGATCGGCATGGGATCGCTCTTCGCCATCGCCTGGTTTTTGCTCTTGGGGTCCCTGGCGCAGGCTCCCGGCGAGGTCAACCTGGCGAAATTCCTGGGGTTGTACTATCCCGTCGCCGACACCGCCCTGCTCTCGTGCGTGGTGTTCCTGCTGCTGCGCGGGCAAGGGCGCATCTACCAGGCGACGGCCCGCCGCGTGAGCCTGCTCGTGATCGGCCTGGGCCTGTGCTTCTTCGTCTTCTCCGATTTCCTTTTTAATGTGCAGAATAACGCCGGCACCTATGTGGAGGCCACCTGGATCGACCTGGGCTGGCCACTCGGCCTGATGACGATTGGCGTTGCCGCGTATCTGCGCCGCTTCCTGCCAATGACGCCCGCCGAGGTCATCGAGGAGCGCATGGAACGTGCTGAGGAGCGCGCCGTCTTCGGGTTCTCGCGCCTGGTTCCCTACATCTTACTGTCGTTACTGTTCATATCGCTGACCATCAACGTCTTGTCCTCAGACGGCGGGCAGGTTGCGCTCCGCCCCGTGCTGCTCTTCGCGACGATCGGCGTGGTCGCGCTGGTGGTCGCACGCCAACTGTTGACGTTGTACGAGAATGCGCACCTGGCCGCCCGCCAGGCAGAGGCGCTGGACGATCTCTCACACGCCAATACACGCATTGAACAGCAGGCAAATCAAATCTTGCAACACAATCTGGAACTGGAAATGGGGATCCATCATCTCCAGGAGGTGCAGGCCCAGCTGGCCAACGGCAACCTGCGCGCCAGGGCAACCCTGACGAGCGGGGCGTTGCTCTCCCTGGCGGGCAGCCTGAACCTGATGGCGGAGCGCTTGATGCGCCTGGGCCAGAGCAGCGCCTATGCCCAGCGCCTGATGCGCTCGCTTGGGGAACTCTCCGTGGTGCTGGAGCGAGCAGCGGCGGGATCGCCGCTCACGGTACCTGCTTCCTGCAACGAATTCCTGGAGATCAACCGCCTGCTGGTGGCCTTACGGTTGACTCCACACCACGCCATGCCCGTTTCTCCGCCAGCAGCGCCTGCCCCGCTCGAACGCGCGCAGACCGAGCCTCTGGCGCAGCATCCAGGCGTGAGGAGCGTCTCAGGACCCATTGCGCGCCGTCCGTTTCCTACCTTTGACCACCTGCGGAACACACAGGTACCCTCACTACCCCTGACACAACCGATACAGGAGGAACAACAATGATCACCACTCTCCATGAGCACCTTCCTTTCCTGCGCGTCCTGCGTCAGCGCCCCTTCGCGCTGTTGTGGTTCGGACAAACGATCTCGATGGTCGGAGATGGCGTCTTTCGCGTCGTCCTGGCCTGGTCCGTGTTCAGAACGACAGGCTCGGCGCTGGCCATGGGAACCGTTTTTCTGGCCTCGCTGCTGCCAGGGATCGCCTTTGACCTGTTCGGCGGCGTCGCGGCCGACCGTTTCCCACGAAGGCTGATCCTGCTGTGGTCGGACACCAGCCGGGGTCTCGTGGTGCTGCTGATCGCGGTGTGCAGTCTCCTGCACCTGCTGCAATTCTGGCATCTGCTGCTGCTGTCGGTCCTCTTCGGCGTTGCTGACAGCTTCTTCCAGCCGGCTTTCTACGCCTTCATTCCCCAACTGATCGACACCGAGTTGCTCATGCCAGCCAATGCCAGCTTGCAGATCAGCGATCAGCTCTGCCGGATGCTTGGCCCGGTGCTGGGTGTGGCTCTGCTGGCGGCTGCGCATGGAGAGGCTCTGGCGTATGGCACAGATGCGCTCACGTTTTTCCTCTCCGCGACGTTCCTGCTCGTGCTTCGTCCTGCGCCGGCTCCCGCGCCCGTACAAGAGCCAGGCGGAGCGAGTGAGGAAGCGGCTCCTGGACTGCGCGGCTTCCTGCGCGATGTGCGTCAGGGTCTGGTCTACGTGGCGCGGAGCCAGTGGCTCTGGATCACCATTCTCATCGCTGCGCTCTCGAACGTCAGCTTCAGCGCGCCCTATGTGGCGGTGTTGCCCCGCCTGGTTCACGACCGGTACGCCGGGGGACCTGCTCTGTACGGGACCTTCCTGGCAACGGATGCCGTCGGGTTTTTGATCGCCTCCCTCGCCCTGAGCCTGTTGCGAATGCGCAGGCGCGGAGTGCTGGCCTATAGCGTGCTACTCCTCAGTGGGCTAGGCCTCCTTGTGCTGGGGCTGCCACTTCCAGCATCCTCCCGGGTCGTGATCGCTTTGGGCGCCTGCCTGTGCGCCGGGTTCAGTATTGGCGTTTTTTCTGTGGTCGAGGTGGCGCTCATGCAGGAGCTGGTTCCGGGAGACGTGCAAGGTCGGGTGAATAGCCTCAATCGGCTGGGCAGTTACGTGCTTCTGCCGTTCGGGCTGCTGCTTGTCGGATGGCTGGCCGACCTGGTTGGTCCGGGATGGGTGTTCGTGGTCGGTGGCCTGATCTCGCTCCTGTTGGCTGCCGCAGGGTTAAGCGTGCGATCCATTCGCGACCTGGCCTAAGACGAATGACAGTACGTCTGTACACGCACGAGCCGGAGGAAGAAATGCGAACGGTCATCCTCGCAGAAAGCATCCCGCTGTTCCGTTTGGGCATGAGATCGCTGCTGGAACAGGTTGGCGAATGGAACGTTCTTGAAGCGACCCACCCGACGGAGATTCTGGAGTTGGCACAGGTCCACCAGCCCGAGTGCGCTATTCTCGACGCCGGCTCGAATGCGTATGATGCACTCCAGATCTGCTGGCTGCTACGCCAGCAGGTCCCGGCCATAGGGATCCTCATTCTCACTGACCAGCTCGCCGAAGAGCAGCTCTTTCGCTTCCTGATCCACGGGGCAAACGCCTACGAGCCGCGAATCATCACATGCGAGTCATTTCTCGACCGAGTGAAGCACTTGTGCGCAGGAGAGTACCTGATGAGGAGCGAACGGCTGGTCTCCCAGGCATCGAACGCGGCCCGCTGCCGCGTTCTCTCCCCGCGAAAGGCCGTCGATCTGGATAAGCCCGAACCATCTCCGCTCTCCGGGCGGGAGATACAAATCCTCCAATACATTGCGTGGGGCAATAGCAATAAGCAGATCGGCCATGCCTTAAAAATCAGCGATCAAACCGTGAAAAACCATATCACGTCGACGCTCAAGAAGCTCTCGGTCAGCGACCGTACCGCAGCGGTCATGGTTGCCATCAGTCATCGCTGGATCTCTATGGAGTCGCCTAGCACAACAGAGAGGGCGAGGGTGCCCTGAGCGGGAAGGGAACAGAGCTTGTCGGCGACGGCCCTTAACGTTTGATCGTACACGTCAACAATTCTGCCTCTATGGGCCACTCGGCAATCGGGTTACCACTCACATCAAGCAATCCCAGACTCGGCAGCCGGGCCAGGACCGCGACCGGCAACGTGGTCAAGTGATTTTGTCCGAGATCCAGGAGTCGCAGGTTGCTGAGATTGCCTAATTCTACGGGCAGCGCCGAGAGCAGATTTTCGCGCAGGCCGAGGAGCCGTAGCTCGGTCAATTGCCCGATAGTAGGGGGAATCGCGGTAAGCCGGTTCGCATTCAAATAGAGCTTTTGCAGCTGCCTGAAGCGCTCGATCTCTTCGGGAAACTCGGTCAAGCCCAGGCGGGAGAGTCGCAGTTCGATAAGGTTTCCACGTTCGTCCAACTGACCGAGTATTTTTTGTGGGTCCACCCCTAATCGCTGGCCCAATGTCATCACCAGGTCGTGATCACTCTGCTGTTTCATCTTGCTTTCTCCAAGGAAAGAGAACACCAGGGGATGTTCTGATGTCATCTCTCACGGTGATGCTTCTTCCTCTGCTCATGTTTGTTCACTATTTCCCCGGCAAGGACTTCCCCGCTCGCGAATGCTTCTCCACACCGATTTTCTGAGCGTAGCGTACCCCCTCATACCCTCTGTACCTGTTGGTCAGACGGTGGGGAAGTGGTCGCCGGGGAAGTAGTCGAGAGCACCGCTTCTCGCCGCTACGAGATCGCCTTTTGAGACTTTCCGGCCTGATCCTGGCGACTCGCGGCCTGCAGCTTCCTGGTGGTCGTCGAGGTGACAAAGACGGCAATGCTCTTTGCTTCGCTATCCAGGTGCGGCCAGCCCTCCAGGATCAAACTGTCTTCTGGATCAGTAGAGATCGTCTCGGCCACGCGGCGCCACTGTTTGACAGAAATATAGACCGTATAGACTGTTGTGGGTGCTGGAGGCACTGGTAAGCCTTTCGGCAGCGCGGGGATCTTGGTGGCCTGCATGATCGTAATGATGCACTGCCCCTGCTCAACCACCTTCCCAGGCCGCCCGATCAGCGTGATTTTCATAGTCGTCGCCTGTCCTTTCTCCTCATCCAGTTCTGCCAGCGCTGCCCTCCGCTCGCTCCAGGTGAGTGGCTGCGGAGGGGAAGTCGTGGCGGAATCTTTCTGCCGTGGTACCGGGCGCGGCTTGCTGCTCTGGGCCGGCTTCCGCTTGAAGATACGCTGCCTGATGGAAGCAGGAGCCTGCTCTTTGACCAGATAAAAGAAGACGCCCCCTGGCGTTCGCCGGCGGGAGCCGTCTGTGAGCATGAGGCCGCCAGCTGCTTCCACCTGCAGTGCCTGCTGCAAGAAGCCGAGCGCCTGATCTACGCCCAGCCGCTTTACGACCCGGTAGATCTGTCGTTTCGGCTCCTCGTCCGTTTCACCGAGCTGTTCGGCGATCAGCGTCGCGACTTCGACACGGCGCGCGTGTAGGGCATGTTCATCTGCAACCCGCTCGTCTCTCCCCTGGTGCTGCGGTGTTGCTGCCTCTACCTGACGCTCCTCGTCTTCGCCCATATGGCCACCTCCCTGTGTGGTCTCTCGTGATGCATCGGATGCGTTGTACAGAGCATTGTAGGGGCTAGAAGCAGCATTGTCAAACGGAGCACAGGGCGTTCCTCTTCTCTGCCAGTTGCACGCTCCTACCTATGCACCCATGCATATCGGCAAGCATATACCTATCTATGCGTGCCTGCGTGCATGCATATACGCATAGATGCAGGGCAGCACGCCAACGTGTACGCACGTATGCGGGCATACATGCGCGCTCTGCTTTTTAGTATCGCTCCCCAGGCTCAGAAGTGAATGCCGTGTCCACAAAGAAAGTGTAGTCAAAAGTAGTCAGAACGACTACATTCCGGGCGATATCCCGTTGAAAAAGCGCTGAAAACTGCCTTTTGCGCTCACATGTGTAGTCAATTGGAATCGTTTTGACTACATCCATCTTCGCCCGGCAGCACAGAGTGATTCCGTGCGGGCGTCACCACTCATGTGCGAGAAGTACAGCCATGACGCGCGCAAAATTCCAAGCAAGAGGAGAAGATTGCTTCCATGGACAACACCGTCATTCCCACACTCCACCCCGACTCGTTCCTGGCAAAAGTCGTGCAGGGCCTGCCGCTCGTCAACCGGCAGGGCAAAGAACTCATCCGCCAGGTCCCCTGTCAGCGCTGGGATCCCGAGCAACGGCGCTGGGATCCAACGACTGGCACAATCGCCGTCATTGATAACGGCAACGACGCCTTTAAGGGGGCCATGCCAATGCGCTCGATCCCCTACCTGGCGACCAAGCGCATCCCTACGGCCTACGTTCCGGCAAAAAAGATCAGGGCCGGCGAGGGAGTCCTGACCTGGCAGGTCAACAACTCGGAGCAGTTCTGGATCGGCGAGGATGCCCTCGACACCAGGAAAGCGGAAAGCTTGCCCGTCGGCTTGTCTCACGAGCGTCTCGGCGATGCACGGTTTCAACGGTACCTGGCGGCCTGCCAGGTGGAATTGCTGATCGAAGCTGGCTACGGGCAGCGCGACGCAGCCGGCAGGCTCATGGGCGAGTGGCAGGGCGAGTTCGATATGTACGTCTCCATCGGGCTGCCCCCTGAAGAGGTGGACCGCAGCGGGGTCAAACCGGGCGTTGCACAGGCCCTGCGCCACATCTTCAACGTTCCCTTCAACGTCAGCCGCACCGACGAAGATGGACACACCACCACCTGGCTCATCCGTTTCGTCGAGCTGTCGCCCTATGCACAATCCTTCGCGTCATTCGCCTCCTGGTACTATACCCTGGATGGCGTCCCCATCGACACGAACATTGTGCGCCATGTGACGCTCGACATCGGGGGAGGCCAGTTCCACTGCTGTGAGGTGGACCTGATCCGCCGATCAAACGGCGATCGGCCCAAACTGAGAATGAGCGCCCAGCAAATCGGGGACGGCACTATTGTCATTGCCCGCGGCGTGCGCGATGCCCTGCGGGAGCAGTACTACAACATCCGCCTCTCGGACGCCGAAGCGCAGCAGGCTCTGGTGCGCGGAACCATCCCGGTGGGGGGCCGCGAACAGGAAATCGACGAGATCGTGAAAGCGGTGATTGCCGCCCGGGCCGATAACCTCTATTCGGTGATGCTGCCCTACCTCCAGGAGGGGCAAAGCTTTTTGATGTTCACCGGCGGCGGCTCGATCCTCCTGGCAAAGTCGCTCTACCAGATCGTCAGCAGCCATCGCAAGCGGGAAGATTTCTTCTTCGTGCCGCGAAAAGTCGCCCCCGTCCTCAACGCGATCGGCGGACTGGTCCTGGCCCAGGCCTCGGCGCAAAAGGTCATCGCACAGCTTCGTGTGGGGCAAGACGCCCCTTCGGGCACCTACTAAGTAGAGGGAAGCCATGAGTGACTACCCGGTAAGCCTCCGGAACATCGCCCCGGAGATCCTTCAGGTTGCACAAAGCCTGAGCCGCCGCAACGGCCTCTCGGTGGCTGATGTCCTGCGCCTGGCCCTCCTTAGTGGAGTCCTGGTTGAGGTGGCTAAGGCCGGCCCGGACCAGTACGGCCTGTACGCTGGCCTCGATGTCGCCTATCTCGCTAAGTCCCTACGACGGCACCTGGCGACGCCGATTGACCTCCTCTTAGAGCAGGGAGAGCACCCCTACCAGGGAAGCTTTACCGCTTCTGCTGGCGCGAGCGCTCACCCCGCACCTGGTTCGCCACCGCGCGGACCGGCAGATCCCATGATGTTTGATCCGGGGTTGGGGGACGACCTGGAAACGCTCGGCATGGGCGTGAACCTCTCGGCAGGTCTGATTGAGGAGCCTGCTATCTCATAGGTTGGCAGAGAGCAGCGATGCATGCCTCGTCACTGCTCTCTGCACGCTTCCCACACAGTTCGAGCAGAATCCTGTGCAAGCTCCTGCTATAAGTGTGCATGCGTGCATACATATACTCATGCATACGTAGTTACTTTTTCCCCAGAAAGAAAGAGAGACAATGAACACGACTGAGACCACATCCTCTCAACCAACCTTGACTGCTGATATCGTCCTGTTGAGTACAGACCAGTATGTTCTTCTGATTAAGCGACGCAAGTGGCCGTTCGCCGATATGTGGGCGCTGCCAGGTGGCAAGCTCAATCCTGGGGAATCGCTGGAAGACACAGCCCTGCGCGAGCTACGCGAAGAAACCGGCCTCCAGGGAATACCGCTGGTGCAGTTTCGGACCTACAGCGCGCCGCAGCGCGACCCGCGCGGTCATTTCGTTTCCACCGTGTATATCGCTCACATCGACGCCCAGACGGGAGACGCCCAGGCCGGAGACGATGCGAAAGAGGCGCAATGGTTCCCCCTCTCCGGCCTGCCAGCCCTTGCCTTTGACCATGCGACGATCCTGGCGGATCTCCTCCAGGACTGGCGCTTCTCTCATCTAGTGGATGGAGAGCAAGTTTCTCTGCAGTTCAATGCTGTCTTACGTCGCGGCAATGCCAGGGAAATCAGCGACTTTCTAGCCAATCTAGGAGCGCTGGGCTATACGGCCTATCCAACGCTGCAACAAGGAGAAGACGGTCAACCCGTTTGGCGCGTGGCTCCACTCGGACCGGAGCCGGGGTCGCCTGGAGAAACGCTCCTCCACCTGTCCGATGTCGAACGCGAAGCCGGGGAACTGGAGTTTGACCTGCAGGTCGACGAGAACACGCTCCGCCTGCGCAAACGGAGTTCAGGCCTGGGTGGGTGGTTTACCCGCAACGAGCGCGGGATCACCGCCGCCTATGCCTACCTGCTCAACTACCGGAAGGTCCTCGCCGTCCAGGATCTGATACGCAGCCAGCAGAGCCAGGGGAAGCGCAAACGCCCGGCAGGCTTCCCCTGGATGTGGAAGCGCTTTGGGAAAGGGCTGCTGCTGGCCTGGCCGATCTACAGCCTCCTGCTGAGCGGTGTGCTGCTCTTGTGCCTGCTTCCCGAGCGGCTCTCGCTGCTCTCCCAGCTTCAGCTCGTCAGCGGCGTCATCCTTTCGGGGCCTGTGGCCATCCTGCTGGTCCACCTGGTTCTACGACGCGCCTATCGCTAGCCGAGGCAAATCGAACGGGTTTCGTCGACCGTTTCCTGCACGTTCCTACGAGTCTATTCACGCATGTACGCACGCATGCGTACATGCACGCACAGGAGGTTTTTATGAAAAAGGCGCGGACGCTGGTCGCGCTTCTGCTGCTCGGCCTGCTCCTGGGAACAGACGCCCTGGTTCAGCAGCTCACGACAGCAAAAGCCCTCTTCCGCCTGGAGTTGGCCGGGCCGGTCCTCTGGGTACTGATCGTCGTGAATGCCCTCGGGACGGCCGGAATAGCTCTCCTGTGTTTGACACGCACAGGAAAAAGATCGGACTTCCCTTTATGAAGGAGGCACTATGCACACTTCCCCACATGGGCCGCAGGCCATTCCACTGATCATCGGGATCGTGACGATGACCCTTATCGGCTGCGCAGCGCTCGTGGCTGCCCACCTGGCGCGGAAATCCCGGCGCTACCGATCCTACCGGTCGGCTTGCATCAGCTTCGCCTGCCTGAGTCTCCTGGCCGCGGCGGGTACGCTCCTGCAGGTGGCGCTGCCGATATGCAACCAGCAGCCCTACGCCACCTGGTTGAATGTTAGCTTCCTCGCCCTGGCAGGGGCAATCAGCGCCTCCTTTCTCTGTGTCGCGCACGGGCGCCACGAGACGACCAGCCTCTCGCTGATCCTTGCGCCCACCCTGATGCTCCTGGTCGGGGACATCTGGCCAGCTCTGCCAGCTCCTCCGCCGCTGACAGAGCTGGCAGCAGCTTACACGGCCCTCGGTACCGTCCTGGTCCTGCCATACTGGCTGGCCTGGAGACTCTTGCACCAGCGCCTCACGGGCCGGCCATCGCCATTTACCCTGAGAAGGGCGCTCGGATTCAGCGGGCTGTATGGGGCCTGCGCTATCGTGCTTTTTGTGGCCCTCTGCTGGCACGGTCATCATCCCACCAGCCTGCCATCGGCCTTTGGATGGGCAGGTGTGGCGAATGTCGTCGTAGCGCTCCTGCTTAGCGCGGGCATCAGCATCTATGCGTTGTACCGGCGCGGCCGTCTTCAGCGCTGGCTGAGCGAGGAACAGCAGAGGAGTTAAAAAGGAGAGGAAGAAATAAGATGGCACAACTCCCCACTGATCAGCACATCACCTATCAATTACAATTCCGCAAGTGCGGCAAGCCCTCATGCAGCACCTGCCGCGACAGCAAGGGCCACGGGCCGTACTGGTACGCCTACTGGCGCGAAGGTTCGCGCCTCCGTTCCGGCTATATTGGAAAGACGCCGCCGGGGCAAGGGGTCCCGGCTCACGATGAAACCATGCAGACATCTCAACGGAGCGCATCACCCACGAGGCGATAGGAGGTCATCGTGAATCGATCATCGAACCATTCTGGCCCAGCGGACGCTCTGGTCGTTCGCGCCTGGCGCTGGGGTATCGCGCTGGTTGTCGTGGTTGGCTTCACCGGTGCCTGCCCATTCCTGACAGGGAGCATACTCCCCTTCCTCCTGGTCTGCGTCCAGGTCCTGACGATCCTGCTCGTCGTTGCCCTGACGATCGGCGTGAAAACGTGGCACGTCCTGCCGCGTTCGCTCAAGCTGTCGCTGGCACTTCTGCTCGCTGACCGGCTCACTGTCCCCAGGCAGCCTGACACCCACCCGGCGCAGCCGGTCTCCGTCCCGCCAGGCGAGGAGTGGCGATATGGAGAGGACGTGCAACAAGCGAGTATATCGTACCCGGAGATGATGCCCCCACAAGAGTAGCTTCCCGCATTCAGCTGGCTGGCCACGTCGTGCGGCGTCTGCAATTCGGTATCGCACGCAGGCCCAACCACAGAATGGCGTGTCCACTGTAATAGCAAGTACGGCTTTTTGAAGAACCGGCTCATCGCGCTACCGCTATCCTGATCCCCGCTCTGAGCGGATCGCCATCATCGGAGCCCAGATGCTGCTGTGCCCATCGCAGGCGGCATCAATACCGGCTAGTCTATTTGGAGCGACACACCATGCTTGACGTTCCCTCTTTTAGAACGCTGGAAGGACCACACCCCGCTTCTTTCCCAGGGCAGTACCCTGCTGAAGTGGACCGTTACCGGATTCTGCGTGAACTCACCGATCAGGGAGAGCTCCGGTGCAACCGGGTCTACCTGGCCAGGGATCGGCACTCCCTTCACCGGCATGTTATCCTCAAGCGGTTCTGCCCGTGGGACTGCCTCGACGAAGGCCAGGCCGCACGCGCTCGACTGGCATTCCTTCGTGAGTGGGAGGTTCTCCTACGGATGTCCCACCCCCACATCGCAAATCTGCGCGAGGTGTTTGAAGACGAAGACGGGGCCCAGATACTCATTCTGGATTACATTGAGGGAAACACGCTCTACGAAGTACTCGCAGGGCAAGGTGGGGCTCTGGCTGTGCCTATGGCGTTCGCTGTTACTCTTGAACTCTGCAAGATTCTAGGGTACCTGCACCCCAGGATCATTCACCGCGATCTCAAGCCGGCGAATATTATCATTGGGAATGACGGCCAGCTCTACCTGATCGACTTCGGCATTGCTCACATCAACCAGGTGGGACAATCGAGAGGCGGATACCAGCGGCACTCTTATCCGTCACTCGCCGAACTCGCCTCTTCTCAGGAAACGTTCGAGCGCGTGGGGTCCTATGGATACGCGGCCCCTGAGCAGTACGAGGAGGACGGCCAGGCGACTGTTCAGACCGACCTGTACAGCCTGGGGGTTATCCTTCACCAAATGCTGACCGGAACCGACCCGACCGACAAACCTGCCGATCAGGACGAAGTGTTCTTTTTTGACCTGGGAGACCGGAGGCTCAATCTGGTCTCCGGCTTGCTGGCCGGCCTCCTCGCGCGTGAGCCATGGAAGAGGCCACCGGATGTTTCCTTCGTTGTGAGGGAACTGGAACAAGCGCTTCTCCTCTGGAGGGCGTCGAAAAGACAGAACGGAAGCTGAAATGCGTAGTCTGAGTCCCCTTATCACCCGCTATCAAACAGAAGCGCGGCGCGCGGCGCGGACCGTTCTCCGGCGCGCCATGCGTGCCTGTACTGAGAGCGAACTGGAAGTCATTGAAGAGGAGGAGGCCAATCTGAGAACCTGGATGTCGAATCCTCGCAAGTCAGCGGTGATGGCCACGCGCCAGCGCCGCGCCTATAGGCATGGTGTTCGGCCAAAGCACCAGCCCGCTATTCTCATCCCAAACTAAAGAACAGGAGATGTGTGCATGCAACGGCAAAAAACAACAACTGCTTACGGCACAAAACAGACGACCTCGCTGCTGCCGGTGCCGGTCCAGAGCAACGGCAATGGCTCCGGCCAGCAGCAAGCTATCCCGCCGCACCGCGCCGGCGCGGCCATTCAGATCGATGAGTTCAACCGCTTTGTGGGTCGGGCGGTGGCATTTCTCGGCATCGTCTCGAACCTGGTCGAGGTCGGCACCTCTACCGGGGCGATTCTGACCCGCTACAGCCAGCACCCAGGTCCCCGTAACCCAGGCTACTTAGCAAAGCTCGGCCTGGCGCTGCTTGTGGCTCTTGGGTTTCAGAGCGCCATGTGGCTGCTGGTGGTGAACTTGAATGACTCCTGGGTGTCCATCCTCTCCGGCCGCCCAGACGAGGTTTTTGTCAGCAAGGGAGAGACCAACTGGCACCGGTTGATGCTCCTGGCATTCGAGATCGGCGGTGCGGCGATCGACGGCATTTGTGACGTGATCTTTTTAGGGTCGATCACCACCGACTGGTTTGTCATCGGCATTACGACCGCGATCCTGATCCTGGGTACGGTCCTGCTCTGGCCGCTCGGCTGGAAGCTGGCCCGCCACGCGAACCGGCGCATCAAGGATGGCCGACGCGTCGAAGCGGAGCGCCGAGAGCGGGCGGAAGCAAGGCGCGCGAAGAACGCCTACAGCATCACCGTCGAGGGCAGCACCAGCCCGGGTACCAGCCTGACCAGGTACCAGCAGCGGTAAACGCGACCGGCATGAGGGCAAGGAGGGAGACTGTGTTTCCTCCCTTGCCCTTCTTTTTTGTTTTTTGTTTGCTTCTCTGGCATACAGTGGAAGGAGCCTTTTTCCCATGTCTAGCCACCACTATCGATTACTGACCGTGCTGTTTTTGATCGCCTCCATCTTCGGGCTGGGAGCCATCGCCGTCAAAATGGAATACTCCGGGATGGACTCCACGACCCTGATGGCCTATGTGGGGGGCGTTGCCCTGGCCGGCGTGATCCTCTACGGATTCCGCCATCCCATCTGGGCTGGCCTGCGCCGATTAGGTGGGGTCTACGAGCGGCTTGAAGGCGGAGATTACGCCGCCCTGCCTGAAGGGCATTACGATGACGATGACAAGGAGTGGGACGAGGAGACGGGCGACCAATCGCAGGACAGCGAGCTGCCTGCCCTGCCCCTGGCACCAAACTGCCCGCTTCCGTTTCAGTCGGCGCTCACGCATGAGCTGTTCCTGGAGCATCCGGCCACCGGCGGCCGGCGCAGGACGGTCGCGCTGCGCAAGACACTCGAACTGCTGGCTGAGCGCAACGTCCCATTTTTGCTCTTCACCATGAACCCCAGCTACGTGACGCTGCTCTCGGAATGCTCAAACGGCTGGCTCGCCGGCAACCCTGCTGCAAAAGCAACCGCTCCCAAGCTCGCTCTGGGCCGCTACGCCACGGTGACCGTTCAAAATGCCCCCAGGTTCGCGGACAAAGCGATGGAGATCGGCGCACAGGTCGTCCTCAACCTCGCCAGTTACGACGAAACCGAGGCCGTCGCCATCGTCTCAACGGTCCTGGCAGCGCTGCGCACCCGGGCGCGACAAAAGGGGCCGGTCGCCTGCATCCTCGCCTTTGCTGATGCCCACAACTGGCTACCGGATGACACCATGCTACTGGAGGAGCGGGCCGGGCTGGGCGAGGACCTCAAGATGGCGAAAAAGGTGCGGGAGCAAATCCACGACCTGATGAGTACCGACGAGATCACCGGCCTGTTCGTGTACCTGGCGACACCAAGCCTCTACCACATCGACCTGCGCGCACCGCGCAACTGCCGCCTGTGGCTGCTGAATCTGCCGTACAGCCGCCTCTCGCCCGGTGACATCGCTTTCGTCTGCTACTCCACCGGCCTGCCCGAAGAGGACCTGGTACGCCTGGAACAGAATACGATCCTGGTCGATGTCGAGAGCAGGCAGGCCATGGAGATCCAGTTGTACCCCCACCAAACGGCGCACGAAGAGCCGCGGGTGCAGACAGATGACCTGTCCGAGCTATCCGAGCTAGCAGGGGAGGGAGCCGGACTGGGGGAACTGTAGGGGCTGGAGAGCATGAGGCGGACGAAGAATCCTCTTCAGCCCGAAAAATCAACGGAGTGGATGTGGCCGTCTGGTTGGCCTATGCCGTGGCGCTCGATGACGCCGGACTCCTCTCGGCCAGCGCACTGAAACGCCCCCCAGTACGGTTCCGCATCGGCGCGCCGCCCGCAACCTGCTGCGAACTGGCCATTGAACTCGGCGTCAAAGATCCGCTGAAAGACAGCGATGCCCTGAGCCAGGAACAGGCCAAATGGCTTAAAGAAGCGGTCGCAGCCCTCTCAGGGGAGGAACGAGACGCCTACCGGGCGTATGCCCAGGCGGCGCTCCTGGCGATAGCAGGAGGTCGCCAGGGAGCAGAGGAATCGCTGGCCGCTGCTCCGCTTGGCAGCGCAGTTCCTGGATCGCCACACTGGGTCTTGCCAGGGTTCAACCTGCTGGACGCCGCCGGCGAGGAGGACATGCTGGCCGAAAAGGAGATCCGGGCCATGGAGCAGCAGCTCCAGGCATTCCTCGACAGCGTGCGCAACATCCACGCCGAGGTCCGGCCCGAGTATACGAGCATCGGCCCAACGGTGGTCCGCTTTGGCATCTTGCCAACGGGCCTGCCGAGAAAACTGGCCAACAACGCCCCGGCACGCGACGCGACCGGACAGATCATTTATGAGCAGCGCACGCGCGTCGCTCAGATTCTCGCCCTGAAAAATGATATTCAGGCCGTTTTGCAGGCCGACGACCTCCGCCTCCAGGCGCCCGTTCCCGGACGCGCTTTTATCGGCGTCGAGATTCCCAACCCGGTGCCGGCGCCGGTCCTGCTCCGCGAGATCCTGGAAAGCAAGGAGTTCCAGGCAGGGAAAGCCAAATCCAAGCTCACCATTGCCATCGGCAGGGACGTGGCGGGCCAGGTGCGCCTGGGAGACCTCGCGCGCATGCCACACCTGCTCATCGCCGGCGCAACGGGGAGCGGCAAGAGTGTCATGATCAACGCGATCATCACCAGCATCCTCATGCAGGCCACGCCTGACGAGGTACGCCTGCTCATGGTAGATCCCAAGATGGTCGAGCTGAACATCTACAATGGTATTCCCCACTTGCTCTTACCGGTCGTGGTGGAAGTCGAGAAGGTCGTGACGCTGCTCAAGAACGCGATCAACGAAATGGAGCGGCGCTACCGCCTCTTCTCCCAGCTCAACGTGCGCAACCTGGACGGCTACCGCCAGCTGCGCCTGGAAAAGCTGAGCAAAGGTGATACCTCATTGGAAAACCTGCCGGCCATCGTCATCATCATCGACGAGCTGGCCGACCTCATGATGGCCGCCCCGGAGGAGGTCGAGGGCCAGATCTGCCGCCTGGCGCAACTGGCACGCGCCACCGGCATCCACCTCGTCATCGCCACGCAGCGCCCTTCGGTCGATGTCATCACCGGGCTGATCAAAGCCAACATCCCGGCGAGGATCGCGTTCATGGTCAGCGCGGCAGTGGACTCGCGCACCATCCTCGATATGGGGGGCGCGGAACATTTGCTGGGACGCGGCGACATGCTCTACCTGCCAAGCGACGCGGGAAAACCGATCCGCGCGCAGGGGGCATTTGTGAGCGATGAAGACACAGAACGCCTGGTAGCCTACTGGAAAGCAGCCGCCCGGCAGGCACAGGCCCCTGAAGCCTCCTGGTCGACGGAAACCGAGGACGATGAGGACGATCCGGAGCCAGAGGAAGAGGCGGAGGTGAGCGAGGACGGCGACGAACTCCTCATCCAGGAGATCATCGAGAAGCTGCAGGCGCAATGCCTGCAGACGATCTCGGTGAATCAGCTTCAGAAGTGGTGCCGCATAGGAAACGGGCGCGCTGCACGCATTATGGACCTGCTCGAAGAGCGGGGCGTCGTCGGGCCGAAGGGGAGTGCACTCCGCGGAAGCCGCGAGGTCCTGCTGCAAGCGAGCGATGAACCGTCCGATCAGCAGGAAGAGGAGGCAGCGCAAGAGGCACCCGCATCGTAGGACGATCCCTGTAGTAGAGACCCCAGAAAGAAGACGGCGACTCTGCGATGTTTGCAACGACCCACAGAGCACGCCGAGCAGGAAGATCCCGCTGTGCGTAGTATAGCACGCGAGATCTTCCTGCGTGCAGTGAAAGGAAGACTCGCGATCATGAGTTCCGGAGAAAAACTCTGGTTTGGGCTGGCCGTTGTCGTCGGCGTAGTCCTCGCTCTCAGCCTGCTTGGTACTACCAACGCCGACCCAACTGAAACATCAATTACCGCCGACCACGCTCAGACCTCAACCACCTTCTATATGAACTTGGCCCGTCAAGACGCTATTGATGCCGACATTCCACCCGATTGGTTTGTCCGGCAGATCAACATGGAGAGTGGTTTCAACCCAAAGGCCCTTTCCCCAGCAGGCGCAGAGGGCATTGCCCAGTTTATGCCAGCCACGGCGGCAGGCCTTGGCATCAGCCCCTGGGACCCCGTGGCCGCCCTCAAAGGGGCAGCGCAGCTCATGGCGCGCTACCAGGCACGCTATGGTGGTGACTACGCCAAGGCGCTGGCCGCCTACAACGCAGGGAGCGGAACGCTCCAAAGCGCGCTAGCGAGGTGTGGGGCCTCCTGGTTGCACTGCCTGCCTGCCGAGACGCAGCATTATATTGCGGTGATCATGAGCTAAGCAAGGAGAGCAAGATGGCCGTCGTCTTACAAGTCTGGATTCCGCAGCGAGCCTCGAGCGTGGCCCTGAAAGCGCTGCAAGAGCGGTTTCCCTACCGCCCGGGAGACTGGTTCGACCAATCCGTGACCGGTACGCACGCCCCGACGGGCTTTCACCTGGGAATCATCTGTCTCGCCGATGATCCGGACGACACGCAGATCGAATACCTGGAGGCAGGGAAATGCGCAGGCTTGATCGCCACATACGATGTCTCCAATCGGTGACCTGGGCTGAATGCCACGAAAGGACCCGCCATGCCCACGCTCAAGCGAAAACCGCTCCCAGACCCGTTCACCGTCGATGCCGCCGCTCTTCACCTCTACCACGCCTGGACCGGGCAGGGGAAGTTCCCACTCCGGCGCATCGAGCTGCGCAATCCACACATGGTCAATGCGCTGCACGACCACTGGCGGCGCGAGCACCCAAACGCGCGACCCGAAGGTCTCGTCCTGGCCAGGGGAACCCTTGCAGGCATTGGCCGCTGGACCCTGGTACACACACCAGGGCAGGAATCCGGAGCGCTCCAGATTGACCCGTTCATCGACGATGAGCAGGGAGACGCTGATCTGGCGTCTCCCAACGAACATGATTAGACAACCCCCGTTACGACGTGTTGAGGCGCGCCCCTGTTTGCCTCGAAAACGCCCAGGAGCGCGCCTCGTTTGGCAGGAAGCACCCACCATGCACAGTATAGCACGCGGATGCTTCCTGCCCGACAGAAGAAAGCAGGAAGCACCCTCCCATGAAACGCTTTTTCCTCTTATGTGTTGTGGCCGTCTGCGGCGTACTCGCCCTGACCGCCCTGAGCGGCGGCTTTATGGCGACCGCTCAAACCCAACAAGACGGACACACCTACCATATCACCCTGACCGTCCACCAACTGGTGCGGATCGACCAGCTCGACCCATCCCAGTACGCTTCGTCTCAGGAATACCAAACCTGGGCCTATTCAACCTGTTCGACAGCGGCCCTGGCCGAGGTGTTCAACTCCTACGGCCGCAGCTACCGCATCCACGATGTCTTGCTCGTCCAGGCCCGAATCGGCGAAATCACGCCAGAGTTGGGTTTGGTCGAAGATGTGGGGATCGCACGCACCGCCGCGACATTTGGCTTCAAGACCAGTTGGGGATACAGCCTCTCCTACGACCAGGTGGTAGCTACAGCCAATCACGGCACGCCAGTGATTGTGGGCTGGCCACCCTCGCGCTATCCGGGTGGCCACCTGGTAGTCATTACCGGGGGCAATGCCCAGATGGTGCGTATCGCCGATTCCTCCCGCTATGACCGCTCCTCGGTATCGCGAACTCAATTCATGCGCTGGTGGGCCGGGTTCTCCGCGATCATCACCCCGTCGGCGCAAGGAGGGCAGTCATGAAACACGCTTTCCTTTGTGACGAGCGCCGGAGCAGGAAACCGGCGCGATCCAGACCGACCCATTCATAGGCGACGAGCAAGGGGAGACACTGACCTGGTGTCTCCCCTTGCTCGTTTTGGGTTTTTGGGGAAGCCCTCACCTCGCGCGGGTACGCAGCGTGCCTGAGCAGCCTGCGTCCATGCATTTCGGTATGTGTGCGTGCATGCGTGCATACGTACACGCATTGTGCTATACTGAGGTATATTTTTTGACTGCACAGGAGGGTGCTATGGTAGAAACAGCGAAAGCACGGGCGCGGCAGAAGAAGAAACAGCAGCGCTGCCGCGTCTGGGTATTTATGATTAGAAAGGGCGGCAGCGGCAAGACCACCACGTCGGTGAACTTTGCTGCTGGCCTGGTGTATCTGTTCGGGCGGCGCGTCCTGCTCGTCGATCTCGATCCGCAGGGGAACACGACCCGGCATCTCGGCATCAACTCCAAGCAACTCGACGGCACTGTCAACACGCTCTTCACGACCCTGGGTACTGATCCCCACTCGGTCATTCAACCGGTGTCGTTTACAGTGAACCGGAAGACGTACCAGCTTGACGTGATGCCCGCCAAGCGCGATCTCGACGATACCGACCTCTCCATGAAGGCCACCCAGGCGGGGATGTTCAAACCGATCATCGAGGCATTGGCCGAGGACTATGATGACATCGTGATCGATACCAGGCCCACACGCAGCCTGCTCACGCTCTCGGCCATGATCTCGGCCACGCACGCAGTGCTTCCGATGGAAGCCGGGGTGTTCGCGCTCGACTCTTTGGAAGACTCGCTCACCGACATTAACGAGGTCAAAAACGGGCTGAACCCCAGTCTAAAGGTGGTTGGAATACTGCCGACGAGAGTCAGGGAATCCACCAACCTCTCCCGCGCCGTGCTGGGCGACGCCGCAGGTAACTACGATCATCTGCTGATCCGTTACACCGAGGCAGGAGATGGGGGAGTGGATGTCCCCAAGCTGCTGTACATCCGTGATAGCGTCCTTCTGGGCGAGGCCCCGGCCTACGGCATTCCTGGCATCGCGTACCGGCTCGGTGACAACGTGGCTGCGCAGGATTATTTGAAGCTCACGGAGGTGTTGCATCATGGCCAAGAAACCTAGTTTAGCAGAGCAGCTCGGCCAGCGCCGGCAACCGCAGGAGCCGGTCCAACCGGTGAACCCCGTCCAGGCCCTGGCGGCCACCCTCCAGCAAACAGAGCAGGTCGAGGAGGCTGCACCCACCAAGGAGGCCCGCCCCGTGACTCGCAAACAAAGAGAGAAGCCTGCTCAGTCGGCGGCTCCATCGGGGGATGGCAGCACACAGGAGCGTAGGCACGGGCGCATCCCAGGGCACAGTGGGACAGTCAGTGAACGATCAGGAGGTCTTACCATCGACGCACTCTACCGTAAATTGCAGTGGCGCAAACACCTGTCTTCTTACACATTTCGCTACCGGGTAGAAGAGCTGGACGAGCTGAGCGAAATCTTTACCGAACTGGACGAGCGAGATCCGGGCAAGATCAGCCGCAACGACATCGCGCGGCTCAGCCTCCTCTGGCTGTGTGAAGACTACCGTCAAAACGGCGAGGCCAGCGTGCTGGAGCAGATGCTCAGGCGCATGTGAGCGAACTGCACTCCGCACCGCCGGGGCGGGATTATGGCTCTCGCACTTAGACACGTCGTGCCCTTTTCAAGAGCGCCCAACGCCTGTTACCAAACGCTTCGCCAGAGGCCCTGAATGCTGTTACCAAACAGATCTACGGCAGGGGACTTGTTTGGTAACAGCATGTTGTGCATTAGAGTTGGCTCGTTGCGGTGTTGGGTAACAGGAGAGAACCAATGGAGAGGCTGGCAAACTATCGCGCGGTGAATCGTCAGACCCCCTCTCAGTGTTACCCAACACCTCCCTCCACCGTAGATCTGTTTGGTAACAGGAGGGAAGGCGCATGCCGCAGCGAACGAGTCATCACGTCAAATGGAATGAGTACTGGGGCCGCTACCGGATCGAGAGCATCCAGGGCCGGATAACTTACTGGCCGCCTATCATTCCAGGAACAGAGGAATGGTTTGCCTGGTTGCAGGAGATCCCCTCATTCGCCTTTCGAGCCAGGGATGGCGGCCATTTCACGGCTCGGAAGGAAACCAGGGCGCGCGGCGGTGCGTACTGGATTGCCTACCGGCACATCAGCGGCCAGCTCGTCAAACGCTATATCGGTCCCCCGGCGAAGGTCAGCACCGAGCGCCTTGAGGAGACCGCCAGTGACCTGGAGATGCGGATGTGATAAACCGCGCCATTGGCACAGGTCAAAGATAAGAATTACCGACAAAATTGCCGCAAAAAGCCAAAAAGCGGACGCATGCGGTGCGTCGAGGAACATTGGTGCTGAAGCCGCTCCACATCTGGAAAATTGGGGTAAATTCTACAGAGAGTAAGGTGTGTAGGTATCGCCCTTGAAACACACCCGACGTTTTGCGCACCAGGATCTCCGAATCACGTCATTTTACCCACTTGCGAGCGTCAAAATGGACCATGCGCCGATGCGAAAATGGCTTCGGAGGAAAGTAGTCATCAACGGGCTTCACACCTGGAATTTTGGGTTTGGCCCTTCTAGGATGATGATAGGTGATTCAGTGGATATTTCACCTCTCGCGTTTTGGCTAGCAGATCCCCAGCAAAGGGAGTGGTCACGGCGCAAGGAGAAGCTGTTTTGAGATCGTCTCGCCGAAAATGCCGCCGGGCTATTCCAACCTGGCGGCTTGCTCATGAACTACGCTGGTGGAACTCTACGACCTGCTCTGCCCGCTACCCATGCTGGTCATCCAACTTTTATGATAAAAAGCGTGTGTATGCGTTTTCACTGCTAGATGGAAGCGATGCCAGGGGGACACTTCCACGCTACACCTATCCGGCTGCCTATTGATCTTCCTCAGACTTGTCCGCCTCCCCTGGTTGATCAAATAGCGAGTCCTGCCTGGCTTGCGGGAGCTGCTGCTGCTTGCCTTTGGGCTGATCCAGGAAGTTCTGGGAGGAGACGACATGTTCATTCGTCAATTGCTCAAATTGCTCGCGCACCTGGCCGCCAAATTCTCCAGCCGCCTGCGCATCTTTGAGAAGCTGAGGGACGCCCTGGCTATCGTTGCGCTGGTGGAGTGTCCTGGCCGCGGCTTCAGAAAGCGCTAGCACATTCAGTTCGATGTCCGTGTAATGGTCCCTCGGATTCTTAACCCCTTTGGGCAACTGCTTGATCACATGGTGGTGAGTATACGGTGTGATCCCGAAGGTCCCCTCGTGGATTGTCTTTGTCAGCAGCCCGAAATGCAAATTCTGCTGGGCTCCTCGCAGCAGCCACTCATCGGTCAACAGATTCCGCCCGATAAGGTTGCGTATCCTCGCATCAGCCCACTCTGGCGTGCGACCCCGGCTGATATAGTAGCTGCGCAGCTGGTCCACCTGTGTTTGTTGCTCAGCCTCCTGGAGCTTTTCCTCGCCGATCTGGGCCAACCAGAGTCGAACGGTTTCGGCCTGCTTGCTCGGAATACTTTGCACAATGCGCAGCATCACCGGCCTGGTCGCGCACTCGGTTTCACGCAGCTTCCCGTCCCTGGCTCGCATTGGTTCCATTTTGAGTTGCCCGAAGACTTCTTGCAGGAACGGATCGTCCTGGCGGCGCTTTTTGAAGGTCGTCCAGTAGGTGACGGCGCTGGGGGCATTGGTCAGAATCTTGATGAAATCAACGATCGAGTAGTACCATGCTTGCTCTTCTGCATCCCAGATGCGGCGCACCTCTGGAAGCTGGTCGACCTGGGTCGGCTCAGACGGCTCTACTGGAAAGGAAAGCGACTCAAAGGACTGCGGTGGCTTCTTCTTCGAGCGATCCATGTGACATCTCCTCCTGGCAACCACACACAAATTGTGTGTAGTTGGTTGACATGCTACTCAGCAACAAACACTTCACAAAAGTAGACCCTGAAAACTTTTCCGCGCACGCACTTCCGCCACCGGCTTCTCTTGCCATGCGCAAGCAGCACGCTCGCGGGCTGTAGATGATCTCGTCCTTTGACACCAGGCCTGGTCCTCGGGGAACCTTCACTCTTCACGGAGAATATGGATGGGGGCCTGCTGCGGCGGGTACGCCTCTTCTAGTTCGACATCAAAGCCACGGTAGGCGCCCCCCGGCCCGAACAGGTAGATTCCGGCTGGGTCTGGCCCTCGTCCGTCGTCGAGGTAAGCGTCCCATGCTAATTCCATCGACCGGGATTTCACGACGAGATCATAGGCGTCCATACTCGAGAGCCAGTCCTGCGCGCCCACAAACAAATAGAGGACCGCTGTTGGCCGGACTTTGCGTGTTCTCCGCAGGCACTCCCCGAGTGTTTCAACCGTCTCCAGCGTGTAGCGCGCCGGGGTGGCGATGAGGGTCTGCCGCTCTTGGTCGTTGTGATGCTCCATGGTTCCTCCTCCTGTTCTCTTCTGCTGCTTCATATGTGGCGGCCTGGGAAGCCGCGCCAGGCTTTCATCATGCATCTCCAGGCTTCGCTGCCTCGCGCCTTCCCGCCTCGATCATCTCGTCCAGGCCAACAAGAAGGTCGTTGATATACGGCAAATAGCCGTTGTAGGTGTCATCGGTGCTGGTGTGGATTCTCCGGCGTGCTCGACCTTCCAGGTAGCCCTGGAGGTAGGCGGAGAGCCCGGCCAGGGCATCGCGCCTGGACTGTAACCAGGCCAGCACTTCCTCCTGGGACATCTCCTCCAGACGCCCGCGCAAGAGTCCAGGAAGGTGCTGTAGCTCCCCTGCTCCTCCTCGACTTTGGACCTGCGCGAGTCGAGTGTTAGGGCTCCTCTTCGTTCTCATCGCTTGCTCATGGTTGTTGCGAGACATCGCCTACTCCTCGGCGGGCGCAAGGACGTGCCCGGTTCGATACGTCAAATTGACGCGCTTCACGCTCAGGCCAGGATTCGCGGTTTCGAGCTGCCGCACCGCGGCATCATAATCCCCCTGGCTCGCCTGATCACCGGTGAGCCAGACCCGGAACGAGTCTTTCTGTTCATACAGCTGGTCAAGCCTGCGGAGTGCCTGCGCTTGCTCTTGCGAAGTCATTGCCGTTTCCTCTTCTGCTGTCCACTCACTCTCGTCTTCAGCAGCATGCTCGATGATCTCGGTGCTCCAATGGTACCGTCATCTGGGCGCTGTGCCGACGGACACACCTGCCTCAAGCAGCGTACATCAGGCTAGGCCACACCAGTTTTCCCGCGCGCTGTGAGTTCTTTTGCCTCTTTCGTCTCCTGGCGTTTGTTCACCTGGACGTTGATCCCGGTCACATTCCGCAGGTTAAATGGCCGCTCATAAATCTCCGAAAAAGTATTTAGCAACTTGTTTGCGGTTGCGCGTCGTGTCGGCTTCCCATCGCGAATGCGCGCAAGGGTGACCTCGTTGATCTTACTCCTCCGGCTTAACTCAAGGATGGGGATGGCAAGGTTCTCAAACAGGTCTTGAATGGTGTAGGTCCCCTTTTCCTCTAGCATGTTCTCATCTCCTGTCAGGGTGGCTAACGGATCTTGCAACTATGCTTAGTTTACCTGAATATTTTTGTTTTGTCAATAACTTGGCTTAATACTATTGACATATGGCTTAATATTATGTATACTCTTCTCACAGAGAGATATGGATAACCGCTCATCCGGTTGAGCGTAGTATATTTGAGCAGTAAAGGACACTCATAAAAGTAGATCGTTCCCGAGAGTCACTTGCAGGAGAAAACCAGATGGATCAAGAGCGTCGCACCTCCCTTACCAAACTCAATCACAGTCTTGCCGACGGCAAAACGCTTGAGTCCATTTCGCTCGCTGGGGATCCCGGTGATCCCCACCCGGACTTCACCACCCTCGTCTGGCGCATTCGCCAGCCAGAAACGACGCGGCAGCCGGTGTTCGCGCTCGTAGGACGCGACCGGGGAGGTAGGGAGCATATCTTGTTTGAGCAGGCTTCGCTCTCGTTAGAAGTGCTGTTTAGCAATTTCCCTTTTGACCCGTTGTTCTTTACGGAAGCCGATGAATAGTCAGCACCTCCGGGGGACCCTGATCACTTTCCCTCGTGTGGAGGAGAGGACACCATGCTTTCAACTATCCGCGACACCATCCGGCGCAGCTTCTTGAACCAGCGCTACCTGGGGATGATCGGCATCTTCAGCCTGGGTATTCTTACCGCCATCGCCGGCCTCATCGTCATCGTGGCCGACCTGGTCAGCCTGGCGCTCTCCGCCATCCAGTCGGTCATCGTGATGATCGCCCATAGCCATCCCCTGGTCCAGGTTACGCTCCTGCTGTTAGCGGCTTACGCCATCAAACGGTCCTGGCCAGCACTCAAGAGTTTCTTCTGGCGGCTCTCACGATAGAAAGCGGCCCGCCACACGCGCGAGAGGAGACTATGGACCTTCGCTTACAAGACTACATACAGAGCTGCCGCGGATGGGGACACAGAGAGGGGTGCCACACGCGCGAACGGCTCCAGGCTCTCCTGGAGGCTCGCCCGGCAGAACAGATTATCCGCATTTCCCTGGCCGGGGTGCAGCAGACAGATGTCACCTTTGCCTGTGAAGCGGTCGTTGAGCTTGCCCGGAGCGAGCGCAGGCACCGTGGCTTCTGCTTGTTCGACGCCGGTGATCCCGATCTGGTCGACAACTGGGATGCTGCCGCCCTCACCCGCGCACAACCGCTCCTGCTGTGGCAGACGGAGACGGCCTATCAGATATTGGGACCACAACCAACCGTAGGGCTCTCCGCTATGCTGGCCTTCGTGCTCGCCGTTCCGATGGCCCGAACACAAGAGACTGCGGCAGCGCTCGGTCTGAACGTACCCAACGCCAGTAATAAGCTCAAACAGCTCTGGGCCGAAGGGTATCTCCTGCGGCGAGAGCAGAGCAGAAGCCCAGGGGGCCTGGAATATGAGTATTTCCGTATTGCCTGACAACAGACGACAGAACAGCAATCGTTACGCCAGGACCCGCCAGATCGCCCGGCGCTGCGCGTTACGGTTGCCAGCAATGATGTGAGGAGCCTGTATGCCTGACGGATTCGAGATACCACCGCGCTGCCAAAATCCGGCCTGCAACCTGCCCATCCCTATCCAGCGCGGCCACCGGCGGCGCCAATACTGCGACGACACCTGCAAACAGGCTGCCTACCGGGCGCGCCGGCGAGAAGCGGAGCTGGACCGTTACGAGATCCAGCAACGAGAAGAGCTGCAACAGCAGATAGCAGCGTGGAGGGCGCGCTGGGGGGACCTCGTCCCAGAAACGCTGCAGCTCCTGGCAACCCTTTCGGCAGGGATGGCCGCGCGGGTGGCTGCTGCTATCCGTGCCGAGGTAGCGCGGGCCGTCCGCTCCCAGTCCGAGGAACGAACGACCCTGGTGGAAACCATCCTGTTCGGGGGCGAGCAGGTCAACCATCCGGCCATCCTGACGGAAAACGTCAGCCTCGCCCCCGGCCTGGATGCATGGGTAGCATTCTGTTCATACGCCGACCTGGCGGAGCTGCTCCAGCTGAGAGACCAGGTCTATATCGTCTGTACCGCGCGAGCCCGTCGCGGTGCCTTAGCCCGTCATACGTAACGCAGCGTTGGCCAGAGGTAGCCGTGACGATTGCCAGTGTGAATAATCCCAGAGAGAAGATGTCATAGCAGTTTTTGCGTAAACCGATTGCTCTTCCAGCGGGGTTGACATGCCCAGCTGGAAAGAGTACTATTATTGTAACGCTAACTTATAAGATTACGTTACAAGCAAAGGAGAAAGAGATGCCTGATCCACAGGAAGAACCTGCGATCACCTTGCCCGATTTCAGCCTGGCAGGGAAGAGCAGTTACCACGCAGAAGCGAAAGGGCAGGGTGTGATGGCAACCCTCATTCTCAGCTCCTACAGCCCCATCCAGGGAGGCTATGCCTTCGGCCATCAGTATGTCGATCACGTCGCTCTCTACGGTCGCATGGGAGAGAAGCAGAAGGCACAGGCGCAGGCGCTGCTTGAGCGTCTCAAGCAGCGCGTCAAGCAACGCCTCCTGCTCACCGGGTGGCAGGTGGTCGCACAGACGCCGCGCGGAGAAGAGGTCTGGCGCTATGTCGGCCCAGAAGTGACTCCAGACCTGGTGGAGCTGGCTTCCAGGGTCTGGCGCGGTCGATATGAGCGCCGCGGCCCCGAAAAGTTCGCGCCGAACGCTCGCCTCGCTCTCGATTCGGAGCAGCGCGCCCGCTATGGAACGGCCTGGCACGCAGCCGATTCGCTCGAGTTCTCTTTCACCGCTGAGGGCATGCGCGTTCGACCCAGGCGACCGCTCCCCGCATCCGAGGAGCGCGTGCGCACGGCTTCACAGCAGACGATCAGCATTCTCGCGCCCGCTCGCAGCCGCACCCTCAAAACGCGCCGGATCACCTTCTTTTGCGCCTGGTGCAAGCAGCCCACCACGCAGGAACGCTTCCCTGGTCCCCGGCCTCGCTATTGCTCAGATACCTGCAAGGAGTCCGCGGCCCGGGAAAAGACCCGTGAGCGCGTGCGACGCTGGCGCTCCCAGCACGACACGTCTTCCTCATCACCCCAACTACGTAACGACTATCTGTAAGTAAGCGTTACGTAGTTGACATATTTGGTAGCTATTTTCATTACCAAATCTGAAAATATGATTGACGGATGTGTTATTTTGAATTTTGGTAAGAGAGGGACCTATCGAATCTCCTTCAGAGAGGTGTGACCATGACCAATCAAGCGCCTGAAGAGCAGCCGGTCTCAGCTGCCGGACAAAAGGAACGCCACGTCACCGAATTAGCTGGCCCTGACGACCGCTGGCTCAGCATCACCGACGCTTCGCGCGTCGCTCGCCGGCAGGAACACACAATCCGCACCTGGGTGCGCGATGGCCTGCTGCCAGTCCACCCAGAGCGCGTGGGGATCAACAAAAAAACGCGCCGGGTGCGGCTCTCGGACCTGGCTCAACTGACCCCCATTCTCGATATCGACGCAGCGATCGTCACGGAGGTGGGCAGCCTCGACCTGGTGTCCATCCCGCGCCAGCAGCAGGCCATCAAGGAAGAGCATGGCCGCTTGCAAGCTGCCTACACTCAGGTCCTGGAGAGGCTAGCTACCCAGGAGCAAGAACACCAGCAGAACCTCTCCGGCCTGCGCACCGAGTTTGCGGCGCACCTCTCCCAGCAGCAAGGACTCATCGACCTGCAGCGAGAGCAGCATGACTCTTTGGTTGCACTGGTCAACGTCCAGCAGGCACAGCTGACCCAGCTGCGGAGCGATTTCGCGCAGACCGTCGCGAACCTGCGCGAGGGGATGCGCGAAATGAACGAGCGGCTAGGAAAGGCGCTTGACAATGCCTGGCGGGCACTGGAGGAGCATCAGCAGCAGCACATCCATTTCCGCTCAGAGTTCCTTGATCGCCTCTCGCGGGACCGGCAGGTGACGGCGCAACGCCTCGATGCCCACGATGCTATACACGCCCAGGCCCAAGAAGCGCTGGAAGCCCGGTTCCTCCAGCAGGAGCGTGAGTGGGATGACGCGCTGCAAGCACTCAACAGCGAAGTTGCGCAGGACCTGGCTGCTATGCATGGGCGCTTGGAGGATCAGGAACAAGCCACCAGGCGCCGCCTGGAGCAGCTCACCACACAGGTCGAGGTGGCGAAATCGGCAGCGCTGGGCAGCCAGCAACGCCTCGACAGGCACAACGAAGCCTTACAGGAGGTCCGCCGCCAACTGCTTGAAGAGCAGCAGGCACGCCTGGCCCTTGCGGAGCAGGTGACTACGCTCACGCAAACAAAGCAGCAGCGCGCCAGGTGAGCAGGGTTGGCGGGGACAATGGACTCACTCCAACGTCAGCGCAAGGTCGCACTAGGATCCGTCAGGAACTCGCGCCATGGCGAACGGCCTGCGCGAGGATCATGAAGGCGGCAATGACCGACGGCGGAAGGATGCCATCGGCGCGCAGTTCCCGCTCAATGGCCGCCAGAAGCTGCGTACCGCTCCCTTCCTCGCCATGGAGAAAGACACCAGGAGACGCCTGGAGCCAGTCACAGATGCGCAAAAAGGTGGGCAAATCTGGCCGCACCTCCTCTTGCTCAAGACGCAGCAGGGTCGCCGGGCTGATCGTTCCGATCTCGGCGGCGGCTTCGCGTAGGCTCCGCTCCCCGCGGCGCGTTCTCACCACTGCCGCAAAGCGGCGCGCCGCGAATTCGTTCTTTTCCATGACGCTTTCCCCAACGTGGGATAGGCCGGCAGCCGGTGGCACAACTCCTCGTAAATGCCGGCCATACTCGTATATGAATCAGCGACGGCCAGGCCATGACCGCCCGCGCGAATCTCCTGCGCCTTCCTGCGCTTCTCGGCTGCTTGCTGATTGAGCCAGACCAGCACGTCGAGTGGATGCGCACTCGTCCCGGCCAGGTAGTCGCACACAGCACGGTACGCATTGCGCCGGTCGTCATCCTGCTCCTCATCCATGCGCTGCTGGCAGTAGGCAGCGAACTGGCCCGCCGTATTTGCTTTCGCGCTTTCGCTCATTGCCGCCTCACTCTGCCAGGCTTCACCTTGATCGCCTTCCACTGTTCGCCGCGGCCGGCTGCAATCACCTGATCATTGTGCGTGTTCAACTCATCATGCAAGGATTCGCTAGCCATGCCGAGCCAGACACGCGCCGAGTTCAGATTATTCATATGGCGAACCCATTCGTCGTAGTGTGGGCCTTCACGCAGGCACTGGTCAGGATCGCAGTCGCGCAAAAAGGCGAGGGCCGCGCAGGCCTTTTCGACATGCTCAATCAGCTCTTTTTTCGTGTGCTCCAGGTCGTCAAACAACATCGCCAAGCTCCCGCTTTCTCGCTATCTGAATCTATCGCGATAGAGTCGCGTCTATTGTAGCAAGATAGGCGCCCCGATGTATACATCTCCCGCTTCTCTCCACCTTCTGGGCTATGGGACGACCTGGTTGGCCCTGCAAAGTGTGTGTGTATGCTTTTCAGCGCTCTTTGATTCGTCCATCCAGGCAGGGAGGCAATCGTAACAGAGTCAGGCCGGCGATCTGGCCGGGACCGGGATAACGATTGTTCGATGGCGCGAGCACTGCGCCAGTTGTGGCGGGTGCCGGCGAGACCGACGTTGGCCCGCCATCATGAAGCTAGGAATGGGCCTCGCGCCGCAATCCTTCCTCGAGTTCTGGCGGGCGGGGAATCTCATAGCCCAGCTGAGCCGAAATTTCCAGGCGGCGCTGCTCAATTTCTGCCCACATCGGCACGCGCTTGAATCCGAGCAACATGAGCCAGAAGTTGACGCGCCGCCAGACCTGCTGCAAGTAGAAGAGCTTCCAGGCGTAGCGCACTCTCAACCAGGCGCGGCCCACTCTCAGCCAGGCAAAGATGGCGGCGTACTTCGCGTCTATCCACAAGAGCTTGCACCCGACCTCCAGCAGATAGGACGCATAGGCGATCAGCGAGACGAGCAGGTAGCAGAAGCGGTCGAATGGATCATTGAGCATGGTCTTCTCCTGGCTGTGGGGGAAAGAGGCACTTTCTCTGTTCCTCCGACAGTTCGGATAACTGCCGGAGAAACGCATGCCCTTCTTCCTCGATCTGCTTTCGCAACTCCTCATTCCGCACTTTCGTCTGCTCGATTTCCCGTAGCATCTGTTCTTGCTCCTGCTTCTGCTGGCTGATCCAGGGACCAACGAGGGCGTCGAGCTGCTGGTTGAGCGTGCGTGCGTGTGGGGCGACGCTATCGATAAAGGAGCCATCGAGACGCACGGGTCCAAACAACCAGAAGAGGCGGTGCGTTGGAAAAACTCCCTGCTTCACCAGCTCTAAAAGCGCCTCCTCGGTGCAACCCAGCACCTGTGCTGCTTCAGACAGCGTATAGTCTCCGAACATAGATGGCCCATCCTTTCTCACGTTGTGTTGTGCAGTGTGTCCCCTCCCTTGCTCCTCTTCTTTTCCTCACCCGTTCACGCGGAAGTATAGCAGAAAATTCGCCTCATTCCCCCAAAACAGCAAATGCGCAAGTAATGCGCAATAAAAGCGCAAGTAATGCGTTCTAAATGGCATCCCGCCGACTGGCCGGGGAAGCCGCGCCAATGGGGCAGAGTCCAATGTGAATCCTATCAAGTGCCATAAAAGTCCGGTGAAAGTTCGATAAACTCGTGCGGAAAGCTCATCAATAGTATGTGTATCCGGAGAGCATTCTTCTTCAGGAACAAACCCCAATGCGTTCGGTACTCTAAGTTGGAGGGAAAACCCTCCGAGCAGAAATGACCGGGCTTCGAGGCACCTGGATGAAAAATTTCGTCTATGATAGACTGTGACTAGTACATGTTTATACTAGTCACAAAGAGGAACAAAGATGACCGAAGGAGAGGCCAGGCCACGCAATAACTGGAAGAGGCCGATTGCAGGACCACAACAGCCCGGTGCATCGCATCAGGTGACCATCTACGGCAATAGCTCCGAACCGGCCTATCGCCGCCGCTCTGAGGCGAAGCCAGTCACGTTTACTTGTGTGGTGTGTGGCCAGGAACAGACCGAATACCGTTATCCTGGCTTTAAGCCGAAGTATTGTAGCGGCGCTTGTTCCAATCAGGCTGCCGAGGAGCGCAATAAGAGACGCATAGCCCAACAACGCGAGAAACGGCAGAAGGCACGAGCAGCCCGCGCCCAGACATAAAGCTCACTGGTTTCCGCGCATATGTGACTAGTATGAACATGTACTAGTCACACACCGGAAACAGGGAAGGCCTTGAGGCGATCCCTCTCAACCCCTTCTTCTCTTCTCCCGATCCCTTACGTGATATCGATGATGGGTAATCTGAGCGGCGGAGGCTCGAGCCCGTAGAGCAGCAATAGTGTCCTTGTCGCCCGTTGGCGAACATGGGCAGACTCGTCAGACCCGGACATCTCTCGCAGCGTTGGATAGATCGAGGAGGGAACGCGCTCCCCCATTAGGCCCAGCGTTTCCACTGCGGCACATCGCACATAGGCAACTGGATCGGAAAGCGCGGCAATTACTGGCTCTACGGGAATGCGGAGAGGGATTTTGCCGAGTGCATCTAACACATCTTCGCGTACCGCAGCATACTCGTCATGCAAGGCCTCGAGCAGCGGTTCGAGTGGAATCTGATCAGGGAACCACTCCGCCAGGGACATACAAGCGTGTGAGGCCGCGGCGCGCACTTCTGACTCCGGGTCGTGGAGTGCGTTCAGGATCGGATCGATGGGGGCGCGCCGCTCGGCAGCGACCAGCGTTTTAATGGCTTCTTCGCGGATGTATTTTTCCTTCCGCTGGAGATAGGGTAAAACCAGCTCAAGAGGGATGGCCTCGGGGGACCAGTAGCGCAGGACCTCCAGCGCGGCAGAGCAAACCGCCGGTTCCGGGTCGGCGAGGAGTGTCAGCACCAGCTCGTCGCTAATCCGCTCCTTCCAGATGATCAGGTCCCAGGTCAGCGCCTCGCGGAGCCAGGGATGTTCGCGCGCGTCCAGGACCAGGCGAATACAGAGATCAAGCGCTTTCTCTGCTCGCGCTACGGCCAGTGTGTGGGCCACTTCCGTGCGCAGGAAGATCGGAGAGGTCTCCCAGTCGGCAAGGATCGCCATCAGCGCATCGATCGGGAGCGGTTTCTTGATCTGGTTCATAAGCCGCAGAAGGGCCGTCTGCTCCTGCCAATGGGTCGTGGAGTTGAGACGGTCAAGCAGAAACTGGGCCTCCAACAGGTCCAGGTATTCATGTCTGCGCAGATCTTCCAGCGCCTCCAGGCGATGCTGGAGGTCCGTGGATTGGCACTCGTGCAGCAAATGACGATAGAAGCTATCGTGTTTTCGCATGGATGAAGTCCTTTCTCATGCACTTCACACAATTTCTTCCAGGCAAAGATGCGCTCACATTGTACCATATGAGCGCGGTGGCTTCTGTTGCTCATGACTGGCCTGGAAGTCGCACTGTAGCACTGAGGGAGTCGTCACGGAGGGGGCATCTGGGCACGATGCTGGACGATCATCCGTAACGAGAGGCCGGTCGCTTCCCGCTCAGCCTGCACTTCTCGCAGATGGCCTTCGCAGAAGGGGTAGAGTTGCCAGGGACTAGAGGGGCCATCGCCAAAATCGACGAGTGCTGTCATCGTCCTGGCCTTGCAGCCAAGCAGACAGGGGAAGGCCTGCGACATCTGGATGCTGGGAAGAGGAAGTGGTTTTCGGCGTTTCTTCTTTGGCGGCGCTGGCGGCTGCTCGCTGGTGGGTTCTGCTGGAAGGGGATCGACCAGGCGCACTGGCCGTGCGTGTCCCCGGACGGATTGTCCATAAAGGGATGCTTCCTGGTCGAGAGCCTGCTGCGAGGCGACCAGGGTTTGAGCATTCCCCTGGCTCCACGTCATGAGCGCCAGCGCATCACGTGGCTGGATCAGGAACACCTCGCCGGTCGCGCGCGTTGCCTTGACCCATCCCGTCGCTCCGTCCAGTTCGATAGTAACGAGGTTACTCAGCAGGTGAAAGTCCATGTGGCTCTCTCCTTTCTCTCTGCCCGTCAGATGCAGAGGCTGGCGCTTCTTTATGGGAGCCGGTATTGCCGCCCTCGCGTTTTGCCGGTTCCTCGAAGCGCCCCGCGCTGGACCAGGGCCTCCAGGTCGCGACGGGCAGTGGCCTCGGAAACGCCGAAAAGCTCTCGATACACGGTATTGGTCATCACCCCATGCTCTCGCACGTAGTGCATGGCTTGCTGCATACGCTGTTCCTGCTCGAGCAGATGTGACTCCTCGGCGAACTGCTGTGATTGTTGCGCCTCAGCGTCCCACAGTGTCCCACCAGAAGCGGGAGGGAGGGCAGGCGCCGCCACCGGGGCTTTGGTAAAGGTCACCACAAATTCGCTCATCTCTCGGAACTGTGGCGGTGGCAGCCCCATCTGCTTTGTCTCCTCGAGCATCAGGCGAATGCCGCTCCCCACCCGCTCCATATAGCCAGGAATATCCCGCAAGAGCCCGGCCAGGATCGGATTGCGCAGCTTCGAGGTCACTTCTCCGCGCCGCATCTGTTCGACCGTCACGCCTGGCAGCAAAAGGCCGGGGCTATGCACCTCGATCCGGTCGGTGTAGTAAAACACGCGAATGCTTTCGCCGCGCCGGCTATAATCGCGGTGGATCACGGCGTTCACTACCGCCTCGCGCAGCGCCTCCAGGGGATAGTCTGGCAGGTCGATGCGCTTCCAGCCCTCGATTCTCCCCGCGACCGGCACATGCTGGGCGAGAAACGCCTCGGTTTCATCGATGAGTTCCTGGATGGTCCCGGTAATGATCTTGCGGTCGGCATAGCCACCGACGCCTGACGTATCGCGATACAGGACACACACCACCTCACTCTGGATGAGGTGCTGCTGCGGATCATACCCAAAGAAGAGCAGCCCGGCGTTAGTCGGCACGGCCTTCCTGTTCACGATCCTGGCGCATTTCAACCCGATCAGGAACTCCTGCAGGTTGTCGAAGCGGCGGAAGCTTCGGCTGCGCGCCGAGCGCTGGCGTACATAGGCATCGACGCGCTCCGGGTCGATATCCTTCATGGTGGCATCACGGACGGGCTGGAGTTCCCAGTCCTGCAGCCCCCGGTCGCTCGCCAGCTCCAGCATCTCTGAGGCGCTGAGGGGAACCGTGTGCGTGCCGCGCCGGACCCAGAACACTCCGCTGGCCTGATACACCGGGCCGCGGCTCGGGGGGATTGTCGCGACCACCACCCGCTTGCCGTCCAGAACGTACACCTCCGGCTCGGCAGGGTCGAGGAACAGGGGCGGGTCAATTTGCCTGGCGGCCCGCAACACCATATCGCGCGTAAGCGCCATGCGTCCGTCGGGCACGCCCACCACCGCAAGGCTGCTATCCTCCACCCCGATAATGATCAGGCCGCCCTGGGCGTTCGCCATCCCGCACATCCGCTCGGCCAGCTCCCCCGGCCTTGGCACGGCTTTCTTGAGTTCCACAGTACTGGTTTCGCCGTCAGCGATTGCGCGCCGCAGGGCGTCCTCGGTCAGTGTCGGCATCGGCTGCTTGTGCCTCCCACAGAGTGCTAAAGATGCTTCAATCGGTTTCGACACCGCGATTGTACTACAGCCGATGGGAATTAGCTAGCAGGCATGAGCGGATTATGAGCGAATTATGAGCGGATTCTGACGAGATTCCGCGACAGTTCTACTCTTCATCCATCTCTTGCTTGTAATACATGACGGGATTCTCTGGAAAGTGATGCCTCACCCAACAGCATGCTTGCTCTCATGAGAGCAAGCATAGAAAGAGACCTCCTCATCAATTGCTTCACGTCGATAGGGCTTTCAAGCTGGCAAACAGAGAGCGTCCAAACTGGCGAAAATCCTCTCGAATTGGCGCGACAGGGGAGGTGAGGTTATAAATCAATCGGGAGATCGCCCAGGAGCGTATTGAAGCGCAAGCGCTCTCGGTCAATCCCCTGCGTTAACCACATCATCGCCTCGGCAATCTGAGGGCGTTTCAACTTGAACGAGGGGTCTGGATTGAAGTTCAACCCGATCTCGATGGCTGCGGAGCAAATCTCATGGATGCTGAATGCGGGGCAATCAGCGATGGTCGTTCCTGCACAGCTTTCCTCTGGGTGCAGGAGGTGAAGGATGTTATGGGCTAAAGTGAGCAGGACATGCATCGCATCTCCTCTCAGATCGGGGAACTCGGCAAGCCAGCGCAGGACGAAACGTTCCGCCTGCAAATAGAGCGCGACAGAACATGGCTTTTCCTCTGCACGATACCGCAAGGCGGTTTCTTCGCGAGGCGCAGTTTTGAGCCATTGCCGCCGCTCACGGCGGCTCGCATTGCGAAGTTCGCGTGCCTCTTCGAGGTCTTGGGCCCATTGGATGAGCTCGTCCAGGCTCATGTCCTGTCTACTTTTCTTACGCCCCATCACTTCGCCTCTCTACTGTCAATGCTCGTCCTGTATTCAGCCAGGGTACTCCTCACCAAAAGCATTATGCCACCAGATCTCCACTCCCAACAAGCCAAGGAGGTCAGGCATTGATCTGGGGTTTCAACCAACAATCTTACGTACTCTGGCGCTCTTTGCGTTCTCTCAGAAAGCGCTGGCACTCCTCGAGCACGAAATGCGGCGGAGCGGAACTGCCCTCGGTTTCCGCGCTGCGCCAGGGGATAATCACATCCTGCTCAAAGACGTGGCAGAGGTCGGCGACAGCACTGGTGGGTATGCCACTGGCCAGCAGTCCAAAGATCAGGTCTATGGCCTGCGTCAGCCCGTGATGGTACCCGCGCCGGTAGCTGGCTTCAAGGATCCGGCCGTGTTCGGCTTGTCGGCTCGCTCTCCTTGTTGGTTCCATAGCATCCTCTTTCCTTATGCTCCCTGATAGGACCGCTGGAGCAGCGCTCGCGCTGCTGCGCCTGCTCTCCTTTGAACTGAAAAAAGCCGTGGGTGTGAAAGCTAGCCGGCGTCTGGATGGCCACAGAAAAATTGGAAAGATTGCTCCAGCGCTCTACAATTTACACCATCGGCCATCCCCCATGTTCCTCAATCGCCTCATCGACCTGTTCCATCAGTGCAATGGTCTCCGCCAGCGCCGCCACAATACACTGATACTGGCGGATCTCTTCGTAGGAGAGCACCCGCCCTCTGCGGTCCTTGAGCCACTTCTGGCAAACCTGGTAGCCTCCCACCTGGAATTCCCACACATCCGGTGGCACGCCATCGAAATATTGTGTTGCGTTGATATAGACCTGCCCTTGCACCGGCTCCTCCGATGCCGCGCGGTATTCGATCCTCTCCACCTGGTTGTTTCCGGCCACATCATACATGGGCAGCGCCGAGCCGAACAATTCCATGGTGTGCAGGGCGATCAGCCGGGTCCCCAGTCTGCACAGCGCCCGGAAGAGGTCTGCATTGGTCGTGAGCGGCAGGCGGGGAAAGTCGGAGATAAGGAACTCGGCGTAGCGCGCCCGATAGCCTGGTGAGTGGAACACCGCATACATGTAGTCGAAGACATCCTCGGGTCCGAACGTTTCCCGGAGATTGCCCCTGCCATCGGACACAAAGCGCAGGTTGAGCCTGGCTGACATATCGACGACGAAAGCGGGAGAGAGGTTAGGACGACGGCCACCCGGCGCGTCCGATGATGTGTCGGTGTTGAGATCAAATAGTTCGGGGCTCCTGGTACTGGGATAGAGATAGAGGGGCGCGACGTTGGCGTTATCGGCAGACGACAAAATGGTTTTATCGACTAAGTGCCTGGCCACAAAGAAGTTCGACACAATCTGCTCCCGGCTGTTGCGCATGAAGCAGATGGCCTGATTCTCCCCAGCTATCATGTGCTGCATTACTTCCGGGCGCGGCATGCAGATCACACCACGAGAAACGCCCGTATAATAGGTGAAGCGCGTGTCAAAGGGGCGGTACACGATCGGCTGCAGCCGATCATCGCTGAGCTTGGTCGAGCGCACATCCTTCTGCGCCAGAGCCACTTGCCAGTCCCTCGAATCTGGTCCCAGGTGGTATTTCTCGCGCGCGACTTCAACTGGCAGCGAAATGAAGCCCTTCAGCACCGCGCGCAGGTTCGCTTTTGTCTCCTGGATGGCCAGTCCATCACGGGCGGTATATAAGCCGACCGAATTCACGGGCATCATGGCGGTGAGCTTCCACCCGCTCTCGTACTCCTCGGACAGGCTACGGTTTTGCGGGGTGAAGAAGTAGGCCGGCGTGCGGGGGGTCAGGTCCTGCCATGTAGTTGTAGCGACGTCGTGCGAAGAGAGCCAGGCATACTTCGACTCGCGTGGCCCCCACAGGTCGGCGTAAGAGACGGTGCAGCCTTTTGAAGTGCCCGGGGCGTATTTGACGAAGATGCCGATGGAGACCCCCCTGCTGAATATCAAACACGTTCTGGTCCGTCATCCCAGCGGGAGGAACCTCCTTCGGCTTGCTGCTTCCGTGCAGGTTCAGCAAGTAGAGGTGATCGAAGGTGTTCATCAAACTCTGGCGCATGCCCGGAAAGGTCGGGTTGGTCAGGTAGCGGTGGTTCGAGATGTAGGCCAGGATGCCGTACCCCGTCTGCTGGATGCGCCACTGGGCGAAGCGAATGAATTTCACGTAGTCGTCGCGCAGGCCCTTCGGGTTGCGTTCCTTGAGCGGATGCCCGTCCACCTGGTAGTAATCGCGCACCAGTGAGCTGATCCACGGCCCGGTGTTTTTCGACTCGTAGGAGTAAGGAGGATTGCCGATCACCACCATGACGGGGGCGTGGTACTTGACTCCGCCTGCCGCAGCTGCCTCCTCGACCAGCCATTCCGCGAAGGGGATCTGCCCGCCCTCGAAGCCGCCCTCCAGCGTATTGGTCAGGTAGACACCCAGGCGCTCGCTGCTGCGGAAGTCGTAGTGCGTCTCCGCCAGCTGCAGGCCCAGCTTCATGTGCGCCACGGCATAGGGGGCCATCAGCAACTCGAAGCCGAAGAGGCGCGGCAGGAGGTGCTGCGAGACATAGGCCGACCACATGCCCCGGTTGCCCTGGAATGTGGCCTGGATGTGGTCGATGATGCTATGCAGGAAGGTGCCAGTGCCGGTGGCTGGGTCCAGAATCTGCACCTTATGCACCTCTTTCTCCCGCGCCTCCTCCTCGCCAACTTTGCTGGTGATGGTGATCTTGCTGGCATCAGCCAGGCCGTCGGGCAGGCCGAAGTTCTGCTTCAGCAGGTGATCGACGCTGCGCACCATGTAGGAGACGACCGGCTCTGGTGTGTAGTAGACGCCGCGGGCCTCGCGCATCTTGGGGTCGTAGGCTGCCAGGAACGTCTCGTAGAAGTGGACGACCGGGTCTTCCTGGCGCGTGCGCCTGCCGAAGTCGCGCAGGATGGCGCTGATGTCAGCGCGGTTGAGCGTTTCGGCCAGGTCGTCCACGGCCCAGGCGATGCGGTCGTCGAGGTCGGCGCCGGCGATGTGACCGAACATTTTCCGCAGGAACGGGTTGGTTTTCGGGATGTCGTAGGCGGCGTGTTCGCGAGTGAACGCGACGCCGGGCTTGCTGTTGCAACGCGCCGCAAAGAGACCGTAGCAGATCGTCTGCGCATACATGTCGGCGAATTGGTCGGGATCCAGGCCGGGCAGCAGCACCTTGCGAAACCCCTCCATCTGGGCATGCAGGGAACCACCTCCCTCTTCAGTCCTGAACGCCCGGCTGATCGTGTCGCGGATCAGTTGAGCGAGCGCCGCCATGCGCATCGCCAGGTCTTTGGGACTGGTGATGGTGGGAATAGGGGCCAGCATAAAACTCTGAAGCAGGGTGCCGAACTGCTGCAGGCCGTCGGGGTCAGCCTGCCACTTCGTTTTCGCATTCGTTTTTGTCAAGCGCAGATGCATGCGCGGCTGCCCGACCACGTACCAGCGGAACTCCAGGTAGTCGGTGAGGATCAGGTTACTCAGGCTGTCCAAATAGCGCCTCATCTGTTCGCTGCGTTCCACCTGGTTCAGGGAGATGCCAATATCCTTCGTCTCGATATAGCCGAGTGGGGTCTGCTGGCGCGTGACAATCAGGTCGGGCGCACCACAGGCGATGCGCTTCGGCTCATTGAGAGCCGTGACGCCAGGTGCAAGCGTCTCGATCAGCCGCTGCAAATCGGAGCGATAGGTGTGTTCGGTGGCGTGGCCCGTGCGATAAGCCGCTTCAATTTTGCGCACATAGGTGTGGAGCAATGGTAGTGGTGACGATGCATTCATTCCCCCGTCTCTGCCTTCCTCGTCTGATTATGTTTTGCGCTCTATTGTACACGATAAAGCCAGTTGGTGTGGTATGGGAATCGAAGCTGATGCACTTCCTCACTGTTCATCCTGGTGAATATGCACCGCTGGTCGCCGCTGCACCTTGAGATAGTCCACGGCATTATCATCCAGGTTGGTCTTCCTGCCATGATAGCGCTGGGTCGTGCGCGGGTGCTTATGCCCCGCCGCGTATTGCACCTGGTGGAGCTGCGCACCGTTCTCCAGGGTCAGCGTGATAAAGCTGGCACGCAAGCCGTGCGGAGTCAGGCGCTCCAGCCCCTGGATGCCCGCCGCATAGGTCTTGACCTGCGTCTCGATGGCCTTGTCGCCCATCGCCCGGCGCGTGGGATGGTCGCCGCGGCGGAAGCTCACAAAGAGCGGGTCGCCGGCCGCCATGGTGTGCCGCTGTTCCAGGCTCCGGATCGCGCGCTGGCGCGCCTCTTCGTCCAGCAGTGGATCCAGTTCCGCCAGGTCGCGCGCCAGGCGTTCGGCATGATACTGGCGCAGCGCCGCGACGTACCCGTCGATCTCGCGCCAGACATCCACCGGCAGTTTGATCACACGCCGCCGGTTGCCCTTGCTATGCTGGAGAATCGCCACATAGTGGCCCTGGTCCATGGTGATGTCGCTGATGGTCAGAGCCGCCGCCTCACTGCGCCGCAGTCCTGTGCGCAGCAGCAGCAGGACGACCGTGTAGTCGCGCAGGCCTATCAGCGTACTGGTATCGATCGCGTCCAGCAAGGCCTGCGCTTCCTGTTCGGTCAGCACCACATGGGGCGTCTCATCGTCCAGCTCAAAACCCTTGACCTTGTAGGCCGGACTCTTCGGCAGCACCTCGCGGATCACCAGCTCCTCCAGGATGCGCCGCGCGACCACCAGCTTGCGCTCCGCTGTGGCTTTCTTGTAGGTCTCCTGCAGGTGAGCGCGGTAGGCAATCACATCGGAGCGGGTGAGCGTCTGGGGCGTGAGGCCCTGCTCGATCATCCAGGCCGCGAACTGCTCCGCATCGATGCGGTAGCCGCGCCGCGACGAGGGGGCGAGCTGGCCCTGGACATCGGTCAGCACTGCCGCCAGATCGAGGTGGGCAATGGCTGAAAAGGAAACGACGCTAGTTGTCATGAAAGACCACCTCCTGCTGGTTGACGATGGCCTGCCCTGCACACAGTCTGACCTGGCGAGTCATCGGATCAATTTCGGCGATCGGAGTAGCCAGGCCGATAGGAAAGAGTGGGACCCATTCCCGTTTACCTTGCTGCGCGGTGAGGTACGCTTTTTCCCAGCGTCTTTCAATAACCGCGACGATCTGCTCGCCGTGCTTCACGAGTTGCATATCGTTTCCTTTACCGTCGGATGACTCTTCGGATCCACTCCAATAAATCGTCTCTATCCACCTTGCCAAGCAGGTATTGATCTTGTTGGACGCGCTCGAGCGCGCCGCGGGTCAAATAGGTCGTAGTGACGATGACCCCTTTACTGGCTTTGTGCTGAACGCGCGTATCTGCCAGCTCGCGAATGACCGAGAGTTCCACCTTGTTGCCGGGCGTCAGTTTCTTCACCTGCCAGACCGACATGAACTGGCCCACCTCCGCAAGTTGTTTCGTGGCAGTGATATCTTTTCCCCCATCCCTGGTGCCTCGTCCTAACATCACCGTGTAGCCGTCTTTCTCAAGCAGATCAGCAATCAACTCTTCAAATTCGCGCCAGGTGAGTGCATCAAGATGGGCTGTGCTCTCAAGGAGTCGTTCCAGCAGTGTGAAGCTGGGCGAAAGGTGAGCAATGCGGAGTCTCGTTTCAGAGATTGACAGGTCTGCTTGGCCGTAGCTGACGCTCTCTGCTGGAAAGAGCTGCTCACCTGGGAACAGTTCATCGCTAGGGTAGAGTTGATTGGTGGCCGTGTAGTGCGTTTCAAAGGCCGCGCTACTGGTGACAGAGAGCTGGTTCGTATGGTGAACGTGCTGGATAGCAACTGGCTCCTGCTGGGAAGAAAAGGGTTCGTCGGCCAAGGTCTTTCCCTCGCATCTCTCTAAAATAGGTACTGATAACGGACATTTTCAGACGCTATTCTAGCCCCACAAAGCCCGGCCGTCAAGGAGATCCGGGAGATGTTTTGCGCCAGTTCCGCTTCAGTTCTCTTCTTCCTCCTCAAGAGACAGTACGTTCATCTTGGCGAGAAATGAACGCATCGCTTTCGAGTACGGAGGTTCGACGCGAAAGTTTCCGTAGAGTTCCCTGAAAATGTTCCAATAGGTGGTGAAAATCCCTGCTTGTCGCAGGAAGGGATGGATCCACGTCCAAGCTAATACCAGCTGCTCAGGAGCATTCGAATACGTTCTCCATCGAAAGACGATGGCCCCGACTGCATAGCGTTCCTCATCCCAAGCTTCTCCTTCCACGAGTAAAAAGATACGATCCCTCCTATCTTGAGTCTCGTCCGCTTGATAGCCAGGAAAGCCGGATCCAAATTCTCGTCGAAAGTAGTAGGCAATGACTTGGGTTGCATCTCTTGCGCGAAGAGGGGCGCTCGGCGTGATAGGGTACAATTCGACCGTATATCTCCCTCTCTTCACGCGTGCGCTGACCTCTCTTCCTGTAAATTCCTGTGGGTAGACCTCTGCGCACCTTTTGAGCCGGACCTGCTCACTGAGCACAGGAACAACGATGTTCAGCTTGTTACGGGGAGGCTCCATTCTTCTCGCCATATTTCTTCCCTCATTTCAAATCACCTAGTAACTGGGTACATGGTTCAACGAGACCATTTTCTCGACTCGAGAGAGGGCTTACCACTCATCCCGTTTACGCCTAGTGGGCGTCTTCTTTCTCGTCGCCGGTTTCGGCAGCAGCTTCTTGACCTGGCGCTGCAACGCTTCAATCTCCTCCTGCTGCGTATCGGCCAGCACACGCAGGTACTCAATCTGGCCCTCCATGATGGACACCTGCAGGCGAATCGTGGCCAGTTCGCTTTGCTCGTGCCATTCTTTGGTGACGTGCGGGGTGAGTGCGGCCAGGTCCTCGCGCTTGATTAGATACCCACCTGCGCCACGGTTGTCAGCTTTGAGCTTGCCCGCGGCAATCCAGCGCCTGATGGTTTTCTCCGACTTCCCGACCTTGCGGGCTGCTTGCTGAATACTCAGCAAAATAGGGTAGTCTTCGTCCAACATTCGCCGCCTCCTTGCTACAATTGTCTAGTCATCTGTCCATGCTTGCCCTGGTCAAATGGGTAGACAATTGTAGCAACGACCCCGCTAAGCGAAAGCAACGGCGATAGGAGGAACGGAAAACCACGCTAAGCCCCCGTCTGATTTTGCATCTCTCAGCTAGAACGAAGATTCCACGTCACCAGAAGCCCAAGAAAGCCCCTGAAATGAAAAAGACGGATGATAGACCTCCCAGCCGATTTGAATTTTCCCGCCCTGGCGCGTCTTATTCTATAAGCCCCGACAAAACCAGCCATGCGCGGAAACTACTCGCCTGCCTCGTCTTCTTCTTCCTCTTCTCTCAGCTCCTCCAGATCCACGTCGATTTTGCTGGCCGCGCTTTCAATCCGATCGTATTGGAAGTTGAGTGTCTCCTCCCACCCTCTCACCAGAGTCAGCATTTCTTCCTGAATGTCAGCGGCAATATCATACTGCTCCAGCGCTTCCCGGAGCGTCTGACGGTCTTCTAAGGCAGTGTCAGACTCGTCACTCAGGCATTCAACGCAGAAGTGAAACACCTGGACCAGATCTACCTGATACAGCAAGCTATCGGTGTGCAGGTCGTCGCCCGCGAGCTGCGCCAGGTGAGTGAGCATGATCCGAAAAAGAGCCAGTGCCTGGACTTTGTTGAGCGACACCGGCGCTGCACCGCCAATGATGGTGGCATAGCGTTCAGGATGTTCTTTAGTGGCGTCGAGTGTACAGGAAAGTCCGTCGGCGAGCGGGATGCCCGTGCGTTGTTCTCCCATGCGATACCTCCTTGCGAATATGATAAAACCAGTTAGCCCCTCATTTTCATCCGGGTGATTTTGCACGACGCTGGGCAAGCTGTTCTTCAAGCCGGGCCTGCTCCTCCGGATCCAGACCGGCGGGCAGTTCGCTGAACCCCTCAAAGGCATCGTCAATCCACTCGCCATAGCCCCAGTACCGCATGGCGACCGCTATCGGGACCAGGTAGAGCCCGACGGCGACAGAGAGTAAGACATACATGATCTCTGGCACCGGATGGATAATGGCAACCGGGGCCAGGATGTTTTTGGCAAACTGACAGAACGTCAGGTAGTCCACCCGCGCCTGCTCCCACGCTGCAGGTGTCGCTTGCTCAAGCGCCTCGCGCAGCCGAGGGAAGGCCAGGATTTCCTGAAACATGGGGAGCCACGAGAAAAAGTCCTCGCTCGCTTTCTCTTGTTGCTGCTGCAGCGCCCTGCCACTCGCCGCACGGAGGCTGGCGAGGACTTGCGCGAACTCCGTCTCATCCGGTTCATAATCGGGAACCAGCAGCACATTCAAAAAAAGCTCCATGGCCAGCGCCAGGGCCGCTGGACCTAATTGCCGAAGATCTTCAGGCCGGTGTGGGGTTGGGGTATGCTCCCATTTGTATTCCAGCCCGCTGATCACATCGCTGATGTTATCGCGTGGATCGCCCGTCTCGCCTTGCGTGTACGCCAGGAGAAAGGCGTCAATGGAGTTGAGCCAGCCCTGCCGCAGGGGCGCGATGTCCACCTGGTAGCCCCGCAGCCAGAGCGGCAGCCTCAGCCGGTGATCGAGGGGACACCATTGCAGCAACTCATAGAGCAAGGTTGCCTGCTCGCCGATCGGCTCATCCCAATAGTACACTGGCTTCTTGCTGCCCGGCTGTGAGCGGCGCTGCGGTCGCGGTAGCAAGCCCGCGCGGTAGACCACGGCCAGCTGCCGCTTAGAAAAAGGCGCGATGCGCAGGAGGTCAGCCTTACTGATCCCCCTGTGCTGATTGACGCTATTTGTCTGCATGGTTCTCCCTCCGTTTACGCCCGCGTTTTATAAGCACCAACGAACTGACGACTGCTCCTGGAATGGCAAGCACGAGCATCGCCAGTGAATACATCCAGAACATATTCTTCTCCATTGTTCGTAGTCGGCCCAGCCAGGACCGCCAATGTCGTGTTACCTCTTAGTGTACATGACGGTGCTGGCGAACTTCCCTCGAAAACGTGGAAGCTGTAGAAATGGCTTCAATGGCGGGCTGAAGTGTATTTTCAAGTTTGTCAATGGCCACCGTTACGGGGTCCCACCGGCTTACCGTCGCGGTTCAGTTCCAGCGGGCAATTAGGCAGATCCGTTGTCCAGTGCCTCGTTTGCCAATCTGTCCGCGTCCCTGTTTTCCTCACGCGGGATGTGCTTAAAGGTGTACGTCCCTGGAAGCTGGCGCAAGCCAGAGCGAACTTCTTCAGCAAGCTGCCGCAGCTCCGGGTGTTTTATCTTATTCAGGCCCAACAATTGTGAGACAACCAGGTTGGAATCCAGACGAAAATCAATCTGGAGAGCTTCCGCAAGAAGCTCTTTCTGTGCAAGCAGCCATCGCACTGCATGGAGTAGCGCCTGATATTCCGCCGCGTTATTGGTCGCAACGCCCAGCGCCAACGCAAGGTCCACAACTGTCTGCGAAGTTGTATCATCAACAATGTGAATCCCCGCTGCAGCAGGACCAGGATTCCTGCGAGAAGCACCATCGGTATAAACAGTGAGGCGGGTATACTTGCTCATAGTTCGCCCTCGTTCATCTGACAAATCTCAATTCAGTGTATCACGTTGGATCCGGCGACCCAGAAGCAAGGCGGACATAATCGGCAAAGCACCCCTTTGCACTCCTAAACCGCTGACCCAATTTCCCAGGTGTAGAGCCACTTTACGAACACTTCACATAGATGCGAGGTTCGCATCCAGTTTCTGGTCGAATCCCCCTCTCTCGCTGGCCAGCAGATAATAAGCCAGGTAGCCCTCTCATGTCCGCCGTGGCTCAGGTGGATGCTCTTCATGCCAGCGGGCAATCTGCTTTTCACAGAGTTCGACGGTATGCTCGTCAGGAAAGCAGTGAAACGTAATGCCGTATCGGACCGCTTTCACCACTGGCCGCGCTCGTACTGCGTCCTGATGTGGCACGCCAGCCTGATAGAGAAGGCCTGCCGCATAGATCGCCATCTGCTGGTAATTGGCCCGCAGCGCCTCTTCCCATCGCGGTTCGTCGGTCGGTTTCTGTGGCGCGTGCCAGACGTAAACGCTAAACGGAAAGTCCATAGTGCTAGTATAAACGTTCTCCTATTCATGAGTTGTCGCGCCCATCTCGGTACTTGTGTCAATAATCGGGTTGGATGGGCAAAGTTGGTATAATAATGCAGGCGGGAGGGTTCCTCAAAAGGAAGCAAGTCGCCCAAATGGTGAGAGTCTCTGGCTATAGGAATGACCTGGTTCACCGGGAAGAGAGGGCAGTTCCCTTTTTCATCTTGCGCACCAGTCATCTCGCTGTTTTTAGCGAACTTCTCTCTTGCCTGGTTGATTGATCTATGGTATCCTCATAGCGAGCAGATAAGTAGATGGCAGGGGTCTCTGGCGAGCAAGAGACAGACAAGAACCCATCGGTTCATTAGAATACACAGAGAATCAGTAATTACTAGAGAATAGTCAGGATGCGCACCCGCCTGGGGAGGGACGCGAACGGGGAAGCCTGCAACGATGGAGCCTATCGCTTGACGATGCTCTGCCAAACCTCTGACGGCGCTCGCTGACACTATGACAATCTTGTTCCAACGCTTTCCGGGACCTGGGGGCCTGGGCACGCCAGCCCATCCATCCCCCTTTCCTCGCGCAACAATGTGCGCGACCACCGCGTTATTTAGGCCGAATCGGAGTCGAAATCGCCCGATTCGCGCCGCATTCCCGACCTGGAAAGCCTTGTAGAGCGTTGTCATAGCATTGTCACAACGGCCTGAGAAGCCAGTTGAGACGTGACAGAACATGCGAGAGCCGATGGCAGTCGAACCCGCCACGACCCAACGAAAAAAGCGTCGGCGCATCCAGCAGAAGCGCCGTAGCGATGCTGGCTCGTTCCGATTCAAGGGCCGCGATGCCGATATTATTCGCTTCATCGCGGAGCAAACCTTTGTGCGCGCCGATACTCTGGGCGAGGAGCTGGCTCCCGGGCATACCCCGGCGGTTCCCGAACCGCCAGCGTCCCAGCTCGCCGATCGGCGCGGACCCACGAAGCGCCCCTGGCCCGCCGACGTGCGTCATCGCCAGAATGCCGTTGCCAAATTGCTGCGGAAGTTGTCCGACCGGGGCTATCTCGAGGTGATTCAACCCTGGAGCGATCAGCCCCCCTGGGCCAGAGCGACCGCGCTTGGTTTGCGTGCGGTTGGCCTGGACTGGCCCGAAATCTTCTTTCCCGAAAAATATGAAGACCTGGAGGCCCGGCTGCGCCACGATAGCCAGTTTCGCTCACATCACCACCTGGTGAACCAAGTGCGCGAGCTGCTGGCGCGTGGGGGAGCAGGTGTGCCAAAACACGTCTGGAAGGGCGAACGCGCCATCGAACTCGCCCTGCCGCCGCGCGAAAAGGATGTGCGTCGGCCACACAAACCCGACGGCATTCTCTATTTGCAAGAACCTGGCACCTGGTCGATCACCACCAAAGAGGGATCCGTGGTGGACACCGTCGAGATGAAACCAGGGCAGCTGGTCGGAATAGAAACGGAATGTACCCTCAAGAGCGACCGCCGACTTGCTGAGATCTTGCCAGACTTGCTCAAGTATCACGATTTCGTCTGGTACTTCTGCTTGAATGCGACCATCAAACAGGCCGTGGCCGACGCGCGCAAGCAGGCCCTGACCACGCACGACGAGCGGCGGCGCGTGCAGATTTTGCTGCTGGAGGATTACCTACCATGTCTCTAACCTCACCGCCCAGCCGACATCTGCCGCAGCCACCCGCGCCGCTCACTCTCAAGGCGCGGCTCGCGCGCGAGTACCGCCACTGGGAGGAGATGCCGATCCTGCGCTTCTGCCTGCTGGTCCTCTCCGGCGCGCTCCTCCTCGTCATCGCGCCGCTATTGCCGCTGGCGGCGTGCTTCCTGTGGTGGTGGGCTGCTCACTCGTGGGACTGGCGCGACCGCTGGACGAGCATCCGCTCCTGGGCCTGGCAGGGCGGCGCGCTTGTCGCGCTGATCGTGGGCTTCGCGTTCCTCAGCTCCGCGCAGGTCTGGATCCTGCCCCAGCTCGCCGCCACGCTCCAGCAGGTCTGGAGCGCACATCTGGGAGGCGACCTCTCGCTGGCACCGACCGACCTGGACGGCCTGCTCGCCCGCGCGCTGCTCTTGCTCCCGTTGGCCCCGGCGCTGGCGCTCCTCTACGAACAGATCGACCCGCGTACCCTCCAGCTCCAGCGCATCCTGACACCCACCGACCTGGTCAAACCGACGCCACCGCCACCAGCCGAGCCAGCAGAGGCGGCAGCGCCCCCACCGGCGGCGCGCCAGAAAGCCACAGCGCCGCCGAAGACGAAATCCGCGACGCCACCACGCAAGCGCACGCGCAAGCGGCCAGGGGCGCAGCAGACCACGATTGAAAGCTTCCTGGCGTCCGATCCCGTGCAAGCCACGCCCGCGCCACCATCCGACCAGGCGGCGCGCCAGCCGGTGACACCTCCGCCCAAGGCCCAGGACACGCCAGCGCCGCCAGCTGGCCAGCCCATTAACTGGGACGACGTGGCGAACTAGCGAGGAGAGGAGCAGCCCATGCAGCAGACACGCCAGATGCCAGGACCCCTCGCCACACCGAGAGCATTCCGCCGCCCCATCGGCGCACATGCCATCCTGGTCTGGCTGGTGCTTTCCGACCTGTGCGGCATCGTGCTCTTTCTCGCCGTCGGCGCGCTGCTCCTCCCGGCGATCTGGTTCCTCCTGCAGCACATCCTGCCGGTCCTACACTTCAGCCTGCTGCTGGACATCGGGGCGGTGTTCACGCTGGCGCTCATCGCGCTCGGCATCTTCCGGGAGCGCGCCTTGCTCAAGGACGAGGCTGAGGCCTGGGGATGGGCCGGCCCGTTGCTGATCCTGTTGTTCGTCGCCCTGGCGCTCATCGCCCTGCTCAAGAACGCCTGGATCGGGATTCCCTCGCCGATCCCGGCCATCGCCCCGCCGATCACCGGCTGGCCAGTCCAACTGTCGATCATCGGCGGCGACCTGCTGGCCGGCCTGGCCCTCATTGCCCATCTCGTGCTGTTCTCGCGCGACCGGCGCAAGAGCGAGGAAAAGCTGCTGCCCTACTCGCGCGCCCACCCAGGCGGCGACTTCTGGCGGCTGATGGAGCGCGTGTACGCCCACTACGAACGCGGCCTCTCCCGCTACGCGCAGCGCCCGCTCCGCCGCCTCAAGACGCCGCCCACGTTTTACTACTACCCCCGCGCCATGCCCGAGGCGGACGCGCAGGCCCACCCGGAACGCGAATTCTTCTGGGAAGGCGGGGAGCTGGTTATCTGCCAGGCGTATCTCAGCCCGAAGGAGGAGCAGGCCGAACTCCTGCTGCCGCTCCTCGCCAGGCTCCTGCACGACTACAACAGCCCCGTGGCGCTCGTCGAACGACTCTTCCGCATCGCGCACCTGGCCAACGAGTCGGGCTGGGGCTGGTTCCTGTTCCTCCCGGCCAGCGTGGCGTTCGCCTGCGAGCGGAAATGGCAGGCGATGGAACGCGAACGGGTGCTGGACCGCGACCGCTTCGCCTGGAAGTGCTGGGAGGGCAAACGGCTGCGCCAGCTGCTGCGCCGCCAGCTCGTCGATCTTGAGGAGACGGGCCAGCTCGACACCTCCGTTCCCACGCTGACCGAACGTATCGATCATCTGAAGAGCCTGCTGAGGCAGGAGGCTGACCAGGTCAGGGGACTGCGCGACGGGCTGCCCCCCGATGAACCGCCTGATCCGTCACCCATGCCGCCAGCAAATTGACGCGCTTGACATGAGGGGTGTGACTGGCGGCTATGCTGCCAGTCGCATCGAGCGTGACAGCCAGATCACCAACGATGGCTCCCCGGCTCCGCCTCCTTCACTCCAACTGCACCAGGTGTAAATACATTGGTTGGAACGAGATCGGGTGACGGACCGGGACCGCTTTGCTTGGAAATGCGGCGAGGCGAAGCGCCTGCGCAAGCTGCTCCTCCAGCAACTGGGCGACATCCAAGAGGCTGGACTGCCTAGTGAAACAGGAGGCCCACCAGGTCAAAGAGCTACTTGTAAGGCTTCCCACGACGCCTCCACCGCCACCCGCTTCCTGATGCTCCGATTCCCTGGGCCTGCTTGCCAAATGCAGAGGAATGCGCTATACTCTTCCTCAGAAAATGCATACACACGCTTTATTGCGCAAAGCACTAATCAGGAGAGTCACAGCGTCCTGGAGAGGAAACCGGTATGGCTATCACGAGATCTGGTGATGTGCGGCCCCAAGTGCAAGCATGTCTTGATGCGCTTGCCGGATACAGCAATGACGCAACAAGCTTGGATCAAGTGGGCTTCAGGCGAATCGATGCTGATTTTGGTCGCGAACTCGCAACGACGCAGCATCTGAGTCCAGCACAAGTGGTGGTGGCCACCAGGGTGTTGAGCCGGTATCGGCGACAACTGGAGGCCCTCGGCATGAACCCGCCGGATGAGGCAGAGGTCACCGGCTGGGCTGTTGAGCAGGATGAGGTCATCAGCGATGAGGAGGCTGCCATCGCAGTTGAATTGGCCAATGTACTCGTTCTCGATCCAGCATTTCCCGCAGCGCAGCGTGTTAAGGACGGTTCACAGGAAGCCTCAAACGATCATGCCGGGAAGGATGAACAGAAAACCACTCCCGCCAGGCGGGTCTATGTGCAAGGGGGTCGCATCTTCATTGAGTTTCCCTACGACCGGGCCAAAGTCGCCGCCATGCAATCCCTGAAAGAGACCGTTGAAGACTGGGCCTTTAACCGCTACCAGCGCCAGGAGTGGTCCTTCCCACAGGATGCCGCCTGGGCTGTGTATTCGGCCATTCGCGGCTTCCAGGGATTCGTCTACAGCGTCGAGGCTACTCAACTCATTACGCGCACCTACCGGAAGGCGGCGCTCCTGCGCTTGGTACACGAGCTGGAGGAACGCTGGCATCAGCTTTCGCAACTTGCAGCGCTGGAGGCAGCGCACCCGTATCTCGCCGGCACCCCGGTCGCCAACGGCCAGCGCCTCTTCCGCCATCAGCGCGAGGCCGTGCAGCGCATGATTGAGGCCGAGCGGTTCATCCTGGCTCACCAGATGGGTTTGGGAAAATCGCGCGTGGCATTAATCGCTGCGCAGGCGTATGATCTGCCGATCTGGGCCATCGTGCCTGCTGGCACCATCATCAACTGGCAGCGGGAGGCTGCGGCAGCGGGAGTCCAGATCACATTGTTCTCCTGGGCAAAATTGCCCGAGCCGCCTATCGACCTCGATTATGTACTGATTGTCGATGAGGCCCACTACGCCCAGGGAGGTGAGGATACCATCCGGGGCAAAGGCTTTCTACGCCTGGCCGACCAGGCCCGCGCCGTCTTCATGCTGACCGGTACACCCCTCAAGAACTCTCTCCCCGTGAATTTGTGGCCGCTCCTGGTCGCGGCCAGGCATCCTCTCGCCGCCGACCGCTCCGCGTATGAAAGCCGCTACTGCGGAGCCTACTTTAAACCCATCGGCCGCAAGAAAACCGTCTACGATGTCTCCGGGGCCAGCAATCTCGACGAGCTGCACGCGCGCACGCGCGATGTCATCCTGTATAAAAAGAAAAGCGAATGCGTTGACCTGCCGGACAAGCTGCGCGTACCCCGTCAGGCCGAGGTGAGCGATGCGGGCGAGATCGCCTACCAGAAAACGATTGAACGACTGCGGGCGGCCCACCTGGAGCGCATGGCGGACAAATATGAAGCCCTGCGCGTTGGCCGTGACGATCTGCTCGGCGAAGGCACGGAGGAGAGCGACCTGGGGGAGTTTGAGCCAGAGTATGCCTCTGCCCTGGTCGAATTGGGGATCTACCGGCATGCGGCCTCGCTCGCGAAGGTCGAGAGTGCGGTAGAGATCGCGCAGGAGGCGCGGGAACAAGGGCAAGGCGTCCTGCTGTTTACGGCTTTCCGCGATACGGCGGAACGGATCGCCACCAAATTAGACACCGATTGCCTGACCGGCGAAGTCATCGGCGCAAGAAGGCAGGCCATGATCGACCGTTTTCAGGCGGAAGAAAGCACCGCGTTGGTGGCCACCATCGGCGCGGGCGGGATTGGGATCAACTTGACGGCAGCCCAGGTGGTGGTCATGGTGGACCGTGCGTGGACTCCGGGTGACACAGAGCAGGCTGAGGACCGCGCACACCGGCTCGGTCAGCGTCACAACGTCACCTCCCTCTGGCTTCAGTATGGGCCGGTTGATGACCGAATCGACCAGCTCCTCGAACTCAAACAAGAGCGCATCGAGACGATCCTGCGTGGCCGCGGCAAGAACCTGCGCGGCGTTCCGGGCATTCGCGCCCTAGCGAAAGAAATCATGGAGAGCGTTCACACCGGCAAGCCGCTCGCCGAAATCCTCGGCCTCGATCCAGCAGAGTTCGAACAAGAGGTGGTTGACTTGGTGCGCGATGACCCTGAGACCGAGCAGGCCGTGAAGGGCTCGTCGGCACCTTTATCCGGGAAGCGGGCGAGGCCTGCACGCCGTCAGTCGCGGCAGGCACGCAGCGGGCTGCGCAAAGATGGCGGGAGGGACCGGCGTCTCAAGGGCAAGATGACCCGCATCCGGGTCAATATCCGGCTCGATGATGAGGTCGTCGCGTTTCTCCGCACCATGAAGGCGTCCAGGCAGACGACCACCGAGGAGGGCGGGTACTCTGGCTTCCTGGAAGAGCGAGTGCGCGAATCCGAAGAGTTTCGGCGCTGGCATGCACAGCGCCGACAATAAGCGTGTGTATGCATTAAGAGGTGGCGCGCTGAGAGGCGATTCTAGGGGCCTCTTTTGATTGGGTGGTATGATTGCATGGGTCGGCCAACACCTCTTCAGGCCCTTTTCGCGCACTGCCTGCTGTCTGCTGCGCCTTATCGGCAAAATACGACCTGGCAATCAGCCACCTGTTCGCTGCCGAGCTTCGCGTGTGACGTCCTGGTTGCCACGTTTACCTGGAGCAAACGTAACGCTTCGCGATCTGGCAAAATGTGTTATGTATGCAGGAGGGGCCAATGAATGGCCGCCACTGGATGAAACGATCAACAAGTATATGGTACACCGTATTTTTTCGGCCATTCCGCACCGGCAGGCAACTAGCCCTTTTTGGGTTCTTGAGGAAGAAATACCAGGTGATCGGCGGAGAAGTACAGTCAATGCGCCAGGGCGCGGGTTTTAGGTGATGAAGGCGAACGCGATACCCTCCTCCTAAATAAAAGCAGGGAAGGAAAAGCTATATGGCGGAAACAAGAGCATGCGCGGATTGCCAGCAACAATTTCTCGTCAATGAGCATGGTTGGTTGGTGGTGCCCTTCTTTGAGATGCACAGTACCACGTGTGAGCGCTGCGGGAAGCCCCTGCACGTTGAATATACAGACGATGGTCTGATCCACTACCATTGCTCTGTCCATATGAGCGGCGTTGGCCCGGCGCTCTTTGGCTACTCTGAGAAATATTGCCCCCGCTGCCGCGAGGAGCGGCGCAAAAAGAACCGGCAGGCCTACCCACCGTGTCCAATGTGCGGTACACCAACTCGCGTATGGGATTTCTTGAAAAGATACCAGGGCTATACGCTTGACAGTATCAGGGTGTGCTGCAAGTCCTGCATTCCGCGCTTCGAGGCCCTGGCTGAGGCCGAGCAACTTGCATTGCTGCGCCAGACGATGGTGAAGACCTACGGCGAGACGGCGGTGATCTACGCCCTGCAATATGACGATCACTTTCCTTGCCAGCACATCGGCAGAACGAAGCATTACGACAGGCGCATGGCCGAGTACAAACGCAACTGGCATATCGAGATCAAGCACCATTTCATCCTGGAGGAACTCTCCTTCGGGCCGCTTGCGATGGAACGCGAAGCGAGATGGATCCTCCATGCGCTCAAACATCGCTGGCCCATTGATAATTTCGAGTTACTCAAGGGCATCGATAGAAGGGGCGTCCAGGCGCGCCTCACCGAGGCGGTGCAATCAGTTGAGCCGCTCACGGCTCCATTTGAGACGGTACTGCCACTGATAACTGGTGGGGGATTTCTGAATGTCGCTGATGTCGGCATTGCCCACTGGTTTTTTCAGCGCCACACGCCAAGTGAAATACAATGGGAGCCAGCTGGAGGAAACCCCTTGTCCTGACCGCACAGACCAGCTATACTCAGCAGCGACAAGAAGACTGGCAAGAAAAGGGGGAGCGAGGGATGTTCAGGCAACGCTGGATGACGGTGGGGTTGCTGATCGCCATCGTATTCATCGGGATAAAAACCATCCAACTTTCGGTTTTGCGGCGCACACCGCCGCCGCCGTCTGTCTGGTTCACCTGCGCGGTTGCGGTGAACCAGCAGGCTGGTGAATTGTGTGTACGCGGATCAGCCGGGGCGAGCGTGAGTATCAAGGTGATGTATTGTGACGGCAGCCAGATCACAAGCCCGCAGATCCGCAGCCAGACGGAGGGAGAGTACCGCTGGGTCTGGCATGTCCAGACGGCATGTCGGGGCCAGGCCAGGGCGAAAGCTACGGCTCTCTGGCCGGACAACAGGCAATCGGAAGCGATAGCACTCTTTAACGTGGGGTAAATGGCCTCAATTTAGAAGGGAGACCATCTCTATGGCTGTGATCAAAAATGAAGCAGAATTGAGAGAAACCGCCCAGAACTACGGTGATGATATACCACCTCTTGAGCGCTTACAGTGTTTCCACTGCGGCGGGGAGTTGATGTATCCATTCATTTATTGGCGTGGTGCCATCGATGAGTATATGCGCTACGCCTATCTCCACCCAGGATGTGCCGCCGACCTGGTGATGGGGTTGTCGTGTGATATTCACCAGGTGAAACACATCACTGAGAGCGGATTAGTATTTATGCGGCACGACAAAACACTGCCAGAGATGCGCATGCCACAGATTCACCCAAGACATGAAGCCTAGAGTAGGTAACGTCTACTTGTAAATAATCGTTACATATATTTTAGATTCGGTTGTAACATTGACTACCAAATCTAAAACAGGTGAATAATAGCCGCCGTTTGCTGCATATTGTCCGGTCATATTCAGGCAAGTGAGCAGGTTAAGGCGAAGAGATGGTAGCAGATGAAGCGTGCGGGCACAGCGAACACCGGGTGAAAGGCTTGCCGGCCACGCGCCAGTATTCGACCACGCGGGCCTGCTGCTCCGGGGTCAACCAGCGCTGCTGGCTTCCGTCGCGAGCGCCGCGGTCAATGCTGGTCATGGAGAGATTGAGCCTGGGGTTGGCGATCTGGCCGAACAGGGTTTTGCGATCCACCAGGTGTGCCCTGGCAAAGTGGGCCACCAGCATCGAACCTGGGGGAAGCCGGGGCGAACCTTGAGTGGCAGCTTCTGCTTCCTGAGATGGCGCTGACTCTGCCGATGAGAGTGGGAGCAGCGGTTGCTGCGCCACTGATGGCGCGGGGGCCTCGCTGGTGATCGCTGAGGGCGATGTGCCGACAGGTGCTGCCAATGAAGGTTGAGTGGCCAGCGCCTGCTCGATGGTGTGCATAATCTGCCACTGCACTTCCTGGCGGCTGGGCCGCTCATGGAGCTCCCGGGCCTGGCGCGCCAGCCGTTCCTCCAGCTCGCGGATACGCACCTCGGCCTGCACCAGGCGGATCTCTGCCTCGCGCTCCCCCATCTGCAGGGCGTCCTGCAGACGCTCCAGCTCCTCAATGGCAATAAGGAATGGCGAGTTCTCATTGTCGCCATCCTTCTCCGCAGGGAGCAGCCCCTTCTTAATCCACCGCCGGACAGTCTTCTCTGAGCGGTGGAGAATTTCCGCCGCCCGCGCGGCGTTCACATACTGTTTGGTCATCGGCGCAGCACGCTCCTGCCCGTCAACACTCTTCTCAGTTGAAGAACGAACGGGACTTCCTCCGGTCACATCGATTTCACAGTCGTCCAAGATGACCGGACATTTGAGGCATAGATTCACCTAGGAGGTGGTATTTTCTTCCCACACCTCCTCAGAGGATACCAGCAATCGTTACGCACCGGTGCAGCTCGCGAGTCGTTACGTATGGTAGGTCATGCGACGAGCTGAGCGCCAGTATCGACGCCTCTTTCTTGTTACGCTCTCCTGATTCCGGAGCCCAGCGCTATTCGAGCAACTCCCGATACCCTCCCTTCGCTCTCAAGAAAGGCCGTACCTCGTCGACGCTCAAGAAGAACCACTCCTTTGCAGTTCCTCGCCTGCGGAACACAAAGCCCCAGCGGCCATGCGCCGTCGGCAGCACCTCGTAAGAGGAGTGAGTGTGCGCCGGGTCCTGCTCGTCTCGCAGTCGGTCCGCCCACCAGTCGGCGTTCTGCTGGCTGGACCAACCCAGGGAGGGGTCTTCGCACAGGATCATCACCCGCTCCGGCTCAACCTGCGCCGCCTGTTGCTGGCCAGCGGGCTGCTCCCGCCTGGGTGTCTCTTGTTCCTCGGCCTTTGGGGGGACATCCGCCTCTTCCTTATTGGGGGCGGGAACGGCAGCCTGGGGCTGCTCGGCCTCCTGCTCCGGGGAGCGCGCGAGTTGGCCGACCCACTCCAGGTACGTTTGCACTTCGTACTCGGCCTCCGGAGAAAGAGCCGACGGCTCGGCTGCAAGCATGGGTTCCAGGGACTGACGCCGGCGCTGCTCATAGGCCTGGCAGGTCAAGAGATCCCCGTCCAGGTCGACATGGCGGTAGCCAGCCGCTTCTAGCCCTTGCGCTCCGCCATAGCGCCAGAAGTCGCGCAGGTCAGCGGACTCGATGATCGGCTCACCGGCCGCAGCCTGGTCGCTGCTCGTCGGCGATACGACGGCTTCCCCTACATGGGGCAGAGCAGTCCCCTCTTCGCTGGGTTGGCCGCTCTCCGGGGAATCGTTCTGTTCCTCAGTTGGCGATCTGGCGAGCAGCCACTTGAGCAGTTCCACCTTCACGGCGCGGAAGAACCAGGCCATCTTCCTTTCGACATTGGGTGGGATATGCTTAGCAGCCGTATGCACCCACTCGCGGAACGCATCCTCCAGCTCTTCCTGCGCGAACCGTCCCTGTTCACGGGCGTACTGATACAGCTTGGCGGCCTGTGTCCGGTTGGCGACCATGAGATGGCCGTTGGCAAAGGTCTGTGAGATCGGGTCGATCAGGGCCTCGACCAGCAGAGGTGTCTCCGCCGGGCGCGCGTGCTGCTGCAGCCATGTTTCCAGCGCGTACAGCCTGGGAAGCGGAACGCCGCTCGCCAGTACGAACTCCTCATATTTCGATGGCTTTCTACCCGTAATATCACCTTCCACGCCTTTTGCACTCGCCGCGCCGGTCACTCCCTTTTCTGGGGCAGGACGATTCGATGTTCGATGTGATTCGACCTGGTTGGGTGATTCCGTATCTCCTTTCGTGTTTCCTATAGTCGCGTGGGCTATATGACTACACGCTGGGGCAGATGGCAAATCCGTTCCTTTTGAGCTTGCGGCGGAGCCGCTCGAATCCGATTTATCTTTATCAGAAAAGTTTGATTTGGATTCGTTTTCGATTCCCTGCCCGTTTTGGCATCCACTGGGGGCCGAATCTGGCACCGACTGCCCGCCGGTTTTGACACCCTCACCAACAGGCTTGTTGGGCTTAGCAGGCTGCTCCAGCGCATCCAGGTAGTCCGCGAGCCGTCTGAGGAATGGCGAGAAATCATAGCGGTTGCTGATCTGCTTCCGCTCATAATTGTACTGCTCCACCGAGAGCATAAAGCCCTTGTCGCGGAGCCGCTGGAGCAGGCGGCGCACCGTGCGCTCGCTCTTGCCGAGATGCTCCATCAGATGCTCCACGCTCGGCCAGGGATCGCTCTCGTGCGTCCACCAGTAGGACCAGATGGCCGTCATCAGCGCATACTCAGTGGGCGTCATATGCGATTCCTCGCAGACCAGGCGCCTGGACTCCGGCACCCTGACCCAGGAGCGGGACTCTTTATCGTAGAAATGCTCGTACTCGTAAAGCGCATTGCCAGGCACATAGCGGTAATAGCGCTGCACGAGGACGGGCAACGCTGTAAAACCCTGCTTCAGCAGCTTTGCGCCAAACCTGGCGGCCAGCTTGTTCCGCAGGACTGGGTCTCCATCACCGGTGGGCGGCAGGTCTTCCGCGAGCTGCCTTGCTTGCGATCTCGTCATAGCTTGCCTCCCCTCCATTTCCAGAGGGAGGAGCATCTCCAGGCAAGCAGAGGTTTCTGCCGTCGATGAGCCGTCGCATGGGCTGTGTCAATGGCTGACCGCATTCCTGTACCCACGTGCTGCGGGCAGAGGGATCTGCTGAATGGCATAGAATGATCCATGCTACGAAATCCTTCCTAAATCGTTCTGAAAGTCGTTTCGTCGCGCATGGCAAGGCTGAGGAGGTACTGCAACTCGTCGGAAAGCCAACAACAAATGTTAATGTAAAATTGACATTTGTTAGTGGCGTGTGGTATTATTCAGAGCGTAGAAGTTGTTACGCTCTGGTAGACCTCGCAGAAACCTGCCAGCGCAGATTTGAAGATTGAGTACCAGCGGAGGCCAGGCCGCTGGTTTCTCGTTTTTTTTGGGCGATGAAAAAGTTCCGCATTCGCTTAGGTCATCGTAGAACTCCTCCTTTCTTGGGGGCTATTGTAGGGCATTACACCACTCGATAGCAATAGGTAATCGTTCATATGTTCTTAATATGTGCGCAAGCTCTCCGGCTCTGGCCTTACCGGGTCGCCTGAGCCAGGCGACATTGCCCCTGCTCCTATGGCTCCGCCCGCCGACATGCAAGTAGGCGCAAGCAAGCGTGGGAACTCATGCAAGGAGAAAACGCTGGGTGTCTCATCCAGGTCGCAGAGCGGGAGGGCCCCGCGGGGAGGAGGGAAAAAGGGCAAACATATAGAGAGAAGGGGAAAATACCTGTTGGGACGCGCTACACATACATCACTCTTTTCTTTCAAGGGGATGCCGTTCGGCTCCCCGACATAGGTCGGCGAGTGTAGCCCGCGCCATACGGGCCGCGCTCGCGGTCACTTTGTCCTTCCAGGCCGCTGCCGCACTCCCTCCGGTTCCGACCTGCCAGTCCACGCCAGTTCTACTGCGCTGGCCTTATAGACTTCACCTCCCTATGGGTTGAGCGATGCCAGGCACCGCCGCATGAGGAGTTCCATCACCGGCGGCGTCACCGCATTCCCCAATTGCCTCACCTTTTCCCGGCGGTTCCCGGTGATCCTGTAGTCTCCTGGAAATGCCATGGCGGCCCGGATCTCTTCCCATTCGAGCATCCGAAAGCCGCAATCCTCGACGCGGATCGCTCCTGCGGGATACTCCTGGTTAGCCGTCACCAGGGCATGGCGCTCCAGGGTCGTGACGGTAGGAGCTGCTTCTTCCACCGGCGCAAGCCTGCCGTGATTGTAGTAGGTCATCAGCCACGCAGGCGGCATGACCAGGCTCTGATGATTGCCCGCTCCCACCACCGTCGAAAGGGGAGCGGCGAGAGAACGCGGGCGATACTCCCCCAGGTGATCGAGCAGGAACGGCGGCGGCATCACCAGGCCATGATGCAGGCCGCCAGCGCACACGGTCGCCAGGGCATCAGTGATGCCTCTGGCGGTTGACGTGCCGTGCAGTTCGGCGATAAAAGGCAGCACCACGGCCGTGTCAGCGTGTCCTGGCTGCGGGACAAACGCCTGTTGCTCAGCAGCCTCGGCAATGGAACAGCCCTCGTTCTCACCCACAGGGCTGCCTTGTGGAGCCGCGACCAGCGCAGTGTCGTCGTAGGCCGTCTGCGTCGGGAACGCCTGCGTTCCCACCAGGGTGATCCGCGTATTGGGGTGATTCAGGCTGAGCAGGAAGGGGGAGACCAGGGCCAGGCCGTTATCGGCGGTCTGCGTCGGCAAGGGTTCGCGCAGCGCCGGACGCACCCGGTCGGTCGTCTTGTTGAGGGGAGCGCGAAAGACGGTGAGCGGGCGCGTGGTCCCGGCGATCTCCGGAGCGATGACTTCCTCGCGCCAGTGTCCCTGCTGCACCTGTTCCTCAACGTACCAGCTAACCGGACGCCCCGGAGCGGCCACAGTGTTCCTCGTCATAACCTCTTCTCCTCTCTATCGGAGAGCAGTCAGGCACATTGCCTCTTGCCTTTGTGCTCTCCCGGTTTCGATGCAGCCCACCGCAGTAAGAGTCCCTATGCGGTGGCCAGCGCCCCCTGCTTCGCCTGCCCGACTCCTGGGAAGCGCTCATCGGCATCCAGAAGCCCGTGGCAGTGCGGACACAGCGTCGCCAAGTTTTCTGGACGGCAGTCCAGCTTATTCCGCTTGTCACCTGGCCGCCCATCCGGGAAGGGGACTCCCAGGTGGGCGACCCCCAGCCAGACGCGCCTGGTGCGCCCGGGTAGCATGGCCCCCTGTTCGACGCCGCACCACCGGCAGCACCAGCCGTCTCGTTCTTTGATTCTGAGCGCAATGATGTCCCAGTCGGGCGGATAGCGCGTGTAATCCCACATCACGCCGCCTCCCGCATTCGCGCTTTCGCCTCCATCAACTGGGCATAGCGGTCCAGAATGGCGTCGGGGTCGGTATAGCGGATCGCGATCCCAACCACCGCCGCGACGACCAGGCGCACCTCGCCTAGCAGCGCCGCCTCTGCCCTGGTTGGCATGACGGTCGGCCAACCCTTCGTGTAGAGCAGGTGCTTGGGGATACGGGCTTCAGCCGCTCCGCGCAGGGCCGCGCGCCGTTTCGCATCCTCTAGCCCAGCTCGCATGTCCTCGCTCAAGAGATGTGGCGCTACATCGCCGAGCCAGCGTGTCTCCTGGAAACTGAATGTCGAGGCAATCTCGATAGCGACCATTTCCCGGTAGATGTCCCGGTTGTCAGGGCACGTTGCCGAGGCGGAGAGGTCGGCCAGGCTCGCGAGAATGCAGAATGCGCAGGACACCCGAGACATGCCATAGCGTGTGTATGCTTCATGCAACGGGAACTGGCAGAGCTGGTGGTAAGCGAAGACTTGCTCCAGGCTCCAGTCGAGAATGGGATGCCAGTCCAGCCCGCTCGTCCCATAGGTAGCGCTGGCGAGCCTCACCTGTGGGGCCCAGACCGGCGCTTTCGCCCGCGTGGTGCTTTCCTCGCGCCGGATGCCAGAGGCATCAACAATCGCCTGGCGCTGGAAGCGTTCGACCAGGGAGCGGCAGATAATTGCCGCCTTCAGCTCGCTTCGACAGAAGAGCATGGAGGCCGTGGACCAGGGCAGAATCAGCTTGACACACTGGAGGTCGGCGTACCGCTCGCAGTTGTTGCGCCAGCGAACAAGCCAGCGATCCAGGAGGTCGCCGGCTTGCCTGCGCACCACCACCAGCGGGAGATCGAGCCGGTCGGCCAGGCGCTGGCACATGGGCAGAGACTCCCGCCACTCGACCCGGCCCAGGTCGGCATGGATGAGCAGGCGCGGCCCCCGGTGTCCGACCTCGTCGAGATAGGCATGTGTGGCCAGCGCCATCGCCCCACTGTCTTTCCCCCCGCTAACGCTCAGGGCTACGGGCGCGCCGGTCGTGAGCAGATCGGCGACCTCGGGCGCAACCGCTACCGGGTAGAGCGCCTGCGCGGGGCTTCCGGCACGAGTCGGCAGGTTAGCCATCATGGGTTGCCTCCTGCTCCAGTTCGCGGTAGTGCCGCCTGAAATGGCCCCGCGCCCGCGAGAGAAACATCTTGACGCCGCTCGGCGCGATGCCCAGCGCCTGCGCAATCTCCGGCATACTGTAGCCTTTGCACTCACGAAGCAATAAGGCCTGACGGTAGAGCGCCGGCATGCGTTCCAGGGCCAGCCGCACCAGCTCCGCCGTTCCGCCATATCCCTCTTGCGGGTCGTCACCTGCGCCACCAGCAGGCTCATGATCCAGTTCATCGAGCGTCTGCCAGCTGACCAGCCGCCGGCGGCGTAGGGCATCATAACAGGCGTTGGTGGCGATCCGGTAAAGCCAGGGCGTCATACGCAGGTCGCTCGGCATCCGCGGGAGCGCCTTGTACGCGCGGGCGAACGTCTCCTGTACCAGGTCCGACGCCTCTTCCTGGTCAGTGACCAGATGGCGGATATAGCGATAGATGCGCTCCCGGTACTCCTCGTAGACCTGCTCAAAATTCCAGGAAGCGGCGAGGGCATTAGGGCGGGAAGGTGCAAGGGTCGTCATGGTCGCACCTCCTCTAGCTGCTGCCGGTGCCGCCGCCACCAGGCGCGCAGCTGGGCATTGCAGTTCTCGACGAGGTCACTATCTTCCAGCGCACGCGCCAGGCGACGCAGCGCCAATAACGCCACATGCTCGACTTGGTCGTCGCCTTCCTGCTGCGCCGCATGCAGCGTGACGAGCAGGAGGTCGCGTTCCTGTGTATCGGAGAGCGCCGGGTATGGTTCAAGGTCGCTGGAAATGCAGGCATCAGCTTGCTCCAGCGTGGCGCGCTCATAGTGGCGCTTGCGCTTGCCGGGGTGCGGGCGCAGCACACTGCGCCCACGGCAGCGCTCGCTATACATGCGCAGCCGTCCGAGCAGGATCAGCAGAGGCATTCCAGGATTCCCCCGGCGGTCCAAATACTGCCAGAGGTAGATGCGCGCTCCTTGAGCCAGGTCTTGCCAATCAAGGTCGCTCTGGTAGAGGCGCTGGCAGGCGGCCGCGACGTAGCGGGCCTGCGACTCGATGACCGGGTTGAGCAGGTAAAGAACCTCCTCGTGGCTGCTCATACCTGCACCGCCTCTCGTTCTTGCATCGGCTCGGCGGCATCTCGCGGGCGGCGAGCATGGCGGCGGGCGGCAAGCTGCTCTTGCATCAGCCGACGGTGATAGGGGCACATCGTCGAGGACCAGGGAGGAGGGTATTCGCCGCCGATGCCACAGTCCTGCCAGCACCAGGCGCAGTGCAAGATCCGGCGCAGGCGCGGCCAGAGCACGCAGCGCGCCAGGACAACGATGTGAGCTGCGACCAGCAGCGCCCCGAACCAGAGCAAAATACCGAGTTGAAGAATGCTGATCGTCTTCATAGCTTCCACCTCACCACCCGCCGCAGCCCTCTGAAGCGACCAGAACGCGCTAAGAGGACGAGTAAGCGCAACGAGATGCGCGCCTGGTGCCAGAAACAGATGTCAGCATAAAAGGCATCGCGCAGATCCGCCTGCTGCTGACAGAAATAGCACCGAGGCCTATGACGCTTGCGCAACAGAACGTCAACCATTTGGCCTATTCCTCCACTTGCGGAGGAGCACCATTCGTTATGGTATAATACCAACGATGGCGGGATTCCTCCGCTGAAAGTGGCGCGCTTCTGCTAAAGGATCAAGGCTTCGGGCAGAGCTGCGCCACAGCCGTTTTTGGCGAGGGCTTCGACCCGGTGGCCGGCCGCCCTCGCTGCATCGCCTCGCCGGGGATCGCACCCAGACTCCCGCTTTGACGGATGAGGTTCGTTCATGTGTTTGACTCAGGGTTCAAGACGTGCTGCTCGCCCTGTCGGCGGGCCAGTTCCATTTGCTGCTGCCATTCCGCGGCGGCATCGCGGGCGCTGACCTGCACGCCGTAGTGCTGGCGCATACGCGCGGCGACTTCATAGAAGTCCAGGCGGCGATTGGCCCGTATCAGGTCAGCGAGCACCGCGTTAAACGCGGCGCGTTGGTCCTGGTTCATGAAACACCTCCTTTTTTACGCGCCTACACCTCCAGGTAGTCGTGCAGGCGCAGCTGGATGCTGAACTGCAGGAGTTGGAGAAGCGCCTGTTTTTCGATCTGGCGGGTGCGCTCGCGCGAGATGCCGAATGCTCGACTGACCTCTTCCAACGTGCGCCCGGTGCCGTCGAGCAGGCCGTAACGGAGCGCCAGCACTTGCTGCTCGCGTGGCTTGAGCGTACACAGCAGGCGCTGGAGGTGCTGGCGCAAATCGCTGGCTAGCACCACGGATTCTGGTTGAGGCACCGGCGAGGGGAGACTCTCACTCAGGAAGAGCGGGCCGCCCCGGTTCGATTCTTGGACCGGCACCTCCAGACTTGCAGCGTCGTATTGGACAGCCAGGAGTTCTTTGACTCGCTCGATACGCAGCGAGAGGCGGCGGGCCAGCTCCTGGGCGGTGAGGTCCTGCTCACCGTTTTGCTCGGCCTGCTGGCAGAGTCGATGCAGTTTGAGCAATTGCGCTTGCGTTGGAACCGGCAGCCGGATGATCCGGGCCTGCTCCTCGATGGAGCGGATGATATGCTGGCGAACCCACCAGGTCGCGTGGGTGCTGAAGCGCCCTTTCGCTGGATCGAACGTCTCGGTGGCACGCAGCAGGCCGAGGTTACCTTCTTGAATGAGGTCCAGGATGTCGAGGTGGCCGTTGACCTGGTTGGTATAGCGGGCCGCGATCTTGGTGGCAATGCGCACAACCAGGCGCAGGTTGCACTCGACCAGGCGGTCCCTGGCCCTTTTGTCGCCGCGTGTGACCGCCTCGGCCAGCTTGCGCTCTTCCTGTAGCGAGAGGCGCGGATAGCGGCCCATCTCGGCCAGGTAGGCACCAACCGAATCGTCCGGGGTAGAGTGCTGAGAGAACGCCGGTGTGGGAGTTGCCTGCTGCTCATCCTCAGCTGCGTCCACCTCGGGCATGACAATGATGTTGGGGGAGGAGCGATGGGTAGTGCGTGACCGGGAGTGGGCTGCCAGCCCCTGTCCTCGTGCTGATCGTCCTCGTCGCTCTCCATGCTGTGGCACATCGGTTACGGTGAGAGATTGCATCATACGACTGCTAGCTCCTTCTGTTGCTGTTGAGCAGTCAGGAATCGCTCGGCTGCCCGCCAGGTCACTCCTGCTACGGTGCTGAGGACCTGAGTGGAGATGTTCGCCCGCTGCTCTTGAAGCTGGTGGTATGCGCGAACGAGGCGCAGCCAGGTCTTCCTGGTCATACCGAGCTGCCGCGCCTCGCCATCTGGCTGCGCCTGCTGGAGGTAGGCTACGGCAACACTTTTACTGACATGCGCCAGCTCTGCCAGCGCCTCAGCAGTAATATTGCCTTGCTGCTGGCAGAGCTGGCGGTAGGCATCGTCCAGGCGCGCCTGGCGCTCCCGTGCCTTGTGCTGTTGCACCGTGACACGCAGCCCGGCGGCTTCCAAACGAGCCCGGAGCTGCGCGTTGCGCACTTCTGCCTGGCGCTCTTCGCGCTGCGCCGGCGTCTCGCGCAGGCCCTGGAGCATCTCGATGGCGCGGGCAATCAGGCCATAGGCGGCACTGACCTGGATGTCCAGCTTGTGCGCGATCTCGGCATAGGAATGTTCGCGCTGGTCATCCTCGGCCAACCCAAAACGCAACTGCAATGCAAGCCGCTCCTGATCTGGCAGCGCGGCCAGGAGCTGCTCCACGCGCTGCCGCCTGTGCTGGGCGGCACTGGCCGATTCGCCTCCCGAAGCGGGAGCTTCGATGAGGTCCGCGAGGCAGAGGCCGTCACATTTCGGGAGGGGAGCATCCAGGCTGTCTGGCTGCATCTCGTACAGTTCTTCCGCCTGCCCTTGCAGTTTCGCTTTGCGCAGGCTCATATAGGGAACCCGGATTGTCAGGCTGTTATCAACCAGGGCATGGGCAATGACATGACGAATGATTCCGGTGGCGTAGGCACTCCACGTCTGTTCGATGTCGGCTCCGGATTCCAGCGCCTCCAGCAGGCCAAGATTGCCTTCCTGGATGAGATCGAGAACCTCCACCTGGCGCGATGCTGCATAGCGTAAGGCGATGGGGGGAACCAGGTGCAGGGAGCCTTCAACAAGCGCGTTGCGAACAGTCGTCCCGAGCTGGGCCGAAGCCTGGCCGGTCTGGGCCAGACCGATCCATTCGACCAGGGCCTGGGCATCCTCATCAGAGAGCTGAGGCAGGCGCTCCACCTCTTGCCAGTAAAGGTTCAAGCTCTGGTTGGCATCTGGTAGCATGGCGACGATTCCTTTCTGACTGCCGATTAACCTCTGCTTTTTGAACTGGCTACTTGTCTAACGCAAGCGTGCTGTGCTACAATTAGATGCAGAAAAGCATGACAGCTACGTCCATGAGCGATCACCCACCTTTCAGTGGTGATCGCCTCATTGACTCCTGTCGTGGCGGTCACTCTGGCAAGTTGTAGCGGGCCTGCAGAGTAACCGTGGGATCGGGCCGTCTTTTATAAGGCGGCCTAAACTGTTTTATAAGCCGAAAAACCATTCATATTGCTGAATGAGCTAGAATTACCCTTTACTTGTTCTAACATCTGTGTATTTTTAAGAATAAATCACAATCCCCAGATCTTTAACGCTCAACTTCTGGCCAAGGGCCTGGCTGATCGCTTGTGCGATGGCAGTGGCTTTGACCTCTTGAATCGGCAGACCATCCTCTGCTCGTGTGACAGTCCCTACGTCGATTTTAGCTCTTCGTGCCAGTTCTGCCTTTGACAAGTTCGCTTCTAATCGACTGCTCTTTAAATCTGCCATGCGGTACACTCCTAGACTGTGATAATTTCTAGTAATGAGTGTACCATCGATACCGATGGAAAGTCAAGGATATCTAAGGCCAATTTCCACGTATATACTTTGTTATCATTGGAAAGACAAGGTATGCTTCAAAGAATTGTGTTATACTTCTCCTTAGAACCTTGTCTATACTCTAGTACGAGTGTACCAAAGGAGCATACGGTTCGCAGTGGCAGGAGGGTGACGCAAGGGTGACAGAATGAGGACAGTTTTTGATTGGAGGCAGAATAAGCCATATTAGCCCATTGATTTCACTTTATGAATACAAGGTGACAGTTTGGTGACAGTTTCGTTGTTGAGGTACCAGGGTTGTGCGTATTCATTGACGTGGATAGAGATAATCCATTCAATGAACATTGCGAGGCACTTATGAACCATTTGCTGAAAGCGGCGCGAGCAAAAAAGTTCTTGTCCATTGAGAAAGCAAGTGCAATGGCGGGGGTGGAGCCGCGCACGTTCAAACACTGGGAAGCGGGAGATAATAACCCACAGCTCCACTCTTTGAAGAAGCTCTGCGAAGCACTTGACGCCGCACCCGAAGAACTCGGCTATAGCATCTCTAATGGGAAAGTATCTCGCATTGTGTCTGCTCACGTTGAAGCACGAACAGGCTCAAACATCGACGGAGCAGTACAGCCGAGAGGCGTCGAGGTAGTGGGTGATGTGCTCGCTGTAGAGGATCAACTGGAGGCTTCACACGCGTCTATTCCCGTTTTTAGGCCCCAACCTCCTCCTTTTGACGAGGGCCAGCTTCCTCCACCGGACTATTTCGTTGGCCGTCTCGATGATCTGGAGTGGGTAATGCGTCAAATGCGTGAGGGGCGCACGACCGCTATCACTGCATTGAATGGATTGGGGGGCATTGGCAAAACCACCCTAGCTGCAGTGGTGGTGCATAAATTGCGGGAAGAAGGTGCTTTTCCCAATGGCATCGCCGTTATCCTCTGTATTGGACTGACCGATGCCATTGATGTCTTGCGGCGTGTCCTCGCACGCTTCGACCCGCAACGCCGCCAACCTGAAACGAGCGACCCCGCTACTCTCAATGAGGCGGCATATCGACTCCTGAGAGGAAAACGAGCCCTGGTTGTGCTGGATAATGTTGAGCCAGGACTGGAGATCGGGAAAGTGGTTGCTCCCTTGAAGGGGGCCGGAGCTACTCTTCTGTTGACCTCGCGGCAGGCATTATCCCGTGCTGTTATTCCTGTCGGGGCAAGCCGCCTCCTCGAATTACTTCCTTCGCAAGATGCTCTAGAGCTGTTTGCACGATCCCTCGGATACAGCGGCACCGAAAGTCTCTCTTCCAAAGAACGGCAAGCTGCGGGACGGATTGTCGCGGCGCTCGATCGACATACCCTAGCTGTCAGGTTGGCAGGGGCGTATGCCGCTGATCTTAAACTGGATCTTGAGGTGCTTGCCCACAACCTGGAGCAAGACCCGCTCGATGTCCCCCAGGATGAAATGCCACGGGCCATGGCGCTCGTCTTTTCTCAGAGTACTGAGGCATTATCTGCAGACGCGCAGCGTCTTTTTGCAGCACTGGCGGCTTTCGCCACTCCCGCATTCAGCAGAAACGCAGCACTGGCTCTTGCAAAAGGGTTGGGACTGGCTCTGCCGAAACAGAGCGTGGATTTGTTGGTGCTGAGAGCGCTGGTAGAGGCTTCTGTCGATGAGAGTATGCCGGTTGAAAGTGACCGCGAGCGGCTGCGGCTCCATCCCTTGTTGCGGGCATTAGCTGCAGAGAACTTTCAGCTCTGGACAGAGGAAAATCGGGATCGTGCGTATCATGCCATCGCTCTGTATTACGTGAATTACTTCAATCGGACCACCGATAGGGGACTGAGTGTTGACGAAGCGAATATTATTGGCGCGCTCGAGTGGGCGCATCGTCACGAGCAAGACGAATTAGTGGCGACGCTTTGCTCAGGGATGCAATCCTTCTGGCTGTATCGCCTGCGGATGTCCGCAACCCAAATCTTTTTGCCCTGGGGGGTTACGGCAGCTGCCAGTATTGCCGAGCAGACGAACAAGCTGGAGGATCGTCTCCGCGCGGCCGATCTGTCACTCACCTACGGGCAGATGCTCCGGTACACCGGCCAGGTCGATGAGGCCGAGAAAGTACTCGAGGAGAATCTTGCGGTTCGCCGGGAGGTGGAGGATCGGCGCGGTGAGGAGGAAGTGCTGAGCGCGTTGGGGCAACTCTACCGCAGAAGCGGGCGAACTGCTTTAGCAGAGCAGTACTTTCTGCAGGCGCTTGCCATCTTGCAAGAGGTGCCAAACCGGCGCAGCGAGGGTCTCGTTCGCTTGCGGATGGCGCGGATCGCCCGGCGCCAGGGGAGGCAGGAAGAGGCCAGGCGGTATATTGACCAGGCGTTGGAGATCGATCGGGAAACGCAGAACGCACGAGAGGAGGCGCTGGCGCTTGTCGTCTTGGGCCAGTTTGCGCACGATCATGGGCAACTGAAGGAGGCCGAATCGCTCTACAGGCAGGCACTGGTGCTGGCCCGTGATGTCAAGGATCCGCTGAGTGAAACGATCGCTTTGAACTGGCTAGGACGCCTCGCACAGGATTGCGGGCGACTGGAGGAGGCGGAACGCTTCTACCAGCAGAGCCTAGCAGTCGTTCGTGAGGTGCGCAACCGCTTAGGAGAGTCTGTTCTCCTGGTCTTGTGGGGACAACTGGCGCAGGCGCGAGGGGAAATACTGGCGGCGAAGCGCTACTACGAGCAGAGCCTGGCCATCGCCCAGGAGGTCCATGACCGACGTGGCGAAGGGACAGCTTTGTTGTGCCTGGGCCAGCTGGCGCAGGCGCGAGGGGAAAGAGCGAAAGCGCGAGATTCCTATGAGCAGAGTTTGGCCATCGCCCGCGAAGTCCTGGACCGGCGGATCGAGGGAATAGACCTCGCTCTCCTAGGCACACTGGCGCAGACGCAGGGAAACATAGAGGAGGCCAAGAGGCACTACGAGCAGGGTCTGACTATTGCTCGCGAGGTCCATGATCGGCGCAGCGAAGGGAGAATACTTGCTCTCCTGGGCACACTGGCAGAGGTCCAGGAGATGAGAGAGGAAGCGAAGCGCTACTATGAACTGAGCCTGACTATCGCCCAAGAGGTTCATGACCGGCGTGGCGAGGGGCTGGCCCTCTCCTATCTCGGCCAGATATCTGCTCGGCAGAAGAGGGGAGAGGACGCTGAACAATTCTTTCGGCGGGCGCTCGATTTGCTTCGCGAGCAAGACATGCTGACCTATCCAGAGGTGTCTCTGCTCTTCGGGACTTTTCTCGTCAGGCAAGGCAAGCGGCTCGAAGAAGGGTATGCCCTCGTTGCAGAATCGGCACAGCTCTCTGCTCAAATGGAACTACCAGGCGAAAAAGAGGCTAAGATCCTAGTGGCACAGCTCGAGTATAGAGAATTGAAGAGTACCAGCGATCACTGACAATAACGCGAGGAAACGCAGGGATAGAAACAGAGGGCTCTTAGCATGGTAGAATAGGGTCGAAAGAGCAGCAAATGCGCGCTCTTTTTTAAGAGAAGACTTGAACAAAAGGATGAGGATGTCGGTGAAATCTGAATACTTTTCGCTGATCGAGAACGATATTGATCCGTTTCTCCGCGTAGAAAATGGCAGCACGGAACTCTATTTGGTCCGCCATGCGGATGCGTTACCAGGCGCCGAGGAAGTGGTGGATGGAGGGTACGATGATCAATCCTTGAGCGAGCTTGGCCGGAGCCAGTCCCTGGCGCTCGCAGAGCGGATGAGGCAGTTTACGATCACTGCCATTTACAGCAGTCCTATTAAGCGGGCAAGGCAAACGGCTTCTGTTGTGGGGGATGCCCTTGGTCTAGAGGTGCGTGTTGACGAGGCATTACGCGAAGTCGATTTACAGCCCGATCCTCATCTCTTAGCGAATTTGGACGCTGAGGAGCGCGCACGAGCGGTGCGCGGCTACTTACACGATATCGAATCTGCTGCCCTCCGGGTTGGAATTTGGTCGCACATTCCCGGCTGCGAACCCTCAGCTAAGCTCCGTGCCCGTCTGACGAGCGTCATGGATCGAATTGTTAGGCAACACTCCAGAGAGCGAGTGGCCATTGTGACGCACGCTGGCGCGATCAACGCCTACATCGCCGCTGCGCTGGGCCTGGAGCGCGATTTCTTCTTTCCAGCATCCAACGCTTCCATCTCGGTACTGCGAGTAAAGGGGCAGCAGCATTTGCTGATCAGACTGAACGACGTTGCCCATCTGCTGCGCGAAAGCGTTGACAGTTAGCGAGCGGCCTCTTCCATGAAGGTGACGATGGTTTCCATATCACTGAAGGCGCGCACTGCTACCGGGTCGTTTCTGCGTGGGATGTCGGCTAATGCCGCACGCGCCTCCTGGCATTGGCGGGCTAAGAACTCCTGGCAGTATGCGCGGCTATGTGTTCGTGCGAAGATTACCAGGATATCCTCCACCTGTTCCGGCGTGACAGGCGCTCTTTGCTCGTAGATCGTGCGCAAAAGATGCTTGTCGCGTTCGCTTGCATGTTCCAGCGCGTGGATGACCGGGAGGGTCTTCTTACGACGGTAGAGGTCGCCGGCGGGTGATTTGCCCAGCTCCTTCGTGTTCCAGATCCCGAGAAGATCGTCGCGCACCTGGAAGGCAGTACCCATTACCCATCCAAAACGACGCAAGCTCCTAATCGTCTCACCATCACGGGTCCCAAGATGCCCTCCCATCTCGCTAGCACAGGCCATGAGGGCGGCTGTTTTTCGATGAATCATGCCCAGGTACATCGAAAGGGAGATATCCAGGCGCTGCTCAAAGCTCATATCGAGGTATTGGCCCTCAAAGATCGCAAGGCATGTCCGGTCCAGCAGTTCGCCGAGAATGGCTGCAATTTCACGTTCCACCCCCTCGTCTACACCCTTCCAGAGTGTTAAGCGGGCGAGTGTGAACATCCCGTCGCCTGTATTTGTGGCCTGGGGAATGCCCCACAGATTCCAGAGAGTCGGGCGGTGGCGGCGCTCAGCGTCCCCATCTTCGATATCATCATGAATGAGGGTACAGTTATGGGTCAGTTCAATAGCCGCAGCGGCAAATAAGGCCCGGCGGAGGTAGATCTTTGTTTGAGCAGAGGGTGTTGCCTCTTCACTTGCAAGTCCCCATGCGCCTGAAGCCTCGTAAGCCAGGAGCAACAAGGTTGGACGGAGCAACTTGCCAGAGTTGGTCGCGGTGGGTGTAAAGTTACTATCCACCCATCCCAAATGATATTGCATCTGGCCATAAAATGGCTCAAGGGCAACATCCGATTGTGACGGTATGATATCGCTCTTCGCGTTCATGGCTTGCCGGAGCGTTGCCTCAATTGCTGGCTGGTGACGTGAAAGTGTGGTTTGTATGTCTAAAGAGAAAGTCATGTTTCGAGCCTCCTTAGAATATCCATGTCTACTATTTCCTAGCAGGAGTGTACACAACTTGATCGCAGACTACAGTGGTAGAATGGTGACAGTTTGGTGACAGCTTCGGCACCCGTTCTGGCAAAAGAAGCTCTGCGTGCTCTTTCACACCAAGCCAGATTGTCTAGGGATTTCTCGAAGAGTAGCCCTGTTCTCTGCTTGAGGTTGACCCGCTTTTGTGGAACCCCGAAACCTTCGGGTTACCACATTCCTTGCTCAAACACAACCGGACTGAGATAGCTGAGTGACGAGTGTCGTCGAACCCGGTTGTAGAAGCACTCCACATACTCAAAGATGGTTTGTCTGGCTTCTCTGCGTGTCTGGAAGCAGCTACGTTCCACACATTCCCCCTTGAGCGTCCCGAAAAACGATTCAGTGACTGCATTATCGTAACAGTTGCCGGTGCGGCTCATGCTCACGGTGATGCTCGCCTGTGCCAGCACGGCTCGATAGGCATCACTGGTGTATTGCGACCCGCGATCCGAATGAAAGAGCAATTCGGTTGTTGGACGGCGAGCCAGCAGCGCCATCCGTAAGGCGGTTTCAATCAGCGCTTCGTCTTGTGTCGCTGCCATCGCCCAGCCGATGACACGCCGAGAGAACAGATCGAGCACGACTGCCAGGTACAACCATCCCTCATAGGTCCAGATGGCCGTAATATCGCCCGTCCATTTCTCATTGGGACGGCTCGCTGTGAAATCTTGGTCTAGCAAGTTGGGTGCCACTCGTGCCCCAGGCTCACTTTTCGTCGTGATCGTCTTATGGTGCCGACGGCGAGCGGACAGCCCTCGCTCTCGCATCAGACGGGCCACTCGCTTGCGCGAACTGGTGATGCCCTGGGCCTGCAATTCGGCATGAATGCGCGGACTTCCATACACCTGCCGATACGTCTGATAGACCTGCTGGATCTGCTCACCGAGGACCTCATCAGCTCGGCGATGCTCACACACGGGCCGCTTTCTCCAGGCATAATAGCCGCTGAGCGAGACCCCAAGTGTCTCACACAGCACACCGACGGGATAGTCCTGCCGATACTCTTCCACGACCTGATACCTCACAGCTGGCCGCGCGAGAAGATGCTGACTGTTTTTTTTAGTATATCGCGTTCCTGGCGCGTTCGCTCCAGTTCGCGTTTGAGACGGCGATTCTCTTCCTCCAAGGCCGTTTGATGCCCACTCCCTGGAAACGCTTCAGGCCCGTGCTCTGCCAGTTCTTTGCGCCACTGATGGATGGAACTATCGCTGATGCCCAATTCACGAGCCACCTGGGCAATCGATTTGCCACTACTCTGCGCGAGCCGGACTGCCTCACGCTTAAACTCTTGCGTGTACGTCTTTTGCATTTTTGCCATGATCCTGGTTCTCCCTCTGGAACAGTATATCCTAAGCTTTTACCATTCCACAAAAGTGGGGGAACCTCAGCTTATCGCTTCGTGGCAAGCAGAGAACAGGATAGCAGGAAGCCATGAAGAAGCGAAAGAAGCGCGCAAAAAAAGGTGAGCCGCAGACCATAAGGAACCTGAAGAGCATTCTCCGCGGTAGATAAAAGTCAGCTCTTCTGGGATTCCAGAGGGGTTCCACAGAAATAGAAAGCTTGTCCTACTCTGTAGTGTAGTTCCAAGTTGGCAGCCTTGCTACATATCCTCGGCAACATACAATCTGTCACCATCGACGCCGCATTTCCCTTCCGCGCCAAGTGCCATCAGTTCCTGCTCGGCATGCTTTGCTCGCTCAGATCTCGCGGGATACCCTTCCTCATTGATCACATCCAACAGCGCTTGAATACGAGCAGCTCGCGCGCGATCGCTGCTAAATACATGGTGCTTTGCGACTTGCCGCCAGGCTTCGACAAACAAAAAGCGTTTCATCCCATCTTTATAGCGATCCCTTGTAAGGCGCTCCCCTTCCGTCAGATAGTCCTCCCGCCTCACCTTTGGGTGTTCGTTAAGAAATCTTCTGGCGAGGCGGGACCCGTTTTCGCTTGCCTTCAGCGCCATTTTCTGCCTCCCTTATTACTTAAAAAGCGTGTGTATGCTTTCCTCAACTGTATCACGATTGTATAACGCTGCAACTGGCCACGCTAGCAATATGATAACGCTATGACGATACTTTGTGCTGGCGGCTTTCAGCCAGGAAGCAGTTAAGTGCGCCGCACCGCTCGTACTACAACCCTGAAGAACTGCGCTTTCTCTGATATAGTCACTAGTATTACATGCTGTTCCGGTTTTGGTTCATCGAGCAAGAATGAGCTAACAGGGCTCAATAGACGCGCCAGCGCCATTCGCTGAATGGCGCTGAGAGCTAGCCAGGCAGAGCAGCGCCAGAACGCGGCTCAGACAGAAAAGAGGTGAGAAATATATGGAACCGCTCGATCCCGCCTTTCAAGCACAGGTTCGTCGTGAAGCGCTCAGCATCCGCACCGATGCCATCCTGGGCATGGAGCTTCCGGGCCAGCGGCAGGCACGAGAGATCCCGATGATCTGGGTGAATGCCGACACGCGTCCCGAGGTGCGCGACCTCTGGCAACTCCATGAGCGACATGGCGAGGGCGACCAAGAGGTTCGGTGGCTCTTCTTGTTCGATCTCCAACACCCCGAAGACACCGCCTTTTATCTTGATATTCAGGTAAAGATCCCGAAATGTCCCCTTATCCGTTACTTTGTGGCCTTCCCACTGATCGAACAGGAAGACCTGGTGGAACGTCTCAGCCGGGCAGAACAGTTTAGTATTATGACCGAACCCTGGCCGACGTGGAAAGAGCATCAGCCAGCATCAGGCCAACCGCTGGTGATCACTCCCGACCAGCTCTCCCTGCTACGCCGCGGGACGATGTACGAAGCGCCTGATGATAGAGGCGAGCTGCGGCGTATGCTCAACGAGTGGCGCAGATTGATGGGCCGGAAAAAGCGGTGAGAGCAAAGGAACCGTACCCCTCATGAAAGGAGGAGAAAGCACGATGGAACTTGTACCAACATCCCGTGGTGAGGAATTCCGCGTCTGGCTCTACAGTCAGGACAACCGGTGGGAAGAGATTCCCGACCCGGTCTACGAAGACGAGAACGCCCCAGAGGAATGGGATCAGCTTGCGCAGTTGCTCGGCTATCAGGCAGCGCCGGAAATCTATGGGACAGCAGCATCGCATTCGCTTGAGGTCTATTATCCGGTCCCACCAGCATTCGGCTCGCCGCGCTATCCCTACCGCATTCTTGTCTATGCCCGCGCACACCCATTGCAGACCATCTACGTCAAAGATTTTCTGGCCTATCAGGAATTGATGCCACGGCTGTTGGACCTGGTGCAGAAGTCGCTCCAGGTCTCCCTGTTATCGCAGCGCGGACGAGCCGACACAAGAGTGCCTGAATGATTCTCTCTGAGAAATCGGATAGAACTGGTGCATCGAAATAACTACAATTCTTCAAGGAGGGAAACTAAACCATGCAAGACACTCCAATAGGGTCCTTAGAACGTAAAGTGCTGACCCTCTGTGGGCAGCGTGGGGTCAACAAGGACGATCCCGGCTACAGCTGGGGGTCTATTGAGCGAGGCTACGCTGGGTTAAATGGGAGGATTCATCGGCTGCAATTGACGAATCCTGGGTTAGTGATTCACAGTGTCAGCCATCATTGCGTCATCTTTCCTGATCCCCATTCGACCACCATCGTTTCTGCGACGATTGTCTATTCGGGAAACATCGTTGATAGGCACGCCTTCCATAGTGCAGGAGACCCGGCACGAACAGAACATGCCAATAGCGATGATCTCGAGGATAGCAGATTGGGCTATGGAACCGTCTATTCAGTCAATTTGTGAAAGACGATGCCAGAGGGCTGGTGCCAGGCGCTTCCCCGCTCACTTCTCCTGGTCATGGCTGTTTTCGTGGCATAGAATTTACGGAGCGGTCTGTGTTGAGGGCTACTCAATCCATTCTATGTCACCATCACAAGGGAGCCTGAACGATGCCACGAGGTACTCGCCACGAAAAGAAGGAGGTAGAACATGCCGCTATCAGAGAAGGATCGCGCGTGGTTCTTTGAGCGCGGGACGTGGAGCGAGGTCACAGAGGACATTTACAGCGGGGCTGGGGAGGAAGGTCAGCCAGATCTCTCAACCGCCTTTCGCCAAGCCGGATACGTAGAGACGCCGATCATGCGACTCGGCTCCATAGAGCGAGGATTCGCTGTGGAGGTGTATGAAGCAGCGCGCGATGACTCCGCTCCAGCTGCGCGCACGCCTTATCTCATCAATGTGATGGTGGGCAGCGCTGTTGAATGTCTCTATGTCGCCGACTTCCCAAGTCTCATGATGTTGATGAACCAGTTCAGCACTATCGCCAGCAGCGTTGTCGCTGCGGACCCACATGAGTAATATTTTATAGGGAGTAGTCAGGACCCGGACCGGCTACCCGGGCGGGAAGCAATCCCGCCCGGCGTCGGCGCTTTCTAACGCTGCGACGAGCTGTGTGAGTGCTGTGATACTCCTGTGACGACGCTGTGATAACGCTTTTTAGCGGTATTGATTGAAGGATTGAGATGATGCCAGAGACAGCAGAGAAACTCTCCGCTTGCTTTGCTCCCTTCCCTTTGCTATAGTTTCGATACTTGCCCAACTGGACAGATAGGCCCGGAGCGCGGGGCAAGTGTTGACGAGCAGAGGAGAAACGATGGCAGAGCAACACGAGAAACAGCGGCGATCCTTTTCAGAGGCAGCGCAGCGAGAAGCCACCGCCGTCAGCGAACGAGTCGCCGAAGGGCTCACAGGGCGACCCGTCGTTCAGGGTGTGACAATCGACGCGCCAACTTCGCGCGATCTGGATGACGCAATCTGGCTGGAGCGCGAGGCTCATGGCGGCTACCGGCTCGATATCAGCATCGCCGACGTTGGGGCGCTTGTCACCTCTGAACTGACGCCGGCCCTCGACCAGGCCGCTTTCCAGCGCTCATTTACGCGCTACTTCGCTCAGGGCAATGCGCCCATGCTGCCGCGCCCGCTCTCGGAAGACCATCTTAGCCTCCTGGAGGGGCAACCGCGCCCTACCATCACGCTCTCTATCCCCTTCGATGCCAAATTGCACCAGGGCGAGCCGGTCATCCGGCGCACCGCGCTCACCAGCTCCAGGCGCCTCACCTACCAACAGGTGGATCAAGAGATCGCCTATCCTTTGGACGATGTGGCCCTGATGCTGCAAGATGCCTTCCGCCTGGCGCAACGGCTCTTCCAGCTGCGCCGCAAGCGAGGAGCGCTCGCCTTGTATGACCTGGAGACCGGCTGGGCCACCACCGAGGAAGGGGTGTTGTTCCAGCTGCCGACCGGGCAGCGCCATAAAGCGCACCTCATCATCCAGGAATGTATGATCCTGGCCAACCAGACCCTGGCGCACTATCTGGCGGAGCGTGGGATTCCTGCGCTCTATCGCAATCACGCTGCCCGCGCCATTGCTCCAGAGCGAAAGGCGCTGCGGGAGCTGCTGGAGGGCGCAGTGATCCACCCCGAGCAGATCAATCCTGAACGGGTGCGCGCCACCGTCACGCTCGCTCTGGAACGCGCCCGCTACGCGCCAACCGTCGCCGGCCACTTTGGCTTGAATTTACCTGCCTACCTGCACGCTACCTCACCGCTGCGCCGCTATGCCGACCTGGTGAACCAACGTATCCTGGCGGCGGTGCTGCGAGAAGAACCGCTTCCCTACACCAGTCGTGACCTGGAGACCATTGCCGACCAGGCGAATGCCGCGGAAGAGGAGATGAAGGAGGCCAAGCAGGCGTATTTTCGCGGCACCTATGACGATCAGTTGCGCGGTATGATCGCATCAGAAGCACAAGACCAGGAGACCTCCACCAGGTCACTCGACGAACTGGATGCCGGGCACTTCCATAGCGTATTGCGCATGGCGGCCGAAGCCGGGATCCTGCGAGGGGACGTGGAACACGAAGTGCTCAGGAGGCTCGAAGACGAGGGACTGGGCGCGCATGACCTCTTTACCGTCCTGTTTCGCTTCCAACCGAGCGGGGAAGCCTGGGAGCGGGTGAAGCAGGCCTCGCTCGCCTGGTTGCAGAGCCATCCTCATGCTGCTCCGAGCTTGCTGGTGATGGGGCAGCAGTCGCTGGGGTGGGGTGAACCAGAGTGGGAGACCACGACGCGCGGGCAGGCGCGAGAGGGGAACTTCCAGGCCCGTGCCAGGCTCGCCATTGCCGGGCAGCAGTATACCTCTTCCTGGCACGCGTCCAGTCAGAAAGCGCGGGCCAAACAGGCTGCCGGGGCCGAGTTGCTGGCGCGTATCGCAGGGGTCGAGACCACGCCGACAGATCTTGAGGCGTTAGAGAGTACCCAGCAATCGAGCTCCGTTCCGGCTCCCATCTCATCTGGTGAAGCAGAATCATCCACAGCTGGCAAACAGAAATTACCCAACTATAAAGGGCAGCTCCAGGAGCGCGCCCATACGCAAGGATGGGATATTCCCACCTATCGCGAACGCGAGCGCGCCGGTCCACCTCATGCTCCCGTCTTTACCGTCGAAGCCAGTATCGCCATTCCTGGGAGGATCCACACGGCGGAGGGGACGGGTCCCACGAAAATCCAGGCCGAGCAGGAAGCGGCCTGGCGCTTGTTGCAGGAGCTTCCTCACTCAGAGAGAAAATCGGCAGCACTGCCTGCCAGAGCAAGCACGCAGGCGGTCAACATCCTCCAAGAAATGGCGCAGTGCAACGAAATCCGCAGCGCGACCTACTCCTACGAACAGGCTGGCCCACCACACGCCCCCATCTTTACCTGTACCTGCCAGGTGACGGCTCTTGGTGGGCGGATCATCCAGGAGCAGGCACAGAGATCGACGAAACGGGCGGCAGCACAGGCCGCGGCGTTCCTGGTCTTGTCTGCGCTGATTCTCAATGACTCCCCCTCGCACAGGGATGATGAAGGCTGACCCGTTTTCGCATGCGTTCAGCCCCTTTTCTCCCTCCCTTCTTGTCTGAAAAGCGTGTGTATGTATTGCTCTCTCAACTGTATCACTATTTGATAATGCTGTGATGACGCTTTTTGAGGGCAGAATTCAGCGTCCATGAGATGATCACGAGGCCGCTTCAGGAAAATGGCTCGAAGGACTCCTTGCTCTCCGTTGGGCCAGCGACTCCGTAAGCAAAACCCCAGAAAAAGGTACCAATGCCCATAAACACTAATGAGATGACCAGCCCCATAATCCACTCTCCCTGCTTGAGGCGGATCAACTGAGACATTGCCAGGAAGGAACTCGCCAGCATCCACGCCAGCCCTACGAACAAGGTGGCGAATATTCCAATGCCCGCTAGCGCCAACGCCAAGCCCAGGAACCAGATCGTCAGTGTCAATGTTTTCATGCGAGCAGGCGTTATTGGCTCGCGCTGACTTTCGAGTGTGCCACATGCGCCATAGAGGAGCCCGATGATGGGGCTGAGCATAAAGTACCCGAAAAGCAGGTGTCCGTCAACGCCATGCCCCGGCGTGAAGAAATTGACCAACGCCAGGTAGAGCCCACCGCTGGCAGGACTCAACAACAGGAAAGCGACGAGCCAAATCCACGGCTCCACAAAAAAGTTGAGGGCGATCCCGCAGATCGTGATGCCCATGGCCAGAACAATCCCGGCTTCTGAGAAGAAGTGAAACCCAAAGAAGAAACCGCTGAGCAGTAAGAGGATGTCGAGAATGCCGCCGGCGAGGAAAAGGGAGCGGGTGACCTGGGGGGTTGACAACCCGATCCTACGCTGCTGTCTGCCCACTGAGGGAACTTCCGTCGCGAGAAGAGCATCCACCACAGGCAATGTGTTGGGAGAAGAGGATCGAGTAGGTGAGGCTCGCGTTGGGGTCTGCTGAATGGCCGCCGTCACTTGAGGGACAGCGGTGCGCGATTGGCGCGGAGGGAATGATCGCCGTGGCGAGATCTCTGTCGAAGTATCAGTTTCCGAGGGGGGGTGTCCAGATCGCCTGATCTGTGTCGCGTCGGACGCTTCCATCGAACCAAGCGCCGTCGGCTCATCCCCCACTGAGAAGTCAAACCGGGTCTTTGGCGGTCGACGGATGCCGAGCGCGCTCAAGAATGCCTCGACATCACTATGGCGATCGGCCGGTACTTTTTCCAGCGCGGTGAGCATAGCTTGCTCAATCGCAGGAGGGATCTCAGGGTTGAGTCGCCGGGGAGGAATCGGTTGTTCGTTCACATGCAAATAGGCGAGGGCCAGCGCTGTCTCAGCGGTGAACGGTCGCTGCCCGGTGAACAATTCGTAGGCGACACATCCCAGCGCGTACTGGTCGCTCTCCCGGCAGGCCTTCCCCTTGAACTGTTCGGGGGCCATATAGGAGGGCGTTCCAAGCATCATCGACGCCGTGCTTGCCGTTTGTAGCACCGTGGCAATGCCAAAATCGGCGAGTTGGGCCTGGCCGGCTTCGTTAAAGAGGATATTGTCCGGTTTGAGATCGCGGTGAATCACCTGGTGGAGGTGGACATAGTGCAAAGCTCGGCCCACCTGAGCGAGAATGCGCAAGGACTCTTCCATGGGAAGCAGATGAGGAGCTTGCTGGACCAGGCGATCTCGCAGCGATCCTCCCGCTGCATACGGGGCGATAAGATAGGGGCAGTTCTCGTCGAAACCAAATTCGATGAGTGTCAGGATATTAGGATGCTTGAGTTGTTCGAGCAACTCTGCCTCCTGGCGGAATTGCTCCTGCAAATCAGGAGCATTCAGGTAATTCTGGATAAATTTGATAGCCACATTTCGTTGCACATAGCGGTGCTTCGCGAGATAGACCGTTCCATACGCACCTGCTCCGATTTCCCGAATAATGCGGTAGTTGCCAAGCTGTGTTCCCACGCGCTGTACCATGGTCAAGTCCTCCTCCCTGTTTTGCTATGCTGAGCGGGTTCTGTCCCTTGTGAGCATAGCATATATTGCCGCAATTTTCAGTTGAAACCGTTACTGCATTTCTGTGACAGACGTAACAGAAAATAGCGTTGCACATCGTGATGGCTTGAGCGGCTGCGCCAACCCAGAGGAGGAGCTGGGATGTGCAGATGGGAGTACAAGCAGGTGGGATTGGGCGGGAGAGTGGGAGAGGAGACCGTCAGGGCTTCTTTGCGCGGCGCTTCGCTAAGGCCTCGCTGACACGCTCTTGATAATAGGCGAGCCGCTCAATGCCCTGCTGTTCATCTTCGCGCGTTGCAAGGCCCAGGGTGTGCAGCATCTCCGCTTCCATCGCCAGCAGCAGCTCCCGATCTTCGGCGGGGCAAAGCTCCAGCAGAATATCTCCCCAGGCCAGCAATTTTTCTCTCCTGGCATGGAGTTGACCGCTGAAGGCGCGAGACAGCGTCGATGCGGCGACACCAGCGCGTCGGGCCATCTCCTCCTGTGAGATACCCACGATCGAACATGCTAAATCAAAGTACTGTCCAGACACGGATCTTCGTCCTTGATCAATTTTCCTGCCACGACGCCCGGCGCGTTCTTCCATCGCCTCTTTCACTCTCTGTATCATAGTGTATTCTTGCGTATTACGCAAGTAATGTGCTACCATTGTGCCTGGATAGGTTTCGGAAGTTCCTGTAGTGCTATTATCGCACGCCAGGCGCCATATCCCAACTGGTACAGGACTGGTAGGCAGCGCAGGCAGGAAGGGACTTGGGAGATCAGGAAAAGCCAGACGGTGTACGCTCACTGTAGTCTTTTGACTGGGGGAAAGGATCAACGAGATGAAAAATGGCCAGCCCTTCCGCTGCTATCGGTGCAATAGCGTGACGCAGTATCTGTCTACCACCGCCGATGCGACGCCTACACCTGGAGAACTCACCATCAGCTTTGAATGCCCGGATTGTGGGCAGCGCTACGAACTCCAGTTGATTCCCGTCGCCATCTTTGCGACCTCGACCGAAGGAGAGGCCCAAGCCCTGCTACACTATTGTTCGCGCTGTGGTCAACTGTATCGCTCGACGGAGGATGAGCCGCATATGTGTCGTGAAAAAGGGGCCTGGTCGCTTGATGCAGGGAGAGGAGGGGAGGGAATATGATCCGTGTCCTGATCGTGGAGGATGTCTCGCTCTTTCGCACCGGTTTGCGCTGGACCATCGAGCAAACGGATGACGGGGTGAGTATCGGCGAAGCTACCCAGGTGGATGGTATCCTGCACCTGGCGCAGACCTTTCGGGGATGATTCCTGTGCTGTTGCGCGGAGCCGATGTGCAGTGTCTGGACCTTGCTTTCGTATTTGGGAGGGGAGTATGTCTGTCCGTGTGTTTCGAGACGAGGGGCAACCACAGGCCCACCAACAAGATGAGGCCACCTTGCCTTTTCAGCAGCGGAAATGGGCTCCGCTGCTTTCCAACGCCGAGATCAGCCTGTGCGCTCAGCGCATCGCCCGAGCGCGTCTTGAGCAGGAAAAGCCTACGTGCGAGCAGGATCGGCGCATCCTTGAGGAGGGGGAAACTGCTCGCTATACCCTGGTTGAGGCGAATTTCCGCCTGGTCATCAGCATCGCGAAGCGCTATCGAGGCTGTGGCGTCGAGTTCCTCGATCTCCTCCAGGAGGGGATCATCGGCTTGCTGCATGCCGCTCAGATTTTCGAGCCAACACGGGGGGCCAGATTCGGAACACTGGCGACCTGGTGGATTCGGCAAGCGGTCATTCGGGCCATCGAGGATCAAGGCCGACTCATCCGCTTGCCCGCTCATGTGTTGTGGCCGCTGCTGGCCTGTAGACGGGTGCAGCAGCAACTCAGCCAGGACCTGCTGCGTCCTCCGACCCATGAGGAGATTGCCGAGCAGATGCGCACCGGTGCTGAGAAGGTACGCGAGCTGCTCCTGCTTGATCAGCAGATCATGAGCCTTGACCGTCCCCTGCGCATGATTCAGACACGCACGCTCGAGGATGCGATTGCAGCGCCCTCCACCATCTCCTCTATCTCTCCCGTGCCAGCCGATGCCGAGGACCGGCGTCCCGGTCGTCTCGTGCCCCAACTGCTGAAGCTCTTGAGTCCGCGCGAGCGGGCCGTGATCGAATTGCGCTTCGGCCTGGATGAAACAGGCGCATCCCGAACCCTTGAAGAAGTGGGCAGGCTCCTTCAGATCACAAAGCAGTGTGTGCAGCAGACCGAGGCACGTGCGTTACGCAAGCTGAAGCGGGCATGTGGAACACACGATGCGCCCTCTACTTGAGGGCGTGCCTAGTGATTATGCACGATGATGCTGGGGTCGTCGGCCAGGGTATGCATATGTTGAGCCACCAGCGGGTGGAGCGCATGGAAAGCTACGACGGTCAGCAGGAGCGCCACGAGGGCGAGGATGAGTAGCAAGGCAAGCATTCGCCTGTTCAGAGTGAGTTGCAGCATGTTCTTCTTCTCCTTTGTGTTGCACACGGACCCGGGTATGAACCCGCGCTGCACACAACGATGATTTCTGGTTCCTCGAAAAGTGTACGGGAAAACTAGCCGCAAACACGGCCTTTTTACTCCTGGTTGCAGAGAGGGAGACCATCATCTTTTGCGCATAGACGGTGCTTGCTGGGTATGACCCTCACCTCACTGCAAAGAGAGGGGCATCATCAATTTTCTTGGATGTGCGTCCCGGCCAGGTGAGAGGTATGCAGGAATGCCTCTAAGCGCTTCCTTGGAGAAAGGGGTGAGGGGTGGCAGGCCGGCCGGAGAGAGGAAAAAGTACCTGCTGAAAGAGCAGCGCTTGAAGATCGGACAAAATCCGCTACTCTCTTCTCATAGATGCAGGCACGAGCGCGGTGGGGGCAGCGGTGTCCGCTGCCTGCACAGTCAGGCCACCTGTAGAACTGCTCCCGGCGCGCACCAGTCACACCGTTCACGTAAGTTTGAGGAGCGAGGATCTGCGAGAAGGACAGGTTCTCGCTCCTCTTTTTTTGCGCGACCATGCGCGCAGGCGCTCCTGGCGCCGGAGGGGAAGGATCACACAGTAGGAAAGCGGTACGCCGTCACTGAGGGAGCGCCTGTGGGTCCGAAGTCGCTTGCCGGGCGTGGGGTGCGCATTGCGCCAAGAGGCGATCGACGTGGCGTTCATCGAGGACGGCACGACACTCTTCAAAGACTTGCCGCGCTTCTTGAAGGAAGGCATACCCCCGCTGCGCCGCTTCACCGTCCGGCGAGTGCCGCTGGAAGAGCGCAGCTCCATAACTCAGGAGCGTCCGCGCTTCCTCCAGGCGCATCTCGCTTGTACGGTAAAATACGAGCGCCTGCTCAAACCACACCGTCGCCTGGCCCTGCTCCCCCTGTTCTGCTGCGATCGCTCCCAGCAGGTGCATGGCCTGGGCTGCCAGCGCGCGTTGGTCATACTGCTGCGCTTGCTCCAACGCCTCCCGCGCTTCAGCCTGGGCCGTTGGCAGGTCCCGGAAGAGCTGCGCAATCCGCGCGAGCAGCAGATGACCCTCGGTTCTTGTTTCAGCCTCCAGTCCTTCCATCGCCAGGATCTGCTGCGCGGTGCTGCTTGCCTGTACGAGCGCACGTTCATACTGAGCCGACGAGTGTGTGCGCGGCTCCACGTCTCCGTCGGACAGGGCGTGGGTCAAGCGCATGCGCGCGAGCGTCATCAAAGCGAAGCCCTGGCAGAAGGGAATTGCACGGCTCCACGTCAGTGCGCGGCGCAGTGCTGCGGTCGCCTCTGCCTGCCTGCCCTGCTCATGGAGTGCTGAGGCCAGGTAGTTGTACTCGAGGCTGGTATACACCGGATCATTGATCTGCTCCGCCAGGGCGAGCGCTCGTTTATACAACGTCTCGGCCTCCGCCAGTTTGCCATAGCGTTGCGCCAGCACGCCCAGGTTGCCATAGATCACGCTGCAGGTGGCCCGGTCCCCGATGCGTTCGGCGATGGAGAGCGCCCGGCGCAGGGATGATTCCGCCAGGCGGTGTTCTGCACGCCTGAGATAGAGATCCCCCAGATTGCAGCACACATTCGCGATTTCCCGCGCCTGGTCCTGCTGCTCAAAAATCGCCAGCGCCGCTGTGTAGTGAGCAGTGGCCTCGTCACCCTGGCCGACGATCGCGGCTATTTCTGCCAGCAGCGTGTGCAGCCGACCAACGTCAACCGGATCGCCGGCGAGCGTGCGCCCAATGCGGGTATCGACCATGGCGGACGTGGAGAGGGTGCGGTACATCTCCCGGTGGGCCAGCACCTCTTCAAAGAGGGCCAGCGCTCGTTCTGCATTCTTGTGCGCCTCTTCGTACCTGGACTCTTGCCAGCAGAGATGGCTTTGCAGATAGTACAGGCCAGCCCAGGCCGGGCCAGCAGTCAGCCCGGCCTTCCGCAGCTCCTGCGCGCCGCGTTCATAGCAGCTGCGTGCCTCCGCCAGGTCGCCGGTATGCCGCCACGTCCACCCAACTTCCGTCCAGAGCAACGCGCGGCGCTGTGCCGCTTCCCGCTGGGCCTCTGCTGTGGAACCAAGAGCATCCGCAGCAGAGGAGATCTCAATAGTCTGTTCATACCAGGAGCGCGCCTCCTCGTATTTGGCCTGGATCATCGCACATTCTCCCAGCCGCTCAAGCAGCCCCGCCAGGTGCAGCGGGTCAGAGGCAGCGGTCTTGCCCCGCTGGTACGCCACGACGAGACGATAGTAACGCTCGGCGTCAGGATAGGCGGAAAGCGTATACACCCGGTTCCCGGCGAGTTCGGCGTAGCGGGCAATCTGTCCCGCTTCCGCGTCTGCGCGCAGCAGGTGCTCAGTGATGGCGGCAGCGCTCTCCTCTTCTCGGCCCTGCGCGCGTTGTTGCAGCGCATCGGCGGCGCGGCGGTGCAAACTGGCTCGCCGACCAGCGGAGAGGCGATCATAGAGATGGCTGGCCAGCAGCGGATGCCAGAAGGCGTAGCTGATATGGGCGCCATTCCCTTCCTCAACCAGGATGCCGGTGGCGAGCGCTTCCTCGACCAGATCCAGCATAGCGTCCTCCTCGATCTCCCCTCTTTCCATCGCGAGCAGCGTGGAAAAGTCGAAGGTCTCACCGAGTACCGCCGCTCGACTGAGCAGCCGCAGGCAGTCCAGGCTCAAGCGCGACAGGCGCAGTTCGAGGATGGCAGCGATGGTCTCGGGCAATTTCAGGGGCTGATCCAGCGAGAGCATCTGGGTTTGCCAGCCACGCGCCAGCTCCTCGGCAAAAAATGGGTTGCCCGCGGCCCTGGATCGTATCGATGGGACCAGTTGCGCTGGAACCTCCGCGACCAGCTGACTGATTTGCTCATCGGTGAGCGGCTGCAGCGTCAGGTCAAGCACCAGGTGCTGGCGCGCCAGGTCGGCGAGCAGCGAAATGAGGGGATGGGTCGCCGCAAGCTCTCCCTCCCGCAGCGTGCTGACCAGCAGCACAGGGAGGCTGTGCAAGTGGCGTACCAGGTAGCCGAACAACGCGACACTTCTTTCGTCAGCCCATTGAAGATCGTCGAGTACGAGGCAGAGCGGGCGACGCTGGCAGATGACCGTGAAGAGCGCGCGGACGGCCTCCCACAGCCGTAGCTGTTCGTGTTCCGGCAGGGCAAATGGGTCGTCGGGGAATGTGAGGGGGAGAAGATCATGCAGCTCTGGAAGCAGAGTGCGCAAGGCGTAATAGACGCCCGGTTTGCCAGCAAACTCCTGGCGCAGCCAGGCTTCCTGAAGCAGGGCTTGACGCAGCGCCTCCGTCCAGGGCTGGTAGGGAATCATGCTCTCTTGCATATGAGCGCGGGTCCAGATGACCATCCATCCTCGCGCACTGGCTTCGCGCGCGTTCTCCTCAGCCAAGCGGGTCTTGCCAATACCTGCCTCCCCACGCACCAGCACTCCCTGCAAGGCCGGTTGCTCCCGTTCCTCGCGCTGCGGCTGTCTCTCTCGTTCAACCTGGAGGAGGAGCGTGTGCAGCGCGGCGTGTTCTTTCTCGCGGCCGACGAGTGGGCGCTGGTGGGTGCGGCCGATGGAGAGCGTTCCACCCGCCGGTTGCTCTGCTGAGGGAGGGTTTGTCTGGCGAGACGGCACCAAAGATGGCAGCGCATTCTCCTGGGGATAACCGATATCCGGCGCTGTTCCACTGCGTATGGCTTCATACACGCGGCGCAGTTCCTCCGGGGGCGCGGCCGTGTACTCCTGCTCGACGCGGCCAGCGAAGCGCTGATAGAGGCGCAGGGCCTCCCCCCGCTGCGACGATTGCGCGAGCAAAAGCATGAGGCGCAGCAGAGCGGCCTCGTGCAGGGGATCGGCGGCCAGCAAGCGATTGAGGGCTTCTATTCCTCCCTGGACATCGCCTCGTCGCACGCGCATGTCCGCCGTGTCAAGGAGGAGGCCGAGCCATTTGCGATGTAAGGCCTCTCGCCGCTCGCGCACCCACGCAGCGTGCCATGCCTGCGGCCAGAACTCCCCTTGATACAGGGACAACGCCTGTTCGAGCAGTGATGCGCGTTCCGTGGGATCACTGGCAGCCTGAGCACGCTCCAGCAGGGACTCAAAAGCATCTGCATCGATCCAGAGCCGTGACTGATTGGCCAGGCTGATGAAGGTGGTCGTCGCCTCGACGAGGCGCGTTTCGAGGACCCGCTGCTGATTGACGCGCATCGGCGGTTCAAGCAGGTGCCGCAGGTGCTGGATGGCCTGCAGCACCTCGACGGCTGCTGCCTTGCCTGACGCCGCCAGCACCTCATGCGCCTGCTGCAGAGACAAGCGGCGCCCTTGACTGCTGGCGAGTCCTGCCAGCAGCGCCTGGGCAGGGGCGCTCCAACTGGTTTCTTTCACGGGGTACCATTCCCCCTCGACCGAGCGCGTTCGGCGTTCGAGATGGACACGCCCCAGGGTAAACAGGCGAATGAGGGGAGAGTCGGTGCGCCTCGCTTCCTGCGCCAGCTCGGGCGGCAGCGACTTGCCGATATAGCTTTGCTTCGTGCGACCATTGATGGTGCGGTAGGCATACCAGTAGGGGCCGTGTCCTCGCCCCTCGCGACAGGCGCGGCAGCTTGGCTTCCCACAAAAGGTGGTTCTCAGGCGATAGACGACCGCGTCGTCGCCAGCCATACTCTGCTC
>Ga0209581_1000448_pt1 | contig 88826 bp, 80 predicted proteins | sample Coa_R2_FD_187160 | JGI IMG/M metagenome (GOLD analysis project Ga0209581, IMG submission 187160) | Surface soil microbial communities from Centralia Pennsylvania, which are recovering from an underground coalmine fire - Coalmine... | ecosystem: Environmental > Terrestrial > Soil > Unclassified ...
CGGTGCGTTGGCAGAGTTGAATACCGTGCGCCGGGCTCTGCCGAATGATCCGCGTCTGTTCGAACTAACCGGCTACATCTTGCGCCGGCGCGGTCAGCAGGAGGAAGGGCTGCGCAATCTGGAACGCGCCGTGGAACTTGACCCGCGCAACTTTTATACCCTGCAACAAATCGCGAATAGTTACGACTACTTACGGCGTTACGCCGAGGAGATCGCGGCGTTGGATCGGGCGCTGAGCATTATTCCCGACAACGTCGAAACGCAAGGGAATCGTGCAGTCGTTTATCTCTATTGGAAGGGAGACACCCGCCCTCTGCGCCAAACGATTGATGCGATCCTGGCCAAGGGACCGGGCGCCATCGCGCCCGCGGCGGATATCTGGTTCGATTGCGCTCTTGCGGAACGCGATGCAGTCGCCGCCGAACGAGCGCTCGTCGCTCTAGGCGACAATCCCGTGTGGGGCGAAGGTGGAATGGTTCTTAGCCACAGTTTTGGCGAAGGGCTGCTGGCACGGATGACGAAAGACGAGTGGCGTGCGCGCAGAGCTTTTGAAGCGGCCCGCGCGCAGCAGGAGAAGATTGTGCAGGCACAACCTGAGTACGGGCCTACGTTGTGCGTTCTGGCGATGATCGACGCGGCTCTTGGGCGTAAAGAGCTGGCCTTGGAAGAAGGTCGTCGGGCCATTGCGCTCACGCCGATGGAAAAAGATGTGTGGAACGCAAGCGTTGTCCTTCAATATTTCGCGATCACAGCGGCCTGGGCTGGTGACAAGGAGCTGGCTTTGCAGCAACTGGAGACGGGACTGCGTGCTCCCTGCGCATCCGTCATTGTGAGCTACGGCGCTCTAAAACTCCTGCCCTTCTGGGATCCGCTCCGCGGCGATCCGCGCTTTGAGCAAATCGTGGAATCTTTGGCGCCAAAAGAGAAGTAAAACCAGGGATGGAACGGATGGAACGGATGAAGAGCAGCGATTGGATTGGAAACGCATGAGGCGATCGCCACCAACCGCCAACGCGAAATGAAGTTGATAGACCTCCTGGCAGAGCTGAGACGCCGGAACGTAATTAAAGTTGCCGCCGCCTATGCGGTGCTGGCGTGGCTGCTGATCGAGATAGCGTGGATTGCATTTTCGCAGATCGGCGCGCCCGACTGGATGCTGCCGGCAGCGGCAATCGTGGCGGCAGCTGGCTTCGTTCTCACCGTCATCATCTCCTGGTCATTTGAAATGACGCCACAGGGACTGAAACGCACCGGAGAGATTTCTGCGGGCGACGTCATTCCCTACTGGAGCAGGCGGAAATACATTGGCTTTCTTGTGGCCGTCGCAGCCGCGGCCTGCGCTCTGCTTTTCTATCAGCTGTGGCAGGAACGGTCGGTCCGCCGGTTAAACGTCGCCGGAAAGCGCACGGACAAAATTTTCATTCAGGGCAACGCGGTTGGTGTGCAAACGGTGGAGGTTCAAAGCGATGGCACCGTGCGCGCTGAATACGCGTACAACGACCGCGGTCGCGGCGATCACATTATCGCCACATGGAAACTGGATGATGCCGGCGTCCTCAGCCGATACGATGGGCGCGGCAACGATTACATGAAAGCGCCGGTCGAAGAGCATTTCGAAATGGACAACGGCCGGGCGCGCTGGAAGAACCGCAGCGAACAGGGCGAACGAACGATTGCCGGCGAAGCCTTCTATTTACCGCTCAATGGGCCGCCTGAAATATTTGCCGTGCTTGCGCGCGCGTTATTAAAAGCGCCGAATCGCAGACTGCCGCTTCTGCCCGCTGGCGAAGCCGCGATTGAACAGGCCGGCAAAGTGGCTGCCGGCGATCATGTTTTCACCGAATATCGCATTAGTGGTCTGGGATTTTCGCCGCAAACCATCTGGCTGGATCGTGATGAGGAAGCCGCGTCTGTGTCCTCCTGGTTCTCAGTCGTTCCAGTCGGCGCCCAATCTGCCATTGCGCGCCTGCTCGAAGCGCAACAAAAAGCCGATGCCGCGTGGTCGGAGCGGATCGCCCGCGCGCTTGCGCATACGCCGAATGGAGAGCTTGTCATTCGCAACGCTCGCCTGTTCGATCCGCGCGACCTTCGCGTCACACCGGGTATGAGCGTGCTCGTTCGCGGCCAGCGCATCGTGCGCGTGGCTACGGACGCGGAAGTGAAAGCGGCGGCCGGCGCGGAGATTATCGACGCGCGCGAGGAGTTTCTCATGCCCGGGTTATGGGACAATCACCAACACTTCGGCGACAACGATGGCGCGCTCGATCTGGCCAATGGCGTGACGAGCGCGCGAGACATGGCCAACGATACCGATCTGTTTCTCCAGCGTGTGGCGCGTTTCGACAACGGAACCGAGCTGGGACCGCGCGTTCTCAAAGCCGGCATCATCGATGGCACCGGCGAATTTGCCGGCCCCACCAGAATGCGGGTGAGCGCCGCAGAGCAGGCGATTGAAGACGTGGATTGGTACGCGGACCACGGTTACGCGCAGATCAAAATTTATTCCTCCGTAAAGCCCGAGCTGGTGTCCATCATCGCCGATCGCGCTCATGCGCGCGGGTTGCGTGTGAGCGGGCACGTCCCCGCGTTCATGTCGGCGTGGCAGTTCATCGAGAGCGGCGCGGATGAAATCCAGCATCTCAATTTCATCGTGTTAAATTTTCTGTTTCCCGAGGTGCAGGAAACGCGCAATCGCGATCGCTTCACCAAAGTGGCGGAACGGGCACGGGAGTTTTCGCCGGATAAATCTGAAGTCCGGGATTTCATTAATTTTCTCAAGACGCATCACACGGTGCTCGATCCGACGATGAACATTTTCGAATCGCTCTTCTGCGCAAACCCCGGCGCGATCGCGCCCGGCCTGGAAGAAATCGCGGCGCGTTTTCCGCCACAGGTGCGGCGCGGGCTGCGCAGCGGCGCGCTGGAAGTTCCGCCGGAGAAGAAAGAGGCGTATCGCGAAGCTTTCCCGGCGATGCTGCGCCTGCTAAAGGCGTTGTATGACGCCGGCGTGACAATCATTCCCGGCACCGACGCTCTGGCGGGTTACACGCTGCATCACGAGCTGGAGCTGTACGCGCGCGCCGGCATCCCGCCGGCTGAAGTTCTGCGCATGGCCACCTGGACGTCTGCGCTCGTGATGGGCGTGAACAAAGATGTGGGTGTTGTCGCGCCCGGAAAACTGGCCGACATGATTCTTGTCAACGGCGATCCCACAAAAGAAATCCGCGATATCAACAGAATCGCCCTGGTGATCAAAGACGGAAAAATCTACGAGCCTGCGGCAATTGAAAAGGCGCTCGGCATTGCCCCCCGTGAAGAGATGCCCCAATAGCCCATGGATTGGTCAATGGTCTCAGCGATCGCACAACTGGCCACCGTCTTTGTGGGCATTCCCTCTTTGATTTATTTCGCGATCCAGATTCGTGAGCAGACTCGGGAACGGCGCCAGGCCGCTGTAAACGCTCTTACCGTTCAATGGAGCGATCTGACCAAGGCTTTACATGAGGATGCCGAGTTCGCTGCGATTTTTCTTCGAGGCGTTCATTCGTTTCATGATCTGGACGCTGTCTCCAAGTTGCGTTTCAGCGCGTTCCAGAATCGTTTCTTCAAGAATTTCGAAGCAATGTACTATGCCCGCCAGGAAGGAGTACTGGCCGAAGGGTTATGGCCGGAAATCGAGCGCACCATCGCCGATTTCCTCGCCTATCCCGGCGTGCAGCAATGGTGGGCGACACGGAAACACTGGCACGCGGAAACGTTTGCACGCTTGGTGGACGAGATCATCGCCCGAGGCTACCAGCCCGGAGCGTATGCGACGTACAGGCTCGAGAAAATTATGCGTCCAACGGAGTAGCGGCGACCACAGGAATTAGCGCGCAGCGCTTCATTTGGCCCATTTTTTTCGCGAGGCGCAGTGACCGAACGGCGCCAGAGTCAGCTGTTGCGGCGAGGCGCTTGTCGTCGTCACCGCCGGCTTTACACGGTAAAGCTTGGCGGCGCCGTTCTGCGCTGAAAGCTCCAGAAAACCCGGCGCCTGCCCGGGAGTCCGATCCAGGATCTGACAAAGCGGACGCGCCGGCAAAGCGCAGCCGAGGATTACGGCGGAATTCTGCGCCACTCGATCCCCATCGTACGCAACGACCCACGACACATTATGGTTCGAAAGCATCTGGCGCGTTTCCTGCCGATTTTCAGAAAGGAAAAAGCGCGCGCTGTCGGCGATGCCTTGCATGCTTTCGTGCGAACTGCCGGCCACGCCGGGTTGACTCGACCAGTAAGCGATGGATGGCGAAAGCCACCACGGCGCGAGAAATGGACGGATTTGTCGCGATTGCAACAGAGGCGCCAATTCACGCAGTTGCAGCAACTCGTTGCGGCGCTCCAGGCGCGCGGCCAACCGCGATTCGCGCGGCCACAGCGTTTCGTCCCATTCGCGCAAGATTGGCGCGAGCGAAAAAAGAAATGCGATCCAGACTGCCAAAGGCGATCTGATCGGTTCCAGGAGCGCCGGGAGTGCCAGAGCAAATAGCAGCACGAAAAAATAGGACCAGCGCGCCTGCCAAATTGTCAAAGCGCAGGTCGCGATCAGCAGCACGAGCATAAAGATCGGCAGCCTGGACTGCGCGTTTGCGCGGCGCGCGTTCATCCACATCAGCAACGGCGCGACCAGAATCAAGTAACCGCACCAGCGCAACCAGAGCGCGCTTGCCGGCGTAACCGGGGCCAGTTCGCCAATTGTGCGCGTCCAGTTTCTAAAAATCTCGCCAGAGGAAGAGCTCCTCAGCGCGGGCAATCGCTGTTCGATCAAAAGCGCGATTGCAATGACTAGCCCAAACACCATCCACTCGATTCGGCGATGTCGGGCACAAAGGGTGCGCCAATCTTCCAGCGAAACGGCAGCCATGCTTGTGAGGAAAAGGATCAACGGCTCGTACGCGGAAACCCAGATTGCTGCCGCCCACGCCGCGCCGCCGACAGCAGACCACAGGCAAAGCTGCGGCTGGCCAAACGCCTTTTGCGATGGTCGGTTGCCGGTTTCGCCGCCTGGTTCAGCCGACCGAACCGTCCATTCCGCGCAGATGGCGATTAATACGAGCAACAGGCACAGCGAATGATGATCCGGCCTCCCCAGCTCCGTCCCATGGACCAGGATGGGACTGATGGCGTACAGAATCAGTGACGCCCAGCGATAGCGAGCCTTCATTTGCCTGCTCCACCACCAAAGAAACCAACCGCCTGCCAGCGCCAGCAGCGGTGAGATCAAAGCGCCCGCCAGATCCACGGCGTGCGCCCTGATCGGCTCCAGCGCGACTGATAGTCCCAGAATGAGATAATCAAGCGGCGCGGTCGTGTGCGGCGTTGTTCCTGCGGGAAAATTTTCGAAGTCGTGATGTCTCACGATCAATCCCGGCTGCGCGGCGCACATCCGCACGCGCGTCATGCGCGCATAACAATCGGCATCGGTGAAAAAGATGTTTCCACCGACGAAGACGTCCGGGTAATTTGCGCAGCGCGTTGCCAGAATTAACGCGCTGAGAATCGCCAGCTCGATGAAGTGTTTGACTCGCTGCACAACTGCTTCATCCCAAATCTTGAAGCAGCAAACCGCAATCAGAAACATCAGCAAATTTCGGAAAGCTTGTGGGAAAGTGGGGCGGCAATGGTTTCAATGCGACCTGATCCACCGGGGGCTGCGGTTCGGGCGTGGCGCAGCTGCATCGTCTTTCGGAGTTGGTCGGCGATGGTATGCTATGATTGAATGCCCGCGCACCAACGGGCCTGTAGCTCAGCGGCAGAGCAGGGGACTCATAATCCCTTGGTCCCAGGTTCGAATCCTGGCGGGCCCAGATTTTTTTTGGAGATCGGGAATTTATTTGTTCAACAAAAACTCGCGCTCGAGCATCACTCGGACGCTCTTAAATCCGTTCAAGACTACAGAGGCGGAGATGGAGAAACGCTCCGAGAGCGAGAATCTCAAGCGGAAGCAAGATCCGCCTCAAGCGGCTTATCTTTTTTGAAGCGACTGACGTCCATGATGCTGAAGCCGATAATATGTCCCTGCGCATCCACGCGCTCCATCAGGGCATCGTGTTTCGCAAGCGCTGGCGCTGTCCCACGCAAGCGAGCAGAACGCAGAGGGATGCTGCTCACCATCGCGGAACCTGGATCACGCAAATTTCATTTGGGTTTCTGCGATCAGCGTCAACGTGCGCACTATCGCCGAGCAATTCCAAAAATATCCGGGTGTTCCGAGAGTTGGAGCGGAATATCTTTATCGTGACGGATGACGATTACGCGATAGCCGCGGTTGCGGAGTTCGTCGCGCAATGTGCGGTCGCGGGCAACCTGGGCGGCTTCGTCGTGAACGGCGCCGTCGCAGAAAACGCAAACATTTGGTGCGTAATAAAAGTCGGGAATGCACCTGAGTTCAGGAATCGGCCTTTGCGCTTCGTCCGGCAGCCGGTGGAACCCGGCTGCGAGGGCATCAACGAAGCGGCGCTCGATTTCCGAACGGGAATCGGTGAGCGAACGCAACCAGGCAAGATGCGCATTCCAATCACGGCCGGCATGACGGGGCAGGGTTCGGCTGGTCGTTAGGTCGAGCAAATGCTGTCGCAAGAGATGGCGATTCAGCTTCAGTGATTCGTATTGATTGCCATAGCTCATCAGACATTCGTAGCAGGCTGCTAGGCAGGTGGGCTTTTGGTCTGTACCGTCTGCGGCAAAGTGACAACGCATGAGAGCTTCGGCGGAAATTCGCGCAACAGCGTCTGCTTCGTGGATCAGCCGCCGTAACGCGCCGACACCGCCTTCTCCGGCTTCGAAAAATAGAAGCGAGCGATGTTCATTTCGACCAAGACGCACGCCTGCCAGTTCCGATTCCTCCAGCTGAAACAACTGCTCGATCCCTCTTTGCAACGCATATTGAAGTGTTACTTCGAGAGCCTCATTTGAGCGTAGCTCTGGTCTAACGAGTCGAACCAGGAGCACGTTGTGGGTCGATTGAACCGCCAGATGCAGTTGCTCCAAACGTCGCCGCCGCAGAGGTTGACCTGCCGCCGTTGTTCCGCTGGGCACAACCTCGCCGTTTTCGAGGTCCACCAGAAAACCCGGCGTGTTCGCAGTACGCCATCCGCGGTTAACGCGAAGGATTGTGGCAGCCGGCCCGTAGATCAGCCGGAGGACGGCTGTCTCGTTCACCATGACGTCGGCCTCCTGGACGCGACGGATGCCGGCGTCAGCCGCAAATTGGTACGCTATGCCGATGTCAAATCCGCGACGGCGCCGTTCTTCTTCATCACATGTGATTCGTTCGCGGCGACGACAGCGAACGTTAGGTTGATCGAGTAGGTCGAGTAACTCGCTATTGGTCGGATCGAATCGGCTGTCGCAATCGGGACACCGATCAAGCGTCGGATCGCTATAGGATCCGCAGATGTGGCAGAATCGTTTTTGGCTGCGCCGTTCTTCTAGTCCGCCAGGCGGCGATTGGAAGCTAACGATCTCCCATCTCGCTCCTTCGTGGTAGAGAAAATTGTTTGGACCGAATTCGCGCAGCGCGAGCGCCCGCGGTCGCGAAATAAATTCGCCTTCGTCCCTTGGCACCCATGCGCGAACGGGTAACGCGGGAAAATTGTAGCCCGGCAAAAAGCCTTCGCTAGCGAGGTAACGGTAGGGGTAAAAATCGCTCTCTTCGCGAGAGACTTGGAGTTGCAGCAACAAGTTGCGTTGCCGCAGTGCCTCCTCTTGCCGTCGTTGCGCTTGTTCCTGCTCGTCTCGCTGGCGCGCGCGGCGCAACATGTTCTGGGCGTCGATTAATTGACGATCGGCGGCGCGGAACAACTCCCGCCAGCGGTCAAAAGCTCGGTCGAAATTTGTCGGTGCATCAGCGATAACGGCGTCCAGCCAGGAATCGGTAAACCAGCCCGCATTTCTAAGGTCTGCAGCGTCGAATTCGAGAATTCGACGGCACCGGTCGCGGACTTCGTTCCGCGCAGCTTCAGACAACTGGAGGGCATCCGACACTTTCGTTCGAAGCGGCAGATCGGGATTATCCGTATCGATTATTTGTTCGATGCTCTCCCCCAACGGCAATCGCACTTGAGCGAGCCAGACGGCATGCAGATGTGCTCGGACTAACGATTCGTTAGCCAGATCCAAACGTGGCGGCCGGACGTTCCCGGAGACCATCTCAGACAGCCGACGAAAATAATATTGGTCGTGGCTGTTGATCGCTCCGCAATAAGTGAAGATCAAGCCTGGCTGCCCCTGACGACCTGCGCGTCCGCTTCGCTGAGAATAATTAGCTGGCGTGGGCGGCACGTTGCGCATGTGCACGAGATCGAGGTCGGCGATATCGACGCCAAGCTCCATCGTCGGCGAGCAAATGAGATACGGCAGGCGACGTAATCCATCACCTTCCTTTGTCGTATCGCTCTCCTCCCACCGGAAGCGACGTTCTCGCCGTTCGCGCTCATTCGGTGTGACAACCTGGGCTGTATGCTCCCGCGCTTCCAATGCAGCGAGAGTGGCCGGTGATTCTCGATAGAAACTCTGAAAAAATTGGTTGACGGGCGGTGGAGTATCGACGTAGCCGTCGCCTCCACCGCGTCTCCGGGTATAAAGAGGATCCAGCGCCGGCGGACTTCCGTCACTTAACCGCCAAATGAGAGCCGAGGCATCGAGCTGGTAAAACTGATGATCATCCAATGACTGCAGTTGGCGCAATAGTCCCTGACGAACCAACAAATCTAATAGCGCGTCGATGAAGCTATCATAATCTGTTTGGTCGAGCTGGAGTTCCTTCGCCAAGAAGGCCCCGAGTTTACTTCGTGGACCCAAACGGAATCCTTCGACGATGCGTTGAGAATGGCCTTCGCGCACATAACGATTTGCCGGGCGCAAAGCGCGCTCGTCACTGTCATCGAGGCCCCAGAATTCGTTGAGATGTTGCCCGGCACGTCGTCGGATTTGCTGTTGTGTCGTCTCATCAAGACAGCGACAAGCGATGGCCAGCTTGCGACGGAATTCATCGAGGAGCGCACGAATGATTCTCTGGCGCTGCTCTGGATTGAGCATGGCAATCGACCTATGGAATTGCCAGCGTGAGTTGTCGGCGCATAACTGTTCGAGACCCCGATATCCGATGCGCAGAAGTCCGACGTTTTCCAGATTGGGCTGAATAACGCGCCAACCGCGCCGCAGATCCTCGTATAGTCTGTATTCGGTTAGCTCCTTAAACGCGCGCCACACGTCTTCAGCAGCGGGCGAATGCGGCTCCAGCTCGGGGTTTTTTGCAATGTCGCGAATCGTTAGCCCGCAGGATTGGACTACCGCGTCGGCCACCCGATCGAATGTCAGCTCATTCTCCTTTACAAGTGCCGCGTGCAGCGCAGACCGTAAAACCGAAACTTGGATGAAGTCGTTGAAGTGCCCCGCCTGCAGTGAAGCATCCTGACGATTATCAGTGAACGAAAGCAGCTTGTCGCGGGCTAGCCCAGTATCGCGACATCGACGCAGAACGGAAGTGGCGAGCACGGTCGTCGCGCTTGTTCGCGCTTCACTCGATAGACTTGCGAGCTTGGAGAATTCGAGCTCGCGACGTGTGTAAAACTCGCCGCAACTAAGACACAACGCAAAGGGCGACGGCTGCCACCACATTTTCAATGCGCCTTCCCTCGGCGTCGTAGTGCGTTCGCCCTCTGGGCTCACCCAGACCGCGCTGGGTACGCGACCGCGCCAAGTCTGTTTGAGCCGTCCCCGCGCGTCGCGCCATTCCTCAGGTATCAATGCATCGCTCCAGTCGTTTTCGAGTCGTGCGAGCATTAAATAGCCTGCATCAAAGTCGTCTTCGAGGTTTATGCCAACGGGATGTGCCTCAAACCGCGATGCGCCTTGAGGTAGCCGGACATGAAAATAATCCTGCCCACACTGGCGACAAAATTTCAGCGGCACAAACAGCCGACCGCCTGTGGCAGTCGCCTGGCCTTCCAGGGAAAATTGACGAACCGGCGCAGCCTCTAACGTCGAATAGACCGCCCGGCCCTGGCCGATGAATTGATGAAGCTTAAACGCAAACGCGCCGCCAGTCTCCGCGCGTTGCAATTGACTGCCGCGCGTTAGCAATTCTCGGAGCCGCTCGCTGCATTGGTCCGCCGGTGCACCGGTCTGCTCGACAAGCGTCGTGACGGCGTCAGTAACTGTGCGAGGGACGCGGCGTCGCAATCGGCCCCCTTCTTCAGGTTCAATTCCGAATTCCCGCTCAATCCAACGTGCCAAAGGATGCCGACGGAATTCTTCCAATGTATTGGGCATCGGCGCCGTTAACGATGCCGCGAGTTCGTCGCGCGTGGGCATTCCGCCTTCGGTGAAGGCCTCCAGCGTTTCTTCGATGATCTGGTTTTCGGTTATTTCGTGACCGAAAATGTCGGAGGCAAAGTCAGCCACCGCTTCCCTTCGCTGTCGCGGGGTCGCTTCACGGCTTGCCACCATTGTGGCGCTGGTCCCGACGCAAATCAGACTCGGCGCCGCCCACCTTTCTTTCAGCCTGCGAATGAGCATGGCAACGTCTGCTCCCTGGCGGCCGCGGTAGGTGTGCAACTCGTCGAAAACGAGAAAACGCAGGCCGTCGGGCCCGGCTGGCGCAAACATCCCCTGATCGTCTGGACGGACGAGCATCAGTTCCGCCATCACATAGTTGGTGAGCACGATCTGAGGTGGATGCGTTTGCAGTGCTCGCCGATCCTCGCCTTTTGTGTCGCCAGTGTATCTGGCGAACGTCACAGGAAAGCGTTGCCCGGTCCGGCGTTCATAGCTCGCTTTCAGCTTGTTCAAAGCCTGAAGCTGCGAGTTAACGAGCGCGTTCATCGGGTAAACGACGAGTGCACCAACGCGATGGTTTGTCGGTGGACGCCGGAGGAGAGCATCCACAATCGGTAAAAAATAAGTCAGACTCTTTCCTGAACCGGTTCCGCTGGTTACGACATAGCTCTGCTCATCACGCGCTCGCTCGAATGCTTCGAGCTGATGCTGGTAAAGCACGAATGGGCTACCGTTCTCATCGCGAAACACGTTGGCCGTTTGCGGCAACAACCATCCGCGATTGACCAATTCATCGACTGAGGCAGCCCGTGCATATGACGGGCTGACCTGAAGCAATGGCTCGGGCCAAAGTCGCGCCTCCTGCACAAGCTCGCGCTCGATGAACTCGCGTGCGCGATCATCTGCAACTTTAAAAAACGAACGAACGAAATCTCGGTAATCCCCGATAACGTCCGAGTGCAGTTTGAAGATACTCATGAGTTGTTACCTGCGCGTTGCCATGATGACGCGAGTGGCTGCAGTCGCAATGATAGTAGGAGTGGTGGCGGCGGCGGTGCTGGCGCTGATGATGATGTTGTTGTTGTTGTTGTTGTTGCTTGTAAGCGTTCACTGATTTCTTGATAACGCCGCTCGTCGATTACGGCGAACTTGAGACCGAGGTCCAGGTCCATTGTGCCGACGTGTGGGGCCACGCCTTCAGCGAGGTTATCTTGCGGTATCAAGAGCGACGGAACGAATCCGCCGATAACAACCACGTCGTCCATCAAGTCGCCGAGCTTCGTGGCCACATACAGACACGTCGCCCGTACCCGCTCAAGTTGCTCGGGCGGATAATCACTAGCTCTCGTCGGTTTATCGGCCATGGCTCCGCTTCAATAATTTCTCTCGCAACTGCTGTGCCGCGTCGGCAGAGCGCTCCGGATGATCTTTGAGATCTAAATAAACTTGGACCGGATGGACGCACTGAATTCCATGATGTTCGGCAGCACCATCGAACACACCTTCATCATTCGGCACGACCAGCCAGACATTTTCGCCGCGCTCTTCTTCATGAAAGCCAAACTCTCGCTGCATATCGGAAGAGAGTAGCTGCGCGATATAAAACACTGCGAGGCGAAATCCCGCGAATTGAATCAACAGCCAGGCTCCCGCCAACCCGGTAGCCGCGTACTGTATTTTGTTCTGCTTAAACTGCGCAGCCAATTGTCGCAGCAATTGATCGCTCGATCGCGCTGCGACGTGACCACGAACGATATGATGCTTTGAAAAATCGTACGCCTCGCGCCAGGCCTCTAATAGCGCGTCAGAATTTGCGACTCGCACCGCACCGCTTTTTTCGCGGACCACCAGCTCCTGCTGCTCCAGTCCACGGACGATTCGACTGATGAAGCCTTCACCGAGCTTCGTTGCTTCCGCCAGTTCGCGCTGAGAGAATGCGCGCGCGCGATGAATGAGCAGATGACGCGCGACGCGCGAACTTTTCGGCGCAAACAAGTTCGCCGGCCGGCCGGGACGGACGAAGCGATTCGGTTTCCCTTCCACGTGCACGTGCAACCCCGGCGCTTCCAAGCGCGCGTTGCCCGAAAGGTCCAGCCACGACACGCCATGTTCTGCACATAAGCGTTTGCCCACTTCGCCCATGAAGGGCACCACGACCAATGGAATGACGTGTCGTCCGCTGCGCTCGGCGTATTTTTCAGCCTGACGAGCGGCTGCTGCGACTGGCGCGGCCGACCCGTCCGCTTTGTACTCCACGGCAAGCTGGTGCGGACCAACCTGGATAAGAAGATCGGGTATGTTGCCATTCCCGGGTCGATGGAGATGTTCTGCCTGCACGCGTACACGGCTGGGCGCAACGGCGGCCAGTTCGGCCAGACGTCGCGGCAGGTCGCGCAGGACCTGCTGTTCCATGGATCGGCTCATCTTCGCTTAATAGCACTACTTTACCGACCGGTAAAGTCCAATAATTTAGTAAAGTTAACTCTGCGAAGCTACAGTTTCCGGGTTGCCTCTCCCAGTCTCGGCGTCTCCCCGCTCCGCATGTTTCTCCAATCGCTCCCACGCTTCAAGAACGAGGCGACGCGTGCGATGTTCGCCGAATTTTGCGATCTCTTTCTCTTTGAGCACGCGGAAGGTTTCGCCGGGGAAATCGCTGGCCCGGCAGCGCTTTTCGTAGCCGGCGGCGTCCAGCGCGTCGGCCACTTCTTCCCACGGATCGAGGATGTTCTCCAATTCGCGCGGGGTGAGGTCGGCCGGATCGAGAATGTAGCGGAGTTGTTTGCGATTGAGGCCGTAGGCGCGGGCAAACCAGGCGTCCAGCTCGGCGCGCAGAACGGCACGGCGCTCCTCGTCCCACGGGAAGGGCGAATGGCGAGTGGCCAGTGGCGAATGGTCCGGCCCTACTGGCCATTCGCCATGTGCCATCCGCACAACGTCGAACAGAGGCCGCAGATCCTCCGCCGTATAGACCAACTCCAACACCCGCGCCGCCACATACGCCACGTCCTCGGGCCGGTAAAATGTCGGCGGAAGAACGGGAAGTTGCTGAACGATGAAGAAGTTGAGGTTCACTCCACCGACCTTCTGCTTTGCCACGTAGTCATAGACAAGCGCGTTGAGGTTACCCAGCAGGCAACAGCAAAGGGCCGCGGGTTGGTCCTGAGTCACGATCAACGGCATTGAGTTTGCCACGCCGCAAAACGGCAGCAGCGCCGCAATAAATGTCCGTTCGTTCGTCGGGCTGGTGACACTCTTGAACCCCAAGAACCACCGGTTGCGATACGTCGAAGGCAGCAGGCGCTCCACGTCGTGCGCCGCGACCCAATACTGCGGTTGGGGCGAGAACGTTCTGTCCTGATGTTGGGCCAACGAAACGTCAACGGGTTGGCCGGGCCGCTTGATGTTGGCGGTGGTGACGACGCTTGCCGCTCGGTGATCGAACGCCTGAACCATTTTCCCCTCGTAGAGCGGCAGGTAACGCTCCGGGCTGGCTGAGCCGGGGTCGGGCTTGAGGAACACGTTGCCTTCGAGCCGGCAACCCTCGGCCAGCAACTGCTCGCGCGTCCGAAACAGATGGCTGTCTTTGGACATGTCCAACATGCGCAGGAACGAAATGCCCCACGGGTTGCCGCCGGGCGCGCCTTCGCGGAGGAGCACGGGCACGCGCTCGTAGATGGCGCGCGTCAGGTCGGCATCGGCGCGGGTGCGGAAGACCGGGCAGGTGCGGGTGTTGGGGTTGAACAGGGCGAGGTCGGCGGCGGAGAGGGTGAAGCGGCGGCGCGGATCGCGCAGGTGCTCGGCGCGGGTGAGGAAGAAGGCGAATTGGCTGCTCGATACGGGTTTGCCGCTCAGCGTCAGCAGGCAGAACTTCATGCGGCTGTCCACTGCGGGGAACAGGCCGTCGCGGTTTTCGAAGTCGAACAGGGTGGCGAGCTGGCCGCGCTGGTTGAGGTCGGCGAAGAAGTCCTGGCAGGTGGCGTCGGTGGCGATGCCTGTGGGCACGATGAGGCCGGCGCGGCCCTCGGGGGCGAGCAGGCGGCGGATGGTCTCGGCGAAGACGGCGTAGGTGTTGATGTCGCCCGTGCCAGTAAGCGGGTAGCGGCCGCTGTGGCGGAGGAACTTGCTGGCGGCGTCGGCGGCGTGGACCGCGGCGACAAACTCCGCGTGAAGCGTGGGATTCTTTTCGGTGAGTTCCTCGATGAGGTTCGAGCGCGCGGCCTTGTTCGGCGCCGTGGCAATGCGCGGGTCGCGCGCGGCGAAAAATTCCTGCTCCTGGAGCTTGATGCGTTCCCAAGGCGGGTTGCTCAACACGACGTCGAAGCCGGGCGAATCGGCTACAAAAACTTCGGGAAATTCCAGTGGCCAGTGGAAGAAAAACAGGCGATGCGCGAGGGTGTCGGCGGTGGCGTGCAGCCGTGCGTCGATCGGTCTGCCACTGAGGTAGTCGGCGAGCGCGGCGGAGGTAATTACAACGGAATCGGCAGCCAGCGTTTGCAAGAAGGCTGCCGTCCAGAGATCGCAAAGCTGTTTGTGGCGCAACCAGCCCGGATCGCGGTGTGCCTGATCGTAGAGCTGTTTTTTGCGTCGGATGAGTTCAGGTGAGTCGTCCGCGATCGCGTCAAGTTCCCGGCTGTGACGTACAAGATCGACAGTATCAAGCGCACTGTGTCGCGGCAGCAGATCCTGAACCCCCTGTTTCTCTTCGCGATTCCGTTTCGCTGCGGCGCGCGCGACCTGTTTGTCATCCCCTTCAACTGGTTTGAAGGCCTCGTCCGGAATCCCATTTTGGAGTACCGAAAGGTTGAAGACGCCGACCAGCGAATCGCCGCAGCGAATGCGGTGATCGAGAAAGGTCAATGGTTTCGTTCCCGTGTGACTTTCCAGCCAAAGCGCAACGCGACAAAGATCTACGGCGAGCGGATTTCGATCGACCCCGTAGATGCAATGTGCGATAACATCGCGCACGGCCTCGCGCGTCCTTTCCGGGGCTGGTTCTTCTTCGCCAGTGCGAACACGCGCGAGTTCTTTTGCGATGCGCCGGGCTGCGGCAAGGAGAAAGTGGCCCGAACCGCAGGCTGGATCGCACACACGAATCGAGAGCAATGCTTTCTCAGCGGCTGCGCCGTTTTGCCTGGCCGCGGCAAGGCGTTGCTCGATGACAGGTTCGAGCGCGGATTTGATCAGTTCGCCGACTAATTCCGGTGGCGTGTAGTAGGAACCGGTGGTCTTGCGTTCTGAACCGAAGACAAGGTCGAACTGCAATCGTCCGTCCGAATCGCGAGTGACGGCAGGATGAAATTCGAGCAGGCTTTCGTAAATGGAACCAAGTTCTTCAACGTCGAGCGCCGCGTAGTTGACGCGCCGCGGCGGAGCCGCCGGTTTCTCCCGGTAATACGACAGGTTCCAAAACGCCGTGAGGAGATCACGGTTTGTGATCGAACACGAGTCGAGCAACTGCGGGTCGAAGAGATCGCCGTTGAGGGGTGCGAGCTGAAGCAGCTCCGCATGTTTTGGATTTCGGAAGACCTCCCAGAGAACACCTAACGAATGCGCGAGGTCTTCGTAATCGGAGAAGGCGCTTCGCTGATCGAGGAGTGTTCGCAATCGGACGATGCCGTAATTTTCCCGATAAACCGGATCGGGGCTCAACAGGCCGCGTTCCTCTGATACGAGCAGGAACAGGAACCGGTAAACCAGCCGGAGCAGTTGGCGGAATAACTCTTCTGGAGATAAACGTTCATTGCCGGTGCATTCCGGCGAGGCTCTCCGCCGCAGTTCCTCGTTCGCGGGGTGTCGAAGAAATCCGTTCGCAAGATTGAGGATGCATCTCTCCACTCCATCGCGAAGGTGATCGCGAACGCGGCCGCCTTGTTCCTCCGAATGCTGATAGTATTGCTCGATCAGACACTGCGGCGCGTCCGCGATGCGCTTCGGTAAGCGCGTTCGATGGATGAGCCGGTACAGCGCGGTGAAATCAGTGAATCGTTGTTCCTCGATGACGCTTTGCAGATCGAATTCGATATAGGATTGGCGCCTAACGAATGTCGAATCGCGCAACACGCGCAGCACATTGCCATTGCTGACCAGACCCCACACGTGGTCTGTCCGGTTAAGGTATTCCTGGAGTAGCGAGTGCGGCGAGAGTCGCGGTCGGCCGCTTGCCGCAACGCGGCCGAGTTCTTGTCGATTGCCAACCAGGTGAATCGGCGGTGCGTCTTCGGCGTGACCGGCGCGATGCGAAATCGCGAATGACTGACCGTCAGCTTCGTACGCCCTGGCATTGAATTGGAGTTCGTATCCGAGCAGACCGAGAAACGGAATCAGCCAGGCATCGCGTGTGACGCTTGTCGCCGGATCATCCCGGGGAATTTTGGCGAGCCGATTTTGAAACACGCCCCAGAGAGCGCGCGCATCGGCAAAGACGCCGGCAATCTCGTCGGTGAGATTCCGTTTCGGATCTAACCCGAAGTCTGCTGGTTTCTGCCCGTTGAGCTCTCCGGCGCAAAGCTCGTCCAAAAGATCAGAGCTTAACAGACCACCTTCGATGCGGATGGACGGAAACGACGCCATAGCTTAGACCACGGGCTGCAACACAAGGATACCGAGTAAGTCCGCAGGAAACTGCGGTGTCACAGTCAGGTTGCGCACCTTCAGCCGGACCGCCTGGCGGATCCGCCGGTGCGATTTGGTCAGTTCCTCAGCTCTTTCCCGCAGTCTTGTCTCTACGGCCGTTTGAACAGAGTCCCATTCCTTTAGCGCACGCGTGACGAGCTCACGCTTTTCTGGCATCGGGAGGTTTGCGTCGGGCGCGGCCTCCGCAAGCAGCGTTTGCGCTTCCGATTCGTTCAGCCATTCAGTGCCGCCGTTTCGGTAGGCAAAAACGCGGACTTCCTCCGCAAGAAGAGGCGCACGCTCCGACTGCTCAACTAAATAGCGCACCCGCAGAAGCGAGAGAGTTGTCAGGCGAGATACTTTGCGCGTGCGGATGGCGCCACAACGCGCAGCGTGTGCCTTAGCTCCACGCGTCAACGCTTCCTCCATCAGATACTGCGCGAGCGCCGAAACGAACCTGTGATTGCGGCCGATGTACTCTGCACCTTCAGGTGTTGGCGATTTGAAGCTGATCGTCCATTTCCCGGATTTTGTGACTGGCAGGGCAGCAGCTATTGCCTCGGGCAATCCGGCTTGCGCACTTGCCTCGGTGATTACAGTCAAAAGATCCGGCTTATTGCGGTCGCGCGCGATGTTCAATCCGAGACGTTGCGCTGCACTGAGCACGAAACTTTCGACTGCTGCTGGATCGCCCAAAACCGCGTCGGTGGCTTCGATCTCCCGCTGGACTTCATCCGGTTTTAGTGCGCGCTGTGCGAATCGGGTACGATTCAATTTTTCGCGCGCTGCTTCTTGATCCCATTGTTGATGCAACTTGGCGACGGCAGGAACTTCCATCTCGAATTCGAGCTGGCCGACACCTTGCGCTGATTGACCGCGGAGAAACAGGGCGTTGAGAACCGCTTCGGTAACGCTCTCGCTCTCCTCGGGAACAGGAACGTGGGTGCCGAGAATTCGGTGAATCTCGCGGGCTTTATCGAGGAGAACGCGGAGCACGACACCATCGACAGCGCTGTCTGGACTGAAATATCGAATCGTTTTCACGACCGGCGCGGTCTGGCCGTAGCGGTCGATGCGGCCTTCACGTTGTTCGAGGCGATTGGGATTCCACGGAAGATCGTAATGGATGGCCGAATTGAATGCTTCCTGGAGGTTGATGCCTTCGCTCAAGCAATCGGTCGCAACGAGCACGCGGAATTTTTCGGTGACGATTCCGTCGATCTTGGCGCGTCGTTCTTCGTCGCTGAGCAGGCCGGTTAGTGCGACGACACGAATGCCGTTGAACTTGCCCGCTAGTTTTTTGTCGAGCTGCTCCGCGACATAGTCGGCGGTCGCGATGTAACGGCACCAAACAATCGGGTGAAACCCATCTTTCAGCAGCCGACTTACCAGAGTGGTAACTCCCGTGAGCTTCGAGTCATCGTCCGATCCGCGCAGCGCAGCAGCGCGGCGCGCCAAATCGTGGAGCTGCTTGCGCTCAGTCTCTTTGATCTCCGCTTCGGCGGCGTCGATGGGCGGGATGGGTTGGCTGTCGTCTGTGCGGTCGTCGCCAGATTCAAAGACAAATGGTCGGAAGTCAGCCTCGGCTTCTTCGGCTGGCAATCTTTCTTGCCTGCCTTCCAATGCGGCGATCGCGGCGGCCGGGCTGGACATTACGCAGCGGAGAAGCGCGAGCGCGCCCCAATAGCGCACGCGCTGCTGTCGCTTCTGGAGTTGCTGACCGCCGCGAACCAGTTTTGAACAGAATGTGTATGTGCGGTTGAACAAGTCGCTGTAAGCGGCAGAGAGGCGGTAGGTCTGGTCGGTTGCGTCGCGTTTTGGAAAACATTTTTCTTGTTCCCAATCCGTCTCGATGTCCTTGCGTGTGCGCTGTACAAAGTGTTTCGCGAGTTCGATTCGCTGGTGGTCTGTCAAGGCCGCCATGTCCCATTGGTCAAAGTCGGGGCGCACCAAGCTTAGTAACGAACGAAAGGCTGCGTCGATGCCGCTGTGCGGCGTAGCCGTCAGAAGCAGAATGTGGCGATCAGGATCGGCAGCGAGTTGGCTAACCAGCTCGTGGCGCTGATGCTGGTTACTGTTGCGACGATCGGCAGCAGCTGCAGCATGTGCCTCGTCAACAATGACGAATTTCGGGCAATCCAAAAGAAACAGCGCTTTATTGCGTTCGCTCTTTACGAAGTCGATGCTGACAACCTGGATCGGGTAATACTTGTAGATGCTGTCGTTTGAGGTTTTTCGGCGTTCGAGCCGACTAACTGTTCCGGAGCGAATGATTTCGGCCTCAAGATTGAATTTCTCGTTCAGCTCCTTATGCCATTGCTCACACAAGTAAGGCGGACACAGCACACACAGCCGTTTAATTTCGCCGCGGTCGAACATCTCACGCGCAATCAGCAGCGCTTCGATCGTCTTGCCGACACCGACGTCATCGGCAATGAGCATACGGATCGGATCGAGCCGCAGCGCCATGAGCAGCGGCACAAATTGGTATGTGCGCGGGCGAATGGAGATCCGACCCAAACCGCGGAATGGAGTGGCGCCTTCGCGCAGATTGAGCCGCGCCGCCTGCCAGAGAAGATGCGAGGCTGTGGCGTCCGCCAAATCAGCGACAGTCGGTTTCGGGAAATTCGCCGATCGAATGCGCTCCTCTGGCAGCGAATACGCAACCAAGTCCTCCAGCCGCTTGTGTATGGAGATGGTGGAATCAGTCGCGCCGGTTAACGGCCGCAAGGAGATTAGCTCCGGCCGATCACTCGGCAGGACAATCCATTCGCGTTTCCGAAAGGCGACAATCGAACCGGGCTGCATCAAAATGAAAGCGCAGAAGCTATCAGAAAATCAGCTCTGCGGGGAGAGGAAAAGTAGATCCGCCTTGTATCTCAGCCGCTCCCGTCGCCCCCAAAATCGGACACCCTGGCGGCTGAACCCGCCATAGCGTCCACGCAGTCGCTCGGTTCGCGCGAGGCTACGGTGCTAATGATCGATTGTTATGAACGCAAAGACCTCCATCCACGGCCTGGAAAACGCAAAAGCTCCGTCAGAGCCGCGTCCGCCTTAGGACAGACTCGCCGTCGCGAGCTTCCTTACAGAGAAGTCCGCTTTGTAGCGTGCGGCGGTCGAATTGGCGATGCAGCGGAACAGGAAAGGACCAATCGCCGCGCTGGATGATGGAGGGAGTATATTTGACGAGGTTCTCCGCCCATCGTTTCCATATCTGGTGTGGGAGCGAATTTCTTTAAAGCAGGGGGAGTATCAAATGCCAGTATCAAAAAGCTGCTCTTGGGCGAGAGCAAGATTGCCTCTTTCCCTCGTAAATTGGGCCTGTAGCTCAGCGGCAGAGCAGGGGACTCATAATCCCTTGGTCCCAGGTTCGAATCCTGGCGGGCCCAGACTTTTTTGGAGATTGGGAATTTGTTTTTCTCCCAGACTCCAATGTGCAGCGGGAAAGAAAGATAATGCCAGGCCGGCCGGGAAAGCGTTTGGGATTTGGTGATGCATGATGTTTACCGCGTCCATAAGTTCGCCATCCGATTGCACGGAAGAAGCGCTGGCCGAATTCGAGAGGCTGGTTGTTCAGGGTGATGCGGTCGATCCTCACGGTTTGGCGCAGCGTATTCGCAACGCGCATCGCCTGCTGTTTCTCCGCGCGCCGGACGGCGCCCTTGTCGGGGTGGGAGCGTTAAAACGGCCGAGACCTGGTTACCGGCGAAAGGTGTTCAGCCAGGCGCAGGCCGATGCGGCGCCGGAGGACTACGCCGTGGAGCTGGGTTGGGTCGTTGTTGGGAAACCCTACCAGGGACAACGACTCTCCAGCCGCATCGTAAGCGAGCTGCTTGCGTTGGTCAGGAATGAAAACGTTTTTGCGACGGCCCGGTTTGACGATCGCACGATGCGCCTGGCATCCGCGTTTGGATTTAAACCGAACGGAAAACCCTTCCGCGGCCGGGGCGATTACGAGCTGGTTCTTTACCTTCGCAAGGGAGCAGAAACGGCCGAACAAAAGGGAGCGCGTTTCTAGTTCCCGGAAGAAATCAAGGACATCTTCGCTTATGTCGCCGGGACTGGCGCAGCCAGTGTTCGCAGCCGGAAACCGAAGATTACGCCCAGAACTCCGAACACGATGGCGTACGATCCAATCAGCCAGATCAAGGCGATTGCGCCAGGCAAAGGATTCCACAGGAGCAACACGGCAAAAACAATGGATGCCAAACCCATGAGAATGAGAAAGAATTCGCCTTTGATTTCCCGGCGTAACTTGATTGCGATGGCGATCTCGCCGGCGCCGATCATCAAAGCCCACGCGGCAATGTAGATCAGCAGGGCAAGTGCCGTGACCTGCGGCGCGTGGAATGTGAGCAGGCCGACGAGGATCCCGAGGATCCCGATTACGAGCTGCCAGCCCCAGTCGGGGTCGGTAGCCCTGTGGCCCACCGCGCCTACGATGCGAAATATCCCGTCCACCAACACCCATGCCCCGAACAACAGCACCAGCGAAGCGATGGTAAGGCCGGGATAGGCAAACGCGATGATTCCAAAGATAATTGCAGCGATACCCCTGATCACTGGAACCCACCAATGGCGTTTTAAGGTTTCGATCAGCATTCCTGCTTTGTACGAAATCATTCTCGCGTTAGGCAAGCTTCATTTGAAACGCTACGCGCCGCGGCATTGGAACGCTTCCGGCTCGCCTTGATGGCGCGCCGCTAAAGCCCGCATTTGACCGAAGCCTCGCCAAAACTGGAGCGTTTGCGGAGCAGAGATGCCAGGTACGTGTCCACTTCCGGCAATCTGTTGATTCGCGCCAGGTTCTCAGGATTTTCAAGGCGGGAAAAAATGGCGTAGGCAATTTTGCTGCGCGGCACACTTCGCTCGCCGTAACCGGAGGGAACGTTGCTTGACCAGTAGCGCACGTACTGCCCGTCGGCGCGGTTCTCCATTCCGAGAAAAATTGTGGAATGACCGTGCTCGTTCCTGCCCACGCGGCGGGACCAGAAAATTTTCATGAAATCGCCGGGCTTCGCGCGATCAAAGCTGTCAAAGTTCGGACCCAGGCCCAATTCGTGGAACAGACGCGCCGTGCCCGGGCCATTGGCGTTCCAGCGGCCCCAGATTCCCTCGCCGTCGCGCTGATCGCGGATGATCAATTGCTCGAGAACCCCATGGTCGAGCAGCAGTTCGCCCCGCTCGCGCAGCGCCTCAATGGTTTTGATAAAGACAAGATACGTAGCGCCCGAACAAAAACTCGGCGATGCGGCGGAGGGCAAAACAAAAAATTTACCCGATTCGAAATGCGCGGAGCGTTGAAGGCAAATCTTGGCCACGTGCGAGACCGAGTAACGCCCGCCGCGCGGCATCTGTTTAATCTGCTGCAGGATCAGATTGTTGTAATCACCGGCTGCCACACTCTGCAGAGCCAGACCGGCAAATACAGCCGCGAGCAATGAGACCGTGGTTTTCACGGCGGATAAGTAAACGCCGAAGAACGATCTGGCAACGGGCGATTGGCGACTGGCGACGCAGATGGCGCCGGCGACGCAGATGACAATTCATGAGCCGCCGCTAGAATTCTCTCATGCTGCGTTTCACCAAGATGAATGGCGCTGGGAACGATTTTATCCTTATCGACAACCGGTCGGGAAAGATTCGGCTGAGCAGCGCCCAGATCGCGCGTCTTTGCGATCGCCACCGCGGCATTGGCGCAGACGGGATTCTGTTGCTGGAAAAACCGTCCGATCACGCAGACTTCCGGATGCGTTACTTCAATGCCGATGGAGGCGAGGCTGAGATGTGCGGCAATGGCGCGCGCTGTTTTGCGCGTTTCGCGAACAAAATGGCCGGCGCAATCGAGCAGATGACGTTTGAAACGCCGGCCGGCGTCATTTTCGCCACGGTCTCCGGCGAACAGGTGACTTTGCAAATGACACAGCCGGCTGATTTGCGCCTGAACCTGAAACTTCCGCTCCGGGGCGAAACCGCGACCGTCCATTTCATCAACAGCGGCGTGCCGCATGTGGTGATTCCCGTTGCGCAAATCGATGAGGTGAACGTGCGGCAGCAGGGCGCGCTGATCCGTCACCACGAAATGTTTTCTCCCCGGGGAGCCAACGTGAATTTTATTCAAAAACGCGGGCCGCAATCGATTGCCGTTCGCACGTATGAGCGAGGCGTGGAAGATGAAACGCTCGCCTGCGGCACCGGCATTGTCGCGAGCGCTCTCGTTTTCGCCGCGCTGGAAAACGCCCGCAGCCCGGTCCGCGTCCTCGCCCGCGGGGGGGATGAATTGCAAGTGGGCTTCGACCGGATGGACGATCAGTTTCGCAATGTCACTCTCACCGGGCCCGCGGAGTTTGTCTTCGAAGGGACGATCGTGCTTTAGGCGTGCAGCGGGCGTTCAGTTGGCTAACCCGCGTTGAAATGCGCGCGTGGCTTTGTTTTTAACTTTTTAACTCTCCCAGCTTTCGTAACCTCTGTTTATGTTCCGCGGCACGTTCACAGCTCTGGTTACGCCGTTTCGCAACGGCACAATAGATGTGGCGGCGTTGGAGAAGCTTGTCGAAAGCCAGATTGCCGCCGGGGTTGACGGCATCGTGGCCGTGGGCACTACGGGAGAATCGCCGACGCTTTCGCATCGCGAGCGCGAAGAGGTGATCCGCCTTGCGGTGGAAAGCGCCAAAAAGCGTTGCCATGTGCTGGCCGGCACCGGTTCCAATTCCACGCAACATGCCGTGGCCGACACCCAGAAGGCGGAGCAACTCGGCGTGGATGGCGCCCTGCTGGTTGCGCCCTACTACAATAAGCCGAGCCAGGAAGGTTTGTTTCGTCACTTTAAAACCATCGCCGAGGCGACGGCATTGCCCATCATGCTCTACAACATTCCCGGCAGATGCGGCGTCGATATCGGGCCGGACACGGTCGCGCGCCTGGCGATGGAATGCCGCAATATCGTTTGCATCAAGGAAGCCAGTGGCAGCGTCGAGCGGGTTAGTGAATTGCGCGTGCGTCTGCCTGAGTCGTTCACCATTTTGAGCGGCGACGATTCCTTAACGCTGCCCTTCATGTCAGTCGGCGCAGCGGGTGTGGTGAGCGTGGCCTCCAACCTGTTGCCCATGGAAATCAGCGCTCTCGTCCGCGCTTTCGAAGCCGGCGACGCTCGAACGGCCATGCGTTTGCATGGCAAACTGTATTCGCTCTTCAAGGATTTGTTCATTGAACCAAACCCCGTGCCCGTCAAAACCGCTTTGGCATGGCGAGGCTTGATCTCTGCCGAAGTGCGACCGCCTTTGTGCGAAATGAGCCAGGCAAACCAGATGCGTTTGCGCAAGACGCTGGAAGAACTCGAGCGCCACAAGGAGGGATGCTCGCCGACATGAAACCGGTGCGCGTGTTGGTGGTTGGCGCGGCCGGCCGCATGGGTAAAACGGTGCTGCATCTGGCGGAGGAAGATCCCGCCATCGATATCGTGGCGCGATGCGACCTGGGCGATCCGATCGAACCGGGAATGAAAAACTGCGATGTGGCCATCGATTTCAGTCACCCCGACGCCATCGGGGAAATTTGCCGGGCCGCGCTCGATCAACGCAAAGCGCTGGTCATTGGAACCACCGGGCACTCGGAGGAGCAACGCCGCATCATTGAACGCGCCTCCCAATCGGTGGCCATTGTGTTCGCGTCCAATTTCAGCGCGGGCGTGAATGTCCTCTTTTGGCTGACACAGAAGGCGGCCGCATTACTGGGAGCCGATTTCAACGCAGAGATAATCGAGACTCATCACAAAATGAAAAAGGATGCGCCCAGCGGCACTGCCAAAACCCTGGCGCTGGTTCTGGAAGCGGCGCAAAAACGCCAAATTCCCATTCAATCCATTCGCGAAGGCGAAGTCGTGGGCGAACATCGCGTCATTTTCACCGGACCCGGTGAAGATTTGGAGCTGACCCATCGCGCGAAAAACCGGGAGATTTTCGCGCGCGGGGCCCTGCGCGCGGCGAAATGGGTTGTGGAAAAATCGCCGGCCCTTTACTCGATGCAGGATGTGATCGGCTTGTAGTCGATGACATTTTTCAAGCATGGGTGGATCCTGCTGAGGAACGAATGAGAACGGCTGTGGGGCTCGGATCGAACCTGGGAGACAAACTGAACAATTTGCGCGTCGCGCGAGACGCAATTGTTCGACTCGCCGCGGTATCCCCGCCGGTGGTCGTCTCGCCGCTTTACGAAACGGAGCCTGTCGATTGCGAACCGGGCGCGGGAAAATTTTTGAATGCAGTCATGGAATTTGATTGTGAAAGCCGCCCCGCCGATTTATGGGAAGATCTCAGCCGAATCGAGCAATCGCTTGGCCGCAGGCGCGAAGACGGCAGACACATTTCGCGCACAATCGATATCGATCTGCTCTACTGCGGCGAGGAGAAAATCCAAAGTGAACGATTGCAGGTGCCGCACCCGCGGATGCACGAGCGAAGGTTTGTGCTGCAACCGCTGGCCGATATTCGCCCCGAGCTGATTCTGCCGGGCCAAACAAAAAGCGTTCGCGAACTGCTCGCGCGATTGCAGGAATCGCCTAAGGTCATTCGTTTGATGGATCGCTGGTAGATTTAACTGAAAAGCAGAGCGGACTGCGACGCGATGCCCGGCTCTCGATCGGTAACAATGCCTGACTTTGTCGAAAAATTTCGTCAGAAGAAACAACGCGGCGAAAAGATCGCCGCGCTGACCGCCTACGATTATCCGACCGCTCGTTTGTTGGATGAAAGCGGCATCGACATCATTCTGGTAGGAGATTCGCTGGGCATGGTGGTCCTGGGGTATCCGGACACGGTCTCTGTGACGTTGGACGAAATGCTGCATCATACGCGGGCTGCGGCCCGGGGCGTCAAACAGGCGCTTTTGGTGGGCGATCTGCCCATTCATACCTACGATACGCCTCAACAAGCGGCGAAGACCGCCGGAAAATTTGCGGCTGCCGGCGCGCAAGCGGTGAAACTGGAGGGGGGCGCGACTCACGCGCCGCAGATCGAAGCGATCGTTCGATCGGGAATTCCCGTCATGGCACATATCGGGATGTTACCGCAGCGCGTGCGCGAAGAAGGGGGTTACAAGGTCAAGGGGCGCACGCCGCCGGAAGCCGAAGCGCTCGTGCACGATGCCCGGGCAGTGGAAAAGGCCGGCGCGTTTGCGGTGGTGCTGGAAGTCGTTGTAGCGGATGTAGCGCGGCAGATCAGCGAGGCAATCGGCATTCCCACGATCGGTATCGGCTCAGGTCCGCATTGCGACGGACAGATTTTGGTCACACACGATTTGATTGGCTTGTTCCCATGGTTCACGCCCAAGTTTGTGTCGCCCGAAGCGCGCGTGGCGGAGGAGATCCGGCGGGCGGCGCGAGCGTTTATTGAACGCACCCGCGCCGATCGACGGTAAGCTGTCGGCGTGTCGCGGCGAATTTGGCTGGCTAAACTTTTACGTCACCCGAGAGGGAGTCTGGCCGACAGGCAGCCAGGCTCGCTGTTCTTTCAAGCCGGAATGTGATATGTTTTTGCCAGACAATGAGGGTTTCCGATTTCGACGATTTCGAGACGGAAGGTCTGCTCACCGGCAGCAAGGAACGTAACTGGCTGTGGCTGGGTTTGGCGGTCTCGCTGGCCATCCATTTCGCGCTGTGCGTTTATTTTTATCGAACGCGTTTTCAGTCTCCCGAAGCGCTCTTTGCGCAGAGCGATCAGACGCCCACATTCAAGGTGAAGCGCATCGTGGAGTCCAACCTCGAAAAGAGCAGCGTCGATCAAACAAACCCGGCGGCAAAACCAAACCCTGACAACACCACGGCGCAGCTGCCCGACGAAAAGAAATCGTTCGACAGACTTTTGGAAGAGATTCAGTCCACCGTAGCGCTGCCCGACGACACGCGCGATGTTCTGCCCGAAAAACCGAAGGTTGAACAACCGGACGTGACCTCGATGCTGACTGAGATCGAACGTTCCACGGCGCAAACCTTGTCCAGAGATCCCAACTCACCGCACGAACAATCACTGCTCAACGACGCTGCGATATCGGGCCGTCCACAGCCGGCGCTCAGCGGGACAGAGCTGGCTACCAGCACAACCATCAAGCGCCCCAACACCTTTACCAGCAAACTGCCGGCCGACAACGCCGGACCAAACAAGGGACATACCGCGGGTTTTAGCGATCTGGATCAGTTGCTGGCACAAAAGGGTCCGCTTGGTTCAGGCACAAAATTGCGGTTGCCCGACGATCAACTTTTCGAATACGACAGCGACGTGTTGCAGCCGAGCGCCATCGTCCAATTGCAAAAACTGGGCACCCTCATCCGGCGCAACCCCAAAGCGACATTCTCTGTGGACGGCTACACCGATTCCTTTGGCACGTTTGAGTACAACCTCGATCTAAGCCAGCGACGGGCCGACAGCGTGAAGCGGTATCTGGTGGAAGTGATGGGAATCAATCCTGCGCAGATTGAGACGCACGGCTACGGCCCCACGAAGTTCCGCGCCGACCCAAATGGCTCGATCGAGGAGCAGAGCCCCAATCGCCGCGTCGAAATCGTCGTGCACACCGACGAAGGCTAGCGACTGGACCGCAGCTGCTCCCAAAGGCCTTCTGCGTCCCGGGCGGGCGCTCTGCTACCAGTTTTTAATCCACCGAGTGGGGTCGCCGCCAGTTGTCTGTCCCGCCGTGCTCCAGAGGTCAAAGGTCGGGTTGTAACCTTTGGTGGTATCTCCGGTGGCGGCTTGAATGGTCGAGTAGCCGTAGCTGTTTCCAAACGGATCGCGGGGGTAAACCTTGTTGGCATTATCCGTGCCCAGCATTTTTGGTTTGAATTGCATGTAAGAGGTGGAATTGGCGTTTGGGACGCCGTCAAAATCCGGATCCCCGGCCAGTTGTCCGTAAAGATACTGAGCCGCTGCCTGGTAAGCGGCGAAGTTTATCAGGCCTCGGGAATCGAGCGTGTCGGTGGTGGTTTGATCCCTCGGATAAGCCGCCTTGTCCGCCTTGTAATTCTCGCACGCTGCGGACATGGCGGCGATTTCTGTTTGGGCGCGGGCGCTCGCGCCTTTTTCCCGCGCGTAGCGGAGGCCGGTCAGCACCAGGCCTGTGAGAATGATCACGATGGCAAAAACCACGACCAGCTCCATGAGGGTAAATGCCTTTGCGGCAAAGCGCTCCGCAGAGAAGTTGAAGTCCCGATGCGTTAAAACGCTGCGCGCTCCGGCGTTTCTTTGCACTGTTGGCATTTGGATTTGGCCGTTTCCGCGCGGAAACAGATTACGTCTGCTGTTGCAAGCCGGTAATGATGCTGATGAGTGGTGTAAACAGCGCCAGCACGATCGTTCCCACAATCAACGCCAGAAAGACAATCATGAGCGGCTCCAACATGGAAGTCAGAGCGGCCACTGCGTTATCGACCTCCTCGTCGTAAACGTCGGCGATTTTCAAAAGCATCTCGGGCAGTTTACCGGTCTCTTCGCCCACATCGATCATGCTGATTACCATGGGCGGGAAGGCCTTGCTGGCCTCCAGCGGTTGCACGATCGATTCGCCTTCTTTCACGCTGTCGTGCACGTGCGCAATCGCCGCCGCGATGGCTGCGTTGCCCGCTGTTTCGCGAGTGATGTTTAGTGCCTGCAAGATCGGAACACCGCTGGTCACCAGCGTTCCCAGCGTGCGAGCAAAGCGGGAAATGGCGGTTTTGCGGTTCAGGTCGCCAAAGAGCGGCATCCGCAGTTTGAAATTGTCAATGACCAGGCGCCCCGCGCGCGTTCGGCCGACAAATTTATAGACGATGACTGCTGCCGTCAGCGCGCCGACCAGCCCCAGGCCGTGATCTTTTACGAATGTGCTTGCGCCAATGACAAACGTGGTGATGGGCGGCAGCGGCTTGTTTCCCAACATGTCGTGAAAGATCGCTTCGAACTTTGGCACGATAAACACGAGCAGAAAACCCATGATGCCCACCGCCATGGTCATCACAATGATGGGATAAACCATGGCCGAAACGACTTTGCCTTTGACTTTGGCGGCTTTCTCCTGGAATTCCGAAAGTCGGTTGAGCACCAGTTCGAGCACGCCGCCCACCTCGCCCGCCTTGACCATGTTTACGTAAAGGTTGTTGAAAATGCGGGGATGCAGCGCCAGGGCGTCGGAAAATGTGCTGCCGCCCTGCACAGAGTCGGCCACCCGGTGGATCGTTTTTTTCAAAACCTTGTCGCGTTCCTGCTTGGCCAGCACATTGAGACTCCGCAGCAGCGGTAGGCCCGAATCGATGAGCGTCGCCAGTTGACGGGTAAAAATCATCAACACTTTGGGCTTCACTTTTTTCCGCTCGAAAAGGACGACGCCCGTTTTGGCGCGAGCTCTGGATGCGCGCGCGATCTTGGCGGCACGCTTGCTCGCGGCCCTGGCAGCGGTCCCGCCGGCTGACTCTTCGATGACGCTGGTGGGAAAATAGCCGGCCTGCCGCAGCTGGCTGATGGCGGCATTGGCCGAGACCGCTTCGACCAGACCCGAGGCTTCCTGGCCTCGGGCGTCAAGAGCTATATAACTGTATCGTGGCATTGGGGGGCAATAGTTTAGTTGGCTGGAGCCGTCATGTCGAGCTTCGGCGTAGCCCGGTGTTACCGACTCGCCACGCACCGGAGAACCGCCGCTGAACGATTGGCAAAAGGAGTGGCCGGCTTAGCTTCTTTGCTCTGGTTATTGGACAGCGCCTCGTTATTGTCATTCGAAGTTTTGCTGGTCAGGTGTATTTGAGCACTTCCTCGATGGTGGTATCGCCGGCGAAGATGCTGCGTAAACCGTCCTGCCGAAGGGTGACCATGCCGAGCTCAATGGCTTTTTGCTTAATGGCCACGGTGGGAGCGCGTTCGTTGATCAGTTCACGAAGCGGGTCGGTGATTTGCAGGAGTTCGTAGATTCCCTTTCGGCCTTTGTAGCCGGTGTTATTGCAGGCGTCACAGCCCTGGCCGTAGAAGAATTGCCTGTCGCCAATCTCTTGTCGCGAAATCCCCAGCTCGGCGAGCAAGGTGTCATTTGGCTGGTAAGCGGTGCGGCAGTGGCGGCAAATGCTGCGCAGTAAACGCTGGCCAAGCACGGCCTCCAGCGTGGAGGAAATCAGGAAAGGCTCCACGCCCATGTCAATCAAGCGTGTAATGGCCCCCGGCGCGTCGTTGGTGTGCAGCGTGGTAAAGACCAGGTGGCCGGTGAGCGAGGCTTGAATGGCGATCTGGGCTGTCTCCAAGTCTCGTGTTTCGCCGATCATGATGCGGTCGGGATCCTGGCGCAAAAAAGAGCGCAGCACGCGCGCGAAGGTCAGGCCGATGGCTTCGTTTACCGGCACCTGCACGATTCCCTCCAGATCGTACTCCACCGGTTCCTCCGCGGTGAGCAGTTTCGAATCAACGGTGTTAATCTTGCGCAGGCAGGAGTAAAGCGTGGTGGTTTTCCCGGAGCCGGTTGGCCCGGTGGCGATGAAAATGCCATTGGGCCTGTGAATCATCTCCAGCAGAAAATTGTAGATGTAATCGGGCATGCCCAGTGCTTCCAAGTCGAGGTTGACGATGCTGCGATCCAAAACGCGCAAGACCAGGCTTTCGCCGAACTGGGTGGGCAGCGTGGAGACGCGCAGATCGACGTTGCGTCCGGCAATATTTTTCTGAATGCGCCCATCCTGAGGCAGGCGGCGTTCGGCGATGTTCATGTTGGCCATGACTTTCACCCGAGAGATCACGGGCAAGGCAAGATGCCTCGGCGGCGGCTTCATTTCATAGAGCGCGCCATCCACGCGATAACGGATCTTGAACTCGTTTTCGAACGGCTCGAAATGAATGTCACTGGCGCGGTCCTGAATTGCCTGGTAAAGAATAAGGTCAACAAATCGGATGATGGGTGTCGCGTTGGCTTCCGCTTCCACCGCGGCCGCGCTCTCGTCCTGGCGCAGTTGCAGCGCCTCACCAGCCTCGCCGAGCTGTTTCAGGACATCATCCATGCTCGCAGTCTCGGCGCCATAGTACTGCCGGATGAGGCTCTCGATTTGCTCCGGTTGCGAGACAACCACCTGAATATCTTTGCCAAGAGCAAAACGCAGATCGTCCGCAGCGGTTAAATCAAAAGGGTCAACCAGCGCCACGCGCAAGGTTGTTCCGCTCAGTTCAATCGGCAGCGCGCGATGCAGCCTGGCCAATCCACTGGGAATCAGGCGCAAGATTTCCGGCCGGATCTCGTATTCCCGCAGGTCGATGAAGTCGGTGCCCATGGCCGTGGCCAGCGTCTGGTAAAAGCCAGCTTCATCCAGAAAACCGCCGTCGATAATTGCCTGGGCCACAGTCTTGCCATTGAGTTCCACTTCGCTGAGGACATCCTCTGCCTGGGAAGGCTCCAGCACGCGTTGTTCGACGAAAAATTCAACAAGCTGTTTATCGGTCATGGTGGGAGGAACTATCAAGATGTCGAAGCGACGCGGACGTTTTCATCACGGGACGTCTCCCACGGTGGTGGAAATGACTTCCTCTGCCGAGGTGATGCCGGCCAGCACCTTGCGCACGCCGTCTTCACGCAGCGTGCGCATGCCGAGCTCTCGCGCCCGCTGTCGCAGCGCCGGCGTGGAACAGCGTCTGCTGATCATATGGCGCACATCGTCGGTGATGACAAAAATTTCGAATATTCCGGTTCGTCCTTTGTAACCGATCTGTCGGCATTCTTCGCAGCCCACCGGCCTCATCACCTGTGCATCGGTCAACTGACCGGGTTCGATCCGCAGGGCGCGCAATTCGGTGGGGGTGAGTGCTGCGGGTTGTTTGCAATTGTTGCACAGCTTGCGGACCAGTCGTTGAGCCATGACGGCGCGCACCGAGGAAGCGACCAGAAAGGGCTGCACCCCGAGGTCGATCAGGCGGGCAACCGCCGAGGGCGCGTCGTTGGTGTGCAGCGTGCTGAAAACAAGGTGGCCGGTGAGACTGGCGTTGGTGGCAATGCTCGCCGTTTCCAGGTCGCGGATTTCGCCGATCATGATAATGTTGGGCGCCTGGCGAAGAATGGAACGCAACGCTGCCGGAAAAGTCATGCCGATTTCGCTGTTGACCTGCACCTGATTGATGCCGGTCATCTGATATTCCACCGGCTCTTCCACCGTAATAATCTTGCGGTCCGGTTTGTTGATGAAATGCAGGCAGGCGTAAAGGGTCGTGGTCTTCCCGGAACCAGTCGGCCCGGTTACCAGCAAAATGCCGTCCGGCAGTTTAATGAGCCGCTCAAAAGTTTCCTGATCATCGGAAAAGAAGCCCAACTCCGGCAAACCCAGCTTCAGACTGGATTTATCCAGAATGCGCAGGACCATGCTCTCTCCGTGATTGGTGGGGATGGTCGAGACACGAATGTCGATCGGTTTCTTTTTGATTTTTATCCGGATGCGGCCGTCCTGTGGCAGTCGTTTTTCGGCGATGCTCATGGAACCGGTCATGATTTTAAGCCGGCTGATAATCGCCGATTGCAAACGCTTGGGAGGCGCCTGCATTTCCTGCAGCACGCCGTCAATGCGAAATCGGACCCGGAACTTTTTGTCCATCGGTTCCAGGTGGATGTCGCTGGCGCCGGCGCGATGCGCCTCCAGCAGCAGCATGGAGACCAGGCGGATAATCGGCGCATCGGCCTCATCGATGGCGGCGGCATCGCCGCTCTGGCCAATTTCCAGCCCCAGATCGATCTCTTCGCCGATCTCCTTTTGCAGCACGTCTGCCGCTTCGTCGGCCGTCCCGTAGTATTTGATCAGCGCTTCCTGAATCTTTTTGGGACTCGTGCAAACCAGTTCCAATTCGCGTTGCAGCAGAAAACTGAGGCTGTCGATAGTGTCGATATCGAGCGGGTTGCCGACCGCGACCACCAAACCGGTATCGCCAAAGGCCACCGGGATTACTTTGAACCGACGCGCATCCTCTCCCCGGATTTGCGCGATCACCTGCGGCGGAATCACCATCGCAGAGATATCGATCCAATCCATGTGCGCCTGGGCTGCCAGCGCGCGCGACACGTCTGCATCGGAAACTGCGCCGTCCTCGATTAAAAGATCGATAATGCCGGAAGCGCCGTTGAGCCGTGAACGGGCGCTCTCGATCTGTGGCCGTGTAATCAGTCCCACTTCTTCGAGGGACTTGAGCACGTATTCTTCGTTGTATTGCACCGTGGCGTGAGAATGCGTGAGCGCGCTCAGTCTAACCTAAAACCGCAGACTTTCCAGCATTGGCGACGGCGCCCTTGCGGGCGAGCCGTGGCGCTGCGCGCCGCCTTACTCGACGGTCACGCTTTTGGCCAGGTTGCGCGGCTTATCAACATCGCGCCCCAGTTCGACCGCCAGATGATAGGCAAGAAGCTGCAACGGGACGACGGTTAAAATGGGCATCACGCATTCAGGCGCGTCGGGCAACAGAATGATGTCGTTGGCGATGCCCTTGAGATGTTTTGCGCCCTGCCCGCTGGTCAGCGCTATAACGGGGCCTTTGCGCGCCTTTACCTGTTCGATGTTGTTGAGGTTTTTTGAAAAAACGGTGTCCTGCGGCGCAATAAACACAGAAGGCAGATCGGGCCGGATCAGGGCGATGATGCCGTGTTTCAGCTCGGCGCTGGGATGGCCCTCGGCAAACAGATAGGTGATCTCCTTCATTTTGAGCGCGCCTTCCAGCGCGATGGGAAAATTGAACTGCCGCCCAAAGAAGAGCATCCCGGTCGCGTTGGCGTATTTTCGGGCCACGGCCTTGATCTGATCACTCAAACTCAGGACTTGCTCGATCTGCGCGGGCAACGCTTGCAGCGCCTCGATCATCCGGGTGCCGTCGGCTGCGGAAAGATTTCGCATTCGGCCAAAAAGCAATCCCAGCAGCGTGAGAATGACCAGTTGCGATGTAAACGACTTGGTGGCGGCGACGCCAATTTCCGGCCCCGCATGCATGTACACGCCGCCATCGCTTTCGCGCGCGATGGTGCTGGCGACATTGTTGCAAATTCCCAAGGTACGAAACCCTTTGCGCCGGCTTTCGCGCAAGGCTCCGAGGGTGTCGGCGGTTTCGCCACTCTGGCTGATGGCGAAGACCAGGGTCTCGGGCGTCATGGGCGTGTTGCGATGGCGAAACTCGCTGGCGTACTCGACTTCGGTGGGGATGTTGGCCAGGCGCTCGATCAGATATTCGCCCACCCGTCCGGCGTGCAATGCGGTGCCACAACCGGTCAGCACGATCCGGCCCACATCGCGCAGTTCGCGCGGCGTCATGTTTAATCCGCCCAGCTTGGCCGTGCACTCCTCGAAGTTGAGCCGGCCTCGCATGGCATCGCGCACCGTGTTGGGCTGCTCAAAGATTTCCTTGAGCATGTAATGCGGATAATCGCCCTTCTTGATGTCCTCGGCGGTGAATTCCACTTTGCTGACCGCGTGTTCGGTGCTGTCTCCGGCGAGCGAAATGATTTCAAATTTGTCGGGACCGGCTGCGACAATATCGAAGTCGTTGAGATAAACCGCGTCGCGGGTGTAGGCGACAATGGCGCTCACATCACTGGCGAGAAAATTCTCTCCGTTGCCGACGCCGAGCACCAGCGGGCTTCCCCGTCGCGCGCCAATGATGAAGTCGGGAACGTCGGCGTGAACCAGCGCAATGCCATAGGTCCCGATTACCTGCCGAAGCGCCGCCCGCACGGCCGCCAGGAGCCGCGCTTTTTTTTCCGGCACTTCTGCGGTGCTGGCGCACGAGTCGGCGTAAAGTTTGCCGATGAGGTGCGCCAGCACTTCGGTATCCGTTTCGGAGCGAAAATTGGTGTCGCCGTTGCGCACCAGCTCGTCTTTCAGCGCCTGGTAATTTTCGATCACACCGTTATGCACCAGCGCCAGCTTGCCGCTCGCGTCGAAGTGAGGATGGGCATTTTGATCCGTCACTTTGCCATGCGTGGCCCAGCGCGTGTGGCTCACCCCAAATGAACCGCAGACCGGCTCTTTACGCATGACGCGGTCCAGCTCAGCGATGCGCCCGGCGCATTTGCGCGTTTCGAGTTTTCCGCCGTTGACGACGGCAATGCCGGCCGAGTCGTAGCCGCGATATTCAAGGCGACGCAATCCGTCGAGCAGAATAGGCGCTGCCTCGGAGCGCCCCACGTAGCCGACGATTCCGCACATGCGCAGGATTGTAACGGCGGCTGTCGTCAATCGCAAGAAGCACGCCTTCGGGCGGATTGCTTAAGCGTCGAGGGACGCGCAAATTCGGAACAAAAAGGTTGCCGCAAAAGAATCGCTCCTGATTTACTGATTGGGCGACGATGCACTACGAGGAACAAGGCGAGTCGCCGGCGAAAAGCGCCGCAGGGCGCGCATCTGGTGCGCTGCCGCCGGGCACCCTGGAACGCACCCTGGCGATCATTATGGGTGGCGGCGCAGGCACGCGCTTGTTTCCCTTAACCAAGGACCGGGCCAAGCCTGCCGTCCCCCTGGCGGGGAAATATCGCATCGTTGACGTGCCCATCAGCAACTGTCTGAACTCGGGACTGCGCTCCATTTATGTTCTCACGCAGTTTAACAGCCTGTCGCTGCACCGGCATATTCAGGCCAGTTACAAGTTCGACAATTTTTCGCGCAGCTTTGTCGATATCCTCGCCGCGCAGCAAACACCTGCCGGTTCGCGCTGGTACCAGGGCACGGCCGACGCAGTAAGGCAGAACATGCGCTACTTTTTGGAGCGTCCCTATGAGTATTATTTGATCCTGAGCGGTGATCAGCTTTACCGGATGGATTTCCGCTCGTTGCTGTATCAGCACATCCGCCTCGGCGCAGACATTACGCTGGCGACCAAACCGGTTCCGCGCCACCAGGTCTCGGAGTTCGGCATCGTGCAGAGCGATACGAAACGCCGGATCACGCGCTTTGTTGAGAAGCCTGCAGAGGAATTGGTGTTGCAGGAAATGAAAATGAGTCGGGAGCTGCTGCGCGACATTGCTTTCGATGAAGAGGCGGAATTGTTCCAGGCGTCGATGGGCATTTACGTTTTTAACCGCAACGTGCTGATCGAATCGCTGCAGAACGACCTTGCCGATTTCGGGAAGCATATCATCCCGCAGTCGATCAAGGACCGGAGGGTGGGCGCGTTTATCTTTACCGGCTACTGGGAAGACATCGGAACCATCCGTGCCTTTTATGAGGCAAACCTCGGCCTTACCGATGTGGTGCCCGAATACAGTTTTTTCGAGCCCCAGGCGCCCATTTACACGCATCCGCGGTTTCTTCCGGGGAGCAAGATCAACGGCGCCACGCTGCGTCAGGCGATCATTTCAGACGGGTGCATCATTTCCGATGCGCATTTGGAACGATGCGTGGTGGGAATACGCAGCGTGATTCGCAGCGGCGCAACCATCCGCAACAGCATCGTGATGGGCGCAGATTATTTCGAGATGGGCGGAAGCGATTCGGCGCTGCCGCCCGTCGGAATCGGGCGCAACTGCGTGATTGACCGCACCATCATCGATAAAAACGCACGCATCGCCGATGGCGCGGTGATTACCCCGGAAGGCAAGCCGCCCAACCTCGATGGAGAAAGTTACTTCATCCGCGACGGGATAGTGGTGATCCCAAAAAACGCGGTGATTCCGGCTGGTTTTTGGGTGTAAACCCGGGTGTGGCTGGCGAAGGCAGTTTTTGCTGCGGAGCGCCGTTCGATTCTCCAGCTCTGGCGGCTTGAGACAGGCGAGATCAGCGCCGATCCGTCATTCCGGCAAACTGCCCGCTGGTTTCCCACTGCTCCTGTTTGTTCCATGGGATGGACGAATCGTGGCGATCGTCCGGATCCTGGACGAGAGCTGTGTCTTTCTGGGTCGCGCACGATGTCAGCCCCACTGCGAACGCGCATACCAAAGCGGGAACGACGAAAATTCGAAGCTTACGGATTTGTGCCAGCATAAATCACGTTATCTCCAGGTTGCACTTGGACGCCGCGCGCCAAACTGCTGGTAATGATATCGCCGATGGCTGTCGTCGGTTCAACTGAAGAAATGCGAATTTTTCCGATCAGCGTTCCATCGCGCAGGACCAGCATCTCGGAGTTGGGTTCGACTCCCTGCCGGGCGCCCAGGTTCAGCACCACGAAGTTGTAGGCCTGGTTAGTGGCAAGCACCGTTCCGCGCACACCGACACGGCGAGAGGCTGTCGTTTCCCGTCGTTTCCTTGTTTCCCGCGGCTGACTCGGGTGCTCCTGCGCGTCCTGAAGTTTTTCGGACAGCAGAGTTTTTTCCTTTTCGGCGCTGTCCAGTTGACGCCGAAGATCGTCGATCTGTGCCTGCAACTGCGCGGTTCCCTCCGGTGCGGCAGGGTTGGCGGTTCCAGCCGCATTTGGATTTTTCTCCGCGTCGTCCGCGCTTTTTCGCAGAGAAGCGATTTCCTGCCGTTGCGTCTCCACTGTTGCTTCCAGGTCTGCTTTCTCTTTCTGTAACTGGGCCAGGTCCGCTTCCGCCTTTTTCACTCTGTTTTCGGCTTCCGCGAGCGCGGCACGAGCCGTCGTTTCAGTAGAATCAGCGCCCTGGGAATTTGCCTGATTGCGAGCGCGTCGCTCGGCGGTGTCGCGCGCAGCCTGCGCGCTGGCGAGGGTCGCCTCGAGCATCTTCATTTTTTTGCCGTTCAGGACGCCAAACAACGTCGCCAAAACGAGTAGGGCAATGGCCAGACCGGCCACGCCTTTCGGTGCGAGAGTGGAGACCACCGATCCCGGGTGCGCCATCGAATATCTCTTGTTGGGTGCGTTTTTATACGAATCGGGGCAAAACGCCAAGCTGATTTTTAATCTGGAAAGAAAAAAAACGCCGAGGGGGAGGCGCGCTAATCGGATTGCGTTTCTTGAAGTTTCAATCCATAGAAAACGCGTGGGACAACAGCACCGTGTAAGAGCCAAACGCAAACGCCGCAAGGCTTATCTCAAGCGCAAGAAGGCAGCGCTGCGCGCCGCAGCGCAAAAACGGCTGGCGGGCAAGCAGCGGGTGAAGAAGGAGCCGGTCCCGCCGCCGGCGTAATGCGCTTCCGATGCCACGCAGCCGTTGACGCGCCATGGCAGATGCGCGAAGAACGATGTCCTCAGCTGTTCGGTATTTGATCGTCGATGGCCACAGCGTGATTTTTGCCTGGCCAGAGTTACGTCGCCTGCACGCGCAGCGGTCTTCTCTGGCGCGCGATGAGTTGGTCAAACAACTACGCCATTATCAGGATTGGACGGGAGTCCGCGTGGTGGTGGTGTTTGACGGCAGCGGCGGGCAGGTGACTACCGTCTCAGAACCGGGCGATGTGCAAATTATTTATTCTCGCGCGGGACAAACCGCCGATGCGCTCGTTGAGCGGCTGGCAAACAAATATGCGCGCCGCTTTGACCTGATGGTGGCGACCTCCGATTCCATGGAAGGCTTGACGGTCCAGGCCTGTGGTGCCGAATGGATTTCGACCGATGCGCTGCGTGCGCTTCTGGACGAAACGCCATGACGGGACGCTCACAGACCCAGTCGTTTCTCGATCGCTTTGACCCGAGCAAAAAGTTTTCCCAGCGAGCGGATCCAGGCGATTTGTTGCTTCACTTCGTCAATGGGGCCGGCCGGATAACCGAACCAGACGCCGCCGGGAACGCTCTTCGAGACGCCGCTCTGTGCCGCGATGACACTGCCGTCGGCAATTTCCACGTGCCCGACGATGCCGACCTGACCAGCCATCGTCACACGCTCGCCCACGCGCGTGCTGCCTGAAATGCCAGTTTGCGCCACGATCACGGAATTTTTGCCGATGATGACGTTGTGCGCGATTTGCACCAGGTTATCGATCTTTACTCCCTGTTGTATCCAGGTTCTGCCGAACCGGGCGCGGTCGATGGTCGTGTTGGCCCCGATCTCCACGTCATCATCAATCTGGACGATGCCGAGCTGCTGAATTTTTTGATGCCGGCCGTCCACCTGTTCAAAGCCAAACCCGTCTGCGCCGATGACCGCGCCGCTGTGAATGATCACCCGGGAGCCGATTTGGCTTCGCTCGCGAATGGTCACCAGCGGATAAATCACGCACGATGCCCCGATGACGGCCTCGTGCCCGATGTAGCTCCCGGCGCCAATAATCGTGTCGTCGCCGATTGTGACCCCCGCTTCAATCACCGCCTGCGGCTGGATCGATACCCGTTTTCCAAGGTGCGCGCTCGCATCCACCACCGCGCTGGGATGAATCCCAGGAGCGAACTGTACGGGTTTGGGCGCAAGTTTCATGACCAGTTGCTCAAATGCCTTCATCGGATTGGGGACACGGATCTGAGCGATGCTGATTTGTTCAGAAAAATCTGGCGGAACAAACAGCGCAGAGGCGCGGGTTTTGCGCAACAGGCCGGCGTATTTGCGGTCGGCAAAGAAGCTGATTTCGCCCGGTACAGCTTCAGCCAGCGATGCTGCGCCGGTAATCTTGAGCTCCGGATCGCCGGCCAACTCGCCTCCGCACATGTCCGCCAGTTCTCGAAGAGTAAAAGTCACAGAAAAATAAGCTTTAAAATTTTTGATGCTTGGCGCGGCAGCGAGTGCGCCGAAACCGTCCAGCCACTTTCCCTTTCGCGATTTGGCGATTCACGGTTTCTGATTCCAATTCGGCCGGCGTTTATCGATGAAGGCCTGCACGCCTTCCAGCGCTTCTTCCAGCATCATGTTGCGCGCCATCGTTTCGCTCGCTGCTTCGTAGGCGGCGGCGATGGGGAGTTCCGCCTGTCTATAGAAAAGTTCCTTTCCCAAAGCGACGGCTGCGCGCGGTTTGGACAGGATGGTCGCGACCAGTCGTTCCACTTCGCCGTCGAGTTGCGCCGGCTCGACGACGCGATTAACCAAGCCCCGCGTTTTAGCCTCGCAGGCGCTGATGAATTCGCCGGTGACCAGCATCTCGAACGCGGCCTTGCGCGACAGGTTGCGCGAAAGCGCCACGCCGGGTGCAGAACAAAACAGACCGAGGTTGACGCCGCTCACCGCAAACTTTGCGTCGCTTGAGGCTACGGCCAGGTCGCACATGGCGACCAGCTGACAACCCGCCGCGGTGGCGATTCCCTGGACGCGCGCGATCACCGGCACGGGCAGGCGCTGAATGCAGAGCATCATTTTGGAGCATTGGGCGAAGAGACGCCGATAATAATCCAGTGAAGGTGCGGCGCGCATTTCCTTTAAGTCGTGACCAGCGCAGAACGCCTTGCCTGCAGCGGCAAGCACTACGACGCGCGCCAGTGGGTCATCGGCGATCGATTCGAGTTGGCGCTGCAACTGCGTGATCAACGCCTCCGATAAAGCGTTGAAGGCTTCCGGACGATTGAGCCGCAACGTGACCACGCCGCGAGCGTCGCGCTCGCGCTGAATCGGGGAACAGGCAGATCCCGAGCCGCTGGAGGGAGGTTCCACTGGCAGTGCCGAAGTTTTCATCAAGCCTTTGGCATTATCTACTTCGGAAATTCCAAATCTGAAATTCGAAAAATTTAGTTTTCGTTTGGCTCGCCCCGCAACATCATCTGACTGGCCATAGTCGCCGGAAAATGCCCGGCTTGGAATGAAAATTGTTGCCATAGCCAATCAGAAAGGCGGTGTCGGCAAGACGACCACGGCGGTGAACCTCGGGTCGGCGCTGGCGGAATTGGGCCATCGCATATTGCTTATTGATCTCGATCCTCAAGCCAACACCACCAGTTCCTTTGGGCTTCAGGGACTGGAGGGGATCAGTCTTTATGAACCACTGCTGGGCAACGCCTCGATCACCGACAAGATTTTCCCAACCCGACGCGACGATCTGTTCATCGTGCCTGCCGATCTCGACCTGGCGGGAGCGGAAGTCGAGATCGCGCGGATGCCGAACCATCTCACGCGCCTGGCTGAGACGCTGGAACCCCTGCAGGCGGATCAAACTTTCGATTTCGTCTTTATTGATTGTCCGCCGTCCCTGGGCATTTTGATGACCAATGCGCTCGCAGCGGCCGACGAGCTTTTAACTCCAATCCAGTGCGAGTACTTCGCACTGGAGGGTCTGGTGAAGATTGTCAGGCTGGTGGAACGTGTGCGCGACGCCGGCGCAAACAAACGCCTCGAGTTGGCTGGCATCGTGATGACCATGTTCGACGGCCGCACAAACCTTAGTGAACAGGTGGTCGCCGAAGTGCGGCAGCACTTTGGCCAGCGCGTATATCAGACTGTGATTCCACGAAGTGTTCGGTTGAGCGAGGCCCCAAGCTTTGGGAAATCGATCCTCGAGTATGCGCCGGGCGGAGCAGCCGCCGAGGCGTATCGCGCACTGGCTCGCGAGTTCATCCAGCGGCATTCGCCGCCTCCCACTGCTCCCGAGATGCCGCAAACACAATTGTCGGAAAGCCGCGAAACGTAATTTCTTTTTCCGGCCGCAGGCCAATTTTTTCTGCCACGCGACGCGAGGGAATGTTATCGGGATGAATGAGCGAAACTACGCGTGGCAGTTTTAGCTCGATAAACGCGTAATCGCGAACCGCGTGTGCGGCTTCGGTGATCAAACCGCGGTTCCAATAGGCGGGATCGAGCCGGTAACCAATTTCCACTTCGCCTGGCAGTTCCGCGTGATGCAGAAAGCCGCAATAACCCAGCATGCTTTCTTTGCCGCGGAGAACGACGGCAAATTGCGAAGGCAGCCCGACCCGGTCCCATGCGAGGAATTTCTGCAAGAAGGCGTGTGTTTGCTCGAGCGTGCGAGGGCCGAGCGAAAAGCGCATGAAATCGCGGTTGCTCATTAGTGTGAAAGGCGTCCAATGTCTTCGTTTTGGAATGGACGCAGGATGAGCCGGGGCGTTTCGAGAATCATGTGGTCAGAGAGAAACAGTGAGTAGCCCCGTTCCGATTCATGGTCAAAGGATGGTGAGACCTAATAACGAGAAAGCTAGCAAGGAATACGCGGGTGCGGCACAGCCGCCGCAGCATGGGAATCTTGCCGATCTCCGCGCCGCCGCACTTCGCTGCACGGCGTGCCATCTTTACAAACGCGCGACACAGACTGTGTTTGGCGAGGGACCGGCGCACGCAACGATCATGCTGGTGGGCGAACAGCCGGGAGATTACGAAGATGTCGCCGGCCGGCCGTTTGTCGGTCCGGCTGGAAGAATCATGGACCGGGCGCTTCGGGAGGCGGGAATCGACCGTAAAACTCTTTACGTGACCAACGCCGTGAAGCATTTTAAATGGGAACCTCGCGGGAAGCGTCGCATTCATCAGAAACCTGACGCGCGCGAGGTTGCAGCCTGTCGTCCCTGGCTCGAAGCCGAGCTGCGTTTGGTGAAACCGAAGCTGGTTGTTTGCCTGGGCGCGACGGCGGCGCAGGCGATCTTTGGATCTTCCTTTCGCGTGACGCGCGAGCGGGGCAGGGTTTTATGCTCGAAGCTTGCGCCGCGCGTGCTCGCGACGGTTCATCCGTCGTCGCTTCTGCGGCAACCGGATAAGCTCTCGCGGCAGCGAGAATATGAGCGGTTTGTCGCGGACCTTCGCGCCGCTTCCAGAGCGGCCCTGTGCCGCTGAATAACCCCCGCATCGATCAGCGCTCGGTTTCGGGCTGCGAACCCTTGGCAGCGGCTGTTGGAGAGGGCGTAGCCCTCGATCGCAAGGCGCCAATCCTGAGGGTCCGAGCCTCAAGTTGGCCGTCCGCCGTTTTCACGTAGGATCCGCTGGCCTCCTGATTTCCAGTAATATCCTCGATTGTCGCTGGCGCGCCGCTCCTGGTGATCACTGTCTTGTCCGTGATTTTGAAAACGCGAGGCTGTTTCTTTCCGGAAATCGTAACCGTCTTCGCGTTGCGATCCACGGCCGAAATCATCCCATGAAACGGAACCAGACGACCTCGCTGCCGGTTCGGAGCCGACGTCTGCCCGGTGAGAGGCGCGCCGGCAGCAGTGATGAGAATCGACGCTGCGGCAATCAGGTATATTTTTGCTTGCATGTTTTTCGTTTTCCTTTGGCATCGGCCAACCAGGCCGCGTTGGGTCGAAGATTCAAAGCCCATCGTTTAAAGATCGCGTCTTGTACGTCTCCACGAATTCTTTGCGAAACCGGTTAAAGGTTCCAGCTCTTATTTCATTGCGCGCTCGAGCCACTAAATTCAAATAAAAATGCAGGTTGTGGAGGGTGACCAGGCGCAACCCGAGAATCTCTTCAGCCTTGATCAAGTGACGAATGTAACCGCGTGAAAAGCCCCGGCACGCGTAACACGCGCACTCAGGCTCAATCGGATTTCCGTCCAGGGTGAATTCGGCGTTTTTCAGATTCACAGTGCCGCTCGCGGTAAAAGCCGTTCCGTTGCGGGCCAGGCGTGTCGGCAGCACGCAATCGAACATGTCCATTCCGCGGGCGATCATCTCCAGCATTTGCGACGGCGTTCCCAGGCCCATCGCGTAGCGCGGCTTGTGCGCCGGCAGCAACGGTTCCACAATTTCCACCGCGCGCATCATTTCCTCTTCCGGCTCGCCGACACTGATGCCGCCGACAGCGTAGCCGTCGAAGTCCAGATCGACAACCGCTTGCGCGCTGGCCCGGCGCAAATCCTCAAAAGTAGCTCCCTGCACAATGCCGAACAATAGCTGTCGCTCCATTGCGCGAGGCTGAGCGCGTGTCGCCGGCAGCTGCGCTCCGGCAACGGAGCCGCGAGCTGTTCGTCGCAGCCACGCTTCTTTGCAGCGGCGCGCCCAGCGGGTCGTCATTTCCGCGCTCTGTGCCGCGTAATCGTATTGGCACGGGTACGCAACGCATTCATCCAGCGCCATGACGATGTCGCCGCCCAGCGCGATTTGCGCCTCCACTGCGATCTCGGGCGAAATAAACGTCGGCGCGCCGTCAATGTGATTCTGGAATTCGACGCCTTCGTCCGTGATCTTGCGCAATTTTGCGAGGGAAAAAATCTGGTAACCGCCGCTGTCGGTCAGGATCGGATCATTCCAGTTCATAAAGCGGTGCAGGCCGCCCAGGCGCGTAATGACCTCCAAACCGGGGCGCACAAACAAATGATACGTGTTTCCGAGTATGATTTGCGCGCGCAGTTCGCGCAGTTCATCGGGGCTAACGGCTTTGACGCTCCCCTGCGTGCCCACCGGCATGAAAACCGGCGTCTCGACGACGCCATGTGCCGTCAGGATGCGGCCCGCGCGCGCCTTGGTTTCACCATCTTGCTCGAGCAGCTCAAACATCGCCGGTGACGTTCGCACATTCCAACCGACGCGCACGCGCGCCGCGCGGCGCAAACGCGCGCGCGCAGACACACCACACACATGGCGCTCCGCTTGCCTCAGAATGCGCGGCGGAACGCAATTTTAAAATAATTCGTTGCAGACGCCGCTGTGCCTCCTATATTCCGCGGCTCGCCGCATCGGGCGCGTGAGGAATTTGTGGCGCTGCCCGACGCGGGTCTTTTGTGTTCCCCCTGGGGATTACCCATCGCGGCGACGCGTGATTTTAAAGTTTTTGAGACATGCCCACAATTAACCAACTGATCCGCAAAGGACGCCGTAAAGTGTCGGGAAAATCGAAGTCTCCGGCATTGGCGGGCTGTCCGCAGCGGCGCGGCGTTTGCGTGCAGGTGATGACGCGCACGCCCAAAAAACCGAACTCCGCGCTGAGAAAGGTGGCCAAGGTGCGGTTGACTAACGGCCAGGAAGTCATTGCCTACATTCCGGGCGAAGGGCATAATTTACAGGAGCACTCCATCGTGCTGGTGCGTGGCGGACGGGTGAAAGATTTGCCCGGTGTGCGTTACCATATCGTTCGCGGAACGCTCGACGCTCTGGGCGTTGAAGGACGCCGGCGCGGACGTTCCAAGTACGGGGCCAAGCGTCCCAAGACTGGTGGCGCCGGCGCCGCGCCCAAAGCCGCGAAGGAAACCGAAAAGAAATAAACTTCAAACTCTGCAATGCCTCGGCGAAAAAGAGTTTTTAAGAAGGAAGAGCGCGTTGATTCCCGCTACGGCAGCCCCATGGTGGCGCGGCTAATCAACACAGTGATGCGTCGCGGAAAAAAATCGCTGGCGGAGCGGATCGTTTACCGCGCCATCGAGAAATCGCGCGAGGGTTCCGATTCGGTCGATCCGCTGGAGATCGTCAATAAGGCAATCGAAAATGTGCGCCCGCGGCTTGAAGTCCGATCTCGGCGCGTGGGCGGCGCAACCTATCAGGTGCCGATGGAAGTGGCGCCTGCGCGGCAAATTTCTCTCGCGACGCGCTGGATCGTCCAATACGCGGACAGTCGCAAAGGCATCCCCATGGAAGACGCGCTGGCTCAGGAGATCAAGGACGCCGCGGCGGGGCAGGGCAACGCGATCAAGAAACGCGACGACACACACAAAATGGCGCAGGCCAACCGGGCGTTTGCGCACTTTAGATGGTGACCATTTATGGCAACAGCGACCGTTGAACAGAAAAAGGCCACGGCCCAAAATCCAAATTCGCCCAAGCGGAAGTTTCCCTTGGAACGCACGCGAAACATCGGAATCGCGGCGCACATTGACGCCGGCAAGACCACCATCACCGAACGCATCCTCTTTTACACCGGGATGATTCACAAAATGGGCGAGGTGCATGAAGGCACCACGGTCACCGACTGGATGGAGCAGGAGCGCGAGCGCGGGATCACCATTACCTCGGCGTGCACGACCTGCACTTGGGAACAGCGCAAGGAACCCGGTGTTTACAAAATCTTCGAAGGGATCAAGGAACGCATCAACATCATCGACACGCCGGGACACGTCGATTTCACCGCGGAAGTGGAGCGCTCGTTGCGCGTGCTCGACGGGGCAATCGCCGTCTTTGACGGCGTGGCCGGCGTGCAGCCGCAATCGGAAACGGTCTGGCGTCAAGCCACCAAGTACAATGTTCCGAGGCTGGCTTTCATCAACAAGATGGATCGCGTAGGCGCGGATTTTGAAATGTCGGTGGAAAGCATCCACCGCAAACTCGGCGCGAACGCCTGGCCGGTCCTGCTGCCACTGGGCAGAGAAGACCAGCTCCGGGGTCAGCTCGACGTGATTAACAAAAAGGCGATCATTTACTCTGAAAACGATCAGCTGGGATCGACTTATGAAGTGACCGATGTGCCGAAGGAATATGTGGAGGCCGTCGAGAAGGCGCATAAGGACCTGGTGGAGCAGATTTCCAACATCGACGACGAAGTGGCCGAGGCCGTGCTCGAAGAGCGCGAAGTAACACCAGAGCTTTTAAAGGCCGGCATCCGCCGCCAGACCATCGCCAACAAATTTGTGCCAGTGATCGGCGGGTCGGCTCTCAGAAACATTGGCATTCAATATTTGATCGACGCTGTAGTCGATTATTTGCCAAGCCCGCTCGACATTCCGCCGGCCCGGGGCGAAAACCCCGATACGGGCGAGCCGATGGAAGCGCCGACCGATGATAACGCGCCGTTTTGCTGCCTCGCCTTCAAACTCTGGAGCGACCCCTTTGTGGGGAAACTGGTCTTCATCCGCGTTTATTCCGGCACGCTCAGCAAGGGCGACACCGTTTACAATCCGCGCACCAACAAACGCGAACGCATTTCGCGCCTGATCCAGATTCAGGCAGACAAGCGCGACGATATCGAGACCTGCTATTCCGGCGACATCGCAGCGATCGTGGGCATCAAAAACGTCACGACGGGCGATACGCTTTGTGATGAGAATCATCCCATCCTTCTTGAACCGCCGTCGTTTCCTGATCCGGTCATTTCCATGGCCATTGAGCCCAAGACGAAGCTGGATCAGGAGAAGATGGCAAACGCGCTGCAGCGGCTTGCGGAAGAAGATCCGACCTTCCGCGTTTACACCCACGAAGACACCGGCCAGACCATCATCGCCGGCATGGGCGAGTTGCACTTGGAAATTATTCGCGACCGGATGTTCCGCGAGTTCAAAGTGGACGCCAACGCCGGCAAACCGCAGATCGCCTATCGCGAAACAATCACCAGCAGCGCCCACGGCGTCGGCAAATTAATCAAGCAATCGGGCGGCCGCGGCCAGTATGGTCACGTGGAAGTGGATATTCGCCCGACGGAACGTGGCAAAGGGCTTATCGTTAACAACAAAATCGTCGGTGGAATCATCCCCAAGGAATACATTCCCGCGGTGAAAAAAGGAATCGAAGAAGCGACGCTCAACGGCGTCTTGGGCGGGTACCCGGTGGTGGATGTGGAGGTGGACATTGTTTACGGATCGTTTCACGAGGTGGACTCCAGCGAGCTGGCGTTCAAAATGGCGGCTATTTTCGCAATGAAAGACGGCTTCAAACAGGGAAAACCGATCCTCCTGGAGCCCATCATGAAGGTCGAGAACATTACCCCGGAGGAATACCAGGGCGATATCTGCGGCGATTTGAGCCGGCGCCGCGGCGCGATCCAGAGCATCGAATCGCGCGGTAACACGGTAATTATTCACGCCCTGGTGCCGTTGGCGGAAATGTTCGGATACGCCACGGCGATTCGTTCTCTGTCCAAGGGCCGTTCCAGCTACTCGATGGAGCCGTCGCACTTCGAGCCGGTGCCGCCCAACCTGGTGGCGGCGATCCTTGATCAAAAGGAGGCCAAATGAGCAATGGTCAGCGCATCCGCATTCGCCTGAAGGCGTTTGACCACCGTATGCTGGATCAATCCGCCATGGAGATCGTAGAGACAGCCAAGCGCACTGGCGCGCGTGTGGCAGGGCCAATCCCGCTGCCGACGCTGATTGAAAAGTTCACGGTGAATCGCTCTCCTCACGTGGACAAAAAGTCGATGGAACAATTTGAAATCCGCACTCACAAACGGCTCCTGGATATCATCGAGCCGACCGCGAAAACCGTGGATGAGTTAAAAAAATTGAACTTGCCCGCAGGCGTTGACATCACCATTAAAATTTAACTATTAACACCGTCATTCTGAGCGAAACGAGGTCCAATCACCGAATCCGGCAGGGGTTGCCCGGAAATGGAGCGACCGGAGCCCTCGATTTCGCTCGAAACGACCAAAGAGGCGATCATGAGCATCGGGTTACTGGGACAAAAAATTGGCATGACCAGCGTCTACGACGCCAGGGGCCGGTTGCGTCCTGTTACTGTGATCGCCGCCGGGGATAATGTCCTTCTGCGTCGGTTGACCCGCGAAAGGGACGGCTATTCGGCAGTGCAGGTCGGGTTCGGCGCGCAAAAAGAATCACGCGTGACCAAACCATTGCTGGGCGAATTTAAGAAAGCCGGCGTTTCGCCGCAGAAATTTGTGCGCGAATTTCGTCTGCCCGACGATCTTCCCGAGGGCGAAATCAATCTGAGTGTAACGCAGTTTCAGGCAGGCGACTTTGTGGACGTAATCGGCCGCTCCAAGGGAAAAGGATTCCAGGGCGTAATGAAAAAGCACAACTTCGCCGGACAGGGCGCCGCGCACGGCTCCAAAACTCACCGACGCATTGGCGCCGCCGGCAACCGTTCTACTCCGGGCCGCATCTGGAAAAACATGGGCATGCCCGGCCACATGGGCGATCGGCGTGTGACGGTGCAAAATCTGCAAATCCTGCAGGTGCGCGAAGCGGAAAAGATTATTTTGGTCAGCGGCGCTGTTCCCGGAGCGAACGGCAGCTACGTGATTGTGCGACCCGCCATTAAACATCCGGAACGCCTTCTGGCCTTGCATGCCGAGCATCGAAAACACGAGGAGGAAGAGCGGGCCAAAAAGCCCAAGACTCTGGCTGAAATGGGGCAGAAGAAATGAGCGCGAAAGTGTTAACCAAGACTGCGGCAAAGGCGGCGGGTATTGAATTAATCGACAACGGAAGGGGCACGCAGGCTGTGCACGAAACGATCGTAGCCATGCGCGCCGCCCGGCGATCCGGTTCGGCCAACACCAGAACGAAAGCCGAGGTGAATCTCTCCGGTGCCAAGCCGTGGCGGCAAAAGGGCACGGGCCGCGCCCGGGCCGGCTATAAATCTTCGCCGATCTGGCGGGGCGGCGGCGTCGTTTTCGGGCCGAAGCCGCGCGATTATTCCAAGAAAGTTCCCAGGTCGGTGCGGCGCTTTGCGTTTCGGAAAGCCCTCAGCGAACGAATCAAGGCCGGCGACGTCCTGACCGTGGATCAATTCGTGGTGCCCGAACTGAAGACCAAAGCCTTTGTTCAGCTTTTGAGAAAACAGACCGACGCCCGCAAAGTCTTGATCGTTTCGGATTCCTTCGATGAAAAGACTTTGAAATCCGCCCGCAACGTGAAGCCGACAAAGCTCATCACCGCTTCCGAAGTGAACACGGAACAATTGCTCAAGTTCGAAAAAATTCTCGTCACCCAGAAAGCGTTGGAAACTTTGGCCCAGCGAACCCGGGCGCAGCACAACAGCTCTCAGCAGTAAAATGAACGAACCTCACGAGATCATCCAGACGGCGTCGTTGACCGAGAAGTCAACCCTGATGAGCGAAAAGCTGAACAAGTACGTCTTCCGGGTCAGCCCAAAGGCGAACAAGATTCAGATCAAGAACGCCATCGAACGATTGTTTCAGAAAAAAGTCGTGGACGTGAATACCTGCAATTACGCAGGCAAGGAAAAACGAGTGCGCGGTCCCGTGGGACGCCAGCCGCGATGGAAAAAAGCCATTGTGACCTTAAAAGAGGGCGAGAAGATTGACCTCATTTGAAGTCGAAAACGGTTGCTGACCACCAAACAGATTCCAATGCCTAGAACCCAAAAATTAAAACAGATCGGGTCCAACAGCAGCTGCGCGCTCCGCCGCCGAACGTCCTCCTGTTTTCAATTTCCAAGCGTGGACTGTTAACCGTTATGGCCCTGAAAGAATTTCGCCCGCTCACGCCCACTTTGCGCTTCACAGCGCTGCCGGCCTTTGACGAAATCACCAAGCGACGGCCGGAGCGGCGGCTGGTGGAGCCGAAGAAAAAAACCGGTGGACGCAACAACTACGGGCGCCTTACCTCGCGACATATTGGCGGCGGTCACAAACAAAAGTATCGCAAGGTCGATTTTAAACGCCGCAAACATGGTGTTCCTGCCGAGGTCATCGCCATCGAATATGACCCGAACCGCACGGCCCGCATTGCCCTGCTCAAATATGCCGATGGTGAACTGAGCTATATTCTCGCGCCCGATGGTCTTCGAGTGGGAGCGACGGTTGTTGCCGGGGAGAACGCGCCGCCAGAGATCGGCAACGCGCTGCCGCTTCGAGCCATCCCGCCGGGCACCAATATTCACAACATCGAATTAACCCCCGGGCGCGGCGGCCAGGTGGCGAGAAGCGCAGGGCAACAGGCCACGCTCACAAACATCGAGGGCGGTTACGCACTGGTGAAAATGCCCTCCGGCGAAATTCGGCGGATCCACCAAAACTGCTATGCAACCATTGGCCAGGTTGGCAACGTCGATCACATGAACGTCTCCAGCGGAAAGGCGGGGCGCACCCGCTGGTTGGGACGTCGCCCGCATGTGCGCGGCATGGCGATGAATCCGATCGATCATCCAATGGGCGGCGGCCAGGGAAAATCAAAGGGCGGCGGCGGGCGGCACCATCCGGTCAGTCCCTGGGGACAACTGGCCAAGGGTTACAAGACCCGCGCCAAACATAAGCCCAGTGATCGATTCATCCTGGAACGCAGAAAACCGAAGAAGAAAGTATGAGCCAGACTCGACTTTGCTTGCGGTAAGAGTTGACATTTATGGGCAGATCGCTAAAGAAAGGTCCCTTCGTCGAGGCGCATCTTCTGGAGAAGATCGATAAGATGAACGCCTCGGGCGTCAAGAAACCGATCAAAACCTGGTCGCGACGCTCGATGGTGACGCCGGACTTTGTCGGGCACACGTTCCTGGTGCACAACGGAAAGACGTTTCAATCCGTTTTCATCACCGAGAACATGGTCGGACACAAGCTCGGCGAATTTTCCCCGACGCGCGTGTTTAAGAAACACGGGTCGCACACGGCGAAGGTGACCAAGTAGAGAAAAGTTTCGCTTGCGAATTGCCAGCTACAAACTGAGGAACTCCGGTCGAGGCCGGAGCCGACGGGCGACAGGCTGTTTGCAGGGCCAAAGAGTTTCTTCGCTGGTGCTGGTGATGTCGGCACTGGCGGTCTGTGTCGCTCTTGTTTACGGGAGCAGCAGCGGGGAAAACGGTTCTTTGTCAGAATCCAAAACTGAAAGCGCCGATCAATTGCGGCAGGAGAATGAGCAGTTGGAAAAGCAATTGTCCAACGCGCAGCAATCGATCCGGGCCTTAACCAGCAGCCTTGCAGAATCCAACGCCGAGGCTGAGTTGTTTCGCCGCAAATATTCCGATCTGGCATTGCAGATGGAGGCGTTGGGCCTGGCTTCGGCGAGCAAGGATCGGGCGAAACTGGAGCAACGTTTGCTGGCTGCTGTCAGCGACCTTCAGCTGGCTCAAAAAGAGCGGGACGAATATCGCGAGCAGATGCTGCGTCTGAACGAGGCGATCCTTTGTTACCTGAAGAATTCACAGGGCGGGGACGCCAGAGCGCGGATGGAACTGGAGACCCAATTGCGCAGTCTCAACACGCTGCTGGACAAACCCGCCGGAGCCCCGGCGGCCGTGGAACCGGGTTTGATGGACGGCAGCGTGATCAGCGTCAAAGCCGAGTGGTCGTTTATCGTTGGAAACATCGGGCAAAAAAACGGCGTGAAACTGGGCATGCCCCTGCGTGTGCTGCGGAACGACCGAAAGATCGCGACTGTGCGGGTGGTTGATGTGCGTCAGAAAATCTGCGGCGCTGTGATTCAGGAAATGGATTCCAAAAAGGACAACATACAGGTTGGCGACCGTCTCCAGGCGGACGTGCAGCCCAACGTGAGTTTGAAATGAGAGAGAGCGGAAACCTTAAAGGAGTCACGCGGGAAAACGAAACCGGGTTTTTCCGCGGCGTCATTCTTTTAGCCTTTCGAGCTTCGCAGAAACCATGGAAGTAAAAGCGATTTACAAATACGCGCGGATCTCGCCGTTTAAAGCGCGCGAAGTCACGCGCGAAATCCAGGGTCTGCCCGTCTCGGCAGCGCTCGATATTCTGACCTTTACGCCCAAGAAAGCCGCCTCGCTCATTGCCAAAACGCTTAAAAGCGCGATCGCCAACGCGGAGAATAACGCCAATCTCAAGCCAGACGGCCTGATGGTGAAGGAAGCTACGGTTGGCGAAGGACCCACCATTAAACGATTCATGGCGCGCGCCCGCGGCAGCGCCAGCCGCATTTTGAAACGAACCAGTCACATTCGAATCGTCCTTAGCGATGAAGTGAAGGCGGAGAAATCGCGATCACAGGGCGCAACCCGAAAAGCGGAGCAGAAACCGGGAAAAAAGGAAAAAGCAGCTGACGCGAGCGCCGGTTCAGAAAAGACCAGACAATCGCGCGGAAAAAGGGCCACGAAGAAATTGATTAAGTAGCTGTTTTCATGCATTGTTTCTCTCTCAAGCTGAAACCGACCGGCGCGCACGAATGTTTGCGCTGCCGGTACCGCGCCGATTCCCCGGAACGCGTGGGGGTCGATTTTCGCTGGCGCCGTTTCGGCATAAAACCTCCAACTTATGGGACAAAAAGTTAACCCGATTGGATTTCGCCTGGCGGTGAACCGCGACTGGCGTTCGCGCTGGTACGCCTCGCCGCAGGAATTGCCGGAATTTCTGCACAGCGACCTGGAGATTCGCAATTATGTGAAGAAAAAACTCCAGTTCGCCGCCGTCTCCAAAATCATGATCGAACGGGCGTGGAACAGCATACGGGTAACAATTTTCACGGCGCGTCCCGGAATCGTGATCGGACGCAAGGGGGCGGAGATTGAGAAAATGACCGAGGAGATTTCCAGAATGGCGCAGGGCAAACAGGTCAAGATCGACATTCAGGAGATCAAAACGCCCGAACTGGACGCGCAGCTCGTCGCGGAAAATGTGGCGCTGCAAATTGAACGGCGCATCGCTTATCGCCGGGCGATGAAGAAAGCAGTGCAGACGGCCATGGATTTCGGCGCCGAGGGAATCAAACTGCGTGTTTCCGGCCGCTTAAATGGCGCCGAGATCTCGCGCTCCGAATGGTATCGGGAAGGAAAAATTCCTCTGCACACCCTGCGCACCCCCATCGATTACGGCTTTGCGGAGGCCAACACTGTTTATGGCAAAATCGGGGTCAAATGCTGGATTTGCAAAAAGGAAGAGCAGCCTGCCCATCCGGCTTCGCCGCCGCCGCCCCCGGCCGCCGCGGAGCCAGTCGAAGCGTAAAGGAGAAAATTTATGCCGTTGATGCCAAAACGCGTGAAGTATCGAAAGTCCCAGCGGGGAAGCCGCAAGGGGACGGCTTCGCGCAATTTGAAGATCGACTTTGGCGAGTTTGGGCTCCAGACGCTCGAGCGCGCGTGGATCACCAACACGCAACTGGAAGCCGCCCGCGTTGCGCTGACTCGCCACATGAAACGCAAGGGCAAACTGTGGATCCGTATTTTCCCGGACAAATCGGTCACCGCGCGACCGCCGGAAACGCGCATGGGCAAGGGCAAAGGCCAGCCCGAGTACTGGGTCGCCACGGTGCGCCCCGGAAACATTCTTTTCGAGTTGGACGGCGTGCCGGAGTCCGTGGCCCGCGAATCGCTGCGCCTGGCTGCGGACAAATTGCCGGTGCGCACCCGTTTTTTAAGCCGGCACCACGTGAGGGCAGTTTAGGCGCCAATGAAAATGAAAGAGATCATTGAATTGAGCACCGATGAGTTGCTGACAAAAAGACGCGACCTGCGGCAGGAAAAGCTGCATCTGCGTTTGCAGCAACAAAGCGGCCAGCTGGAGCAACCCAGCCGATTGCGCCTGCTGCGCCGGGACCTTGCCCGCATAGAGACCGAGCTCTCCAAGCGGAAGAAAGCGAAATGAACATGGCCGAGCACGTTCCATCTTCGTCTCCCGCTGGCTTGTCGGATCGCGCAGACGCTCGGCGCTCGTCGCGCAAGACGCGCGTCGGCGAAGTCATTTCCAACCGCATGAACAAGACCATAGTGGTTCAGACCGTTACTCGCGTGCCCCATCCCAAGTTCGGCAAAATCGTCAAGCAAATGAAGAAATTTTACGCCCACGACGAACAGAACCAGGCCAGGGTCGGCGATACGGTCCGCATCATGGAGACCCGGCCGCTGAGCAAATTGAAGCGCTGGCGGCTGGTGGAAATCGTCCAAAAGTAGAGTGGAGGAGTGACAAGATGGTGCAAATTCGTTCCAGACTTGATGTGGCAGACAATACCGGCGCGCGCATGGCTACCATGATCGGCGTGATCGGCAAGCACACTCGCTACGCCAGGATCGGCGACGTTATCACCGCCAATGTGAAAGAGGCCAGCCCCACAGGAACAGTGAAGAAAGGCGAAGTCGTGCGCGCCGTTCTGGTCCGCACCAAGCAGCCGATCCGGCGCGAAGATGGCTCGCTGCTGCGTTTCGACAACAACGCAATCGTCATTATCGACAAGGATCTGAATCCCCGCGGCACGCGCATTTTCGGACCCGTGGCCCGCGAACTGCGCGAGCGCAACTTCATGAAAATTGTTTCCCTGGCGCCGGAAGTTCTATGAACCGCATCAAATGTCACGTAAAAAAAGGCGACCACGTGGAGGTTATCTCCGGCAATTTTCGCGGTTCGTCCGGACGCATTCTCGCCGTGTTCCCCAAGGAGCAACGGGTTTTGGTGGAGGGAGTGCGGATCATAAAGAAGCACTTGCGCAAGTCTCAGGATAATCCCAGCGGGAAGATTGCCGAGCGCGAAGGGCCCATTCACATTTCCAATGTGCGGCTGATTGAGCGAGACGGGAAACCGGTCGAGCGCCCGGGAGCCGAGACGAAGAAGGCGAAAAAGAAGAGCTAGCGGAGGCAGAGATGGAAAACGAATTTCATCGCTACTACAGGGAACACGTTATTCCGACGCTGCAGAAGTTGCACGGCTATAAAAACATTCACCAGGTGCCCCGCGTGGAGAAAGTCGTCATCAACACGTCGGTCGGTTCGCAGAGTGATGTGAAACAGGCGTTGGAAGAAGCCAAGGAAGAACTTGCGCTCATTACGGGACAACGTCCCGTGGAAACCCGCGCCAAGAAAAGCATCTCCAACTTCAAATTGCGCAAGGGCCAGCCCATCGGCGCGAAGGTGACCCTGCGCGGCGAGCGCATGTACGAATTTCTGGAGCGTTTCATCAAGGCCGCTCTGCCCCGCATACGCGATTTTCGCGGCGTATCCCCACGCTGCTTCGATAACCGCGGCAATTATACCATCGGCGTTTCGGATCAATCGATTTTTCCCGAAGTTGAGCTGGATAAAATCAAGCGCAACATCGGATTCGATGTTACAATCGTCACCACGGCGCGAACAGCTGAGGAAGCCAAATCGCTCTTGAGCGAACTGGGGATGCCGTTCAGCGACCGTGCAAGGAAGCCCGCTGCGCAGGCCGCATGATTGTTATGAGCACGTTTACAGATCCAATTGCCGATTTCCTCGCGCGACTGCGCAACAGCACCCGCGCGCAGCAACCGGAGGTGCTGGTTCCGTACTCAAAAATCAAGGCGGAGATTGCGCGCATTTTGAAAGACGAAGGCTTCATTGCCGATTACGCGGTCGATACCAGCGGCCCCCATCCGCGCCTGCGGATTACGAACAAGTTTGTGAATCGCACCAGCGCCATTGCCGGACTGCGCAGAGTCAGCCGACCGGGGTTGCGGAGATATGTGGGCGCGCAAGAAATCCCTCGCGTTCTTGGCGGAATGGGTTTGGTGATTCTTTCCACCTCGCGCGGCGTTCTCTCGGGCAGGGAAGCGCGCAAACAAAAAGTAGGCGGCGAACTGCTGGCCTGCGTCTGGTAGCTGTTGAATGTTTGTGGTTTAACCATTTAACGAACTCATGTCACGCATTGGAAACCAACCGGTCGAGATTCCCGAAAAGGTTACGGTAAACGTTGACCAGAACGGCACCGTTTCCGTGGAGGGGCCCAAGGGCAAACTGCGCTGGACACTGCCGCGGGAAATCCAGGCCAGCGTCAAGGACAATCGCATCTCTCTGGTTCGCAAAGCCGAGGCGCGTGGCGTGAAAGCCCTGCACGGCCTGTCGCGCAGCCTCCTGCACAATATGGTGCGCGGCGTCAGCGAAGGATTCACCAAACAGCTTGAAATTGAAGGAGTCGGCTTTCGAGCTGCCGTCCAGGGATCGAACCTCAACCTGAGTCTCGGGTTCTCGCATCCGATTTCATTCCCCATCCCCAAGGACATTACGATCACCGTGGCGGACAATACCAAGATCACGATCCAGGGCGCCGACAAGCAGCTGGTCGGCCAGGTCGCCGCCGATATCCGGCGCTTTTATCCTCCCGAGCCGTACAAGGGCAAGGGCATCCGTTACGCCGGCGAGCAGATTCGACGCAAGGTGGGGAAAACTGTCCAGTAAAATTATGAGGTTAACTCGCAAAGCCGCGCGCCAGCGCGTTCATCGACGGATCAGGAAAAAGGTCGCCGGCTCGACCCAGCGGCCCCGCCTGGCTGTGCACTTCTCGGGCAAGCACGTTTACGCCCAGATCATCGACGATGATGGCGGCCGAACTCTGGCCGCTGCATCCACCCGGGAACGCTCTGTGCTGGGAGAAAGGAAACCGGCAGCCAATAAAGCCACCGCGGAATTAGTCGGCAACGCCATCGCCGAACGCGCGCTGGCGAAGCATCTCGACCAGGTTGTTTTCGACCGAGGCGGCTTTCTCTACCACGGAAAAGTAAAGGCACTGGCGGACGCCGCGCGCGCCCGTGGCCTGAAATTTTAATTCATGGCTCAGGCAACTTCAGCAAGACGACCCGATTCGCGAAAACCAGAGAAAACCTCTGGAGCCAAGGGCGACACTGTGGAAAAGGTGGTGTTCATCAATCGGTGTGCCAAAGTCGTAAAAGGCGGACGGCGCTTTAGCTTCAGCGCGTTGATTGTGGCTGGTGACCACGACGGCTCGGTTGGGGTGGGTTTCGGAAAGGCGAACGAAGTTTCCGAGGCAATCCGCAAAGCTTCCGAAGCGGCGCGCAAATCCATGCAAAAAGTTTCCCTCAATGACAATACCATCCCCCACGAAGTCATTGGCGAATACGATGGCGCGCGAGTCTTACTGCGCCCCGCTTCCCCGGGCACCGGCATCATCGCCGGCGGCGGTGTGCGGGCCGTGGCCGAGGCGGCTGGAATTCGTGATGTACTGGCCAAATCGCTCGGATCGAGCAATCACGCCAACGTCGTCAAAGCGACGATCGCCGCGTTGCGATCGCTGCGCCGACGAGAGGAAATTTACAAGCTGCGTGGAATACATTCCGGCGACGGAAAAGGAGAGCAACATGCTGCGTCTGCATAATCTCAAACCCCGCCCCGGCGCACGGCACCGAGTCAAACGGCTCGGCTGCGGCGAGAGCTCCGGACATGGAAAAACAAGCGGCAAAGGTCACAAGGGCCAGAAAGCCCGCTCCGGCGGAAGCATCCGCCTCGGTTTCGAGGGTGGGCAAATGCCCCTGATCCGGCGGTTGCCCAAGCGGGGTTTTAATAATGCCGCGTTTCGCAGGCAGTATGCTGTGGTGAACCTGAATGACCTCAACGTTTTTAAATCGGGAACCGTGGTCACCGAGCAGTTGCTGCGCGAGTCGAAACTTGTGCGCGGAAATTTCGATGGAATAAAAATTCTCGGCGACGGGGAATTGAAACATCGCCTGACCATTGAAGCGGATGCAGTCAGCGCTGGCGCGCGCGAAAAAATCGAGAGGGCAGGGGGCACGATAACGCCCCGAGAGGGGGGCGCTCCTTCTCAACTTGAGTCCCACGGCGCGGCGACGGTCTCGGTTTCCTCCGAAGCCGATGCAGGGGGAGAATCACCCGCTCGGAGCGAGAAGAAAAAGAGAGTGGCAGCGGAGACGTCGGCGAAAAGCGCGCCCCGGGCAAAGCGCAAGACGCGGAAAAAACGCTAGAGGCGTTCCGTTGGTAGATTTCAAGTTTAGCGGATGATTTCGGCGTTCCTAAACACAGTCAAGATACCCGAGTTGCGCCGGCGCATTCTATTCACGCTGGCTGTAATTGTAATTGTGCGCTTGGGCGCTGCGATCACCACACCGGGGGTCAACCAGGGTGTGTTGCAAGCCTGGTTCAGCACTTCGCTGGCTCAAAGAACCGGCGGCGGACTGGCGGCGTTGTTTAATTTGTTCAGTGGCGGCGCGCTGGAGAACTGCGCGGTTTTTTCTCTGGGCATCATGCCATATATCAGCGCTTCGATCATGATGCAGTTGTTAACGGCGGTGATCCCGAGGCTTGGCCGGCTCGCGCGTGAAGACGGTGGGCGCCAAAAAATCATGCAGTTGACCCGTTACACGACCGTGGGTCTGTGCATCTTTCAGGGCTACCTGCTGGCGCTCTCCTTTCAGCATCCCGAATCGTATCACACCCTGCTGCCCGGAATTACCGATACCATTCGAAATCTCGGTATTCCGCTGGTGGACGACTTGGGTTGGCGCTTCCGAATCATCACGGTGATCTCGCTGACGACCGGCACCCTGCTCCTGATGTGGCTGGGCGATCAAATCACCGAACGCGGGATTGGCAATGGTATTTCGCTCATCATCACCATTGGTATCGTGGCGCGCCTGCCGGCGGCGCTGGTTCAGGCGTGGAAGACGTTTGTCCCCTCCGGTCAGAGCGGTTCCAGCCAGGTGAACCCGATGGTGCTCGTGTTGTTGGTCGTGGTCTTGATTTTTGTCATTGCGGCGGTGATCGCCATTACTCAGGGGGTGCGCAAGATCACCGTGCAATACGCCAAGCGGGTCGTGGGTCGAAAGATGTATGGCGGCCAGACCCAATACATGCCGTTGAAGGTGAACTATGCCGGTGTGATGCCGATCATTTTCGCCTGGGCATTGCTCTTGTTTCCGGCCACCATTGTGCAGTACGGATTTAGAAACAGCCCCACGGCGGCGCAAATCGCCGCGGCTCTCTCGACCGGTTGGCCGCATTACGTGGCCCTGGCGGCAATGATCTTTTTCTTCAGTTACTTCTGGGTGGCTACCCAGTTTCAACCTTCGCAGATCGCCGACGACCTGAAGAAATACGGAGGCTATATTCCGGGAGTGCGACCCGGGAAACCGACCGCCGATTTTCTCGATTATACCATGACTCGGCTCACATTTGCCGGGGCGATATTCCTGACGTTGATCGCGATTTTCCCAAGCCTTCTCAGCCAGTGGCTCAACGTGCCTGTGATTACTGCGCAATTTTTCGGCGGCACGAGCCTGTTGATCGTGGTGGGCGTGATGCTGGATACCATGCGCCAGGTGGAGACCCATCTGATCCAGCGGCATTACGACGGCTTTTTGCGCAAGGGACGCATCCGAGGCCGGTCATTTGATCGCGCGGCCTATGCGCGTGGCGAAGCCGCCGCGACCGGCACATTGATGTGGTTGTACGTGGGGATTGCCGTGCTGGTCATTGCCGGCGTGGCCATCTTCCTCTATGGGCGATAAGTGAAAAAGCGGCTCGTTCTTCTCGGCGCGCCGGGCTCCGGCAAAGGGACCCAGGCGGAAATGATTACGCGACACTTTGGCATTCCCGTCACTTCGCCGGGCGCTATTTTACGACGTGAACGGGACCTGGGCACACCGCTGGGGAAAGAAACAGCCGCGACGCTGCAGAGTGGCGGGCTGGTGTCGGATCAGATAATCATCAGATTGATCGAAGACTGGCTGCGTTTGCATGGCGGCCACGGGTTCGTCTTCGATGGTTTTCCCCGAACGCTACCGCAGGCCGAAAGTTTAATGGCCATCCTGGCGCGATTGCGCGCGACATTGGATTTGGCCATCTGGCTGGAAGTTTCCGAACAAACCGTGCGCGAGCGCATCGCCGGCAGGCTCCAGTGCGCCGAATGCGGGTTTACCACCAGCGCTTCCAGCGCCCAATTTGCAAACCGTCCCGAGTGCCCTTACTGCGATGGCCCGTTGGTGCGCCGAAATGATGATGACCTGGCCGTGTTGCAGACCCGCTTGCAGGAATTTCACACCAAGACCGAACCGCTGGCCACTTTTTATCAAAAGCTCTCCATCCTGCATCGCATCGACGGCAACCGCGATCGCGACGCGGTCTTCGGCGATATTTCCCGGCTCATTGAAGACAAGAGCGCGTCATGATCCCCATCAAAAGCCCCAGGGAAATTGAAAAGATGCGGCAGGCGTGCCGCACCGCCAGCGACATTCTGGATAAGGTGAGCGATCTGATTCGCCCGGGCATTACCACCCGGGAAGTCGATCAAGCTGCGGCCGATTTTATGCATGAAGCCGGCGTCAGAAGCGCTTTCCTCGGTTACCGGCTCGGTCGCCGCGTTTTTCCGGGCCACATCTGTATTTCACTCAATGACGAAGTGGTTCACGGCATCGGCAGCCAACGACGCATTCAATACGGCGATATTGTGAAGCTGGATATTGGCATTATTCAGGATGGCTGGGTCGGCGACAACGCCACCACCGTGCCGGTTGGAATTATCGACGACCGCACCGACCAGCTGTTGCGCGTCACCGAGAATGCCCTGGCTCGAGCGATCAGCGCCGCTCGCGAGGGGGGACGCGTGGGCGATATCTGCGCCGAAATAGAGGAGGAGGCGCGCCGGCACGGTTTTTCGGTCGTGCGGGAATTTGTGGGACACGGTGTCGGACGAAAAATGCACGAGGAACCACAGATTCCCAATTATGGCAGGCGAGGCAGCGGTCCAAAACTCAAGGCGGGTATGACACTGGCCATCGAGCCGATGATTAACATGGGCACATCGGAGGTGAAATTGCTCGACGATGGCTGGACCGTGCGCACCGCCGACGGGCTTCCCTCCGCCCACTTCGAGCACACCGTGTTGATTACCAAAGGCGAACCGGAAATTCTGACATGGCGCGCAAGGACGCAATTGAAGTAGAAGGCACAGTCGTCGAGCTGTTGCCAAACACCATGTTCCGGGTCGAGCTGGCAAACGGACGCCGCGTCCTGGCGCACATCTCCGGAAAAATGCGCCTCCACTTCATTCGCATCTTGCCCGGAGACAAAGTTATGCTAGAGATTTCTCCCTACGATTTGTCCAAAGGGCGGATTACTTATCGCCTGAAATAATCAGGCCATGGCGCCCGGCTTTTTTGCGGACTTCTCGAACGATGAAAGTACGACCTTCAGTGAAACGACTCTGCGCCAGTTGCAGGATCGTCAAGCGCAAGAATGTGGTGCGTGTGATCTGCAAAAACCCGCGCCACAAACAGAGACAAGGCTGAACCGCATTTTGCGACTTTTGCAGATGCCTTAATGGTTTAACCGACAAACATGCCAAGATTACTAGGAGTTGAAATTCCCGCCGACAAACGCGTTGAAGCGTCGCTGACGTATATCTATGGGATCGGATTCCCGACCTCGCGCCGCATCCTCGAACAGGCAAACATTGATCCCAACATTCGCGCAAAAGACCTCACGCCGCAGCAGATTAACGACATCATTCACGTCATCACCAACAACAAAATCAAAATCGAAGGCGATCTGCGCCGCGAGGTGCAGAGCAACTTGAAACGCCTGCAGGCCATCAACTGTTATCGCGGCATTCGGCACCGGAAAGGTTTGCCAGTGCGCGGCCAGCGCACCTCCACCAACGCCCGCACTCGAAAGGGACCGCGCAAGACAGTGGGTGTCGTTCGTAATCCCGACGCCAAGGCCGGCAAAGTTTAATCACCCAGACGCATGAGCGACGAAACCAATCCCGCAGATCCGGAAAAGGCAAAACCCGGCGCGTCAGCGGAAAAGGCGCCCGAGACAAAGGACGAATCCTCAAAGGGGCAAACGGCGGCCAAGCCCGCTAAAAAACCTGCCCGCCAGAAAAAAGAACAGACCGCGTCTGCTGCGGCCGCGCCGGAAAACCTTTCGCTCGGAGCGGACGAGATTGAGAGACCAAAAATTGTCAAAGCCAAAGGCAGCAAACATGTGCACTCTGGAATCGCTCATGTTTTGGCCACTTTTAACAATACGATTGTGACCATCACCGATTTGAAGGGCAATGTGATCGGATGGTCCAGCGCCGGAAAAGTCGGATTTAAAGGCTCGCGCAAAAGCACCGCCTACGCTGCTCAAATGGTTGCGCAGGATGCGTCGCGGCAGGCGATGGGCCACGGACTTAAAGAAGTGGAAGTGCGAGTCAAAGGCCCCGGGGCCGGTCGGGAATCGGCGGTTCGCGCTTTACAGGCCGTGGGACTGGATCTCACGGTTATTCGCGACGTTACTCCGGTGCCGCACAACGGCTGCCGCCCGCCTAAACAGCGTCGCGTCTAATTCCCTTTGTAATACGCTTCAACATTTTCAACAAACCTCATGGGCAGATACACAGGACCAAAAACCAAAGTAAGCCGGCGTTACGGCGCTCAGCTTTTCGGACCGTCCAAAGCGCTGGATAGAAAAAGTTACCCGCCGGGCATGCACGGCCCGCGGGGCGCTCGCCGCAAACAATCCGATTACGCCATTGCCTTGGGCGAGAAACAGAAGCTGCGCTATCAATACGGTCTGCTCGAGCGCCAGTTTAGGCGTATCTTTCAAAATGCGTTGCGCAAACGCGGCGTGACTGGAGAAACGCTTCTGCAGCTTCTGGAAACGCGGCTCGATAACGTGGTTTACCGGCTTGGCCTGGCCAACACGCGCGCCGCTGCGCGACAGCTGGTCTCCCATGGCCACGTGCTGGTGAACGGACGCAGAGTAAACGTCGCCTCTTACAGCGTGAAGGCCGGCGACGAGATCAGCATCAGGGATAAACCCAAGTCGCGACAACTGGTTCTGCGCAACCTCGACCTGACGCAGATTTCTCCAGTGCCGGACTGGCTGACTGTGGACCGAGATTCTCTCAGCGGAAAAGTGGTGCGCATCCCGTCGCGCGAAGAAATTCAGCCCATTGTCAACGAGCAGCTCATCGTCGAATTGTATTCGCGATAGGCTGAAGCTGCGCAGTCGGTCGCGCCGGAACGCTGGAAACCCTGCCCCTTATCGCGAGAGGTTGAATTTTGCCTCCAGATATTCCAAGGCTTTCTGATAACTTCTGCGCTCCAGATAATGTGCCAGCCTCGGATCAACAGGAACCGGAAGCGTTGCCTGAAGGTGATCGATCCGTTCCGAGACCGCGCGAAGCCGCGCCAGATGGGTGACTTCATCGCGACGACTTTGTTCGTCGCCAATGATTGCCAGGCGCTCTCGCAACGCCTCCGCTAACTCGGCCAACGCGCTTTGCATCTCAGTAACACAGACACCTTGCCTCTTCGCGTCAAGCGATCTTCAGCGCTCCGGTTTCTTGGGCCTCGGTCGGATTTGCTTTAACACAAACCGCTTCTATCTCGGCGCTTCAGTCAGCAACTGGCGCTTCGCTTCCAACCAATCGGACTCCGCATCGCCCGGCAGCCCAAACCTGCGGCGGTGTTCCGAAATGAAATAAGCGCGCGTGCGGATTTCCTCCTCCGAAGGCTCCCGCGGCGCGGTCTCGTCCAAAGCTGAGCGGCCAGCCCTCTGCCGCGTTGACTTTGTTTTGGACCCAGCCAGGCGCGATTTGCGGAGCGCAGGAGAACGCCGCGGTCGCGAGCTTTTGCCATCCTTTAATTTTGAAGTCTCCGCGGATTCCGTCTGCGGAGGATTTTTATCGTCCAAAACCTTTCGTTTTTTCGGCACAGATTTTTGTCGTTTGAGGAAACTATTTCGTTTACCGTTCATTGGTTGGTTGGCAAGCGGTTTCTGCGTTTTTAAGCGCGGTAGCGGCTGGCCGGCGTATATGGGCGCGCGACGTTTTGTTTTTCGTTGGGGCATCACCACCGTGGCCGTGATGGTGGCATCCTCGGTAATCCGCGGAATCCATTACGACACGGTTGCGGCGTTGATGGGCGCATCGCTTCTGCTTGGTATCCTCAACGCGTTCGTGCGGCCGATCGTTCTGATTCTCAGCGCGCCACTCATCTTGGTAACTCTGGGCCTCTTTATCTTCGTGATAAATGCCCTCATGCTGCTCGTAATCCCGAAGGTGGTCATCGGATTCCATGTGGACAGCTTTTGGAGCGCTTTTTGGGGCGCCATTATCATTAGCATCGTCAGCTGGCTTTTGAGCGCCTTTTTCCGGGGCAGCGACGGACGTGTTCACGTGCTGACTCATCACGCTCAGGTGCGGCGGATCCGTGGCCGCGTGGTCGGAAACACGGAGCGCGATTAGAACCCGAGGCGTCCCTAGGCCAGGTACTTGTTCAATCGAGCGCGCAATTCGCTGCGAGCGCGAAACAGGACGCTTTTCACCGCCGGAACAGAAAGATCCAGAACGTCGGCAATTTGCTCGTAGCTGAGCTGCTCATACCTTCGCAGCACCACCGCCATGCGTTGCGTCTCGGGAAGCTGCAAAATTGCTTCCTCAATTTTTCGCTGCAACTCATTCTCCAAAAGGGACGCATCCGGGGCGGGGTTGTTTTCATCCTTCAAGGGCGGTTCTTCGCCTCCTGGTTCGGCCTCCAGAGGGATTTGGGCGCGGCGCTTTACCCGGCGCAGTTCGTTGAAGACGAGGTTGCGCGTAATTTTCAGCAACCAGGTAGTGAACCGGGCGCGCGGCACATAGCGTCGCGCACTTTTCCAGACTCGGATGAAAACCTGCTGAGCGATGTCTTCCACATCGGTGTTGCTGCCCAGCATGCGGGCCACCGTCCCGGCTACCAGCGTCTGGTGTCGCTCGATGAGTTCTTCCAGAGCGCCCGTGTCGCCTTTGGCCACCAATCGCATCAGACGCACGTCCTCGGCGTCTTCCGGTGAATTTTCCCGATGATTCCCAGGCATCGCTTGTTTAGACGTTTGGATCGCGCAAAGTCTGCTGGAAAAATGGCCTCGGGCCAAAGTTCCGGCCTGCCCTGACACTCGTAGCCGCGGTTTTTGTTGCAAGCCCGAAGCGGAATGTGCATGCTTGGATGGTCAGAAAAGTTTTTACGCGCGGAATGAATTACCAGTTAATCCCCAAAGAGCTCCGGTCAGTTGCGGAAAAAGTTGAAGCGCAGCGAAGAATCTCGGACGCCGACGCTCTTGCGCTCTATGAGAGCAGCGATCTAAACGCTCTGGGAATGATCGCCAATGCCGTGCGCGAACGCAAAAACGGCAATTACGCCACTTACATCCACAATCGCTACATTAACTATTCCAATATTTGCATTCTTTCCTGCCAGTTTTGCGCTTTTGCCGCCAAAAAACGCGACGCTCACGCCTTCGAGTACGCCATTGACGAGATCATCCGCGTGGTCAAGGAGGCGCTGGCGCTCGGAGTCACGGAAGTGCACATGGTTGGCGGGTTGCATCCGAGCCTGAAAAAAGATTGGTACCTTGAACTGTTGCAAAGATTGCGAGCCCTCGATCCCCAGCTGCACATCAAGGCGTTTACCGCCATCGAGGTTCGCCATTTGGCGCAGCGCGTCTTTAAACTGCCGATTCGAGATACGTTGGAAATTTTGCGCGCCGCCGGCCTCGGCTCCATCACCGGAGGGGGCGCGGAAATTTTTGATCCCGCCGTGCGCGACAAAATTTGCCGCGGCAAGGAGACCGCCGCCGAATGGCTGGATGTGCACCGCACCTGGCACTCAATGGGCGGCCGCAGCACCTGCACCATGCTTTACGGCCATATCGAGACAATCGCCCATCGAGTCGATCATCTGCGGCAGCTTCGCCAGTTGCAGGATGAGACCGGCGGATTTACCGGTTTTGTCCCCTTCGCGTTTGAGCCGTCCCAATCGCACGGTGTCCTGGCCAACATCAAACGCGCCTCGGCCTTCGAACAGCTTCGCAACCTCGCGGTGAGCCGGATTTACCTGGATAACATTGATCATCTCACCGCATACTGGGTGAGCCTGGGATTGCCTCTCGCCCAGGTCTCGCTCAGCTATGGCGTGGACGACCTGCATGGCACAATTCTGGAAGAAAAAATTTTCCACATGGCCGGTGCGACCACGCCGCAGCAGCAAACCATTGCCGCGCTGGAACACGCCATCCGCGAAGCCGGTCGCGTGCCGGTGCAACGCGACAGCCATTATCGGCACGTCTTGCAGCGCTCGAGCGCGCAAAACGGGGCGCCTGAAAAAGCAGCTCTCGCGTGCGCGTAAGCGTCTGCCGTTGCTCTCACCGAAAGGGCCGGCCTGGCGGCCGTGCCGCTGCGAACCGCTGCTTTCCCAAATTTTCCCGTTCTGCCCGGTTTATGGAGCGTGGGTCGATTGCAGCCGGCCAAACGGCATGAACGCTGTCCGCATCGGCTGCGTAAAATATCTCAATGCGCGACCGCTCGTTCACGGGTGGAAAGGCGATGTCTGCTTCGATCATCCTGCGGTGTTGTGTCGGCGTCTTGCCAGCGGCCAACTGGATGTAGCGCTGGTATCCAGCTTCGAATTGTTGCGCAATCCCATTTATCGGATTGTTGACCGCGTTTCCATCTGCTCCCATGGTCCGGTTTACAGTGTAATCGTGGCTCACCGCGGCGATATTTCCGACGTCGCCGAGATCGAACTCGATCCCGCGTCGGAAACATCCGTCAGTCTTTTGCGCTGCCTGCTGGCAGAAACAGGATTACATCCGCGTTTAGTTCCCAGCAACGGCGATATCCTGTCTGTCGGGCGGCTCGAGTCCGAGCACGTTAACAAAGCGCGCCTGCTCATTGGCGATCAGGCCATTCGTTTCCGGTTGATCCACGGCAGCCGCTTCCATTTCTGGGACCTGGGCGAACAATGGAAAAAACTGACCGGTCTCCCGTTCGTTTACGCGTTATGGCTTGTTCGGCCTGAAGTCGCCGATCCGGGTTTGATCGCAAGCCGGTTGCGGGACCTGCGGGATAAAAATCTGGCCGCGCTCGATGAATTGATACGCGAAACCGCCGCCTGTATTGCTGACCGCGCTCTCAAGCGCACGCTCGAGAACGCGTTTCTCTCGCATTATTACCGGAAACACCTCCAGTTCGGACTGGGCGAAATGGAAAAACAAGGGCTGCGGACTTTTGCCCGACTCTGCGCAAAACACGCTCTGCTGCCCCCGCGCCCTCTCGCATTCCGTTTCGTATAGGCGATAACTCCTCGCCGTTAGAATCGCGACGACTGCTAGCCCGAGCGATCTAAGTCTGTCCACCCTGTAGAGCCACCTCAGCATTTCTGGAATCGCGACGACTGCTAGCCCGAGCGATCTAAGTCTGTCCACCCTGTAGAGCCGCCTCAGCATTTCTGGAATCGCGACGACTGCTAGCCCGAGCGATCTAAGTCTGTCCACCCTGTAGAACCGCCTCAGCATTTCTGGAATCGCGACGACTGCTAGAAGATGACTGCCGATGAGATGGTCGCCGCCAGCAGCCGCCTCAGCATTTCTGGAATCGCGACGACTGCTAGTTTGCGAGAAACGCTAAGAAATTTAAGCATTCATCCGCCTCAGCATTTCTGGAATCGCGACGACTGCTAGCGCTGGCCGAAGTCGCTCGCGTCTCTCTCGCTGGTCCGCCTCAGCATTTCTGGAATCGCGACGACTGCTAGTCCCAGTTCGGATGAAAAGGTATCTCGCCGTTTGCCCGCCTCAGCATTTCTGGAATCGCGACGACTGCTAGCGATAAATCCTGGGCGAACCTTAACCGCAAAACTGCCGCCTCAGCATTTCTGGAATCGCGACGACTGCTAGATCGTCGATAAGGCGCGCGATCTCACCGCCTTGCACCGCCTCAGCATTTCTGGAATCGCGACGACTGCTAGCGCAGAGATAGACCGACAGTCGCGCAGACGGCTTGTACCCGCCTCAGCATTTCTGGAATCGCGACGACTGCTAGCCGCAGGATTGACGGCAAAGGATATAGATTACCAACCGCCTCAGCATTTCTGGAATCGCGACGACTGCTAGTCAAGGCAGCTCACTCCGCGGAACCAGCCGTCGAGCCGCCTCAGCATTTCTGGAATCGCGACGACTGCTAGTTACGCCGTGGGCGCAAATCAACAGAAGGAGCAAGACCGCCTCAGCATTTCTGGAATCGCGACGACTGCTAGAAATGAGTCCCGGAACCTGTCCTTCGCCCTCGACCCGCCTCAGCATTTCTGGAATCGCGACGACTGCTAGGCACTCTTTGCTGCGAGGCCTCCGGATAAAATTACCGCCTCAGCATTTCTGGAATCGCGACGACTGCTAGCTCCTCGGGGCCTCGGCATGGCCAGTACTTCCCGCGGACCGCCTCAGCATTTCTGGAATCGCGACGACTGCTAGGAATTACAGTGCCTGGGGGCCAAGTGGCAGCCACATCCGCCTCAGCATTTCTGGAATCGCGACGACTGCTAGAATGAGCGCGGCGGGATACCGCTCTTGATACGACACCGCCTCAGCATTTCTGGAATCGCGACGACTGCTAGGCAGCAGCACGTTCTTTTCGTCCATCGTGAGAAACGCCGCCTCAGCATTTCTGGAATCGCGACGACTGCTAGAGTACTCTGTATATTCGGGTAACAACTTTTGAAGCCGCCTCAGCATTTCTGGAATCGCGACGACTGCTAGGCTCAGCGCAAAACGGTCGCTCTTGCGACGCTGACCCGCCTCAGCATTTCTGGAATCGCGACGACTGCTAGACCAAGCGAAAGCTGCTGAAGCGACAGAGAAACACTTCCGCCTCAGCATTTCTGGAATCGCGACGACTGCTAGCGACGTCATACGCAAGTTTTCTACGCAGTTTTCCCCGCCTCAGCATTTCTGGAATCGCGACGACTGCTAGATTCCAGTGTTTTACCCAGCTAGTCGAAGCCAACCTCCCGCCTCAGCATTTCTGGAATCGCGACGACTGCTAGACTCGCGCATACGATCTATGTAGGTCGCATTGTCCCGCCTCAGCATTTCTGGAATCGCGACGACTGCTAGCCCTCTGGGACGACCTGTGGGAAGACGTCTCATACCCGCCTCAGCATTTCTGGAATCGCGACGACTGCTAGGGAATCGTCGCGGAGACACGAACTACGGATTCGTCCGCCTCAGCATTTCTGGAATCGCGACGACTGCTAGCTCATTCTCATCCAGCGCATTCACCGCGCTGGCGTCCGCCTCAGCATTTCTGGAATCGCGACGACTGCTAGACGCGCACGAGCCGGACGTGTCGAGCACGAGGATGATCCCGCCTCAGCATTTCTGGAATCGCGACGACTGCTAGCCAGTGCCACGGCGCTGCCAAAGTGCGTATCCGACCGCCTCAGCATTTCTGGAATCGCGACGACTGCTAGCTCCTCGGGGCCTCGGCATGGCCAGTACTTCCCGCGGACCGCCTCAGCATTTCTGGAATCGCGACGACTGCTAGGGTGGCTGCTGCATAACGCGCCCACCCTTTTGAATTTCCGCCTCAGCATTTCTGGAATCGCGACGACTGCTAGCAGCGACGGCGAGCGTCCGCGCATAGACCCTTCGCTCCCGCCTCAGCATTTCTGGAATCGCGACGACTGCTAGAATGGCATAGTGGCCGGGCTGGCCCGCACGTTTGCCCGCCTCAGCATTTCTGGAATCGCGACGACTGCTAGTCCTCTTCTTTTCTCCGCTCATTTGGTTTTTAATCCCGCCTCAGCATTTCTGGAATCGCGACGACTGCTAGGAACGCGGGAGGCGGCTGGGGCGGCGGCAGCCAAATCCGCCTCAGCATTTCTGGAATCGCGACGACTGCTAGCAAAAATCTTGACGCCTTCATCGGGCGAGGGATGAGCCGCCTCAGCATTTCTGGAATCGCGACGACTGCTAGCTCCTATTTACAGTCGCTTTTGTATTCGCAGAATCACCGCCTCAGCATTTCTGGAATCGCGACGACTGCTAGGAAAGCAGACGCTGACAGGTTTCCTGAGGGATTTTCCGCCTCAGCATTTCTGGAATCGCGACGACTGCTAGGAACTACGATTTCACCGATCATCGCTTCACCTCCTCTCCGCCTCAGCATTTCTGGAATCGCGACGACTGCTAGGCATTGAGAATACCGATGACGGTGTCCTTGTCATCGCTCCGCCTCAGCATTTCTGGAATCGCGACGACTGCTAGAACCCAGACGCCGCCTGTCACTGTCTCCGATGTCGTCCGCCTCAGCATTTCTGGAATCGCGACGACTGCTAGCTCGATCGTCACATGGTTGGGGTGGTTGGCATTGCCCGCCTCAGCATTTCTGGAATCGCGACGACTGCTAGACAACAGATCGTCCGTTAAGCGTTCGATGCCTTCCCCCGCCTCAGCATTTCTGGAATCGCGACGACTGCTAGTTGCACAGCCGAGCGATCCCTATATCGCTTTGATACCGCCTCAGCATTTCTGGAATCGCGACGACTGCTAGGCCTTCTTTCGGGAGCAGGCTGCCCTCGCCTATCGCCGCCTCAGCATTTCTGGAATCGCGACGACTGCTAGCCGATCCCTCGCAGCCAGCCGGCGTCAGGGCTGAGCCGCCTCAGCATTTCTGGAATCGCGACGACTGCTAGGATCGACGACGTTGATCGAACAGATGGCGGAGCTCGGCCGCCTCAGCATTTCTGGAATCGCGACGACTGCTAGGCAGATCATCGCGAGCCTGTGAATTGACAATAAGCCGCCTCAGCATTTCTGGAATCGCGACGACTGCTAGCTTCGTTGCTGGTGAGGCAGACGATGAGCCTCGGGACCGCCTCAGCATTTCTGGAATCGCGACGACTGCTAGGCGCGGCCTGCGGGTCACGCTTAACGCGAGCGGGCACCGCCTCAGCATTTCTGGAATCGCGACGACTGCTAGCCACCCTGTCAATAACTGACAAATCCCGCAGCATGGTTAATGCGAAGATCGAGCGTGACGGTAAATGGTGATGACGAGCCGGCCGCGAACATCATTTGCGACTCAGAGGAAGCGCCAAATCTAGAGGGACCGGTGCCCGCACGAGCGCTGCCGCAGTCGCACCGCAGCAATCCCGCGCTCGCAGTCTCGTTCGTCGCGATTTCAAAGATCTGCTGCTTCTCCAATGGCGGAAGAGAAGTGGTCGGTGGCAGAGCCTTTCGGTTGCCTCGGAAATTAAAGGCTCTGGGAACGCCCTTTGCAACTCTAAAATTAGAATTAGATAACGGTCACCCGTGTCCTGACCGTATAAGGCAGGCCGATTGCTTCGATGACCAGGCTTGCGTCGTTCGAACTCGGGCCGAGCGAAACGAAGAGCACCTGGTCTTCGTCATGATTCAAAATCGCATCAAGACTTGCTTTAAGCGCGGCGGCGCGAAGATCGTCCAAAGGACATTCGAAAACGGAATACTGCAGCCGAACGCCAAAACCTTCAAGAACTCGCGCGACCTGCCGCAGCCGTTTCGGGTCGCAGATGTCGTAGCTGACCAGATAACGAATGCGCCTCATCGTGTTGTGAAACCGTGATAGGCAGTAGCTTCGCCGCGTAAAAAACGCCAAAGTTGGCGCGCTTGCACTTCGAGCATTCGGCGATAGGCCATTTTGTAAGCGAACTGTGGGTGACTTACTTCCCCGTCGAGCCGCCGAAACCATGCTTCCCAAAAAGCCTTCCGGCCTCGTTGGCTCAGGAAAGTTCCACGCGTGCTGCGAATGAAATCCGCGGGCACAAGCTCGCTGCGATTCACGAGCGAGATGGCTACGCTGTCGGCAATCAAAGGGCGAAATTCTTCCATTAGGTCGAGGGCTAGGGCCGGGCGGCCGTAACGGGGTTGATGCATGAAGCCGAGGAATGGATCAAGCCCCACCGCGTAGCAGACTCCAGTGAGCTCTTTGGCCAGGATAGAATAACCGAGCGACAGCAACGCATTCACCGGGTCGCGCGGCGGACGGCGATTGCGTCCGCGCCAGTCAAACTTCCAGTCTCCGCGCTGTTTGAGCATCGTCTCGAATTGCTCGAAATAAATCGCCGCTGCGCTGCCTTCGATGCCCAGCAACTCGGTCAAATCGCGCGCCGAGTCCGTGGCGTCGCGGAAACCGGCCAGCAGCGAAAGCACGCGGCCCGGCGCGTCGCCGTTGCGCATGAGCATGACGCGCTGGTTGTGGATTTTGGCGCGGACGACTTCGCGGGCTAGTTGCAGCCGCACGCCGGGCAGATCAAACAGCCGATATTGCCCACGTCGCGCGTCCACGCCGCTGGCGGGCAGACCGCGCAGCATTCCGATGAAGCGTCCGGCGGGACTGAAGTAGGCCACGTCAATGCCCAGATCGAGGCAAGTCTCCACCGCCTGGGCGGTCAGTTGAATTGCGCCGTAGCAATAGATGGCACGGACCTGTTGCCCGGGCAGCTTGCGTAAATTTTCACCCTTGATGCTCACCACCAATTCATCGCCGCGCTGACCGATTTGCGCGCCGGGGGTCTGCACCACCAACACCTCGCGGTCGTCACCGGGCGGTCGCGGCGGCTGCAAGGTCGGTTCCTTGCTTGCGGACTCGGCGGGAAAATCCAGCGCTTCTAGGATTTTCTCGCGGAGATCGTCGGAAGAGGATGCGTTGAAAGGAAAACTCAATTGTGGATCCGGCGCAGCTTCGTTTCTGGCCCGCGCCCACCAGAGGGATTCGTTGGGCAGACAAATCGGATACGCCGAGCAACCGAGACATCGCGGATCGTTTTTGAGCGGCGGCGGGCAGCGGCCGGAAGCGGCGAGCGCCTTGGCATCCGCAATGGCTTGCCGCGTTTTAGCCAGTAGCGCGTCGTTGATTTCCACCGGCACGCGCCGCCTGTCCGCTGCGTAATAGATCCAACCGCGCGCGGCATTAACGCCGTGCTCCTGCAACAGTAGCGCATGAGCCGCGACTTGTACGGCGTCTGCTTCTTTGGCCTCGCGTTCGCCCTCGATCGAGCGGCGCGCCGAGCCCTTCTTGTAGTCCACGATTTCCACGCCGTCCGGCCCGCCCTCGACCAAATCCACCACGCCGACAATACCCAGCGTTTCGCTCTCCAATCGCAGACTCCGCAGCTTTGCGCCTTCAGGCAGATTGTCGGCCAGTGCCTTTGTGCGGTCGTCGTCCAGGCGCGACGGCGCGTCCACGTTGCGATGGACCAGGCTGCCCGCCACGGTGTCGGCGTTATCCTGAAAAATGTTTTCGACCCACTGGAAATAAAACAGGCGCGCGCAATAAATGAAGTTGTGCAGGTTGCGGACGCCCATGCGGGGCTGGGCGTCCAACGAAACATCGGTGCGCAGAGTGGCCTCGCCCATGATTCAGTCGGGCAGGGGATCGAGTTTGTTGCGCCACGCCCTCAGCCGGCGTTGGTTGATTTCCTGACATCGCTTCCATTGGGCGATCTTGACAGCCCCCCAGAGCGCCTTACCGCTTGGCAACCACATCATTTCGCCTGTCCTAGGATCGGGAATCTGCGCCTTGTCCCAAGTGGCGAGGCATGCCAAATCGAAGAAGTAGTTCGGGTTGCGGCCGTCTTCGACCGCACTGCCTTCAGGCGGCGTGCCGAGCTCGAGTTGCGGACCGTTCGTGCCGTACTTGCGTTTCTCGCGGACTTTGAGGCATGGCGCGGCGCTGGGGGTCGAAGCTGTCTCGAGCGTTCTTTCTTTGCCGCGCTCACCGATCTGGCCGCTCATGCGTTCGGTGCGAAGACGCGGATGGATGTCCCATAGGCGCGGATCCGCGATGGCGCGGAGCCCAAGGTTGATGGCGGCGTTGATGTCGGCTTGTGCGATGGAAGGCTGGAGATCCACGCCTTTCACCCTATCCGTGACCGGCACAAACACCGAACCGCCGGCGAGAGGCACGAGAAGCGTGCGCTTGCGGCACGGGCCGGAGCGCCGTTGTTCTTTCCAAACACGTTCCAACTGGGCCTGAGCTTCTGTGAGCTTACGATCGAGTTCAATGAGCCGGCACGCGTCCTCGGTCGGGTTACCTTGATCGTCTTTCTTGGCCGCTAGCCAAGCCCATTGGCCTTGCTTGGTAAAGCCAGCGGTGACCTCCGTCGCGCGGAAACCCGCCACACCGCTGCGCGCGCAGAAGCGCGACGAGTAGGCGGCGGGTGTTTCGAGCACCGGCAGCCCGAAGACCTCGCAAAGCTGCTTGAGCTTGTCACGCACGGCGCGGTGACACCACTTCATCAGCCGCGAATTTTCGCGCGGCGCGCGCCCCTGGCTGGCGCGATAGCGCGAGAGATCCTCGATGACGATGAAATCCACTGGGCCAATCCAGCGGCCTTCTCTGTCGCGGATTTTTTCGTAGACGCCGTGCTGGTCTTTCGCTCGGCGGAGTTCTTTTTTGTTGTCTGGCGGGGGCGCGAGACGCAAGCCGAGCGCCTCGGCGAGGATCATGTGCGCGGTCTGGTTGACGCGCTGCTCCTTGAGGTGGTCGAGCTTCTCGAGCAGGTCGGGGCAAGGGTCGGGAACCGATTCGTCCCGTCGGATGGGCGGTTTCCCACCAATCTCGCGTCGCAGGGTCTGATTCAGGGACTGGCACCGCTTCCGCAGCGCCTCGATCTGCTCGATCCTTTCCAGCGAAAGGCCGCGCTGGCCGCGCAGCCAGACGGGACGCTCGGCGCTGTCCAAGGCATCACCGTTCTGCGTGAGAAGGTGGATGCGATTCTCGTCCGTGGCATTGGGGTGTAGCTCCCATTTCCACGAGCGCCCGCGCAAAGGAAGCACACGGTTGGCGATGCGAATAAGGAGTTTTGGGGCAAGCTCCAGGCGGTGACGCAACTGCTCCTCCAGTTCGCCGAGGCCGCGGGGATCGCGCTTTTCGACCCGTGATTTCAAGTCTGCAGAGATCAGCCGCGGGTCGTCGCATTCGGCGATTTCGGCGCGGGCGATTTCCTGCTGCCGTTCGTCACCACTGAGAAACCAGCACCAGCGATGCAGCCGTGCGATACGTGATTGATAGCGTCGCAGGGCGATGAGCAGCTTGTCGTTCTGCTCCGGGAAACTCAGCGCCTTGCGCCAGTCGTTCGGCAGAAGCGTGAATCGTTCCTGGCCATCGGTGTCTTTTTCGACGGCTTCCAAGGCGCGCATCAGTTCCTCGGTTTCGTTGGCCTCCCAAGTACGAGCAGGGCGGCCGCGCTTGCCCCACAGTTCCTCGCGGAAATCGAACGGCTTGCCCGAGTCATCGGGATCGGTCTCGTCAAGACGGCTTTTCTGGCGCCAGACTATTAAGTCCTCGCCCGGCAGGCGGAAAAGGCCCGATCGTTCCAGCGCGGCGCGCCAGTGCTTGTCACCGGTCGTGCCGATGAAACGCGAGGGACGTTGGCCGAGGCTGCCGTCGCAACGGACGAGCAAGCGCGCGAACGCGCCGGCGTCGCGCTGACCCAAGTCGGCGGCAAGGCAACGGAAGCTGGTGATCTGCTCATACCACGGAACAGGCTGTTTGGAGGGTTGCTTTTCATGCGGCCAGCGCAGTGAAGCGTTGTAGAAGTCGTCGCCGTTGGGGTGCAGGTTGAATTGCTTTTTCCAGACGGCTTCCCGGGCAACAGCCGCCCGGATTTTCTCGGTGCTGACCTCCACCGGGAACGTGAGCTGAATGTCGCGCTCACTGGCGGGTTGGAGGGTAATGCGGCAATTGGCGAAGTTGACACGCTCCGGTTCCTCATTGAGGCCGAGCGCCTTCATCATGGGTTGCAGCCACAGGGCGGCGTCGAGATTTTGCTCATTTGGCGAACGCAAACCATCGCGCAGCAGTCGCGGCGCGGAGTAACGTATGCTTACCAATTGCGGCTGCCATTTGTTGTCACTGCGAATTGCGATGCCGGCGGTGAAGGCCAGCACGCGCATTTCGTGGACCGAACCCCAGCGTCCTCCAGCAGCGGCTTTTTTGGGGAAAATGAAATAACGCGGCGAGTGGACGGGGTGCGCTGGGGTGAAACGGATGGGTCGTTCTTTGTCATGCAGGTCGGCCTGCAGCTCCTTGTAATGGAGCCAAGCCGCCAGTGGATCATCCGCATGCCAGGGCCGAATGCCGGGATCGCGCCAGATGGGATGGTTCTCCGGTTTGGCCAGCTCGCGGTAGAGCGGCGCGCTGCCAAAATCATCGCGGTGCTCGGTCTGCTCCTGGGCCAGAATCTTGAGAAGTCTGTCCTCCGTCGCCTGACCTTTTTCCGCCGCTGCGCGCCAGCGCTTCTTCAATTTCGCAAAGCCGCGGACGGTGCGCTCGCGGATTTCGTATTCCTTCGGACTGGCGCTGTCTACCTCGCCTTCTGCCTCGGCGAGCCAGGCGAGTTTTTCCTGGACGATTTTCTTCAGCAGCACGATGCGGCAATCGTCTTCAAAGCCCGGCAGGGATTCGTCGTCCTCGTCGTCAGTGCCGGAAGCTTCACGGCCCTTGCCCTCCATCGCAGCGATTTGCTCGCGCAACCGGCTGGCGGCAGCCGCGCGCTTCAGAGTGTCTTCGAAATAGCGGCGGGGTGCCTTGATGGCCTCGATGAAGGCGGCCAAATCGAACTCGAACCACACGGCGCGGGTGTCGCGCTCGTCGTCACCATCGCCGCTGACCAATGCGAGGTTGGTGAAGTAATCGAAGTGCGGCTGGTCGTCCACGCGCGCCTCGGCGACGGCGTCGGTGGTGGCGATAGCCTTGTCCTTGGCCTCAGCCAGTGTCTTGGTGGCCCGGCGAAAGGCGGCTAGCGTCTCCGCGCGAGGAAAATATTTGAAGAGCGCGGCAATGGGATACAGGTCGCTGAATCTGCGACCGGGCGAAGGAATGACGAGGCTGTTGGCTTCGGTTCCAATGAACCGCCGGAAATCGGACTCTGCGGGCTTCAGTTCCTCGAATTTAGCGGAAGCCTTTTCGAAGTAGCCTAGAAGCATTTTCGCCGCGTTCCTGCCCTTGACCGATTTTTTCGGCGGCTGGGTGATGAACAGGCCGAGATCGAGCGAAGCGGCATTTTGGAGTGCTTCCTGATCTGACCATTGATGAAACTGCCGGACAGCTCGCTGGCGTTTGGCCTCCTGAGATGAAGCATCGGCTTTGCTGGTGGCATCGAGTATGCCAGCAGCGCTGGCAAACCACGGCAGGAGCGCGCGGCACACTCGGTTCAAGTCGCCTTTCTCGGTCAGCAGCTGTTGCACGGCGGCGGCGCGTTGCGCGGATGTAGCGCGGCTGGTGTGGAGGACAGTGCGGGCGGCGGTATCGAAGTCCGCTTGTTCCGGCGCAAGCTTGAGCAACGGTGCGAGGTGGCGCCGAGGGCCGTCGAAGGTGGCGGCTTTGCGTGTAGCCCTGGACCAAGTTTCACGCACGCGGTCGACCCAACTCCTTAGAGCTTTCGCAGCATCGGAATCGCCTTCGATTCCGCGGGCCATGGCGGCGAGCGCGAGGGTGTAGTAATTCACCGCGTCTTGGAAGAGCTCGTGGTGTTGCCAGAGTTTTTCAGCCCAATCAATTAATGATTCGCCCTGAAGTTCAACCTGTGTTACTTTCCCCTGATAGATTCGGTTCAGCATCGGATAGGTTCTTACCAAAAAGACGGAGGTTTGTCTCTTTTTTTGTTGGTCCTTGGCTGACGGCGGGATTCGTCTTGGGGCGTGTGCTGTCGGTCGCGAGGGCACCCAGTTGACAGTTCTCTCCGGACGACTTGGTGAGCCGGAGTCGAAGTCTGGCTTTGTTTTCTTTTTGATTCGACTACAGAAGTTGGCGGCCAGCCAGTTTGAGCGTGCGTGTCTTGTTTCGGCGCGCAGACAATGCGCAGACAATGATACGGCCTTAGTAAAGGCTGGCATGTCGCGGCGGCGGTTCGATTATTTTTCGGCGATAACACAGCGCAGCCTGATCTTGTCATCTTGTCACCAGATTCCCACGCGACTACACTGGGCGGTGCAACCCTGCTGGATCCTGACGCCGCCCGAAGAGCTTGACGGCAACACTGTTTCCTGGAGCGAGATTTGCCGATCGGAATGCATTGCCCGATTGCTTTTGCGCAAGGGATTCCGTTGCGCACGGGAGGTCGAAGAATTTTTGCGACCCCGTCTCAGTTCATTGAGCGATCCGTTTTGCCTGCCGCAAATGGCCAAGGCGGTGGAGCGAATCCTCGACGCTCTGGACCGGCGCCAGCGGATTGTGCTCTTTGGCGATTACGATGTGGACGGCGTGACGTCGCTGGCGTTGCTGGCTGAAATGCTGCGCGCTTTGGGCGGCGAGCCCGAACTGTTTTTACCGCTGCGCGTGGAGGAAGGTTACGGCTTGAGCCGTGAAAGCCTGGAGCGCTGTCTCCAGCAACACCGACCCCAGTTGCTTGTGACCGTGGACTGCGGCACATCGTCGTTAAATGAAATCGCCGAGCTCAACCGCCGCGGCGTGGATGTGATCGTGCTCGATCACCATGAACCGATAAGGGATCGACGCGCGGATGTGCGGGCGGACCTTTCTGCGCGCAATCTACCCGACTGCGCGGCGCTGGTGAATCCCTGGATCGATCCGGAATCGCCGTTTCATTATTTGTGCAGCGTCGGCATCGTGTTCAAACTCTGCCACGCCTTGTTGAAAACGCGCCCGCTCCCCGGGTTTGATTTAAAGGCAAAGCTTGACCTGGTCGCGATCGGCACCGTGGCCGATATCGTGCCGTTGTATGGAGAAAACAGGGTTCTGGCGCAGCGCGGCGCGATGCAGATCACGCGCACCTCGCGCGTGGGGCTGCGAAAATTGCTGGAAGTAGCCGGTATCGCCCGCAAAACTTCAGGGATTCTGGCCGAAGACATTGGTTTTCGGATCGGCCCGCGTTTGAATGCCGCCGGGCGTCTGAGCACGGCCGAAAAATCACTGCGGCTCCTGCTTACTGAAAGCGAAGCCGAAGCGACGGATCTGGCGGCGGAGCTCGACCGTCACAATCGCGAACGCCAGGAAGTGGAAAATCAAATTTTCAGCGCGGCGATCGAGCAAATTGAGGCCGACTTCAGCGCTGCGCGGGATGCAGCCATTGTGGCGGGCGGACGCGGCTGGCACCCCGGAGTGCTGGGCATCGTCGCCTCGCGCCTCGCCCGCAAATATCATCGACCCACGATTGTTGTGGGGTTTGACGAAAAGGGAGCAGGCAAGGGGAGTGGCAGAAGCATCGAGGGATTGAATTTGGTTGAGGCCTTGAGTCGGTGCGCAGCCGTTCTTGAAAAATATGGCGGACACGAGATGGCGGCCGGAGTGTCGCTGCGCGAAGAGAAGTTCCATTTGTTTGCTGAAACGTTTCGCAGAGCGGCTGCCGAACTGTTGCCGGAGGAAGCCCTGCAACCGCGCCTGCAACTCGACCACGAGCTGACGTTTGCCGAGCTCGACGTTGAGTTCCTGCGCTGGCACGAGATGCTGCAGCCGTTTGGGAACGGCAATCCGCAGCCGCTCTTCCTGGCGCGCAAAGTGGAACCGGTCGCGCCGGCGCGCGTGGTCAACGACAAGCATTTGATTTTTCGTCTGCGCCAGGGCGATCGACATCGACGAGCGATCTATTTTAACCGGGCGTCCGACCAGCTCCCGCCGGTCCCGTGGGATATTGCTTTTCGCATTTACCCCGACGATCACGACGGCGAACCGCTTGTGGGAATGCACATCGAGGCGGTGCGCGCGGCTGAACCGATTTGAAGGCGCGGGATTGCGCAACAAGTTACCAGTACATCTCAGCCGGCCGCGCTGCGGGGTTGTTCCGCTCTGCCTCCCAGCGGCCGACGGCCCGGATGTAAACAGCCAGGATGATTGATGCTTCAACACAGCTGGAAGATTTGGACTGGATTCCGCGACCGAAACTGCTGGCACTGCGGCGACTCGGCATTGCGACCGTGGAGGATTTGCTCACGCATTTTCCGCGTCGCCACGAAGACCGCACCGAGTTTCCGGCCTTTCCCCGCGAAGAAAGCGACACACCGGTTTGCCTGTGCGGCGAGGTAGTGAAAACGTCGGTGCGTCGTTACAGCGGTTGGAAAAAGATTTTTGAAGCGACCCTGAATGAATCCAAGCCGCACGCTCTGAGCGAACCTCTGGTCTGTCGCTGGTTCAACCTGCATTATGTCCAGAAAATGATCGCCACGGGACAACGCCTGGTGGTTTTCGGAAAGCTGCGCCTGCGCGGAAAACGAATCGTGATGGATCACCCCGAGTTTGAGGTGATCGAAAACGACGAAGAAATCTCCATTCATTTTCGCCGGATCACGCCCGTTTACCCGGCAACGGAGGGGCTGTCGCAACGCTTTTTGCGCAGCGCGATTTATCGGCTTTTGAATGAGCTTCCCGCTGTCTCGACAGGACTGGAAACGGCGGCGCCCCCGGACCTCGTTCAGGGGGAAAGAATGGCTGCGATCCGCGCCATTCATTTTCCGGAGAGCTGGGAAGCGCGCGATGCCGCGCGACATCACCTCGTGCTCGGTGAATTCTTCGCCATGCAACTGCTTATCGCCGCGCGACGCGCTGAAACCGCGGCTGCGCCCGGAAAAGCCCACTGCGGGTCCGGCGCGTTGCTGGAGAAATTTTTGAAATTACTGCCGTTCGAACTGACCGCCGCTCAGCAGAAAGTGATCGCAGAGATTCGGCGCGACCTGATGTCGCATCATCCGATGAACCGTTTGTTGCAGGGCGATGTTGGTTCGGGGAAAACGGTCGTCGCCACTGCGGCCATGCTGCTGGCAGTCGAAGCCGGGTATCAGGCCGCGCTCATGGCACCTACCCAGATTTTGGCCGAACAACACTACGATGTGCTACGCCGCTGGCTGGAGCCGCTGGGTTTGCGCATCGCCCTGCGCACTGCCGCGCGGCGGGAGCAGAGCGCGCCTCTGCCTTTATTCGATCAAGAAAGCCGAACCGCGACGAGCTCGGACCGCGGTGAACGAGAAGCCTTTGGCGCCGGCTATTCAGAAAACGCAACGCCGAGCAATGAGCCGCAGATTGTCGTCGGGACGCATGCCTTGCTCTATGAAAGCGTTTCATTTTCAAATCTTGGCCTGGTGGTTATCGATGAGCAGCACAAGTTTGGCGTTGCTCAGCGCGCCAGGCTGACCATGCGCCAGCCTGCGCCAGATGTGTTGGTGATGACCGCCACGCCCATTCCCCGGACCCTGACGATGACCGTTTATGGCGACCTCGACGTCTCGCTCATCGACGAGATGCCCCGCAACCGCGGAAAAATCGTAACCGCTGTGCGCGACCAATCGAGGCTGCCAGAGGTGCTGAGCTTTGTGCGGACCCAATTGGAACGAGGCCGACAGCTTTATGTTGTTTACCCTTTGATTGAGGAGAGCGAAAAACTGGAGGCCAAAGCCGCGGCGGCGGAGTATGAGCAGTGGCGAGAGCGCCTTCGTCCATTCCGCTGCGAGCTGCTGCACGGCCGTGTCGCGTCGGTGGAAAAGCAGCAGATCATGGAGCGGTTTCGCCGCGGCGAAACCAACGCGCTTATCAGCACCACGGTGCTCGAAGTGGGGGTGGATGTTCCCAATGCAACGGTCATGCTTATCGAAAACGCGGAACGTTTCGGTCTGGCGCAGTTGCATCAGCTTCGCGGGCGGATTGGGCGGGGACAGCATAAGTCGTATTGCATTTTGCTGACGTCTCCCAACGCCAGGGAGGCTTCCGCAAAGCTGGCTATCCTGGAGCAAACTACCAACGGATTCGAAGTTGCCGAGGCAGACTGGGACTTGCGCGGCCCGGGAGACCTTTTAGGCACGGCGCAGAGCGGTCTGCCGCCCCTGAAGATCGGCAACTTGAAGACCGATGCGCATTTGATGCGACGCGCGCGCGCCGCGGCGCTCTCCATCCTTGCAAAGGATCCGCGTTTGGAATTACCTGAGAATCAACGTTTCCGGCGTTTTATTGTCGAACAACGAGGAACTTTCTCCAACGTTAGCTGATGAAAAATCTCGCCAAATTTCTTGTTTTCGTCCTGCTGTTGAGCGCCGGCATCTCTCTGCTGTACGATTATCGGCTTAAACACGGCGGGTTAAAGCTTGCTCCGGAACGTGCTCCAGAGAAGTACACCCTGGCCGCCAAACCGAGCGTGGACTCCAAAGAGGTGGCGTCACTGGAAGCATTGAACCAGGAACGGCGCACGCTCATTCGAAATGTGATTCCCGCAGTCGTGGCGGTAAAGACCTCCAAGACCATTGGCATCCGCCGCGAGTACGGTCTCGATCCCTTCGATTTCTTCTTCGGCACCCCCAGGCGCCGATTTCGCAGTCCGCGCGATGAAGCGCTGGTGCAAAGCGCGCTGGGGTCGGGCGTGATCGTTACCAACGAGGGCCACATTATCACCAACAATCACGTCGTTGACCAGGTGGACGACATCGAAGTGCAACTGGCCGATGGCCAGACAAAAAAAGCGCGCCTGGTCGGCGCCGATCCCCAGGCGGATTTGGCCGTTCTCAAGATCGATAACCCCGGAATTAAACCGCTCGTATTGGCCGACTCCGACAAGGTACAGGTGGGCGACTTTGTGCTCGCTATCGGCAACCCATTTGGTTTCGAAGAGACGGTGACCGACGGAATCATCAGTTACAAGGGGCGGGCCAGCGATATCGGCGAGCTTTTGCAAACCAACGCGGCGATCAATCCCGGCAACAGCGGAGGGCCCTTGATCAATCTGCGAGGCGAAGTGATCGGCATCAACACCGCGATCATTTCAACCAGCGGCGCCTCGGCCGGTGTGGGTTTTGCCATCCCGTCCAATACAGTCCGCACGGCGCTGGAAAGTCTCCTGCGACAGGGCCGCATCATTCGTGGTTATCTGGGCATCCAGATACAGCCTCAAGCGCCAGGCGCCGGCAATCGCGACGCAGAAGGAGTGCAGATCGTGGATGTGATGCCAGGATCGCCCGCAGCCGAGGCCGGATTGCAGCCGGGCGATGTCATTCGCAAGTTCGACGGACGCGAAATCAAGAATTTCAGCCAGTTGCGCGGCCTCGTTGCTCAAACCCCGCTGGATAAACGCGTGGAGCTGGAAATCGTTCGCAACGGTAGAACGCTCACCGTAACGACCCAGATTAAAGAGGAACCCACGAATTTTCAAAGTGCCCGCGCCGTGCCGCGTCGAAACCAGCGGCCGCCTCCTTTGCCGGAAGAAACCGCAGCCGGCCCGCTTGCCGCAGTGCACGTGGAGGAGTTAACTCCGGAAAAGGCGCGCCAGCTCGATCTGCCCGACAACGTGAAGGGCGTGCTGGTATCGGAGATCGATCCCGACGCCGGAATAACTGAACTGCAAAAGGGCGACGTGATCGAGGAAATCAACCAGCAACCGATCTCGTCGGTCGCCGATTACAACAAGATCGCGGCCTCACTCGACCCCGATCGGCCCAACGTCTTGTCCGTTTGCCGGCGCCGGACGCGCTCATTCATTGTGCTGCGCCCGCAGTAACCCAGATTCCGTTTCAGCAGGCAATCGCGTGCCGGCGGCAAACGCCCGAAAGCAGCTTCCACAGGGCGTCCAGCACGCGGTTCACAGAAACCCGCACACCGTGGAAATTTTCCGCGTTGAGGCAATGGGCAAGCATCGCGCGCTCGGTCGCGGAGTGTTCGCGATCGGCTTCGATGTGAACTGTGAAATAGCGATAGTGCTCGGGATTATTGAAACCGTAATGTTGTTTTAGTCCGTCGATCTTCGATTCGCAGACCGCGGGAATCTGCGCTTCGTAAGCGTAGAGCGCCGCCAACCCCTGCGCAGTCGAGCCATTGCGGCAGATGGAGCGAAAAGTTTCGATGAGGTTTCTTGTTTCCGGCTGCTGCGCCGTGTGCGTTAGATCTTTTTCGTTTACGCCCAGAGCGCCGGCAAATTCTTTCCAGAGCTTGGGATGATTTGGCGAACCGGCTTCCTCATCAATCAGATTGGCGAGCAACTGCCGGCGCATCTGCTGATCCTCGCAGCCGGAATGCACCGATGAAAGATACGTCGGAAACGCAGCCACATGGTGGTAATACTGCCGCGCATAATCGGCGAGCGCCGCCCTGCTGAGTTCTCCGCGAGTCCACGCGACGTAAAAGGGATGTTTTAGAAGATGTTTTTCCGCGATCTCTTGGTCGATCTTGTCGAGATATTCGTTCATAAGCCTTCCATTGATTGGGTATCGAGAACCTTGAGTCGGTTTAAGAGAATTTCAATTGCGCCGCTGATTTTCTTTATTGCGCTTGGTGGAAGGCCGCCACGCATCCCGTTGGCGCGCCGCGGCTGAGGGCTTCAGGTGGATTGCAAAATGTGTTTGATGCCACGAATGGGAATCACAACCCAACTTGGCCGGTGATTCAATTCATAACCGATTTCATACACGGCCTTGTCCAGCAAATACGCTTCCAGCATGATGGCGAGGTCCTCGCTGTTTTGCGGGATAAAGGCGGCGTTGCCTGTCGTCTTGAGATAACTTTGTAAAAAGAGGCCGCCCATTTGCCGATACCAGAGATCGGCCCAGCGCTCCAAGAAAGGGACGTCCTCCTTGCGCATGGCCGGCTGCCACAGCGCGCTGTAGGCGGCGTATTGAAACGAGCGCATCATCCCGGCTACGTCGCGTAACGCCGAGCGCTTCAGTTTGCGTTCGCTCAGGGGACGCGCCGGCTCTCCTTCAAAATCGAGAATCACAAAATCTTTCCCCGTGTAGAGCAACTGTCCCAGATGATAATCGCCATGGATCCGGATCTTGGCCGCGTTGGTGCGGCGATCCAGCAGCCGTTTTTCGCGGGCCAGAATTTCCTGTTCGGAGGCGAGCACCTCCTTTGCTTCATCTCGGAATTTTGCCGGGAGATCGTGCAATTTTTTTTCCAGAATGGTGAATGCCCGTCGCAACGATGCTCGCATGTTCTGATAGGCGGAGCGCTGGGACATGGCGTTAAACGGCTCCGGCGCAAACGCGGGGTGCGCGTCGTTGGAAGCCAGCGCCAGATGCAGTTCGCCAGTGCGTTGGCCCAACAGTTTGGCTTTGTCGGGATAGACGCCGCCGATCAACTCGTCCAGAAGCACGCCGGGCGGCGCGGTCTCGTTTTGCAAGTCGGCCTTGCGGGCCAGCACCCGCTCGTAATAGCGCCCCACGGCGTCGATGGTCAGTTGCCAGGCGTCGCCCTCGCTGGCCACGGCGCGTTGCAGCACGCACACGACCGTCGGTTCCGCTCTCGCCCGGCGATATTCCAGAGCGCCCAGGAACGCGGGGATGTTTGGAAAATTCGTCTGTTCGGTGAGGAACCGATTGATTTCGACGTCCGGATTAAGGCCATCTTCCAGCTTGCGGTAAAGTTTCAGGAAAAACTTGTTGTCGAAAAGCATCGACGAATTGGTCTGCTCGACGCCGAAAACCTGGGATGGCCCGGCGGACGCGGGCAACTCGCAAGCCTGGCCGGCGAATCCGGCCAGTTCACCGGCGCGACCTTGGATGGTCTGACGTGCGACAATTGTTTCAAACAGGCGCGATCGAAATGTTTCGTCCCACACGGCGTCGATGAGGACCGCCTGCTCGTCGCCGGCAAGATGCGCGATCACCGCATGCGGAGCCGCCTGCGATACGGTTCGCCCGGCTTCACTGCAGGCAATTTTGACCGGCAGAGCGTAAGTTTCGCTCGGAGCATCGAGATAACTCACCTCCACGAACCAGAGTTGGGCGCCGCCGGTTTGCTCGGAAATGGGAAATCGCTCGGCAACCTGCAGCTGGCGAAAAGTTCGCGCCTTGGATCCGAACCAGCGACAGTTCCGAATGTAGGCTGGCAGAATTTCGGATTCCAATTGTTGCCGGTACGCGCCTGAGAGCAATGCCTCCAGGTCCGCCGGCGCCTTGATGGTCGGTGCAACACGCTTACGCAGCGCGCGGCGGCCGTCCCCCGGCGCCTGCAAGGCAAACCAATAGTAGGCATGCGGTCCCAGCGTAATTACGTAGCGCGATTTGCGAATGGGCCGAAACGGATTGCGACTGAAAACCTCCATGGGCACGTAGCCGGCATATCGGGAAAGGTCCAGTTCCGCCGACTGCGCGAACCGGGAAAGGTTTACGACCACGACGATGATTTCGCTTTCCCAGCGCCGAAGAAAAGCCAGCACCTTTGGATTGTCCGGGTTCAGGAATTCCAGTGAACCGCGGGAGAAAGCCTTGAAATTTTTTCGCATCGCAATCACGCGGCGTGTCCACCACAGCAGCGAGGAGAGGTTTTTTTGCTGGTTCTCAACGTTCACCGCCTCGTAATGGTATTCGGGATCGATGGTGACCGGCAGATAAAGCTGCTGCGGGTTCGCTTTGGAGAATCCGGCGTTGCGGTCCGGGCTCCATTGCATCGGCGTGCGGCACCCGTTTCGGTCGCCCAGATAGAAATTGTCGCCCATGCCGATCTCGTCCCCGTAATAGATGATGGGCGTGCCCGGCATGGAGAAGAGCAGCGTGTTCAGCAGTTCGATCTTGCGACGGTTGTTTCCCAGCAGCGGCGCGAGCCGACGTCGGATGCCGAGATTAATGCGCGCGTGGGGGTCTGTCGCGTAAACGCGGTACATGTAGTCGCGTTCCTCGTCGGTCACCATTTCCAGAGTTAGCTCGTCATGGTTGCGCAGAAACATGGCCCACTGGCAGCTCTCCGGAATGGGAGGTGTTTGCTCCAAAATATCGATGATCGGGAAGCGATCCTCCATTTGCAGCGCCATGAACATGCGCGGCATCAGCGGGAAATGAAACGCCATGTGCGCTTCATCCCCTTTGCCGAAGTAGGCGGCTGCGTCCTCGGGCCATTGATTGGCTTCGGCCAAAAGCATCCGATTCGGGAATTTGGCGTCCACATGCGCGCGCAGCCGCCGCAGAAACTCGTGAGTCTCCGGCAGATTTTCGCAACTGGTGCCTTCGCGTTCGTAGAGGTACGGCACGGCATCCAGGCGCAGCCCATCCACGCCCAGCGCCAGCCAGAAATCGCAAACCTTTTCCACCGCCTCGTGGACGGCCGGGTTGTCGAAGTTCAAATCCGGCTGATGCGAGTAGAAACGGTGCCAGTAATAGGCTTTGGCCACCGGGTCCCAGGCCCAGTTGGATGTCTCGAAATCCTTGAAAATGATTCGGGCCTCCCGGTATTTTTCCGGTGTCTCGCTCCAGACGTAAAAGTCTTTGTAGTAAAGTTCATCTTCAGAGGCATTGAGTCCCCCTGCCGCCGCGGCCCTGGCGCGCCGCGATTTCTGGAACCAGGGATTTTGATCCGATGTGTGATTGATCACCAGCTCGGTGATCACGCGCAGATTGCGCGCGTGCGCTGCGTCCAAAAGCGCCCGAAAATCATCCAGCGTGCCGTAGTTGGGATTAACATCGAAATAATCCGAGATGTCGTATCCGTCGTCCCGCAAGGGAGACGGATAAAAGGGCAAAAGCCAGATTGCCGTGATCCCCAGCTCCTGAAGGTAATCGAGCTTTTCGATCAGCCCGCGAAAGTCGCCCATGCCGTCGCCGTCGCTGTCGTAAAAGGTCTTCACGTGCAGCTCGTAAATGATGGCGTCCTTGTACCAGAGCGGTTCCCCGCCGTTTTGAACCTGCTCGTGTCCCATGTTTTTCATCTTCGATGCGCCAGATGCGCGATGCAATCTCCCCCGACTCCGCAAAGCTACTGACTCAATCAACAATTCAAGGGCGAATCGAGCGTTTGGAAGCTCGGCTTTTGAAAAAGTGGCGCTGCGTGCGTGCCGACGGAAAGTGGTGGACGGAGTGCCATGACCAGATTAAGTGAATGAATGATGATCTCGCGTGCAGTTGGTTTGTTTCATCCCGCGGTCGTCTGACTCCTCCATGCAACGACCCAGGCTTCATCCTCCCGCGCGCGGCGGGATCAAAAAGCGCCGGTCATCGCGTAAAGCGGCGGGGCAACGGTTCGCAGTCATTCCCTCGCTGATGCCCGGAGCGCCCAGCGACCTCGAGTTGATGAACGGCATCCAGGCGGGCGATCCCGAAGCCCTCTCGCAGCTCTACGACCGATACAACGGCATCCTCAAGGCCCTGATCCTGCGCGTCATCCATAATGAAGCCGAGGCCGACGACCTGTTGCAGGAGATTTTCATGGAGATTTGGAATCAGTCGAAAAATTTCTCGTCGCAGAAAGGCAAGCCCCTCGGCTGGATGGTCACACTGGCCAGAAGGCGGGCGATTGACGGCCTGCGCAAAAAGCAGGCTTACGCCCGCGCCGAGGAGCGTCTCCAGGCGGAAACCGAGCAGCAACCGGATGCCTGGGTGCACAACTCCACTGAGGAAGAAATCGAGCTGAGCGATACGCGCAACCTCATTCGAAAGGTCATCAGCGGGCTTCCGCCCGCCCAGCAGCAGGCCGTCGAGCTGGCATTTTTTCGCGGAATGAGCCAGCGCGAAATCGCCGCTAAAACGAATACTCCCTTGGGCACCGTAAAGACCAGGCTTGAACTCGGGTTGAAAAAAATCTATGACGGCCTCAAGGAGTTGAAAGATGAACTTTAGCGAGTTCCAAAACCAGGCGCGGCTCTACGTGATCGGCGCATTGGAGCCGGAAGAACTGGAGGAATTCGAGAAGGCTCGGAAAAAATTTGGGCACAAAGCCGAAGACTTCATCGCCGAATGTTACGCTTTGCACGAAGCGTTCGCGCTGAGCTTGCGGCCGGCCAAGGCCTCCGCCGCAATCAAGGAACGCCTTATGGCCATGGTCAAGGCCCGCAAGCAAACCTAGTTCTCGCCCCCCCGGACCGCAGCACGCTTCCGCTCGCAGATCAGACAGCTCTCGCGCGAAGCTCAGGCTTTTAAAGCTCGGATTTTCTGTCCTTCGCCTGACCAAAAATGAGATCTCTTTGATTCGCGTTTCGCTAATAATTGGAAACGCCGCCCTTGCAACAGCGGTGTGAGCCCGATAAAACGGGAGATTGAAACCGGCCCTAAATGAGGCGCGATGGGATGCTGGATATTTGGCTCGCGCGTGCGAGCCACAGGCGCGCACAGGGGAAACTCGTCGAAGGCCAACAACAATGGAAAGGAAAAACATCAACCCCGAATGCTTTCGGGATCAATCATGAAAACTCGAAACATCATCACCCCGTTGTG
>Ga0209581_1000450_pt1 | contig 88565 bp, 91 predicted proteins | sample Coa_R2_FD_187160 | JGI IMG/M metagenome (GOLD analysis project Ga0209581, IMG submission 187160) | Surface soil microbial communities from Centralia Pennsylvania, which are recovering from an underground coalmine fire - Coalmine... | ecosystem: Environmental > Terrestrial > Soil > Unclassified ...
TGAAAACCGGGGCGCCCTATTGCCCCTATCACGCGCGCGTCGCTTACCAGCCGCTCGCCGACCGCCGCCGCGAACGGCGGGCGATGCGCTAGTTCTCGGCGCGCTCGGCGAAGCGCTCGTTGAAGGCGTAACCCGCGCCGCGTACGGTGCGGATCGGGTCCGCCTCGCGCCCGCGCGTGAGCGCCTTGCGCAAGCGGCCAACGTGAACGTCGACGGTGCGCTCGTCGATATAGACATCGCGGCCCCAGATCCCGTCGAGTAACTGCTCGCGCGAGAACACGCGGCCGGGGCTCATCATCAGAAATTCCAGAAGCCGGTATTCCGTCGGGCCGAGATCGATGTCGCGGCCGGCGCGCGAAACCCTTTTTTTCTCGCGATCGATTTCGAGCTCGCCCGCCTTGAGAGATGACGCGACATGCTCGGGCTTGGCGCGGCGGAGGAGCGCCTGCACCCGCGCGATCAGCTCGGGCACCGAAAACGGTTTCACCACATAATCGTCGGCGCCGGTCGAAAGCCCGCGTACGCGTTCGGCTTCCTCACCGCGCGCGGTGAGAATGATGATGGGGAGCGATGCAGTCTCGGGACGCGCGCGCAGACGGCGCGTGAGTTCAATGCCGGAAAATCCCGGCAGCATCCAGTCGAGAATGGCGAGATCGGGGAGTTGCTCTTTCAAGCGGAGATCCGCATCGTCTCCCCGGCCGACGGTTTCGACGTCGTATCCCGCCTTTTCGAGATTGTAGCGAAGAAGCGTCGCGAGCGCCTCTTCGTCCTCGGCGATCAGAATACGCGGCTTCATGCGAAACGGCCCGTTCATCGGGAAAACCCGAATTTCTTGTTGAGATTATCGGGCAGGAGACTTTCCTCGACAACCGGTTCCCCGACGACAAGATAATGAACGGTTTCTGCGATATTTTGCGCGTGATCGCCGATCCGCTCGATGTTCTTCGCGGCGAACAGAAGATGCGTGCAGAGCGTGATGCTGCGCGGATCTTCCATCATGTAGGTCAAGAGCTCGCGGAAGAGCGAGGTATAGATCGCATCGATCTCGCCGTCGCGCCGCCACACCGCGAGCGCCTTCGCATCGTCGCGATTGGTATAGGCATCGAGCACCGCTTTCAGCTGCTCCAGTGCGATTTCGCCCATATGCTCGACCCCGCGGAGCTGCTTCTGCGCCATAAATTCCCCGTCGAGCGCCAGCGTCCGCTTCGCCGTGTTCTTGGCATGGTCGGCGATGCGCTCAAGGTCGATCGCCACGCGAATCGAGGAGATCACCTCGCGCAGGTCGTCGGCGATCGGCTGGCGAAGCGCGATCATGGTAACGGCGGCGTTCTCAATTTCGTGCTGGAGTGCGTTCACCTTGCGGTCAGCGATAATGACTTTTTCCGCAAGCGAGACGTCGCGCTTCAAGAGCGCCGTCATCGAATCGGCGACGAGGCGCTCCACCTGGCCGCCCATCTCGGCGATCTTGCGGCCGAGTTCGCGAAGCTCTTTTTCGTAGGAGGCAACGATATGCTGGGTCATCGCCATCTCCTCAGCCGAAACGCCCGGTGATGTAATCGAGCGTGCGGCGGTCCTTCGGGTTGGAGAACATCTGGCTCGTCGGCCCTTCCTCGATCAGCTTGCCGAGATAAAAGAACGCCGTGCGGTCGGCGACGCGCGCCGCCTGCTGCATGTTGTGCGTTACGATCACAATGGTGAAATCCCGCTTCAGTTCGTCGATAAGCTGCTCAACCTTCGCGGTCGAAATCGGATCGAGCGCGGAAGTCGGCTCGTCCAGCAAGATTACTTCCGGCTTCACGGCGATCGTGCGAGCGATGCAGAGCCGCTGTTGCTGGCCGCCGGAAAGGCCCAGCGCCGAGGTGCCGAGCCGGTCCTTCACTTCGTCCCACAGCGCAGCGCGGGTCAGCGCCCGCTCCACGCGTTCGTCCATTTCGCTGCGATTCAGGTTTTCGTAGAGCCGCACCCCAAAGGCGATATTTTCGTAAATCGACATCGGGAACGGCGTCGGCTTCTGGAACACCATGCCGACTTTCGCGCGCAAGAGGTTCACGTCCTGACTGTTATCGAGAATGTTCTCGCCGTCGAGCCAGACCTCGCCTTCGGCGCGCTGGTTGGGATAAAGCGCATAGATGCGGTTCAAAACGCGCAAGAGCGTAGACTTCCCGCAGCCGGAGGGGCCGATCAGCGCCGAAACCTGCCGTTCGTAAGCAGTGAGGTCGATATTGTGCAGCGCCTTGTTCTCTCCGTAGAAAAACGAGAGATCCCGGATCGCGACTTTTTCGCGCGTGTTCGGCATATCCTGTGTTGCACGCACGGTGAGGGCATTCATCGCTCTACTCCTTTGGCGGTCAACGCGCGGGCGAGGATGGAGAGGCTCAGCACCGCGACCGTAATGATGAGCGCACCAGTCCAGGCGAGCCGCTGCCAGTCCTCATAGGGGCTGAGCGCGAACTGGAAGATCACGACCGGCAGGCTCGGCATCGGGGCATTCAGATTCACGTTCCAGAACTGGTTGTTCAACGCCGTGAACAGGAGCGGCGCCGTCTCGCCCGAAATGCGCGCGACCGCGAGCAGGATGCCTGTGATGATGCCGGCGCGCGCCGCGCGGTAAATCACGCGCTGGATCAGGAAGGAGCGCGGCGAGCCAAGCGCCGCCGCGGCTTCCCGCATCGTGTTGGGGACAAGGAGCAGCATGTCTTCCGTTGTGCGGACCACGACCGGGATCACAATCACCGCAAGCGCGATCGCGCCCGCAAAGCCGGAGAAATGGCCCATCGGAACGACGATAATTTCGTAGATGAAGAGACCCACGATGATCGAAGGCGCGGACAGGAGGATGTCATTGATGAAGCGCACGATGAAGGTGAGCCTCGCATAGCGCCCGTATTCGGCCATGTAGGTGCCGGCGAGAACGCCGACCGGCGTTCCGATCAGGATCGCCAGCACGGTCATGATCAGGCTGCCGATAATCGGATTCAGAAGTCCGCCGGTGCCGCCGGGTGGCGGCGTCATGCGGGTGAAAACCGTCACATCGAGCCCCGCGACGCCGTTCCAGATCAGCGTGCCGAGAATGAGCACCAGCCACAGAAGACCAAAGGCCGCAGCGCCCATGGAGAGGCCGAGCCAGATGCGGTTTTTGGTGAGGCGGCGCGTATACATCGTCATCGCATCACCTCGTCTTTACTTCGAGGCGCGAGAGCATGTAGCGCGCGATCGCGAGCACGATGAACGTGATCACGAACAGGATGAATCCGAGCGCGATCAGCGCCGAGGTATAGAGATCGCCGACCGCTTCGGTGAATTCGTTGGCGATCGTAGCCGAGATCGTCGTTCCCGGCGCCATGATGGAAGCGGCGATCTTGTGCGCGTTACCGATCACGAAGGTGACGGCCATCGTCTCGCCGAGCGCGCGGCCGAGCCCGAGCATCACGCCGCCCAATACGCCCGCACGGCTATAGGGCAGCACCACATTCCAGATCACTTCCCAAGTGGTCGCGCCGAGCGCGTAGGTGGATTCTTTCAGCACACTCGGCGTCGTCTCGAACACATCGCGCGAAATCGAACTGATGAACGGGATTACCATGATCGCGAGGATCAGCCCCGCCGTGAACATGCCGATGCCGTAAGGCGGACCGGCGAAAAGGTCGTTCAGAAACGGAACACCCGAGAACAGGCTGATGATCGCGGGCTGCACGTGGCTCTGCAGAAACGGCGCGAAAACGAACAGGCCCCAGATGCCGTAGATGATGCTCGGGATGCCGGCCAAAAGCTCGATCGCGATTGCGATCGGCTTCCGAAGCGACGGCGGACAAAGCTCGGTAATGAAAATCGCGATCCCGATGCCGACCGGAACGGCAATTCCCATCGCGATCAGGGAAGTCACGATCGTGCCGTAGATCGGCGCAAGCGCGCCGAACTTTTCGGTAACGGGGTTCCAGCTTTGCGAGGTCAGAAATTCGAGGCCGAAAGTTTGAAAGGCGGGCCAGGCGCCGATGATGAGCGAAAGGAAAACGCCGAACAGGATGGAAAGGACGAGAAGTGCTGCGGCGAAAGTGAGGTTCTTGAAAACCGCGTCCTTGACGATGAATCGCTTGAGGCTCGTCGAGCGTTCCTGAAAAGTCGCGGTCTCCAGCGTCAGTATCGCCATTTTAACTTTCACCCGTCACCAAACTTCGATTTCGAATTTAAAGGAGGCCGGTGGCGGCACCGGCCCCCTCTCGCTATGCAAACGCTACGCAACAGGTCTCCTCACGCTTACATCGTGCCGGAGAACAGCGACTTGCCGTTTCCGTCCTTCACTTCGTTCGCCCAGGTCTTTTCGATCAGTTTCTTCACGGAAACCGGCATCGGGACGTAGTCGAGTTCGGAAGCAGCGGCATCGCCGTTCTTGTAGGCCCAGGCGAAGAACTTGAGCGCCTCGGCCGCTGCGGCGGCGTCAGTCGGTTGCTTGGGAAGCAGAATGAAGGTCGCGCCGGCGATCGGCCATGAACCCGCACCCGCCTCATCGGTCAGAATCTGGTAGTAACCGGGCGCTTTCTCCCAATCGGCGCCGGCCGCGGCGGCCTGAATCGACGCGCCGTCCGCGGCGACGGCTTTGCCGTCCTTGTTGATCATTTTCATCGTGGTCAGCTTGTTCTGCTTCGCATAGGCGGTTTCGACATAACCGATCGCGCCTTTGGTCTGCATCACGTTGTTGGCGACGCCTTCATTGCCCTTGGCGCCGATGCCGCCCGGCCATTCGACAGAGGTGTTATTGCCGACCTTCGATTGCCAATCCGCACTCACCTTCGAGAGATAGTTGGTGAAGATGAAGGTGGTGCCCGAGCCGTCGGAGCGGTGCACGAGCGCGATCGCCTGCGAAGGAAGCTTCGCTTTGGGGTTCAGCTTCTTGATTGCCGGATCGTCCCAGGTCTTGATCTCGCCGAGGAAGATCTTGGCGAGGGTCGGGCCGTCGATCGTGAGTTCGTTCGAAGCGATCCCATCGAGATTCACGACCGGGACGATGCCGCCCATGACAGTCGGAAACTGAATGAGGCCCGCTTTTTCGAGCTGATCGGGCTTGAGCGGCATGTCGGACGCGCCGAACGTGACGGTGCGCGCGGTGATCTGCTTGATCCCGCCGCCGGAGCCGATCGACTGATAGTTGAGACCCGTGCCGGTCTCCTTCTTATAGGCATCCGCCCACTTCGCGTAGATCGGATACGGAAAGGTCGCGCCGGCACCGGAGATGTCGGCGGCGCGCGTCTCACCCGCGAGCATGACGCCCGCGATTACGAAAATTGCTGAGAAGAGTAGGCTCGAGAGCTTCATGATAACTGTCCTAGGCTGTCTTTTGGGTTGTCTTGTTCTTTTCATGCGCTCGTGACCTAGGCCCCGCGCACAACGGTTCTATGAATTTTGGATGACAGTTGGATGACAGCCTAAAGTGTTACGGTATCTCGCGATTTATTGCGCGAGCGGGATCCGGACTGTGAATACGGCGCCTTTGCCGAGCGTACTCTCAATCGTTAACCGGCCGCGATGGCGCGCCAGAATATGTTTCACGAGCGCAAGTCCAAGACCCGTGCCGCCTTGCGAGCGGCTTCGCTCTACATCCACGCGATAAAAGCGTTCGGTGAGCCGCGGCAGATGCTCGGGTGCGATGCCAGGGCCGAAATCGCGCACAGAAACTATCGCGTCCTCTCCCTCTTTACTCAATGTGATTTCCACGTGCTTGCCGGAGGCGCCGTACTTCAACGCGTTTTCGATCAGGTTTTCCGCGACACGCAAGAGTTCGTCCCGGTCGCCGTGCACATCGAGGCGCGACACTTCTTTTTTCTTTATATCGATCGTAATCCCCTGTTCTTTCGCGAGCGGCGCAAGGAGGTCGCAGGCCGTGGTTACCACGCCCGCTAGATCAATGATGGCTTGCGGCTGTAGATGCAGGCTGAGTTCGATCCTCGAAAGCGACATCAAGTCGTCGATCAATCGCGCCATGCGGCGCGCCTGATCGCCCATGATGCCGAGGAATTTGTCGCGCACAGCCGGATCGTCGCGCGCCGATCCCTGCAACGTTTCAATGAAGCCCGAGAGCGAGGCCAAAGGCGTGCGCAGCTCGTGGCTTGCATTCGCAACGAAATCGGCACGCATGCGGTCGACGCGGCGCTCCTGCGTACGGTCGCGGAACGCGAGGAGAAACAAGTCCGGCTTTTCATCGCCGAACACGATCGGCGCTACATGCGCATCGAGCGAACGCTCGACCGGAATGCGTTCCTCGATCTCGAAATCCTGCGGCTCGCCGCTTTCTGCTTTCGTCAAGGCTTCCAGGATTTGCGGATTGCGGGTTGTAAGAGAAATCGCTTCGTTCGTTTTCAGGCGGCCGAATAGCGCTGCCGCCGCAACGTTACCTGCGATCAAGAGCCCGCGGCCATCGACCAGAAGCGCTGGCTCTGGCAGCGCATGAATCACCGCCACGAGCGGCGCTGCCGTCGCGGCAGGATCGGCCGTGAGATTTTGCACGCGCGCACCGGCAACCGAACTTCCGCTCGATCGAAACCCGACCGCGATCAAGGTTCCGAGAATGGCGATCGCAGGAAGCGCGATCACGGGATGAACCCAGCCGATCGCAGCCGCCGCGATCATCGCCACGAGACCGAGGCCCATAAGCCAGCGCAGGCGCTTTGGTGTCGCGAGCGAAACGCGTTCTGGCAGGGTGGGCGTCGTGTTCATTCCGCTTCCTCCTAGCGCGGAGGCATCTTTCGGGCGAATCTGCCGTTTCTCACCAAGTATAGCGACCCGCTTGCCAGTCCTCGCGAACCGTGAGACGAGGGAATTGGGGGCAGTGAGCGGAGCATAGAGATGCGGTTTTCGCGCATGCCGTTTTGGCGCCTGGTCTGTTCATTCGCCGTTTCCGCAATCCTCGGGGGCGCCGCCGCGACGCGCGCCTTCGCCGAGCCGGTCCCGCTTCCGACCATCGATTTCGAAGTCAAGGCCACGATGATGGGCAGCGGCACCATGACCCTGCACCATTCCGGCGACAAGGCGCGGGTCGAGACGGATGTGGGCCCAATGCCGCTCACCGGGATCATGGATCTCAAGACACGCAAAATGTACATGCTGATGTCCATTCCGGGCGTGGGCAACGCAGCGATGGAAGTCGGCATCGGCGATGCCAGTTACGGACAGGTTTACGGCGACGGCAAACGAGTCGGCAGCGATACCGTCGCGGGCGAGCCGTGCGAGCTATGGGAGATGGCCGGCGCGAAACCGGGGCACGAGAACGCGCATTTCAGCGGGCCCGTCATCGTCTGCCTTTCGCGCGACAATATTCCGCTGCGCACCGAAGCAACCGTGAACGGCAAACGCAAGACGGTTTCGCAAGTAACGGAGGTCAAGCGCGTGAAGCAGGATCCTTCGCTCTTCGTTCTGCCGAAGGGCGTCAAGATCGTGAAGATGCCGAAAGGCCTCGGTGAAAGCATCGCCGCCGGCGTAGCGAAAGAAAAATAAGCTCAACCCTTTTTACGCACGAGCTTCGCCGTCCGCTTCTTCTCCTTCGGCTTTTCCCCGTCGGGGTGGTGGTGACTGAAAATTTCGACGTGGCTGAGTTTTTCGGCCACAGGCTTCAGATCAAGAATAAACTCGCGGACACCGAGAATCGCGAGCGAAATTACAAAGGGTGCGATGTAATAAAACAGGCGAAACAAGAGCAGTGCGCTGAGCACACTCTCCTTCGCGAACGGCGTATTGGCGTGCCGATGATAATGCAGGAGCGCGACCAGCATCGCCGCGTCGAACACGCCGAGGCCGCCCGGCGACGAGCTCGCGAAACCCAGAAGCGTCGAGCAGACGAAAATGACTGCGAGCGAGACGAAGTCGATCTGTTGCCCCGCCGGCATCAAGACATACATCGCGGCGGCACTGCAGGCGAGATCGACGATTCCGATCAGGATCTGGACCACGGTCAGGCGGCAGCCCGGCAGGGTGACGCTGAGCTTGCCCTCGTCGATACCGACCGTGCGCGGTTTCATTCCGACCCAGAGCACATAAAGGACGAGTCCGGCCAGCGCGGCGGCGCCGATCGCGCGATTGACCGCGTTCGGCAGCTTGTCGATCGCGGTCGCGGCTTCCGGTTCAACAATCATGCCGAAGCCAAGGAACGCGATATTGCCCAGCCAGAAAGTGAGCCCCGCGATCACGCAGACTTTGGCAACGTCGATCAGTGTCAGGCCGTGGAGCGAATAAATCCGGTAGCGCACCGCCCCGCCCGAAAGCGCGGTAAACCCGATATTGTGGCCGATGGAATAGCTGGTGAAACCGGCAAGCGCGGCGATCCGGTACGGAATGTTTTTCTTCCCGATCGTTTGCAGCGCGAAATAGTCGTAAAATGTGAGCGTGAAATAGCCCGCAGCCACGAACAGCCCGGCGAGCACCAGGGCATGCGGGGGCGTCCGCCGGAGGGCGCCATAGACCTTGGCGGGCTCAAGATCATTCAGGATGTTGTAGAGGACGACGCAGGCGGCTCCGACCAGTGTGATGCCGACGCCAATGCCCACCGCATGCCAGTTCACCTTCTCGCGGAAAAACCGAAGGATGGACTGGAAATTCATGGACAAGGGATTCCGGCAAAACGGCGTTAGCGGCCGCTCTCATCTGGTGTGTAGGCCGGCATTATTAATATATGGGAATTATGAAACAAATCTAGCCCTATTAGGGCGGTACACGATCTCGGCGTTCTTCGCCGTTTCCGTGCAAAATAAGTCGGCCTACAATCGCGCCCGCTTGGGCTTGAGGGCATGGGCGAGATCGTCAACGCATTTCTGCTGGTATTCGCGGCGCTTTTTCCGGTGGTGAACCCGCTGGGAGGCGCGCCGATATTTCTGAGTCTCACTCAAGGCTGCACAAGGCAGGAACGCGAGCGTCTGGCGCGCGGCGTCGCGTTCAACGGTTTTTGGCTGTTGCTCGGCTCACTCCTGTTCGGGTCGGAGATTCTCGAATTCTTTGGAATCACGGTGCCCGTCGTCCGCGTCGCGGGCGGGCTCCTTGTCACCGCCATGGGCTGGAAGCTTCTGAGCGAAGGCAGCGCGCTGCCCGAGCGGGAGGCGGTGCACAAGGAAACAAAGCCCTCGCAGATCAACGACAGCTTTTATCCGCTGACGCTTCCGCTCACCGTCGGGCCGGGTTCGATTTCGGTCGCGCTTACGATCGGGAGTCACCGCCCGACGGGAGAAGCCACCGCTTACACTTTCATGCTGATCGGCGCAGCGATAGCGGGCCTCGCCGCGATCGCGGCGACGATTTACGTCTGCTACCGCTTCGCGGCGCCGCTCGCGAAATTTCTCGGCTCGGTCGGAATTAACGTGCTCGTGCGGCTATCGGCGTTCATTCTGATCTGCATCGGCATCCAGATCGGCTGGAGCGGCGTGAGCGCGTTAATCGCGAGCCTCGGGCAATAGTCCGGAAGTCTAAATTCCTGAAAACGAAACCTGGAAAAAGTTCCAAAATGTTTTGGAACAAAATGTCGCATCCGTTCTTATCATCAGGATTCGTATCGGCGGAGGATGACATTCCACTAAGGGGGAATCTTGCAAAAATGCCCGTGAGTTCGTCCGGCAACGCGCCGCTGGAGAGACTGGCGCGCATGCTGGAGCAAGAGTCGGCGGATGGGGCCGCACTCGTACGCGATATCGGAAATAATCCGATCTGCCGCATTTCCTACGATGAAAGCATTCCCGGACTTTTCGTCGAGTGGCGCAACTACGCAACCAGCATACAGCTTCGCTTTATCCACGAGCGCATTCTTCAATTGCTTGAGCAGCATCGCGTGGCGAAAATCCTCGCGGACACGTCCGAATTGCCGACGGTGCACGCCGAAGACCAGAAATGGATCATCGAGGACTGGGTGCCGCGCGCGAAAGCCGCGGGCCTGCGCGCCGCTGCTTCCAACAGGCCTACCGCCTATTTCGGCCGGCTGGCCGTGAACTCGCTGCATTCGGCGATGACCATGGACATCGTCGTTCGCTCGTTCGATCGCCTCGATGAAGCACGCCGCTGGCTGGAAACCGTCGCGGTCTAGTTTTGGGCCGCCGCGTCCAGTTCCGAACGACGCAATCGCTCGCCTTTTCGCAGCAATACGCCCTGCGTAGTGGCGATTCCAAGCTCAAGGCTTTCTGCGATCCGTTGCGCGCGCTCGACAAAATGCGCGGCAGCCTTCGGCGGGCACAGTTCATGGGCCGTTTGCTCGAACAATTGAAGCCAGCGGTCGAAATGCCGGCTGTCGACGGGTAGCGGCAGATGCTTCTGCATTGGCCGGCCATGATAGGTGCCGGTCATCAGCGCGACCGATGCCCAGAACGAAAACATTTGCTGTAGATGCGGCTCCCAATCAGCGATGCGCGCGGCAAAGATCGGTCCAATCAGCGGGTCTTCCTGTACGCGGACATAAAATGCGCGCACGAGGCGCTCGATCATCGTTTCATCGATGCCTGTTTCGGCGCGGATCGCCCGCGTGATCTCCGCGCGGCGTTCTGCCGCTGATTTCGACGGGATATTCATTTATTTACTTTACGATTTGCTCCGGCCGCGCAGATATTCCGCGAGCACGCGCGCGTGATTGTGCTCCTCGTCATGCGCGCCATAGAGCAGCGTCACCCGGCCCTTCTTCATCAGATCGCGCATGTGCTTGACGGCAACCTTGTTCGATTTCAGCTCCGCACGATAGCGGCGGCGAAATTCCGCAAAGCGTTCAGGATCGTGGCCGAACCATTTTCGCAAGTCCGGCGAAGGCGCAATGTCCTTGAACCACTCGTCGAGCGCCGCCTTTTTCTTGCTCACGCCGCGGGGCCAGATGCGATCGACCAGAATGCGTGCACCGTCGTTTCGGGACGGCTGTTCGTACGCGCGCTTGATATTCAACTTCGAAGCCATCGCAGGAACTTTAGCGGAACCGCTGCGATTTTTTAATCCGACTTTCGGCAGGGAAAGGTCTTTGACAATTCATAACTGTTTAGTTATGAATTGTCATGGCCGTTGCGAACGAACTTTTCACCGCGCTCGCCGATCCGACGCGCCGGATGATTTTCGAGCGGCTCTGCCGCGAAGGCGAGCAGACCGTATGGATGCTGACCGAGCACGCGAAGGTTTCGCAGCCTGCGGTTTCGAAACATCTCGGCGTGCTGAAGCTCGCAGGCCTCGTGCGCGACCGCCGCGAGGGGCGCGAGACACATTATACCGTGCGTCTGCAAGGGCTGAAACCTTTGATCGACTGGATCAACTTCTACGGCGCGTTCTGGCGCGACCGGTTCGACCGCCTCGAAGATCTCCTCAACAGGATGGACCAATGAGCAAAACCGCGGCCGAAACGCTTTCCGTCATTGTCGAACGGGAGATCCCTCATCCGCCCGAAAAGATCTGGCGCGCGCTCACGCAACCACATCTGATCGAGGAGTGGCTCATGAAGAACGATTTCCAGGCTGTCGTGGCCATCGTTTCAATCTTCGCGGAGATTGGGGCGGCGTGTTGGACTGCGAGGTTCTCGCCATCGAGCCGGGCAAAACGCTGTACTACACCTGGAATTTTGCGCACGGCGATGCGGCTTACAATCTGAGGAGTGTGGTGACCTTCACGCTCACCCCAACGAACACAGGAACCCACCTGCGCATGGAGCAGTCGGGCTTCCTGCCGGATCAGAAGCAAGCCCTCGGGGGCGCAAAGACCGGATGGCAGCAGTTCTTCGCGAAACTGGAACAGATCTTGACGCGGACGGACTGAAGTCCGCCGCGTTTCGTTTCGGCCCGTCTACGGAGGGAGGTCTCATTGCATTGGAATATGTGGGTTCGACAGATTCACCGCTGGCTGTCGATCGTCTTTACAGCAACTGTTGTTGCCAACTTCGTCGCCTTGGGATTGGGGGAATCTCCCGCATGGGTCGTCTATTCTCCGCTGCCCCCGCTCTTCCTGCTACTATTCACCGGTCTCTACATGTTCGCGCTTCCGTATGCCGCGAAGTGGCGCAGCGCGCGAGGCGCTAGCGGATAGAAACCGATGTCCGGAAAGAAGCCCAAGAAATCGGCGAAGGCCGCAAAGAAGGCCGCCGCCAAGCGTGCCGCTGCGAAACCAACCCTACTCTCAGGCGGCAATCCTCAGATCGCAAAGGGCTACGGCGATGCCTCCGTGCAGGCCTACATCGCGGCCATGCCGGGCTGGAAGCGCGATGTCGGGCGCCGGCTCGACGTGCTCATCGCGCGCACCGTTCCGGGCGTGCGCAAGGCAGTCAAATGGAACTCGCCCTTTTATGGCGTCGAGGACAACGTCTGGTTCCTCAGCTTTCATTGCTTCACGAAGTACATCAAAGTGGGTTTCTTCCGCGGCACGTCGCTGCGTCTGTTCCGCCCGGCGAGTCCAGGCACAAGGAAATGCGCTATCTCGACATTCACGAAAACGACAAACTTGACGAAGCTCAGTTCACCGCTTGGGTGAAGCAAGCGAGCAAATTACCCGGCGAACGATTGTGAGCGGCGGATGAAGAAATCGACAACGCGCGTGAAGAAGAATGCCCCGAAGAAAGCAAAAGAAGACTCTCCCTCCCGGCTGATCGACGCGAGAATTAAGAAGCTGGGCGATTGGCGTGGCAAGACGCTCGCACGGCTCCGAACGCTCATCAAAGAGGCCGACCCCGGCGTGGTCGAGGAAGTGAAGTGGAGGAAGCCGTCGAACTCGATGCTGGGCGTTCCGGTGTGGGAGCACGGCGGAATCATCTGCACCGGCGAGACGTACAAGAATGCCGTGAAGCTCACCTTCGCTAAGGGCGCTTCACTGCCGGACCCGTCACGCCTCTTCAATGCCAGCCTCGAAGGCAACATGAGGCGCGCCATCGATTTCCACGAGGGCGACAAGATCGATGAAAAATCGTTCAAGGCGCTCATTCGCGCCGCCGTGGCACTAAACACCGAGTAGAAGCAACGAGAAGAGTATGGCGGGAGCATCCACCGCCGGGGAGAGAACCATGTCCAAACTTCGCGTGTGTTGCTTTTCCATCTCGCTCGACGGATTCGGCGCGGGTCCGAACCAGAGTCGCGAGAATCCCTTGGGCGTCGGCGGCGAGGCGCTGCACGAATGGGTATGGCCGACGCGGACGTTTCAGAAAGTGTTGTTCGGCAAGGAAGGCGGGGCGACCGGCGCGGACGACGATTTCGCGGCGCGCGGATTCGAAAATATCGGCGCCTGGATTCTCGGGCGTAACATGTTCGGCCCGGTGCGCGGCGGTTGGGGAGACGAGAGCTGGAAAGGCTGGTGGGGCGACAACCCGCCCTATCACACGGATGTTTTCGTGCTCACCCATCACGCCCGCAAGCCGGTCGAGATGGAAGGCGGCACGACGTTTCATTTCGTGACGGACGGCATTCGCTCCGCGCTCGACAAGGCGAAAACCTCAGCCAAGGGCAAGGACGTACGGCTCGGCGGCGGCGTCAACACGATCCGGCAATATCTCGAGGCAGGCCTTGTCGACGAAATGCACCTCGCGGTGAGCCCGGTTCTCCTCGGCGGAGGCGAGCATCTTCTCGGCGGCCTGAATCTCCCCGCGCTCGGCTTTCAGAAGAAGGAATATGTCAGCACGCCCGCCGCAGCGCATTACGTGCTTTCGAGAAAGTAAACATTCGGGCAAAATCCTCGCTAAGCTGCTCTTGGACTGGAGCGGCAAACGGGAGGGTAAATCATGCATAAGACATTAGCGATATTCGCGGCAATCGTTGGCATGACAATGATCGGCTTCGCGCAAGCACAGCAGCCACCGGTCATGACGCAGCAGACGCAGACCATCAAACGCATTCCGCTGCAAAAATTTGAAGTGCCCGGCACCAATTTCGAAACCGTTATCGGCATCGCCGAGATCGCGCCGAACGCGATGATTGGTCGCCATACGCATCCGGGGCCAGAGTCGGGTTATCTGCTCGAAGGCGAGATCACGCTTCTCGTCGATGGCGAGGCGCCGCTCCCGCTCAAAGCCGGGCAATCCTACAAGGTGCCCGCGCGCGCCATTCACGACGCCAAAACCGGCCCGCAGGGCGCTAAGGTGATTGCCACATACGTCGTCGAAAAGGGCCAGCCAATAGCGAGTCCGGCGAACTAGCGGCAGTCAAATCGCGAGTGGATGCGGCGACAAGAGCGGCTAAAGAAAAACTGGCGCGCCCGAAAGGATTCGAACCTCTGACCCCCAGATTCGTAGTCTGGTGCTCTATCCAGCTGAGCTACGGGCGCTTTCCAGTGAGGCGGCAGAACTACACAGCCCCTCTTCCATTTGCAAGCGCACGGTCCTCGGCACGGATTCGCCACAAAAGCAGGACCGCATTCAGGATCGAAAAAATCACCGCATATTCCACGAGCCCGAAAACGAGCGGCAAAAGCGCAATTTCGGCCACTACCACAAGATAGTTAGGATGGTTGAAATAGCGATAAGGCCCGGTCCGGATGAGCGGCGCGTAAGGCAGCACGATGATCCGTGTCGTCCAGCGATCGCCGAGCGTCGACATCGTCCAGATGCGGAACATCTGCAGCGTGGCATAAAGCGTAACCAAGACGCCGTTCGCCGAAAGATCGTGCGCCAAAAGCCAGAGGCCCGCGAGCCAGGCTGCGTGCAGCGCGACCATCGCCGGGTAGTGATTGGCCCCTACTTCGTATGCGCCGCGCGCAAGCAGAGCCTCGGTGTTGCGGGCGGAGATCACGAGTTCCGCAAACCGTTGCAGGGTGACGAAGGTCAAAATAATGATCGCTTCAGGCATGGACCGGGTCGAGGGCGACCAGGCTCGCGGTGAAGCCGGGACCAAGGGCGGACAGCGCGAGCGCGCCCTTCAGTTTGGATTCTAACACACGCTCCAGTGCGAACAACACAGTCGGGGCGGACATATTCCCGTATTCGCGCAAGATATCGCGCTCGTGATCGAGCGCGCCGCGCTTGAGTTTGAGCGCCGTTTCCACCGCATCCACGACCTTGCCGCCACCGGGGTGGCAGACATAACGCCCGACTTCGCAAGCCTCCACGCCCGCTTCCTTCAAAAGCTTTTTCGCGACCGGCGGAAAACGCCGCTCGACGAAAATCGGCACCGAACGCGACAGCACGACCCCGAACCCGACGGGATCGAAACTCCAGCCCATGACGTCGATGGTGTCGGGCCATGTGTGCTCGGCGGAGCCGCGCACGGTCACGAGTCCCTCGCCGCCGTTTTGTTGCATCACCATCGCCGCCGCGCCGTCAGCGAACAGCGCACTTGCGACGGCGTCTTCCTTGGTGCGGCGGTCGATACGGAAGGCGAGCGAACAGACCTCGACGACAACGAGCAGCACGACCTTGCCTGGATCGGAGACCGCCAAACGCGCCGCGAGCGAAATCCCGCTCACACCGCCCGCGCAGCCGAGGCCGAAGACCGGCACGCGGCGAACGTCCGAGCGAAACGCGATCTTTTCCATGGAGCGTGCTTCGAGGCTCGGGGTCGCAATGCCGCTCGAGCAAATCGTGACGATGGTATCGATGTCCTTGGGCGAGAGCCCGGCCCGTTCGATTGCTGCAGTAGCCGCTTCCTCGAACAGCGCGAGCGCGCATTCGTGAAAAATTTTCGAGCGATCATTCCAGTCGCGCGGCTCGAGGTACCACGCGAGCGGCTGTACGACGCGGCGGCGCTCGATGCCGGAATTCTTGAAGATGTCGAGCATCACCGGGTAGTGCGCGAACAGCTCGGGAAAGACCTTCGGCGCGAGCGCCTCCACCACGCTCTGCTCGATCACATTTTCGGGAGCGGCGGTCGCGATGGAAAGAATAGAGACGCTGTCCATCTCTCAACAACCATCGCGTGGGCGATTTATTCCACAGCTATGCCCGCGCCCTTTCCGCGCGCCGTTCGGAGAGCGCGACCGGCCGATCCGGAATCGTGATGCGAAATGTCGCACCGATGGTTCCATCGACGAGACGAATTTCGCCGCCATGCGCCTGCACGAGTTCGGACGCGATCGCGAGTCCGAGCCCCGTGCCGCCGCGGCGTCCTGAGGCAAGGAATGGTTTAAACAAGCGTTCGCGCGAAGCCGGCGGGAGCCCGGGGCCGGTGTCGGAGACTTCGAGAACGGTCACACTTCCTTCGCGCCGCCCGCAAACGCGGATCTGATCGCGTTGCGGATCGTTCGGCGCCCGGGTCTCGAGCGCCTCCTTGCTGTTTCGTGCGAGATTGAGAAGCGCGCGCAGCATCTGATCGGGGTCGGCGTCCATTTGCAGGTTGGGATCCAGCGACAGCACCCAGCCGATTTTCGAATCCGCATCCAACCCGAGCGTCTCGCGTACTTCGCCTAGCAATTTCGCGACATCGACCATGCGGCGCTCCGGCATGGGCTCTTGCGCCTTGCCGAAGGCAAGCGTCTGCTCGCAGTAGGTGATGGCGCGATCGAGCGCCGCCATCAGCCGCGGTGCGAGCATGCGCACGCTCGGGTCCTTGATCGCGGTCAAGCGGTCGGACAAGAGCTGCACCGAGGCTAGCAGATTGCGCAGGTCGTGGTTGATTTTCGAAACCGCGAGCCCGAGCGAAGCGAGACGGCTCTTCTGCTGCAGCGTCTGCGAAAGATCGTTCTGCATTTCCGCGAGTTCCCGCTCCGCGACGCCGATTTCGTCGACGCGGGAAGACGGCACGATGACGCGGGCGGGATTTTCCGGGTCGGCGCCGAACTCGACCATGCTCGCGGTGAGCCGCTTCAGCGGGCGTACGAACAGCCACAACAGCGAGAGATACACCAGCGCCGCGCTGATGACGGAAATCGCGAGCGAAATCAAGAGAATGTTCGACGAATATTTCCACATCGCGGCCTGTAGCGGCTTCTCGTCGATGACGAGCTCGACAAATTCGCCGCCCATCGGCGCCTCGCCGACGACGCGCAGCACCTCGTCGCCCTTCCCCAGCATCGTCTCGAAAGCGTCCATGATCGATTTGACGGTCGAGAGGTGCCGCATATCGATCTCGCGGTTCACCATCGGCGGGAGCTGGGAGAAGGCGAGAAGAAGCCGTTTGTCCCCCATCTTGAGCGCCACCGTACGGGCGCCGACGCTGTGCAGAAGCTGCATGCGCAAATCTTCCGGAACCATCTGGTCGGGCGCCGCCGCGAGCACCAGCGCCGCGGTGCGGCCCGCCGCCAGGCGGTCGGACAGCCACATCAAGCGATAGCTTGCGATCGACGGCACATAGATCAGGATTTCCGCCAGCATCACGAACACGATCGTGAGCAGGAGGAGCTTGCCGGAGAGCCCGGGCCAGAAACGGGCGGGCTTCTTTTCGGCGCTGTGGGATTCGGTCTCTGAGCGTAAAGGCATTCGCTCGTTCTCAAATCGGCCCAAGCGGCGTTTTCAGGGCCAAACACTTAAGGAACCATGCGCTGGGTTTATAGGAGCGTCAAACGTAACGAATATAGGTAGAAAGGGTTGCTTTCTAAGGCGACAAATAGCCCCGATTCCATTGACGGACGGGGGTAGGCCCCCCTATAAGCGCGCGAACCCCGGAGAGATTAAAGTGAAACGGACGTATCAACCGAGCAAGCTCGTCCGCAAGCGCAGGCATGGTTTTCGCTCGCGCATGGCGACCAAGGGCGGACGGAAAGTGCTGAACGCGCGCCGCGCGCGCGGCCGCAAGCGCCTTTCGGCCTAAGGGCCGCGCTCTTCAAATGAACCGTCTGACGAAACGAGCGGACTTCCTCGCCGCCCGCGCCGGTTTGCGCGTGTCAGCGGGGCCGGTTCTCGTGCAGGCGCGCGACCGGCACGACAAAGCCGCGCCGCGGATCGGGCTCACGGTCACGAAAAAGACCGGCAGCGCGGTCGAGCGCAATCGCATTCGCCGCCGCCTGCGGGCCGCCGCGAAAGCCGCGATGGACGAGAAAGCGCGCGCCGGTTTCGATTACGTTTTGATCGCGCGCCGGGAAGCGATCTCGGCGCCGTTTCCGGCGCTTGTCGACCATCTCGGGCGCGCCATGGCGCGTCTGCACAAGTAACCGACGGAGAGCACGGTGAACGAAAACCGCAATATGATCCTTGCGATCGTGCTTTCGGCGATTGTGCTCATCGGCTGGCAGTATTTCTTCGCGATTCCGCAGATCGAGCAGCAGAAACGAGAAGCCGCGCAGCATCAGCAGACACAGCAACAAACGCAGCAGCAGCCTTCCGCGAGCAAGCCTTCTGTGACCGCGCCGGGCGCACCGCAAGACGGGGCCACCGTGCCGGGCACGGTTACACGCGAACAAGCCCTTGCCGCATCGCCGCGCGTGCCGATCGAGACCCCTTTCGTCAAAGGATCGATCGCCCTCAAGGGCGCGCGCATCGACGACGTATCGCTCGCGACCTATCACGAGACCGTCGATCCGAAGAGTCCGAACATTATTCTCCTGTCGCCGTCCGGCAGCCCGGCGCCGTTCTATGCCGAATTCGGCTGGGTGAACGGCACCGGCGGCAACGCGAAGCTGCCCGACGCGAACACGGCCTGGACCGCGGCTTCGAGAGGACCGCTCACACCCGAACATCCGCTCACGCTCACCTGGGACAACGGCGACGGCCTCGTCTTCACGCGCACGATCGCGATCGACGACCGTTACATGTTCACGATCAACGATGCGGTCGAGAACAAGGGCGCGAACGCGGTCACGCTCTACAAATACGGCCTCGTTTCCCGCCACGGCATGCCGCAAGTGCAGGGTTACTATCTTTTGCACGAAGGCCCCGTCGGCGTGCTGGGCGAAGGGAAGCTCTACGAGCCTTCGTACAAGGATATCGAGAAGCCGATGGAGCCGGTGAAAACCGAAGGCGGCTGGCTTGGCATCACCGACAAATACTGGGCGGCGGCGCTCATTCCCGATCAGACCTCGACGACGATGGCGAAATTTTCGTCGAGCATTGCCGGGGCGGTGAGGAACTATCAGGCCGATTTCCTGCGCGATCCCTTGACCGCAGCGCCCGGCGCGAAGATTTCCGCGAAAACGCAACTCTTTGCCGGGGCGAAGGAAGTCGCACTTGTCGATCGCTACGAAAAAGAACTCGAGATCAAGCGTTTCGATCTTCTGATCGACTGGGGCTGGTTCTACTTCATCACCAAGCCGCTCTTCAAAATCATCGACTTCTTCTACCGCTATTTCGGCAATTTCGGCATCGCGATCCTTCTGGTCACAGTGCTCGTGAAGCTCGTCTTCTTTCCGCTCGCCAACAAGTCCTACGCCTCGATGGCGAAGATGAAGATGGTGCAGCCGCAGATGCAGGCGATCAAGGACCAGTATCCCGACGACAAGGTGAAGCAGCAGCAGGAGCTGATGGAGCTTTACAAGCGGGAGAAGATCAATCCGGTCGCCGGCTGCCTGCCGATCCTGATTCAGATTCCGGTCTTCTTCGCGCTCTATAAGGTCTTGTTCGTCACGATCGAGATGCGCCACGCGCCGTTCTACGGCTGGATCAAGGATCTCTCGGCGCCCGATCCGACGAACCTCTTCAATCTGTTCGGCCTCCTGCCGTTCGATCCCACCTTGCTGCCGGTGTTCGGCCATTATCTGCATCTCGGCATCTGGCCGATCATCATGGGGATCACGATGTGGGTGCAGATGAAGATGAACCCGTCGCCGCCGGATCCGACGCAGAAGATGATCTTCGCGTGGATGCCGCTCGTCTTTACCTTCATGCTGGCGGGCTTTTCGGCGGGTCTCGTGATCTACTGGGCGTGGAACAACACGCTCTCGGTGATCCAGCAGGGCATCATCATGAAGAAGAACGGCGCCAAGATCGAACTCTTCGACAACATCAGGGCGATGTTCCGGAAAGACACGACGGCAAGCTAGCCGCGGTCTTGCGATGAACGAGAAAGCTCCCTTCTCCCGGCAGGAAATCGAGGCCGGCCGCAAGCTGTTCGCCTCCGCCTGGGATTTTCTCTCCGGCGCGGGCTCGGTGAGCTCGCTTCCGCCCGCACGCGGCCTGGAGATTGCGTTTGCAGGGCGCTCGAATGTCGGCAAGTCGAGCCTTGTGAACGCGCTCACCAACCGGAAGTCGCTTGCCCGGACTTCCAAAATGCCGGGCCGTACGCAGCAAATCAATTTCTTCAAGGGCGCGGACGATCTCGTCATCGCCGATTTGCCCGGTTACGGCTTCGCCGCGGCGGCGCGCGACAAGGTCGATCGATGGACCGGGCTTGTGCACGATTATCTCACGGGTCGCCCCAACCTCGCGCGCGTTTATGTGCTGATCGATTCCCGCCACGGGCTGAAGCCGCAAGACCGCGAAGTGCTCGGCTATCTTGACCGTGCGGGCGTCTCCTACGCGATCGTGCTGACGAAGATCGACACGATCAAGGCGCAGTTTGGCGAGCCGCGCATCCTCGAAACCGAAGCCGCGATCAAGAAACGGCCGGCGGCGTTTCCGAAAGTATTTCCGGTTTCGTCCGTCGACACGACCGGTATCGCCGATTTCCGCGCGGCGATCGCGAGGCTGTTGAGCGAGCGGCGCTAAGCTATCTCCGCCTCATCCTGAGAGGCTGGCCGAAAATGCGAGCAATATCTTCAGGGACTTTCTAATCGCCTGAAGATGATCTTTTTTCGTCATGGCCGGCTTGTCGCCCAAGTCGGGTTTACCCGACTTGGGCTTTTTAAATCTAGCGAACTCGGGCAAGCCCGAGTTCGCGTGCCATCCGCGTCTTTCTGCTGTCTTTGAAGCAAAGGCGTGGATGCCCGGCACAAGGCCGAGCATGACGGAGCTAGATGAGAGAGCTTGATTTCATTGGTCTCTTTTTGAGTCAGACTCTGAGGAGCCGCGCGAAAGCGCGGCGCCTCGAAGGATGAGCGGGCCGCCATCTCATGGTTTCGAAACGCGTTGCTTCGCAACGCTCCTCACCATGAGGCGACAGAGAATCAATCCACCCTCGTCCCGTTCTTCTTCTTCAGCCTCTCGGCCGATGCCGAAGCCGCCGTCGTCGTGTGCGGATTCGCCATGCGATAGAGCTGGAAACGGCGGCCTTCGTAAACGAGCCGCAGGTGCACGGGATCGGGATTTTCCGCGCCCTTCTCGGTGAAGAGTACGTAGACGTAGTCATACGTATTCGTCCAATCGCTCCAATAGGCGGCTTCCTCGAGGGCGGGATTTTCCGCGACAACGAGGAGCTTTTCCACCGTCGGCGGCGTACCGTCTTCGGTATCCGCCTCTTCGGCGAAATCCGAACGCACGCGCAAGATTTGTTTGCCCGGCACCGTAAATGCGGTCGTCACCAGCGCCGAGCGCTCGATCATCGCGAGACACGCGGCATGGACGAGCCCGAGATCGCGCACATCGTCGCCACCGGTCGGGTCGGCGTAAGCGACGAGTACCCGCGCACCCCGATCGATGAATTGCACCGAATCATGCACCGCCTCGACGCCTTTCGAGAGCTTATTCCACATCACCTGCACTTCGCCGACGCGCAGGCACACAAGCGCCGCAAGCACGGCGGCGAAGCCGTAGCGCACGGCGCGGCGCGGAAAGCGCACGTTCAGGCAGGCGATCAGCATGAAGGCGAGCCCGATCGGAATGCGCTGGTCGGCCATGTAAACCGAGAACATCACGCGCGGCATTGCGAGATAAATCGCGCCGCCGAGCACGAGCAAAATCCAGCCCATCAGCGGGAAGCGTACGAGCTTGTGGCGCACGGCCCAGACGAGCGCCGCGGCGAATATACCGATCAAGGCGAAAGCGATGTAATCCGAATAGACGCTAAAGACGAACATCAGCCCGTCAAGCTTGCCGTTCTGCTCCCAGTAGTTTTCGGTCGCGAGCCCCATGGTTGGGCTTTCGTAAAGAAGCGGGAGCACCGGCAGAAACGGAATTCCCGCGGAACAAAATTCGAGGATTTTCGTGCGCGAACGAAAGCCGCGCGAACGCCACAGGCGTTCCGCCTCGAACGCGAAGAGGCCGAGGCCATAGAGCGCGACGCTCACCAGATGGCAAAAGAACAGCGCGATCACGAAGGCAGCGGAGGCCGTATAGCGCCAAGGCCAGGGACGGTTGCGCAACGCGACCCAGGCGGTGAGCGCCCACAAGACGAGGCCAATCCCGAAGAGATAATTCGCGACGCCGACCAAAAGAACGTTGTTGTAAAGGAGCGGCGCAGCGACCAAAGGTAGCGCTGACCAGCGGCCGGTGAGCGCGCGATTGAGCGCGAGCGTGCCCGAAAGAATCAACACGAAAATCGAGAGCAGGAAAAACTGGCCTGCGAGATAAATATTCACGACGCGCGCAATCCCCGGCACGACCATGTCCATCATCAGGTTGGGGATGATCTCCCAGTGAATCTCATAAAAGCGGTCGAGATAGGCGTCCCTGCCCTGCGCGTCGATCACATACATGCGCGCAAGGTGATTGACGTAGTCGGAAAGCGGCGGAAGCTTGTGGGTCAGCACCGGAACCGAGATCGCGGCGCACAGCACCGCGAACAATGCAAGGATTTGCGAGCGGCGGAAATCGCGGATTTGAGGATGAGGATGAGGAGCGGTGTCTTTCGGCGGCATTGCGAGTCCGAGCGGTCCGGCGGACCGGTTTTGGTTTCCATTCAAGAAGGCTAATCAGGGGGTTCGCGGAAACGCCGAATGTCTTGCGGCTCTGGCAACGCCGCGGCTTGCAGGCGATTCGCTCTAACCACGGCCCTTGGGGCGGCCAGAAACTCCCCTTCCGTTCTTGAGCGCAAGTCTTTAGAAGTTCCCGTCTGAACCCAACATGAACACCAAAGCCAAAACCCCCTCTTCCGATATCCCGGCCGACGCGCATGCGCAGGCGCGCATCCTCGTGCAGGCGCTTCCGCATATGCAGCGCTACGACGACGAGGTCGTCGTGGTGAAATATGGCGGCCACGCTATGGGCGACGAACAATCGGCACGGGATTTCGCCCGCGATATTGTGCTTCTCGAGCAGTCGGGCGTTAATCCGGTGGTCGTGCACGGCGGCGGGCCGCAGATCGGCGACATGCTGAAGCGCCTTAAGATCAAGTCGGAATTCGCGGCGGGCTTGCGCGTCACCGACGCAGCCACCGTCGAAATCGTCGAAATGGTGCTCGCGGGCTCGATCAACAAGCAGATCGTCGGCTTCATCAATGAAGCGGGCGGACGCGCGGTCGGACTTACCGGCAAGGACGGCAGCATGGTCCTTGCCAAAAAGTTAACGCGCACCTTCGCCGATCCCGGCTCGGCGATCGAAAAGGAGGTGGACCTCGGTTACGTGGGCGAGCCCGCGAAAGTCGACACGACCGTGCTCGATCAGATTTTGGGACGCGAACTCATCCCCGTGCTCGCGCCGGTCGCGGGCGGCCTCGAAGGCGGCACGTTCAACGTCAATGCCGACACTTTTGCCGGAGCCATTGCGGGCGCACTCAAGGCGAAGCGCTTGTTGCTCCTTACCGACGTGCCTGGCGTTCTGGACAAGTCGAAGAAGCTGATCAAGGAGCTTTCGCTTTCCGACGCGCGACGGCTGATCGCCGACGGAACCATCTCGGGCGGGATGATCCCGAAGGTCGAGACCTGCATCGAGGCGCTCGATCAGGGCGTGGAGGGCGTTGTGATTCTCGACGGGAAAGTCCCGCACGCGGTGCTGCTGGAGCTCCTTACCGATCACGGTGCGGGCACGCTCATTCAGCGATAGATCATTTTCCGGCGGACGCCGCCGAAAGAATTGCAAGGAGTCATTGATGTCCGCCGATCTTGCCCGCACGATTGACGAAGCATTCGAAAAGCGCGCCGAGATCACCCTGAAGACAAAAGGCGAGGTGCGGCAGGCGGTCGAGCGCGCGCTTGTGCTGCTCGACAGCGGCAAGGCGCGCGTCGCGGAGAAGAAGCGCGACGGCCGCTGGGAAGTGAATCAGTGGCTGAAGAAGGCGGTGCTGCTTTCCTTCCGGCTCACCGACATGAGCACGATCAAGGGCGGCCCCGGCAAGGCCGTGTGGTGGGATAAAGTGCCGTCGAAATTCGACGGCTGGAAGCCGAAGCAATTTCAGAAAGCGGGCTTCCGCGCGGTGCCGGGCTCGGTCGTGCGCCGCGGCGCCTTCATCGCGCCGGGCGTGGTCTTGATGCCCTCCTTCGTCAATCTCGGCGCTTATGTCGACGAGAACACGATGGTCGACACCTGGGCGACGGTCGGCTCCTGCGCGCAGATCGGCAAGAACGTGCACATCTCAGGCGGCGCCGGCATCGGCGGTGTGCTGGAGCCGGTGCAGGCGGGGCCGGTGGTGATCGAGGACAACTGCTTTATCGGCGCGCGTTCGGAGGTCGCCGAAGGCGTGATCGTGCGCGAGGGCTCGGTGCTTTCGATGGGCGTCTATATTGGCGCATCCACGAAAATCGTCGATCGCGAGACCGGCCGCACTTACGTGGGCGAAGTACCGCCCTACTCCGTCGTCGTCCCCGGCTCGCTGCCGGGCAAGGCGACCGCGAGCGGCGATCCGAGCCCGTCCCTCTATTGCGCCGTGATCGTGAAGCGCGTCGACGAGCGCACGCGTGAGAAAACCAGCATCAACGAGCTCTTGCGAGATTAGGCGACGCCCCTCATGGACTATGCGCGGTTATGGTTCAGCTTTCGCGGCCGCCTCAACCGCGGGAAGTATTGGGTTGTCACGCTCATCAATCTCGCGGTCCTTTTTGCCCTGTTTTTCATCGGCTTTTACACCGGCTCATGGACGGCTTTCACGATCGCCGGAATCGCTTTCATTCCGGTGCTCGTGTCGGGCTTTGCCATCGCGGTGCAGCGGCTGCACGATCGCGATAAAAGCGCGTGGTGGCTCTTGTTGTTTTATGCCCTTCCGGCCGTGTTGCACGGCGTTCGGGACGAACTCGTCAAGGTGCAGGAAACGACCGCCTTCTTTCTCGCCTTCGCATGTATCGTTCTCAGTGCGATCATTTCGATCTGGGCGCTCGTCGAGCTTGGCTTCTTGCGCGGCACTTCCGGGCCGAACCGTTACGGCCCCGATCCGCTTGCAAGCATGTAGGGACACAGGAGGCGGCGGTGGATTGGAACTATCTCTACAATCGCTTCGACGGGCGTCTCAATCGCAAGCCGTACTGGATCGCCAATGCGATCCTGATCCTTGCGGGAACGGTCCTGCAAACGATCGTGATCCGTACGCTCGGTTTCGCCGCCGCCCTGATCTTCACCCTGATCTGGTTCTATCCGGCCTTCGCGCTCAATGTGAAACGTGCGCATGATCGCAACCGGCCGACCTGGCTGATGGCCATCTTTTTCGTTCTGCTTGTTATCATGATCCTCATGCAGGTTTTCGGCGTCGATCAGGTTGACGATGAGCCGACGACGGCGTTCCTGATCGTGGGGATTTCGTGGTTTGCGCTTGCGTTCTTCTTCTTCGTCGATTTCGGCTTCCTGCGCGGAACGGTGGGACCGAACCGCTTTGGACCCGATCCGCTAGGATAAGTTCATCTCGTGAGGGAGAGATTTATGTCATTACAAGATCGCACAAGCGGAATTAGCAATGACGCCCGAGCGATGATGCTGTTCGAGGCGAACAAAAAGTCGACAGGTGTCGCTTTTCTGCTTTGGTTCTTTCTGGGATTTCTCGGCGGACATCGGTTCTATGCCGGAAAGGAAGTGACGGCAGTTGTTCAGCTCATTCTTACTGTTGTCGGTTTGGTCCTGACGATGGTCTTGATTGGCCACCTAGTACTTGCAGTAGTAGCGTTATGGTGGCTCATCGATGCTTTCTTACTTTCCGGTTGGATTCGTAAGTACAATTCGAGCTTGGCGGTACGCTTGGCAAAAGGCGCATGAGCGATACTTCTATGTCGTTCGACCCTGTCGAAATCGCACAAGCCTTGATTCGCTGCCGCTCGGTGACGCCCGCCGAGGGCGGCGCCCTCGATTATCTCGGCGAGCTGCTCGCACGCGCTGGATTTGAGATTCACCGGCAGAAATTCTCCACACCCGGCTTTCCCGAAATCGACAATCTGTTCGCGAAGATCGGCGATGGAAAACCGCATCTTGTGTTCGCCGGACATACCGACGTCGTCCCGCCGGGAAAAGAAGCGAACTGGACCGAGCCGCCTTTCGTCGGCGTCTTGAAGGAAGGAAAACTCTACGGCCGCGGCGCGGTCGACATGAAAGGCGCTATCGCGGCTTTCGCGGCGGCGGCACTCGATTATCTTGGCGAGAAGCAGCCGAAAGGCACGATCTCATTTCTCATCACCGGCGATGAGGAAGGCCCGGCGGTGGACGGCACGGTGAAGCTCTTGTCCTGGGCGAAAGCGCGCGGCGAGAAATTCAGCCACGCCATCGTGGGCGAGCCGACGAGCGTGAAGCGCGTCGGCGACACAATCAAAATTGGGCGGCGCGGGAGCTTGTCGGGAACGGTCACGGTGTTCGGCAAGCAGGGGCATGTCGCCTATCCCGACCGCGCCCATAACCCGATGCCGGCGCTGCTCGCGATGTGCGGCGCACTGACGAAACCCTACGACAAAGGCTCAAAGGATTTTCAGCCGTCGAATCTCGAAATCGTTTCGGTCGAAGCAGGAAACGCCGCGTTCAACATCATCCCGGCACAGGCGACGGCGCGATTCAACATCCGTTTCAACGATAAGCACACGCCTTCGCGCCTGAAAAAAGAAATCGAGAAGCGGCTGAAGAAGGCCGCGAAACGCACGCGCTTCAGGATCGACTGGGAGCCGGCGAGCGATTCGTATCTGACGAAGCGGGGGCCGTTCGTCGACCTTGTCGTGAAGGCGATCGCCGAGGCGTCAGGTGTGAAAACGGAGATTTCTACCTCCGGCGGCACGTCGGACGCGCGGTTCATCAAGGATTATTGCCCAGTGATCGATCTCGGGCTCGTCGGCACGACGATGCACCAGGTCGACGAGAACACGCCGGTCGCGGACTTGCAGAAGCTCACGAAAGTTTACCGGACGATTTTGGAGAGGTATTTCGCCAGCTTCTAGGTTCGTCATTCCGGGACGGGTTAGTAATCCACCCGCACCAGATACAGCCCGCAGGCAGGCGCCACAGGCCCGCAGGCGCTGCGGTCTTTCGCTTCAAGCGCATTCTTTAAATCGTCCGCGCTCCAGCGCCCTTCCCCCACCAGCGCGAGCGAGCCGACCATCGAGCGCACCTGATGATGCAGAAACGAGCGCGCGGAAGCTGTGATCCTAATTTCGTCCCCTGCGCGCATCACGTCGAGCTTGTCGAGCGTCTTCAGCGGCGACTTCGCCTGGCATTCGGTCGAGCGAAAAGTCGTGAAATCGTGATGGCCGACGAGGCGCTGCGCGGCCTCGTGCATCGCTGCCGCATCTAGCGGGCGCGCGATTTTCCACGCGCGGTCGCGTTCGAGCGCGAGGTCGGCGCGGCGATTCATGATGCGATAAAGATAATGCCGCGCCTTCGCCGAAAAACGTGCATGGAAATCATCGGCAACTTTTTCTGCCGCAAGAATTGCCACCGGATGCGGGCGCAATTGCGCATTCAGCGCGTCGCGCACCGTGTCGGTCTCCCATTCCTTCGAAAGATCCACATGCGCGGCCTGCCCGAGCGCATGCACGCCCGCGTCGGTGCGGCCCGCGCCCATGATAGGCGCGCGCTCGCCCGTGAATTTTTCGATGGCGTCTTCAATGGCGCCCGCGACCGAGGCGCCGTTCTCCTGCACCTGCCAGCCGACAAAGGGCGTGCCGTCATATTCGATGGTGAGCTTGTAGCGCGGCATCAGGACAGCATTGCCGGTTTCTGCTGAAAGCCGCGCAGAAATTCCTCAGCGCCCATCGCCTTCGCGCCCGCACGCTGCACTTCGAGAAGCTTTACCGCGCCTTCTCCGCAGGCGATGGTCAGATGATCGTCGAGCACCGCACCGGGCTTGCCTTTTCCTTCTTTGATCGTCGAGCGCAATACGCGCACGCGTACTGGCTTTTCGCCAGCGATCTCGAACCACGCGCCGGGAAAGGGCGAAAGCCCGCGAATATGGTTGTGCACTTCCCGTGCGGACTTCGACCAGTCGATCTTCGTTTCGTTCTTGTCGATCTTCTTCGCGTAGGTGACGCCCTCGCGCGCCTGCGGCATGAACTCGAGCCCGGTCGTTTCCAGCGCCGCGAGCGCCCGCGTCATCAAATCAGCGCCGTTTTCCGCAAGCCTGTCGTGCAGTTCGCCCGCGGTCATGTCGGGCGCGATCTTCACCTGCTCTTCCAGCGCGACTGGGCCGGTATCGAGTCCCTGATCCATGCGCATGACCGCAACGCCCGTTTCCTCATCGCCCGCCATGATTGCGCGATTGATAGGCGCGGCACCCCGCCAGCGGGGCAGGAGCGAAGCATGCAGGTTGAGGCAACCGGATTTCGGCGCGCCGAGAATTTCCTTCGGCAACAGCAAGCCGTAAGCAACAACGACCGCGACATCGGCGTTAAGCGCACGAAATTTTTCGATATCCGCTTCGCTCTTGAAACTCGCCGGATGCAGCACGGGAATTTTCAGCCCCTCGGCTGCAAGATGCACCGGCGACTTGCGCTCGCTCATGCCGCGGCCTGCCGGCCTTGGCGGCTGTGTGTAGGCGGCGGCTACTTCGTGCGCGCTTGCGACCGCCCGCAGGACAGGTACGGCAAAATCCGGCGTGCCCATGAATACGACGCGCATTTCACCGCTCCCCGAAACGGCGCGCGATTAGAGGGCCGCTTCGCGCTTCGCAGCCTTCGCGAATCTTTTCTTCACCATGTCGCGCTTCAGCTTCGACAGGTGATCGATGAACAGAACTCCGTTCAGGTGATCGAGCTCGTGCTGGAATACGCGCGCGAACAGCCCCTCGGCTTCGACTTCCACCGTTTGCCCTTCGAGCGTCATGAAGCGCGCCTTGATCCGCTCCGGCCGCTCCACCTCGTCGGTGAATTCGGGAATCGAGAGGCATCCCTCTTCCATCGTGCCCTTTTCGTCGGAGGTCCAGATCAGCTCGGGGTTGATCAGCGTGATCGGCTTTTTTTCTTCCTCGCCGCGCGTGGCATCAATGGTGACGACGCGGAGCGGCACCCCGATCTGGATCGCGGCCAGGCCCACGCCGGGCGCGTCGTACATGGTCTCGAACATGTCGGCGACGAGCTTCTTCACTTCGTCGTCGATCTTCTCGACAGGTTTCGAGACCGCGCGCAGGCGCTTGTCGGGCAGGCTGATGATGGGGCGGATCATGACAGCGAGATAGGGGTTGGCCGAGGCTGCGTCAACGCGCGCTTATTTGGCGATAATTGCGTTCCTGAGCTTGATCGGCTCGTCCACCATATGGAGCGGCTCGAAACCGACACCGACGCCATGGATCAGGACATCTCCGTAGTTGAAGATACGGCCGGGAATCGACTGGCTTACGTCCACGCTCTCCACTTTCTCCATGTTCATCTCGATGGTGCGCCGACGGATGAGACCGTGTTTATAAATGATACGCCGGTCGGTGACGGCAATCTCGGTGGTGATGCGCCGAATCCATGCCTGCAGCAGGCTTACAAAGCCGAGAAGCAGAAGAATCGCGGCGACGAAAATGAGCGGCGGAAACGGAGCGGCGGACGCGAAAGCGGCGGCTGCCCCCAGCAGGAACAGTAGACCCGGCACGTAGATCAGCCAGTGAATCGTGCCGTCGAACAGCACGGTTTCGCCCGGCTGCAGGATTTCGTCGATATACCGCATGGTTGCCTCACCCCCTAGCCTGGAACTTAGCGCGAAACTTTTACTGGCAAGAGACTGGCGTTCTTGTTCACTATTCGTTCTAATGCGCTTTCGAATCACGGATGATCGCCATGACGGATGTTCTTTTCATGCTGGGCGGCAAACCGGTTACGGCTGCCGGGCTGCTGCTCGCGTTCGGCGGGCTCGCCTGCTTGTTGCTTCTCGGCCTTGCCTTCGCGCTGTGGCGCGGCAGCCGCGCCCGAGCGCTGGAAGCGCAGGAGCAGGCTTTCCGCGAGGAAGAGCGGCAGGCGCAGATCGACGAACTGATCCGCGCGCAGACCGAGATGGCCGGGCGCATCCAGGCCTTCGCCGAAGGCATGGGCGGGCGGCAGGCGGAGCTCGCGCGCAGCGTGAACGAGCGATTGGACGCCGTCTCGCATCGGCTCGGCGAAGGCATACAAAAAACGGCGCGCGAAACGATTGAGACGCTCGGCCAGCTCAACGAGCGGCTCGCGGTCGTGGACGCCGCGCAAGGACGCTTGCAGGAACTATCTTCTCAGCTCGTCACGCTCAAAGACGTGCTTGCGAACAAGCAAGCGCGCGGCGCCTTCGGTCAGGGACGGATGGAGGCGATCATCACCGACGGCCTGCCGAAAGACTCGTTTGCGTTTCAATACACGCTCTCGAACGGCAAGCGGCCCGACTGCGCCGTATTTCTCCCCGGCGACGAGCGGCCGCTCTTGATCGATGCAAAATTTCCGCTCGAATCCATCACTGCGTTTCGCGAGGCAAAGACGGACGAGGCGCGCCGCGCTGCTTCGACGCGCCTGCGCGCGGACATCACGAAGCATGTTTCGGATATTGCTGAACGCTACTTCCTACCGGGCGAGACGCAGGACATGGCGCTGATGTTCGTGCCTTCCGAATCCATTTACGCCGACCTGCACGAGCATTTCGACGATCTCGTCCAGAAAGCGTTTCGTTCGCGCGTGATGCTGGTCTCGCCCTCGCTTCTGATGCTCGCCATTCAAGTGCTGCAGGTGATCGTGAAGGACGCGCGCATGCGCGAGCAGGCCGAGCTTGTGCGCGCCGAGGTCGCGAAGCTCATGGCCGACGTCGGCCGGCTCCGCGACCGCGCGCTCAGCCTGCAGAAGCATTTCGCGCAATCGAACGACGATGTGAGCCAGGTGCTGATCTCCGCCGAAAAAGTGATGAAACGCGGCGCGCAGATCGAGTCGCTGGAACTGGACGCGCCAGAGACGAAGACGCCGATTCAGGCGCCGCTGAAACTGAAACTCGGCGCGGCGGAGTAACCGCAAACTCTGTCATGCCCGGCCTTGTGCCGGGCATCCACGTCTTTGACACTATTCTCGCTGTAAGGCGTGGATGGCCGGGACAAGCCCGGCCATGACGAATTCTCACACGCATGAGATAAACACCGCATGACGAGAATCACGCGCGCTGCCGCAAAACCAAAGCCTTCCCTCCGCGATACGCTCTCCGTCTATCTCCGCCCGCGCGTGTTGATCGTGATGTTTCTCGGCTTTTCCGCCGGGCTGCCGCTTGCGCTTTCAGGCTCGACGCTCCTCGTCTGGATGCGCGAAGCGGGCGTCGATCTCGGCACCATCGGCCTCTTTGCGCTCGCCGGCACGCCCTACACGATCAAGTTCCTGTGGGCGCCCTTGGTCGACGCGCTTGATGTGCCGTTCCTCTCTGCCTGGCTCGGACGGCGGCGCGGCTGGCTGATTTTCTCGCAACTTCTTTTGATCCTCGCGATCATATTTCTCGCTATCTCCGATCCAGCGAAAGCGCCGTGGATCGTCGCGCTCGGCGCGATCCTGGTCGCCACGGCTTCCGCCACCCAGGACATCGTGATCGACGCCTTCCGCGTGGAATCGCTCCCCGAAAGCGAGCAGGCGGCCGGCATGGCGTCCTACGTCGCCGCCTATCGCGTCGGCATGCTGATCTCCACCGCGGGCGCGCTTTTTCTCGTAAGCGGTTTCGAGAGCTATGGCCTCTCGAAGCACGGAGCATGGACTGCCGGCTATATCGCGATGGCGGCATTCGTTTTGATCGGCATCGTGACTTCGCTGATCGCGACCGAGCCCGAAAACTCCGCGCGCATCGAAGCCGCGCATAAAAGCCAAAACCCGCTTGCGCGCGTTATCAAGGCGGCGCTTGGCGCGTTCGGCGACTTCTGGCGCATGGAGCAGGCGATCGCGGTGCTCGCCTTCGTGGTGCTGTTCAAATTCACCGATGCGCTAGCGGGCGTGATGACCGCGCCGTTCGTGATCGATCTCGGTTTCTCGCGCAACGAATATGCCGCGATCATCAAGGGCGTGGGGCTCGCTGCGACTCTGATCGGCGGCTTCGCGGGCGGCTATGTCGCCCGCGCGTACCCGCTCGCGGCGAGCCTCTGGATCGGCGGCATTCTGCAGGCGCTCGCGAATTTCGCGTTCTCCTGGCAGGCGGTCAAAGGCCACGATCTCGGCTGGCTCACTTTCGCGATCGTGACTGAGAACTTCACGAGCGCGATCGGAACGGTGATCTTCGTCGCGTATCTCTCCGTGCTCTGCAAAAACCCCGCACACACCGCGACACAATTCGCGCTCTTGACCGCGCTTTCCGCCATCGGGCGCACTTATCTTTCGTCCGGCGCTGGTTATATCGCGGAAGCTTCGGACTGGTTCTGGTTCTTCGTACTCTGCGTGCTCGCGGGACTGCCGGGATTGCTGCTTCTCGGCTGGCTGCAGGCAAAGGGGCATTTCGCAAGAATCGCCCGTTCCAGCTGAGGCAAAAGTCGCCCCAGAACCCCCTCAATTCTGCTCACGATATCCGGCACGAGAGGCATTCATGTCGGTTTTATTTTTCAGCCTTGCGCTCGCGACCGCGCTTGCGCTCATCAGCCTCGGCGGCGGTTTCTACGAAGTCAGCGTGGTCGACCCGTTCTGGCCGAAGCGTCCCGATCTCATTCAGCCCGAGCGCGGCGGGATCTCGCGCAAACGATTCTGGATCGCGGCGCACACTTCGTTCGAGATCATGCTGATCGTTTCGCTGGTTCTCTCGTGGTCGCGGCCGGAAATCAGAAACTATCTTCTCGTCGCGCTCGCGAGTCACGCCACGATGCGAATCTGGTCGGCGTTCGATTTCATCCCGAAGGCGCTCGCTTTCGAGCGCAAGGATCCCGTCACGATCACGGAAGAGGAAGCGCGAAGCTGGACACGCCGCAGCCTGGGGCGATTCCCGCTCGATTTCATTACATGGGGCGCGATGCTCGCCGCTTTCGCGGCTGCGGCGCGCTAACTCACTTCTTCGGGTAGATCAGCCAGTCGTTCGGGCGGCCTTTCGGATCGAAGCGGCCCCTGTTGCAATCGACCTTCAGCCAGTATTTCACCAGCACGAAGTCGCGGCCGTTCCATTTCCATTCTCCGGCGCTGCCGCAGACGGAATTGGCGCGCCCCTTGTCCAGACTCGTAAGCGATTTGTCCTTTCCGTCGAATTCCGGCGACGTCACGCTGTGGCGGCTCTCGAAACCGCGTATTTTCGGAAAGCTGAAGGCGAGAAGCCTAGCGTGCTCGGGCGCCGAGTCCTCGTAAACGAGGAAAATTCCCGAATACTGATACTCGGATTTGCGGCAAAGGAATTCCTGCAATTTCTGTCCGTCGCCAAGGTCGTGCGGCGGGTCAAGGTGAGCGGTGGCATCCTCGTAAGTAGCGGAGCAATCGGCTGTCCGGAGGGCGTTTTCGACAACGCTACGCGGAATTGGCATTTCAGCAGCGAAAGCAGCCGTGGCAAGCGCAACCGTCAGTGCGAATAAAATCCGAAACATGCCTTTGCCTTAAAACGGAGTCCGCGAGCGAATCGCGGCCGACAATGTACCTTCGTCTAGATAATCGAGTTCGCCGCCGACCGGAACGCCATAGGCGAGCCTTGTCACCTTCACGCCCGTCTCGCGCAGCAGGTCAGTGATATAATGTGCCGTCGTCTGACCGTCGACCGTGGCGTTCAGCGCCAGCACCACTTCCTTGATTGAAGAACCTTTTACGCGTCCAATAATTCCCGAAAGGTTCAATTGTTCCGGGCCGATGCCGTCGAGCGGCGAAAGCGTGCCCCCCAAAACGTGATACTTTCCGGTTACGACGCCGGCACGCTCCAAGGCCCACAAGTCAGCGACGTTTTCCACGACCACAAGAATGGACGGATCGCGCGAGGGATCGGCACAAACGGTGCAGGGATCGCGCGTATCGACATTGCCGCAGACCGAGCAGATTGAAATCTTCTCGTGCGCGTCGGCAATCGCCGCCGCCAAGGGCTCCATCAGATCCTCGCGGCGCTTCACGAGATGCAGCGCCGCGCGGCGCGCCGAGCGCGGCCCCAGGCCCGGCAGACGCGCGAGCAACTGGATCAATCGCTCGATTTCGGGTCCGGCGACGGCGCGGCGCATCTAGAACAGCTTCATCCCCGGCGGGAGCGGCAGGCCGCCCGTCAGATCCTTCATCTTGTCCTGCATCAGGCGGTCGGCTTTCGCGCGGGCGTCGGCATGCGCCGCGACGATCAGATCCTCGACGATTTCCTTCTCGCTCGGCTTCAGGAGCGAATCGTCGATCTTCACCTTCTTCATTGCGCCTTTGGCGGTGAGCGTGACCGAGACGAGGCCGCCGCCCGAGGCGCCCTCGACTTCGAGCAGATCGAGCTCCGCCTGCATTTTCTCCATGCGGCCCTGCAGCTCCTTGATCTTACCCATCATGCCCATGAAGTCGGCCATCAATCGTCTCCCCGCTCGTCGAAATCGTGATTCGCTTCATCCATCTCCTCGGATTCGCTCGCCGCCGGCTTGGGCGGACGCACATCGACGATCTCCGCGCCCGGAAACCGGGCAAGTACGGCCGCGACCAGCGGGTCCGCGCGCACGTCCTGCACCAGCGCCACCTTTTTCGCGGCGAGCGACTCGGCGATTGTCGGCCCGCCCTCCTGGTCGGAAAGCGCCACGAACCAGCGCTTGTCCATCCATTCGGTGAGCTTCGCGGAAAGCTCCATGGTGAGCCCTTCCGGTGCGTTCGGCGCGAGCGAAATTTCCAGGCGATTTTCCTGCAAGCGCACGGGACGGACATAATTCTCAATCGCGTGTTTGATCTTCAGGTCGCGCTTTTCGCCGGCGAGCGCGGCAATGTCCTCGATCGTCGAAAGGCGCGGAATGTTTGCCGGCGCGGGCGCGGCTTCAGCTTGCGCAGCCGGCCGTGCACGCACGCCGCCTTCGGCGGCCATCGACATGCGCGGGGCCGAGACGGGTGCTGCACTTTTCGCGGGCGAACCGGTGGGCACGGCGCCGGAGCCATCCTTGAGCATTTTCAACGCTTCGTCAGGCGTGGGCAGGTCGGAGGCGTAGGCGAGGCGCACTAGGACCATTTCGGCCGCCTGCACCGGTTTTTCCGCCGAATTCACTTCCGCATAGCCCTTGGTGAGGATTTGCCAGGCGCGGGAGAGCGCACGCACCGAAAGTTTTTCTGAAAATTCGCTTCCGCGCTTTTTCTCGGCTTCGACGAGGCTCCTGTCCTCCTTCGATTCCGGCACGAGCTTGAAGCGGGTGACGAGATGCGTGAATTCGGCGAGATCGCCGATCACCACCGCGGGATCGGCGCCGGTATCGTATTGCGCGCGAAATTCCGAAAGCGCCGCGGAAATATCGCCCTTCATCAACGATTCGAAAAGATCGATCACCCGCGAGCGGTCGGCGAGCCCCAGCATGCCGCGCACTTCCTCGGCCGTCACCTTGGCTTCGCCGTGCGCGATTGCCTGGTCGAGAATGGAGAGAGCATCGCGCACGGAGCCCTCGGCCGCGCGCGCGATCATGGCGAGCGCCTCGGGCTCGGCGGAGACCTTCTCCTTTTTCGCGATTCCGGCGAGATGCTCGGTCAAGAGCCCCGCTTCCACGCGGCGCAGGTCAAAACGCTGGCAGCGCGACAGCACCGTCACCGGCACCTTGCGGATTTCGGTCGTCGCGAAAATAAACTTCACATGCGCGGGCGGCTCCTCCAGCGTCTTCAGGAGCGCGTTGAAGGCAGCCGCCGAAAGCATATGCACTTCGTCGAGGATGTAGATTTTGTAGCGCGCGTTCACCGGCGTGTAGCGCACGGCGTCGGTGATCTGGCGGATGTCGTCGACGCCGTTATGGGAAGCCGCGTCCATCTCGATCACGTCGATGTGGCGGCCCTCCATGATCGCTTCGCAATGACGGCCCATGACCGGCATATTCAGCGTCGGCCCGCCATCGCCTTCCGGCGGCTCGTAATTCAGCGCGCGAGCGAGAATGCGCGCGGTCGTGGTTTTACCAACGCCGCGCACACCCGTGAGGATATAGGCCTGCGCGATGCGGCCGCTCTCGAAAGCGTTCGAGAGCGTCTTCACCATCGCGTCCTGACCGATGAGATCGTCGAAGCTGCGCGGACGATATTTGCGTGCGAGCACGCGGTAGCCTGCGTCCTCCGCGTTTTTCCCGGCAGCGATATTTTTCGGCGCCTCGTTCATGCGCGCAGCGGCCCCTTCGCCTTTCGAGCGATCGCAGAGGAATTGGGTGGGAGGCTGACGAGCGACCCGATCCGTGCTCGTTAGGGCTGCTTCCTTCCGGACCTGACCCGGTTGGCGAGTGGCTCGTCCACCGCCAACCTCCCGCCTCTATATCGGGCTTGATTGCGGGGATGGCAAGCGAAGGAAAAACGGTTCCACGTTTGAATTTCCGCCTGCAAACGCCTAATTCTACGTGCTCGCGGACGGCCACGCCTTTGCACGATAACCAGGGGCGGCCCTGTAACGGAGGTTTGTGATGGCGTGGCTTTATTTGTTCGCAGCGGGTATTTTCGAAATCGGCTGGGCTGTCGGACTGAAATTTACCGCCGGATTCACCAAGCTCGTGCCGACGGTATGGACGCTGTTCAGCATGACGGCGAGCATAATCCTGCTCGGCCTTTCGCTGAAAGCGCTGCCGATCGGCACCGCTTACGCAATCTGGACCGGCATCGGCACGATCGGCACCGTCGCGCTCGGCATCGCGTGGCTCGGCGAATCGGCGAATCCGCTGCGGCTCGGCTGCATCGCGCTGATCGTGGTTGGCATCATCGGCTTGAAGGCGGTGTCCCCCGAATGAATTTCTCCATTGACCAGCGGCTTGCGGCCGAATCCTTTCCGCTCGGCGAGCTCTCGCTTTGCGAGGTGCTGCTCTACGACGACTCGCGATTTCCGTGGTTGGTGCTCGTGCCGCAAAAGGCCGGCCTCGTCGAAATCATCGACCTCAGCGATCAGGAGCGTACGGCATTGATGGACGACATCACCGACGCTTCCCGTGCCCTGAAAGAGGTCACGAATTGCCACAAGCTGAATGTCGCCGCGCTCGGCAATCAGGTGCGGCAATTGCACATTCATGTCATCGCACGTTTCGAGAACGATCCGGCATGGGCCGGGCCCGTATGGGGCAAAGGAACGCGCGTTCCGTATGAAGAGAAAGCGCACGACAAGTTGATGAAAAAACTGAAAGCGGCTCTCAATCTCGGTTAGTTGCGCGGCCGCGCATTGCGTGCGAGCGTCGATCATTCATGAATGAAATTCTTACCGAGCCTCTGATTTCTCTTGGCTATGTCGGCTCGACGCTAGACCGCATTGCGGAGCAGCGCGGAAACACGGCGCTGATTATGAAAGCGATGGCGCACGCGGACGCGCGCATACATGCGCTCGCGGGCGACGTCATTCTTCTGAAAAAGCGCGGAGAGAAACTCGATGCGCTTTTGTCTCCGGCGGAAGCGCGCTCGCTCGGCGATCCGATCGAGAGCGTCCTGATCGGCCTCAAAGGCGAAGCGGCGCATACCGGGATTTCGGTCTCTCCGGAAACCGCCGAGCGCGCGAAAGCTGGCGGCGAATTCGCGGCGATCGACCTGCGCTCGGTCGCGGTGCAAGGACTTGCGAACGAACACCTTCCTTCGCTGGCGACAGCCAAAGCGCTCTTGATGTGGCATGCGCAACATGGCTTCTGCGCGAAATGCGGCGCCAAGACAAAAATCGAACAGGCCGGCTGGCGGCGTGATTGCGGGAATTGCGGCGCGACTCATTTCCCGCGTACGGACCCGTGCGTGATCATGCTTGCGATCGACAATGATCGTTGCCTTCTCGGCCGTTCGCCGCGATTTTTGCCGAACATGTGGTCGTGCCTCGCGGGCTTCGTCGAACCGGGCGAGAGTTTCGAGGAAGCCGTGCGGCGCGAGACGTTCGAGGAGTCGGGCCTCAAGATCGGCCGCGTTTCCTATTTCGCCTCGCAGCCCTGGCCGTTTCCGATGTCGGTGATGATCGGATTTCACGCCGAGGCGAAAACGACCGAGCTCAACATCGACTGGAAGGAACTCGAGGGCGCACGCTGGTTCGCACGCGACGAGGTGAAGCTCATGCTCGCGGGCAAGCACCCCGATGGATTATTCGTCCCGCCGCCCATCGCGATCGCGCATCACATTATTCGGGCGTTTGCGGAAAAAGGATCGCGGGTGCTCGATTAGTGTCATGGCCGGGCTTGTCACCCAAGTCGGGTTTACCCGACTTGGGCTTTTTAAATCTAGCGAACTCGGGCAAGCCCGAGTTCGCGTGCCATCCACGTCTTTGTTATTCTTGGCAATGCTTCAAGGCGTGGATGCCCGGCACAAGAGTCTACCCTTGGGCCGGCCGAAGGCCGGGCCCGAGGGCCGGGTATGACGGAGTAAAAATCAGCCGCCCTTGCCGTACGCCTTGATGCGGTACGGGTGCGCCGGATAAACGCCGAGGATTTTCATTTCCTTGGAGAAAAACGCGAGCTCTTCCAGCGCGAGTTTCACCGGACGGTCGTCGGGGTGGCCTTCGACATCGGCGTAAAACTGCGTCGCCGAGAAACTTCCATCCAACTGATACGATTCCAGCTTCGTCATATTGACGCCGTTCGTGGCGAAGCCGCCGAGCGCCTTGTAGAGCGCGGCGGGAACGTTGCGGACGCGAAACAGGAACGTCGTCACTGTCGGCGCCTTGCCTTGCGGCGCCCACGCGGGCTCGCGCGACAGCACGATGAAGCGCGTGGTGTTGTGCGCTTCGTCCTCGATATTTTCCGCCAGAATATCGAGTCCGTAGATTTCGCCCGCGAGCTTCGAGGCGATCGCTGCGTGCGACTTGTCGCCCATCTCGGCGATCAGCCGCGCCGAGCCCGCGGTGTCCGCGCCGATCACCGGCTTCAAGCCGAGCTTCTTGATGACGTTCCGGCACTGGCCGAGCGCCATGATGTGGCTCTGCACCGTTTTCAGGTCGGAAAGCTTTGCGCCTTTTACGCCGAGCAGCTGATGATTGATCGGCAGGAAATATTCCGCGACGATATTCAGCCCCGCACCCGGCATCAGGTGATGAATGTCGGCGACGCGGCCGGCGACGGAATTTTCGACCGGAATCATCGCGAGATCCGCCTCCTTGTTGGAAACGGCGGCGAAGGCATCCTCGAAGGTCGCGCAGGGCACCGGCGCATAATCGGGATAGGCCTCGCGCGCCGCGGTGTCGGAATTCGCACCCGGCTCGCCCTGATAGACGATGGTTTTTTTCTTCGCCATTTCGGGTCAGCTTTTCACGCGCAGCATTTCGCGCGCCTTTTCGAGTTCGGCGCGAGTATCGACGCCGAGCGGAACCGCGTCAACGATCATCACGTCGATCCGCATGCCGGCCTCTAACGCGCGCAGCTGCTCGAGCTTCTCGCGCTGCTCAAGGCCGGAGGGTTTGAGCTTCACGAATTTCTCCAGCGCCGCGCGCCGGTACGCATAAAGTCCGATGTGATGGTAAAGCGGCCCCTCGCCGGAGGGCGCGGCCGCGCGCGTGAAGTAGAGCGCACGCAGCCGGTTCTTTCCGGCGGCACTTCCCACAACCTTCACCACATTCGGGTTCACGCGGTCATATTCGTTGTCGATCGGCGCGGCGACGGTCGAAATATCCACGGCCTTGTCGGCAAGCGGCTTGATCGCGGCGCGGATCGTCGCGGGTTCGACCGTCGGCAGGTCGCCCTGCACGTTCACGATGATCTTCGCTTTTTTCTTCGGGTCGATCGTTTGCAACGCCTCGAAAATGCGGTCGGAGCCGGAGACGTGATCCTTGCGGGTCATCACCGCGTGGCCGCCCGCCTTTTCTACGGCGGTCTGGATCGCAAGATCGTCGGTCGCGACCCACACCGGGCCGAGCTTTGCGGCCTCCGCGCGCCGAATCACCTGCACGATCATCGGCAGGCCCGCAATTTCCACGAGCGGCTTTCCCGGCAGCCGGGTCGAGGCGAGCCGCGCCGGGATCAGCACGAGGGTTTGAGACGCGTTTTTCGAGCGGGCCATCCGAGCAACGCAAAAACCGGAAATTTCGGCCAAAAATGGAGGAAAGTAGGTGTCTTATCCAGTTTATACGGGTTGCAAGCTTCGGCACAAAGCGTTACCTGTCCTCGTCCTTTGGGGGCGCCGTCGGCCCCCTTTTTCATGGAATGGCCGCGATGATGGACAGTTTCGAGCTGAATAAGATTTTGGGCGCAATCCTCGGTACCCTTCTTGTCCTCCTGTCCGTGAACATCGTCGCCGGCGGCATTTTCTCCGTCCCCAAGCCCGCGAAGCGCGGCTACGACATCGCCGTTACCGAAACGCCCGCTGCTGGGCCCGCCGCGGCGCCCGAGCCGGAAGTGCCGATCGCGCAATTGCTCGCGAACGCGGACGTCAAGAAGGGCGAAACCGTCGCGAAGAAATGCATGGCCTGCCACGACCTGCATAAGGGCGGGCCGAACAAGGTCGGTCCAGATCTCTATGGCGTTGTCGGCCGCGAGCGCGGAAGCCATGAGGGCTTCTCGTACAGCGCCGCGATGAAAGGGAAGCCCGGCAAGTGGACCTTCGAGGATCTGAACCACTTCCTCACGAGTCCGCGCTCCTTCATTCCGGGCACCGCGATGGCCTTCGCCGGGATTTCGAAAGCGTCAGAGCGCGCGGATCTGCTCGCTTATCTGAACACGCTTTCGGATAATCCGCAGCCCCTGCCGAAGGCCGAAGCAGGCGGCCAGCCTGCGCCGAAGCAATAAGATCAAATTTTCGATGTTCCATGTTTCATGCCCGGCCCCGCGCCGGGCATGACGTTTTTGTAATCCCCGCGCCATGGCGCCCCGGCGGAAAAGCGTCATAATCACCGCCGAGTATCATTTTGTGCATATTTGACGGAGACCTGCTTGCCAGCCCGCAGAATTTTTCCATCCGTTCTCGCGCGCGCACTCGCGCTTCTTCTCCCCCTCGCATTTCATCTTCCCGCCCAGGCGCAGGAATGGCGGCACTCGTTGTCTCTCCTGGGCACGCCGAAATATCCGGCGGACTTCAAGCGCTTCGACTATGTGAATCCGAACGCGCCGAAGGGCGGACTCGTGCGTCTGAGCGAGGAAGGGAGTTTCGACAGTTTCAACTTCGTCATCCCGCGCGGCACGCCGGCGGCTGGAATCAACCTTCTCTACGACACGCTGTCCACGCCCTCGCTCGACGAGGCCGCGACGGAGTACGGCCTTTTGGCGGAGACGGTGAAATATCCGCCGGATTATTCTTCCGTCACCTACAAGCTGCGCGCGGAAGCGAAATGGGCGGACGGCAAGCCGGTGACGGCCGAAGACGTCATCTGGTCGTTCGAGAAGCTGAAGGAACTCAACCCCAACCAGCGCTTCTACTACCAGCACGTCGCGAAGGCCGAGAAAACCGGCGAGCGGGAAGTCACTTTCACTTTCGATGCGCCGGGCAACCGCGAGCTGCCGCAGATTGTCGGCCAGTTCGCGGTTTTGCCGAAGCACTGGTGGACCGGTAAGGACGCGAACGGCAAGCAGCGCGACATCGCAAGCGGAACGCTCGAGCCGCCGCTCGGCTCCGGCGCCTACAAGATCAAAAGCTTCGTGCCCGGCCGCACGATCGCCTACGAACGCGATCCCAATTATTGGGGGAAGAGTCTTCCCGTGAATGTCGGCAAGAACAATTTCGACGAGATCCGCTACGAATATTTCCGCGACGACACGGTCGAACTCGAAGCCTTCAAGGCCGACCAGTACGATTTCCGCTCGGAGAATTCCGCCAAGAACTGGGCGACCGGCTACGATTTCCCGGCGAAGCGCGAAGGCAAAGTGATCCTGGAGACCTTCCCAGAACGCGCGCGCGGCATCATGCAGGCCTATATCTTCAATCTTCGCCGCGAGAAATTTCAGGATCCAAAGGTGAGGCTCGCGTTCAATTACGCGCTCGATTTCGAGGACATGAACAAGACGCTGTTCTACGGACAGTACAAACGAATCAACAGCTATTTCGAGGGAAGCGAGCTGAAGGCGGAAGGGCTGCCCAGCGGCAAGGAGCTCGAAATCCTGGAAACGGTGCGGGACAAGGTGCCGCCGGAGGTTTTCACGAAAGTGCATACCGAACCTGTAGGCGGCAGCGAAGAAGCGCGCCGGAACAATCTCCGCCAGTCGCTGCGGCTCCTGAAAGAGGCCGGCTATGAAATCAGGAACGGCAAGATGACGAACGTGAAAACAGGCGAGCCGCTCACGATCGACATTTTGCTGAGCAGTCCGGCGATGGAGCGCGTGACGCTGTTCTACAAACCCGCTCTCGACCGGCTGGGGATCGGCGTCACCATGCGCGTCGTCGACAGTTCGCAATACATCAACCGCGTTCGCAGCCGCGATTACGACATTATCGTCGGCGGCTGGGCGCAGTCGCTCTCTCCCGGGAACGAGCAGCGCGATTATTTCGGCTCCACGGCGGCCGACCGCGAGGGATCGCGCAATTACGCCGGGATCAAGAACCCTGCGGTCGACGCGCTGATCGAGCGCGTGATCTACGCCAAGGATCGCGACGAGTTAGTTGCCGCGACCAAGGCGCTCGACCGCGTCCTGATGTGGAACGAATATGTCGTGCCGATGTGGACGATCGATTATTCGCGCACCGCGCGCTGGGATCGTTTCGGCCGGCCCGAGAAATTGCCCCGCTATTCCTACGGCTTCCCGTCGATCTGGTGGTACGACAAGGCGCGGGCGGAAAAGACCGGAGGGAAGCCGTGAAGTTCACGCGCCGTATCTTCTTTCTCCCTCCCCCGCTTGCGGGGGAGGGAAGCGAGCGTAAGCGAGCGGATGGGGGCTGAACGATGCGCCGGAGATTTTCCCCCACCCTACCCTCCCCCGTAAACGGGGGAGGGATAAGAGTGAGCCGCCGCGCGCTGCTCGCCATTGGCGCTTCCGCCGCAGCAGTCCGGTTTTTCCCCTCGTCCGCTTTCGCCCAGGAAAAAGAATCGCACGGCATGTCCGCCTTCGGCGACCTGAAATATCCGGCGGACTTCAAGCACTTCGGCTATGTGAACCCGGACGCGCCGAAGGGCGGCATCTTCTCGCAAGTCGGCACATCCAAGCAATACAATCAGAACTTCTTCACCTTCAATTCGCTGAACAGTTTCGTGCTCAAAGGCGACGCGCCGATGGGCATGGAGATCACTTTCGCTTCGCTCATGGCGCGCGCACTCGACGAGCCCGACGCGATGTACGGATATGCCGCGCGCGCCGTGAAGATTTCCGATAACGGCGCGGTCTATCGCTTTTTCATCCGGCCGGAAGCGCGCTTTCACGACGGCACGAAACTCACTGCCGAAGACGCCGCCTTTTCGCTCAATATCCTGAAGGAAAAAGGCCACCCGATCATCCGGCAGCTCCTGCGCGATATGGACAAAGCGAGCGCGGAAAACGAAGCGACGCTCGTTGTGCGTTTTTCCGAAAAGCACGGCCGCGAGACCCCCCTCTTCGCTGCGAGCCTGCCGATTTTCTCGCGCGCCTATTACGCCAAGAAGGACTTCGAGGAATCGACGCTCGACATTCCGCCCGGGTCCGGCGCCTATCGCGTCGGCAAATTCGAGGCGGGGCGCTACATCGAATACGAGCGCGTGAAAGACTGGTGGGGCGAAGAACTTCCCTCCATGCGCGGCATCAACAACTTCGGCATTGTACGCTTCGAATATTACCGCGACCGCGACATCGCTTTCGAAGGCTTCACGGCGAAAAATTATCTTTTCCGCGAGGAGTTCACCTCGCGTACATGGGCGACGCAGTACAAATTCCCGGCGATCAAGGACGGGCGCGTGAAGCAGCGCGTCGTTCCCAATCTCGCGCCCTCCGCGGTGCAAGGCTGGTTCATCAATACGCGGCGGGCGCAGTTCAAGGATCCGCGTGTGCGCGAGGCGGTCGGGCTCGCCTTCGATTTTCCGTGGACCAACAAGAATTTGATGTACGATTCCTACAAGCGGACGTTTTCCTATTTCCAGGGCTCCGACATGATGGCGATGGGCAAGCCCTCGCCGGAGGAACTCGCGCTGCTCTCGCCGTTTCGCGACAAGCTGCCGCCGGACGTTTTCGGCGATGCGTTTCAATTGCCCGAATCCGACGGTTCCGGCCAGGATCGGACATTGCTGCGGAAGGCATCGGAGCTTCTGAAGAATGCAGGCTACGAAATCAAGGACGGCAAGCGCGTCAACGCGGAGGGTAAGACCATCTCGATCGAATTCCTTTCGAACGAGCCGGCTTTCGAGCGGCATCACGCGGGCTATATCCGGAATCTCGCCGTGCTCGGCATCAGGGCGACGTTCCGGGTCGTCGATAGCGTGCAATACCGCGCGCGCGTCGACGATTTCGACTTCGATATGACGGTGGAGAATTTCGGCTTCTCGGCGACGCCGGGCGAATCGCTGCGCTCCTTCTTCGGTTCGCAGGCGGCGCAGGCCAAAGGCTCGCAGAATATTGCCGGCATCAGCGACCCCGTCGTCGACGCCCTGATCGAAAAAGCGATCGACGCGAACGACCGCCCTTCGCTCACTTTCGCCTGCCGGGCGCTCGATCGGGTGCTCCGCGCCGGCCGCTACTGGGTGCCGCACTGGCACAAGGGCACGTATTGGCTCGCCTATTGGGACGTCTTCGGCTTTCCGCCCGAGCAGCCGCGCTACGCGCGGGCGATTCCGGATACGTGGTGGGCAAAACAAGCGTGAACGCCCCACGGTTGACCCGCACCCCGAACCCACGCACTTTCCCCGCATGACCGCCTATATCCTGCGCCGGTTTGCGCTGATGGTCCCGACGATTTTCGGGATCATGCTGGTCTCGTTCGTCGTCATCCAGTTCGCCCCCGGCGGGCCGGTCGAGCGCGTGATCGCGCAGTTGATGGGCGACGACGTCTCGGCGACCGCACGCGTTTCCGGCGGCGGCAGCGAACTCGGACGCGCGGCGCAGCCCGGCGCCGGGGCTGAAGCCATAAACTCGAAATATCGCGGCGCGCAGGGGTTGGACCCGAAATTTATCCAGGAACTCGAAAAACAATTCGGCTTCGATAAGCCGGCACCCGAGCGTTTCTTCCTCATGCTGTGGAATTTCGTCCGTTTCGATTTCGGGAAAAGCTATTTCCGCGACGCCAAGGTGATCGATCTCATTAAAGAGAAAATGCCGGTATCGATCTCACTCGGCATATGGATGACGCTTCTCACCTATCTCATCTCGATTCCGCTCGGCATCGCGAAAGCCGTGCGCGACGGCTCGCGCTTCGACATCTGGACCTCGACCGCGATCGTAATCGGTTACGCGATCCCGGGATTTTTATTCGCGATTCTTCTGATTGTCCTGTTCGCGGGCGGATCGTTCTACTCGATCTTTCCGTTACGCGGGCTCACCTCCGACAATTTCTCGATGCTGCCGTGGTACGGGAAAATTCTCGATTATTTCTGGCATCTTGTGCTGCCGATCATCTCGATGATGTTAGGGGCATTCGCGACCACGGCGCTGCTCACGAAAAATTCCTTCCTCGACGAAATCCGCAAGCAATATGTGACGACCGCGCGCATGAAGGGCTTGTCCGAGCGGCGCGTGCTCTACGGCCACGTATTCCGGAACGCGATGCTGATCGTGATCGCGGGCTTTCCCGGCGCGTTCATCCACGCCTTCTTCACCGGCTCGCTGCTGATTGAAACGATCTTCTCGCTCGACGGCCTCGGGCTTTTGAGCTTCGAGAGCGTTTTCAACCGCGACTATCCGGTGGTGTTCGCGACACTCTATATCTTCTCGCTGATCGGCCTCGTAGTCGGCCTCATTTCCGATCTCACCTACACCTGGGTCGATCCGCGGATCGATTTCGAGACGCGGGAGACGTGATGAGCGTCCTTGCCCCGCTGCCGCCGAGAGAGCCGGAGGAGCCGCTTGCCGAGACGCCGATGGGCGTCGGCGTGCCGCCGCGGCGCGCCCTTCCGCAACTCTCGCCGCTCAACAAACGCCGCTGGGAAAATTTCAAGGCGAACCGCCGCGGCTACTGGTCGTTCTGGATTTTTCTGACGCTGTTCGTGATCACGCTGTTCGCGGAATTCATCGCCAACAACAAGCCGATCCTCGTCTCCTATAACGGCCACTGGTACGCACCGATTTTCCGCTACTACCCGGAGACCACCTTCGGCGGCGAGTTCGAAACCGAAGCCGACTATCGCGACCCCTATCTCGTGAAGAAGATCGCCGAAAAAGGCGGCTGGATGCTCTTCCCGCCGATCCATTACAGCTACTCGACGAGCAACCTCGACCTGCCCACGCCCGCGCCCTCGCCGCCCACCTGGATGCTCACGGACGAGCAATGCAAGGCGGTTGCCGAGCGAAAGGGCGTCTCGGGCTGCGCCGGGCTCGAGCAGAACTGGCTTGGGACCGACGATCAAGGCCGCGATGTGCTCGCACGCGTGATTTACGGCTTCCGGATTTCGGTGCTGTTCGGGCTCGTGCTGACGGTCATCTCGTCGTTCATCGGCGTCGCCGCGGGCGCCGTGCAAGGCTATTTCGGCGGCTGGACGGACCTTTTATTCCAGCGCTTCATCGAAATCTGGACCTCGATTCCTTCGCTCTATTTGCTTCTCATTATCTCCTCTGTGCTCACGCCGGGCTTTTTTGTCCTACTCGGCATTTTGCTCCTGTTCTCCTGGGTGTCGCTGGTGGGGCTCGTACGGGCGGAATTTTTGCGAGCCCGCAACTTCGAGTATGTGCAGGCTGCGCGCGCGCTCGGAGTTTCCAACTTCGTGCTCATCGTGCGGCATCTCTTGCCGAACGCGATTGTGGCGACGCTCACTTATTTGCCGTTCATCCTCTCCAGCTCGGTGATGACGCTCACCGCGCTCGATTTTCTCGGCTTCGGGCTGCCGCCGGGCTCGCCCTCGCTCGGCGAGTTGCTTTCGCAAGGAAAAGCGAACGTGCAGGCGCCGTGGCTCGGGATCGCCGGCTTTTTCTCGGTCGCGATTTTGCTTTCGCTGCTGATTTTCATCGGCGAAGGAGTGCGCGACGCCTTTGATCCGCGGAGAACCTATCGATGACGGAAACCCTCCTCCGCGTCGAGAATCTCACCCTCGCCTTCCGGCACGGCGAGCACGAGAGCGTCGTCGCCGATAAGGTTTCGTTCGAGATCAGGAAGGGCGAGACGCTTGCGCTCGTCGGCGAATCCGGCTCGGGCAAGTCGATGACGGCGCTTTCGATTCTGCAGCTCCTGCCGCCTGCTGGGATGTGGCGGCCGGATTCGAAGATTCTTTTCAACGGGAAAAATCTGCTTGCGCTTTCCGAGCGCGAATTGCGCGGCGTGCGCGGCGCCGAGATCAGCATGGTGTTTCAGGAGCCAATGACCTCGCTCAATCCGCTGCACACGATCGAGCGGCAAATCGCGGAAGTCATCCAGGTGCATCAGGGGCTTTCCGATCGCAGGGCGCGCGCGCGCGTGATCGAGCTTCTTTCCGAGGTCGGCATTCCCGAGCCCGAAACGCGGCTTTCCGCCTATCCGCATCAGCTCTCCGGCGGGCAGCGGCAGCGGGTGATGATCGCGCTTGCGCTCGCGAACGATCCGAAGCTGTTCATCGCCGACGAGCCCACGACCGCGCTCGACGTCACGGTGCAGGCGCAAATCCTGCGGTTGCTTAAGAACCTGCAAGCGCGATACGACATGGCGATGCTGTTCATCACCCACGACCTCGGCATCGTCCGCAAAATCGCGAACCGCGTGTGCGTGATGCAACGGGGGAAAATCGTCGAGGCGAATTCCGTCTCGGAACTGTTCGCGCGGCCCGAGCATCCCTACACCAGGGCGCTGATCGCGGCCGAGCCGAAGGGCAAGCCCGCGCCGCAACGGCCGGATGCGCCGGTCGTCGCCGAGACCGACAATCTGCGTGTCTGGTTTCCGATCAAGCGCGGCTTCTTGCGGAGGGTGGTCGGCCATATCAAGGCAGTGGACGGCATTTCGCTCGCGATCCGCAAGGGCGAAACCCTTGGCGTTGTTGGGGAATCCGGCTCCGGCAAAACCACGCTCGGGCTCGCGATGCTGCGGCTGATCTCCTCGGAGGGGAAAATCGTCTTTCTCGGCTCGCCCCTGCAGGGCCTGCGCTTCAGGGAGATGCGTCCCTTACGGCGCGACATGCAGATCGTTTTCCAGGATCCTTATGGCTCGCTGTCGCCGCGGATGTCGGTCGCCGACATTATCGGCGAAGGGTTGAGGGTGCATTACCCGAACCTGCCGGCCGCGGAGCGCGACGCGCGCGTTATCAAGGCGCTCACGGAGGTCGGCCTCGATCCGGAAGCGCGTCACCGCTACCCGCACGAATTCTCCGGCGGGCAGCGACAGCGCATCGCGCTCGCGCGCGCGATCGTGCTCGAGCCCTCCTTCATCGTGCTCGACGAGCCGACGAGCGCGCTCGACATGATGATTCAGGCGCAGATGGTAGATTTGCTGCGCGATTTGCAGGCGCGGCGCGAGCTCACGTACATGTTCATCAGCCACGACCTCAAGGTCGTCGCGGCGCTCGCGAGCAGCCTGATCGTGATGAAGGACGGGAAAGTGGTCGAGCAAGGCCAGGCGAAGGAGCTTTTCGCGCACCCGAAAAGCGACTATACCCGCGCGCTGTTTGCGGCGGCGTTCAATCTCGAAACTTTCGGGGCGGCGGTTCAATCGTAATGCCGAAAATTTTGCTGGCAATTCAGGGCTTCGAGCCCCAGGCCTGGCTTGAGCGTTTTCGCGCGCTCTCCAGGACGAAACACGAGGTGTCTCTGTGGCCGGACGTGCGCGACGCGAGCGATTTCGACTATGCCTGCGCCTGGAAAGCGCCGGCCGGGCTGCTTGCGCAATTTCCAAAGCTGAAGGCGATCTTCTCACTCGGCGCGGGCGTCGATCACCTTTTGCAGGACAAGACGCTTCCCAACGTTCCGATCGCGCGCATTGTCGATCAGGATCTCACGATCCGCATGGTAGGTTACGTGGTGCTGCATGCGCATCTGCACCATCGCCAGATGAAACTCTACGAGCGGCAGAGCAAGGAACGCGTCTGGATCGACCATAACGAGGCGCCGCCCGGCGCGATCAAGGTAGGCCTCATGGGCATGGGCGTGATGGGGCAAGCGTCGGCGAAAGGACTCGTAGCTTCGGGTTTTACCGTGGTTGGCTGGAGCCGCTCGCCGAAAAAGGTCGCGGATGTCGAAATGTTTTCGGGTGACGACGGGCTGAAAAAGTTTCTCGCGCAGACGAATATCCTTGTTTGTCTCTTGCCGCTCACGCCGGAGACGAAAGGCATTTTGAAGTACGATTTGTTCAAAAAGCTCGCGCGCGAACCGATCGCACCTGTCTTGATCAACGCGGGGCGCGGCGGCGAACAGGTGGAGGCGGATATTCTGCGCGCGCTCGACGACGGCACGCTCGGCGGCGCAAGCCTCGACGTGTTCGAACAGGAGCCGCTTCCAGCCGAAAGCCCTCTCTGGGGCCATCCAAAGGCGTACATCACGCCGCACAACGCGGCTTCGAGCGACCCGCGGGCGCTCGTCGCGAATATCCTGCGACAGATCGAGAATTTCGAGCGGGGGAAGCCGCTGGAGAACCTCGTAGACCGGAAGCTGGGGTATTGAGCCGATCCTCATCCTGAGGAGCGCCGAAGGCGCGTCTCGAAGGATGAGGCCCGAGCATCGCGGATGGACCCTTCGAGACGGCGCATAGCTCCACTAGCGTGGAGCTATGCGCCTCCTCAGGGTGAGGACTAATTTTTCAACCGCTTCACGCTGCTGACGCGCGTTCCCAGCCTGGCAATCCGCTCCACCGCGGCATCGAGCGGCTCCATCGCCACCGCCATGTGAAACGCATTGGCGTGAACGAGCGTCTCGGAATCGCACGCGATCGCCACGTGCCCCTTCCAGAAAACCAAGTCTCCTCGCTGAAGTTTCTCGAGCGGCACGGGATCGCCGAGCCCCTCCTGCATATCGCTGTCGCGCGGGCATTTGATTCCGGCGGCTTCGAGCGAAAGCTGCACCAGCGCCGAGCAATCGAGGCCGAGCGAGGTCTTGCCGCCCCATAAATAAGGCATGCCGAGGAATTTCTGCGCGGTGGCGGCGAAATCGGGCTCGAAACGCGAAAGCGGCGCGAGATGCCTGGAGAAAATCGCGCCGCGCTCAGTGAAGGAAAACCCCTTTTCCTCGCGCGCGACCGTGACAAAACTTCCGAAGGAGAGCGGCATCACCGGCGATGTCTTGATGTCAGGCTCGGCAAAGAGAAACGTGCGCGGCGCGATCACGCGGTGCGTCGGCGCGGCGCCGGGCGCGATCAGCGCGTTCGCGGGCAGATACCCCACATAGCCATCGGATTCGATCTGCCCCCAGGCCCAGCCCTCGCCGTCGATGTCGTAGACCGTGACGCGCTCGCCATAGAGCGCCTCGGTATCGAGCCGCGCGTCGTGGCGCGGCGCGCGGCGCAAGGGCGCTGAGGTATCGATCACGATCCGCATTTCTCCCGCTGCAAAGCGTGGCGCATCCACCTTGCCTTTCAGATGCGCGGCGGCGAGATCCGCGCGCGCGGGCGTGAGGCGCGGATCAAGTTTCATGTCTTGTAACGCTCCTTCAGGAGCGCATAGAGCGCGCGCACCGTCATCGCCTCGCCGCCTTCCGGGCGGCCCGGCTTCGCCGACGGATTCCACGCGAAAATGTCGAGATGCATCCAGGTCTTCGCGCGCTCGACGAAACGCTGCAGGAAAAGCGCCGCCGTGATCGAGCCCGCGAAGCCGCTGGAGGAAACGTTGTTGATGTCGGCGATCTTGGATTCGAGCATCGAAGCGTAAGGCTTCCAGAGCGGCATCCGCCAAACCGGATCGTTCTCGGCGGCGGCATGACGCGCGAAAGTTTCCGCGAATTTGTCGTCGTCGGTGTAAGCGGGCGGAAGTTCCGGCCCGAGCGCGACGCGCGCGGCGCCCGTGAGCGTCGCGAAGTCGATCAGAAGCTCCGGCGATTCCTCGTCGGCGAGCGCGAGCGCATCGGCGAGAATGAGGCGGCCTTCGGCGTCGGTGTTGCCGATTTCGACGGTGATTCCCTTGCGGCTCTTGTAGATGTCGCCGGGCCGGAAAGCTTCGTCGGAAATCGAGTTCTCGACCGCGGGAATGAGAACACGGAGCGAAACCGGAAGCTTCGCATCCATCACCATCTGGGCCAGCGAAAGCGCCGCCGCCGCGCCGCCCATGTCTTTTTTCATCAGGAGCATGCCGGAGCTCGGCTTGATATCGAGCCCCCCGGTGTCGAAGCAGACGCCCTTTCCCACGAGCGTCACTTTCGGGTGCTTCGCGTCACCCCAACGGAGGTCGATTAGCCGTGGCGCGCCGTCGGAGGCACGGCCGACCGCGTGAATGAGCGGAAAATTTTTCTTCAAGAGATCGTCGCCGACGACGGATTCGAATTTCGCGCCGAAGCGCGCCGCGAGCTTTTTCGCCGCCTCCTCAAGATCGGCCGGGCCCATGTCGTTCGTCGGCGTGTTGATGAGATCGCGGGCGAAGAATACGGCTTCCACGATGCGCGAAAGCTCCGCGCCGTCGACGCCTTCTGGCAGCGCGAGCTGCACTTTTTTCTGATCGTTCGCGCGATAGCGCGAAAAACGATACGAGCCGAGCGCGAAGGAGAGCGCCGCAAGCCTTGCATCGCGCGGCGCGCGCTCGAATTTCCATACGCCTTCAGGGAGCAAGCCCGCGAGCTTGCCGGCGAAGAACGGGTCGGGATTTTTCGAAGGCGCGTCGCAGCCGAGGAGCGCGCCCAGGCTTCCGCCCTTTTCGTCGGGCAAAAGCAGGAACTGCCCCGAAGCCGGCCGGAAACCGGCGGCGGCGGCAAAAGCGCGCGCCGCGGCGGGAAGCGACTGCTCGACCGCGCTCCAGTTATCGGCGTCCACGCACCAGACGGGCTTTGCGGATCTTTCGCCAGATTTCTCGCCCGAGGGCGCAAAGGCAGGATGCAGACTCAAAGGATTCCCCGTGAAAGCGGCGTTCGATTCGTCCGCCCGTTTAACCAGACATTAGGGTTAATCGTCTATTACCGGAGCGTTAATTGTACGCCTTCCGGGCCGGAGTTTGTCATGAGTTTCGATTTCGCGCGTGCGCTGCGCCCCCTCCATATTTCGCTGGTGCTCGTCGCCGCGCTCTGCGGCTGCGCCAAGGACCGCGCGGAAACCACCGGCTCGCTCGCGCAGTCGGCGACGCTCGCGCCGCCCGACTGGCGCCAGCGCGCGGAAGCCTTGAGCGACCAGTACAACAAGAATCCCGACGATCCCAATATCGCGATCGCCTACGCGCAGGCGCTGCGCGGGAACGGCCAGCAGGCGCAGGCCGCGGCCGTCCTGCAGCAGGCCTCGATCAAGCATCCGAAGAACCAGGCCGTACTCGGCGCCTATGGCCGCGCGCTCGCGGATACCGGTCAGTACCAGCAGGCTTTCGACGTGCTCTCGCGCGCGCATACGCCGGACAAGCCCGACTGGCGGATCCTGAACGCGCAGGGCACCGTGCTCGACCAGATGAACCGCCACGCGGAAGCGCGCCGCTACTACAACACCGCGCTCAAGATCGTGCCGAACGAGCCGTCGGTGCTCTCCAATCTCGGGCTTTCGTATCTTCTCACGCGCGATCTGCCGCGCGCCGAAAAGGCGCTTCGCGCCGCGTCGCTGCAGCCGAACGCCGAGCCGAAAGTGAAACAGAACCTCGCGCTCGTGCTCGGCCTGGAAGGGAAGATGGCGGAAGCCGAAAAAATCGCCGCCGGCGATTTGCCGCCGGAGCAGGCGGAAGCGAATGTCACCGAGCTGCGCGCGACGGTCGCGCAACAGAGCCAGACGCAGCCCAATCCGTGGAAGATGCTGCGGCAATCGCAGAAGACGGCGTCGAACGGCTGAGCGGAAACGCGCGTATAAAAACTCCGGCCTTTTCGCCGGGGTTTTTGTGTGCGATCAACCTGCTCGCTGCATCGCCTTCACGTCGGCGGCGGTCAGACCCTTGCCGCCGATTCCCCATTTGCCGCCGATTCCCCATTCGCCGCTGGCGACTTCGTGGATGCATGCTGACCCAGGTGATGCCGCGCATGGATTCGCCTTCGATCTTCACCATCGCGTCGGTGACCTTCGCGATCATTTCCTGCTTCTGCTTGGCGTCGAAGCCGCCTTCGATCAGTGGGTGCGGTCGGCGTGCTCGCGCTCGCCGTCAACTTGGCAAGCGTTCTGATCCTGCTCCGCTACAAGGACGGCGATGCGAATGTGCGTTCGGTGTGGCTCTGCTCGCGCAACGACGCGATCGGCAATATCGCTGTCATGATCGCTGCGCTCGGCGTGTGGGGCATAGCGACGAAATGGCCGGACCTTCTGGTCGCCGCCATTATGGCGGGACTGTTCCTCACTTCGTCGTTCCAGATCCTGCGGCAATCGTTGCACGAATTGCAGGAAGCGCGGACGCACGGAATTGCAGAAGCGAAATCGATCCGATAGCGATCAATCGCCTAATGTTTCAAACGCGCTTCGAGCGCGCGTTGTTCCCGATAGCGCAGGATCGCTCGGTTGGTAAGACGGAGGAAATTGCAGGACGAGTCCTGTTGCCAGATGGAGAGAACGATCCGGGCGACCGTTTTCGCAACGTCGGGATCGCCCTTGGCATAGTTTCCGCGGAGCACCACTTCGAGTGCGCGGCGGTAAGAGGACTCCAGCTCCGCCAGGCGCGTGGGGCTGAGCGCGTAAAGCTCGAAAATTTCCAGCCGGTCGAGCACCGCGGAGCGCGGGTCATGGGTCGTGCTTATGCTGCTTTTGTCAAACTCCGACATAGCATTCACTCGCTGCAATAATGGAACGGCGGTCCGCGCGTGTTGTTCCGGAGGAGAACCCGCCCGGCCTGTCGAACAAAATTTCATGCAGCGGGAAACAAAATTGCTTCTAGGGCGTTGTCTGCTTGGTCGTTTAACCGCGCGTGGGGCGCTTCATGCGTGTTTATCGTGCCTATCTGACAGACGACGGCGGCCGTTTCTCCGGCGTGAAATTCCTGAACTGCGATAGCGACGAGGATGCGCTCCGGATGGCGGAGCAATTCGCCGATTACTCGCCTGTCCATGTTTGGGACCGGGATCGCTTCGTTCAGACCGTGCAACGGCATAAACGCGGCGGCGTGTTTGCCCGTTTCATGCAGCGGCTGGATCGGGGCCGGCCGGTTTAAGCCGGTATCCTGTTGCCGCGAAAAAAGACCGCCTCGCTCGCAGCAAGACGGTCAGTTCGCGAGCCAGATGCGTTGGGGAGGATGACAGGCCGCAGTCAGCCGTCGAAGGCGCGAGCGGCGGATGTGTTCCCCCGCCGCAAAGCGGTTTATTGCGAGGGTATTCAGGTAGTTAGTAGGGTTTGGGGCGAGGTTCGGGGTCATTCCCGAAACCCGAGCGCGGACTGTGCGGGGCGAAATCCTCACCCTGAGGAGCCGCATCGATGTCGCGTCTACGCGACATCGAATATTAAGCACAAGTCCGCAACAGCGGACTTGTGTGCGCGGCGTCTCGAAGGGTCCGTCCGCGATGCACGGGCCTCATGCTTCGAGACGCGTTGCACGCAACGCTCCTCAGCATGAGGGTAAATGCCATTCGCCCGGAATGACGAAGAAAGAATTGCAGAATTGCACATGCGGGCAATAAAGAGGCGCCCGATTCCGCCGCCCAGACCTCAGCGTATTTCCATCACGCGGATGAAGGCAGGGCCGAGAATGACGACGAACAACACCGGCAGGAAGAACAAAATCATCGGCACGGTGAGCTTCGGCGGGAGCGCCGCCGCCTTCTTCTCCGCCTCCGACATGCGCATGTCACGGATCTCCTGCCCGAGCACCCGGAGCGCCTGCGCAAGCGGCGTGCCGTAACGTTCGGCCTGAATGAGCGCGGTGCAAACCGCTTTCACGCCGTCGATGCCGGTGCGGATTGCGAGATTCTCGTAGGCCTGACGGCGATCGGGCAAATACGAAAGCTCCGCCGTCGTGAGCGTCAGCTCCTCAGCGAGCGCAATCGACTGCGTGCCGATTTCCTGGCTCACGCGCTTGAACGCGACCTCGATCGACATGCCGGCCTCGACGCAGATCAGGAGCAAATCGAGCGCATCGGGAAAGGCGCGGCGGACGGAAAGCTGGCGGCGCGAGATCAAATTCTTCAGGAAGAGCTGCGGCAGCTTCATGCCGAGCCAGGCGGCGCCGATCGCCGCGGCGACCTTCACCATCGAAGGATATTGGAAATGCGTCAGCACGAAGAGATAAAACAGCGCGAACAGAAACATGCCGATCGGCGCGATCATGCGGAAAAACAGAAAGGCGACGTAAGGCCCCTGCCCGCGGAAGCCCGCCTGCACCAGCGTCGATTTGACTTCCTCTTCGCCGAGCCATTTCCTCAGATTCAGGTTTTCGACGACGGTCTGCATGTAGGCTTTCGGCGCGGTGCGCAGCGCCACCTTCTCGCCCTTGGCGAGCTTCTCGCGCTCGCGCGCGCGGATCTTGTCGCGCTCGATCGCGACGCTCTTCATCCGCCGCTGCAGATTGTCGTTCGAGAGATACGGCATCGCGAAGGTGAGCACCGTCGCGAAGGCCGCGATCGACGAGAAGACCGTCGTGAGGAAGCGGATGTCCTGCAGCTTATCGATGATGAGATCGACCATCGCGCCGCCTCAGAAATCGAAATTGATCATTTTTCGCATGACGAACACGCCAATCATCATCCACACGGCGCTTGCGAACAGCATCATGCGGCCTTGCGGCGTCGTCCAGAGAAGTTCGATATATTGCGGGCTCGTCAGGTAGACGAGGAACATGACGCCCGCAGGCAGCGCGCCGATGATCATGGCGGACGCCTTCGCCTCCATGCTCATCGCCTTGATTTTTTCCCGCATCTTCTTGCGGTCGCGCAAAACGCGCGAAAGATTGCCCAGAGTCTCCGACAGGCTGCCGCCCGCCTTCGCCTGAATCGAAAGCACGATCGCGAAGAAGTTCGATTCCGGCAGCGGCACGCGATCGTAGAGCTTGGCCGCAGCGTCGGCGAGAGAAATGCCCATGGAGGCGGATTCAGCGATCATGCGGAATTCCGATTTCACCGGCTCCTTGGTTTCGGACGCGATGATCCGAATGCAATCGCCGACGGGCAGCCCCGATTTCACGCCGCGCACGATGACGTCGACTGCGTTCGGCAATTCCTCGAGAAATTTCTGCTCCCGGCGCTTTTTCAGAAACTTCAGAACCCAGTTCGGAAAACCGTAAGCCGCCGCGATCCCCAGCACAGGCACGAGATAAAACTGCACGCCAAACAAGAAAGCCGCCGCGGCGATGAAAAGGCCGTAAGCTACGCTGACCGTAACGAAGCGTTGCTTGCTCCAGCCGAGGCCGGATTGCTGCAACCGCACGGAAAGCGGCGGGCGCTTCGCCTTCCTCTGCCGCTCCTCGAGCTGCTTCAGCGTTTCCTCGACCTGCTGGCGGCGCGAAGTCGTGGCGTCGGGCTTGCGGGTTTTGCGGACGACGGTTTCGGTGTCCGCGATGTCCTTCATTCGTTGCTCGACGCGCTTTTCGCCCGAAAGCAGCGGAAACAGAAAGACATACGCGACCCCGCCGACTGCGACGGCGACCAGGAAAGCCATGGGCAGGGTGCCGAGCATCGTCTAGCCCCGTGCGTGGGGGTCAGGGGCTTCGGCGGCGTCGAGCGCCGCCGCAAGGCGCGCTTCCTCGCCGTAATATTTCGCGCGATCCCAGAAGCGCGGCTGGCCGATGCCGGTCGAGCGGTGGCGGCCCATCAGCTTTCCGTTCGCATCCTCGCCGAGGAGATCGTAGACAAAGAGATCCTGCGTGATGATGACATCGCCTTCCATCCCCATCACTTCGGTAATATGCGTGATGCGGCGCGAACCGTCGCGCAGGCGCGCGGCCTGGATGATGACGTCGATCGAGGCCACGATCATCTCGCGAATCGTGCGAGAGGGAAGCTGAAAGCCGCCCATCGTGATCATGGATTCCAAGCGCGAAAGCGCCTCGCGCGGGCTGTTTGCGTGCAGCGTGCCCATCGAGCCGTCATGGCCCGTGTTCATCGCTTGCAGGAGGTCGAATGCCTCGGGTCCGCGCACCTCGCCGACGATGATCCGTTCGGGCCGCATACGCAGGCAGTTCCGGACAAGATCGCGCATCGTCACCTGCCCCTCGCCCTCCAGGTTCGGCGGACGCGTTTCGAGGCGCACGACATGCGGCTGCTGCAGTTGCAATTCGGCGGCGTCCTCGCAAGTGATGACGCGCTCATCGTGATCGATGAAATTGGTGAGGCAGTTCAAAAGCGTCGTCTTGCCCGAGCCGGTGCCGCCGGAGATCAGCGTGTTCACGCGGCAGCGGCCGATCACCTTCAGCACTTCCGCGCCATGCGGCGTGATCGAGCCGAATTTCACGAGCTGTTCAAGCGTAAGCTTGTCCTTCTTGAACTTGCGGATGGTAAGCGCGGGCCCGTCGATGGCGAGCGGCGGCACGATCACGTTCACGCGAGAGCCGTCGGGGAGGCGCGCGTCGCAGATCGGGCTCGATTCGTCGACGCGGCGGCCGATCTGGCTCACGATGCGCTGGCATATGTTGGCGAGCTGCTGGTTGTCGCGAAAGCGGATGCCGGTTTTCTGAATCTTGCCTTCGACCTCGATGTAAACCGTGCCTGCGCCGTTCACCATGATGTCGGCGATGTCGTCGCGGGCCAAAAGCGGCTCGAGCGGGCCGTAGCCCAACACGTCGTTGCAGATGTCCTCGAGCAGTTCTTCCTGCTCGGCGATCGACATCACGAGATTCTTGATCGAGATGATTTCGTTGACGATGTCGCGGATTTCCTCGCGCGCGGCCATCGGTTCGAGTTTCGCAAGTTGCGAAAGGTCGATCGCCTCGATCAGGGCGCCGAAAATCTGGCCTTTGGTCTCGTAGAAGCTTTCCGAGCGGTGACCGCCCATGACCGGCGGCGGAGGCGCCGCCGGCGCGATCGGCGGCGAGCTCACCGTTGTCGTCGTCGCGGACAACTGCGTGCCCGGCTCGAAGCGCACGGGGGCCACGGGACTTGCCGGCGTCGCCGCAGGGCGGGCCGCGGGCGCCGGAGACGGCTGCGGATCAATTCTGGGCGCTACGCTTGTGCCGCCACGCTTGCCGAACATATTTCACCTTACGCGATCAGTTACGAGCTCTTACCGCGCAGCTTCGCGAGCAAGGGCGAAAGGAAATCGCGCTTCGGCGCTTTCGCGACGGCGCGGCCGGTAATGGATTTCGCGAGCGTCACAAACACTTCCGCGATTTTATGGCTTGCATTCACCTCGGCGATCATCTGACCGTTATTCGCGGCGGTACCGAAAAGCTGCGGATCGAACGGGATCGTGGCGGCGGGTTCGGCGCCGAGCGCCTTCTGGAAATCCGCGGGGCGGACTTCTGGCCGTTTCGGCATACCAACCTGGTTAAGCAGATAGGCGGGCGCGCGATCGTTCGGGCGCGCGGCGCGGACGAAGTCGTACATGTTCTTGATGTTGCGTAAATTGGCGAGGTCGGGCGCCGCCACGAACAAGACGTCGTCGGCGCCGATCAGCGCGCGCTTCGACCAGGCGGTCCAGAGATGCGGAAGGTCGAGGACGATGTAAGGCACCGTGCCGCGCAGCGCATCGAGAATCGGATCGAAGGCCTCGGAGTTGAAATCGTATTCGCGGTCAAGCGTCGCGGGCGCGGCGAGGATGCTCAGGTGATCGGTGCATTTCGAAAGCAGCCGGTCGACATAAGCGGCGTCCACACGCTCGGGCGAGAAGACCGCGTCGGCGATGCCCATCGGCGGATCCTGGTTGAAATCGAGCCCGGTCGTGCCAAAGGGGAGATCCATGTCGGCGACGACCGCGTTCAGGCGAAGATCCTTAGCGATCGCAAAGGCGACGTTGTGCGCGACCGTCGAGGAGCCGACGCCGCCTTTCGCACCGATCACCGCAAGCACACGGCCCAGGGGTTCGGCGTCCGGCGCGTTGAAGAGCGACGAAATCGCTCGCACGAGATCGAGCGGCGAAAGCGGCCCCACAAGATATTCGCTTACGCCGCGGCGAACGAGCTCGCGATAGAGCACGATGTCGTTGAGCCGGCCGACGACGATAACCTTCGTGCCCGCGTCGCAAACCGAGGCGAGGTTATCGAGACCGGTGATGAGATCGATACCGCCGCCGAGATGCTCGATAATCAGCACATTCGGCGTCGCTGCGTTTTTATAGGCTTCGAGCGCCGCGATCAGACCCCCCATCTGCACCTTGACGTGCGCCTTCGCCATGCGGCGATCGCCAATCGCCGCCTGCATCGAGCCTGCGAGTTCGGCGGTTTCGCAGAACGCCTGGATGGAAACGCGGGGAACAGCCGCAATATGCCGTTCGCCGCCATCGAGGGGCGGCGCATCGGCGACGGTCGGCGCGGTGGCGAGTTTCATCATGGTCCGACGTTGCTTGCTTTGCCGGTGGATTGAACGACCGTTGTTTGCGAGGCCGTATCCTGACCCTTGGCGTATTTATCCATCACCGTCTGACGGCGCTCGGCATAGGCCGGCGTCTCGGCACGAGGCTGGATGAGATCTTCAGGATTGGCGACCTCAGACGCGAGATTGCGCTGCGTCGCGCAGCCGAAATTGTAATAGGGCTCGTTTAGGCTCTCCCGCAGCGGGTATCGCTCGCGACCGACGACGCCCGGACCCATATTGTCCGGCCATTGGCCGCAAGGTCCCGCCTCCGCGGCGATGCGCTTGTAGCTGATGCGGATCGCGCCGAGATCGTCGCGATAGGGCTGATCGTAAGTGCGGAATTTCGTCGCGCGCGGCGAGACGCCCGCGAAATTCAGCAAGCTCTTGATCTCGTGAATGGTATCGCGCGCCGCGCGGCTGTTCACAGCGCGCGCGGGGGTTTCGATCACGATATAGCCGGTCCCTTCGCGCCGCCAATCGCTGCCCATCGCCGCGACCTGCGCGCGCTGCGTGGCGGTGAGGCCGGCGCGGCCCGAGCCGACCAGAATTTGCAGCGTGCGCTCCTTGTCGGCGAGGCGGATCGGATGGCGGTCGCGATAGTCGGTCGGAACCGAGCCGGTATAATCGATAGGATCGCTGGTCTGGCAACCGGCAAGGAAAAGCGCGAGCCCGAGCATCGCGAATGAAATCGCTCCGCTCCGGAATTCCACGCTGCGCGAGTTCATGGCGGATACTCCACTCAATCGTTGATAAAGCCGTAATTGCCGCGATAAGAGCGCGCGTCGGCCGTGCCGCGGAGCCCGTAGGTGCGATTGAGCTGATTCAAAAAGACGGTTTGCGGATCGGTCGGATCGGCAAAGCCGTCGTCCGGGCGCGAGAGCTCACGTTGCGCGGCCGGATTGACGATGTAGGGCGTGACGATGATGACGAGTTCGGTCTGGCCCGTCTGGTAGTCACGGCTCTTGAACAGGGGGCCGAGCACCGGAAGATTCATCAGCGCCGGAATGCCGTTGATATTCTGCTTGGTCTGCTCCTGCAGAAGTCCGCCGAGCGCAAGCGAGCCGCCCGACGGCAGCTCGACGGTGGAGCTTGCGCGCCGCACCTTCAGCGCGGGAATGGTGATGCTGGTGAGCTTGATCGCGCCGTCGGCGGAAAGTTCGCTCACTTCGGTGCCGATCTTGAGGCTGATGCGTCCTTCGGAAAGAACGATCGGCGTGAATTCGAGGCCGACGCCGAATTGCTTGAACTGAATTTGAATCTGACAGGTGCCGCTTTGATCGCAGCTCTGGCCGCCCGGCACGGGAAATTCGCCGCCGGCGAGGAATTTGGCCGATTCACCCGAAATCGCCGTGAGGTTTGGCTCGGCGAGCGTGCGCATCACGCCCGATTGTTCCATGGCGCGGAGCGACGCGGTGATCGAGCCGCCCTGGACAGGAAAGGTCGGTGTCAGATTGGAGTTCGAGATCGTCTGGTTCTGCACCGAGAACGGATTGTCGGAATTGAAATTGATGATGTTTTTGCCGATCGCGATGTTGGAGCCGTTCAGGTTGATGCCAAGCTGCTTCAGGACTGTGCGCTGCACTTCGGCGACCGTAACCTTGAGAAGAACCTGCTCCTTGCCGTTGATCGTAAGACCGTTCACGACGCGGTTGACGTCGCCCGTGAGCCGCGTGGCGGCTTCGACAACCTTCTGCGCATCGGCGGCGTTCGCGACCGTGCCGGAGAGCACGACACTGTCGCCGACCATATCGACATTGATATTCGCGCCCGGCATCATCTTGCGCAGCGCCTCGCGCACGCCGCTTGCATCGCGTCCGACCTCGATATCGTAGGCCGCGATCTGTTTGCCGTCGGCATTGAAGAAGATCACATTGGTTTGCCCCGCCGCGACACCGATCAGATAAGCGCGGCGGGCGGAGCGCACGACAGCGTTCGCGATCTTCGGATCGGCCACCAGCACGTCCTTCGCGTCTTCCGGCAAATCGACGACGGCGGATTTGCCGATCCCGATCGCGAGAAAGCGCGCGGCATGACCGCCATTCAGCGCAATGCTCGACTCGGCCGCGCGTGCGGGCTGATACGCCGCAGGCGCACAGAGGGCGAACAGAACGGCGGCAACGGAGCTCCAACGAATCGCGGTCGCGAAGGGGGGGTGCATGATCTTCTCCTCGAGACGCGCCGCTATTTGATGGTCTGTACGGAATTGACGCCGTAACGCACGAAATTGACGCTGCCCGAGTTGCGCTCGTCTTCGGTTTCAGGTTTCGGAACCGATTTATTCTCGGTAAGCGACCGCAAAGCGAGCGAGAGCGTGCCGCGCTGACGGGAAAGCGCGAGCGTTTCGGTCTGGCGCGGCGTGAGTTCAAGCGTCGCGGTCTTGCCGACGACCACCTTCTGGCCGTCCTTTTCCTGCACGGTCTGATCGATCGCTAGCACGCGGACGTTTCGCAAAATCGTTTCGGAAGTGAATCCGTCGCCACCGCCGTTTTTCTGTTGCTCCTGATCGCGACGCGTTAAGAGCACGTCGACATGGTCGTTCGGCAAGATGAACCCGCCGACACCGGTTTCCGGTGAGATGTCGGTGGAGATCGCGCGCATACCGGGTGAAAGGATCGCGGACATGAAGCCCGAGCCGTTCGCCTTGATCAGCTTCTGCTCGCGGATCGGCTCGCCCGCGACGAAGGGGGCGCGCGCGATCGCGCCCTTGAATTCTTCAAGCGCATTCGGCCGCGACTTTTTCTGAATCAAGCCGGCGCCTGCGGCATCGGCCGGCCAAACCTGCCAGGCGAGATCGCCGGCCTGTACCGCCTTGCCCAGACCGATTTCGCTTTTCGCGGTGAGAACCTCTGTGGTTTCGATCGCGGGCTTCACGACCTGCACGGGCGCGGGCTCAGGCGCACGGCCCGAAAGCATGAAGGCGAGCCCTCCGGCGAGCAGGGCTACTCCCAAGACGATAATGCGGGCGGGTTTCATACGCTTACTTCCCAACAAGACAGACGAGTCGGACCACTGGTCAGGCGCAATTCCAGCAGCGAAAGGTCAACTTATGGTTAATGAGAAGTAGCGAATTGCACGCAGCGTTAGTAACCGAGGGCCGCTGTGCGGATGAAGACCGTTTCGGGATAGACCATGAGCGCCGCGATCGCGAGCGCGATACCGTAAGGGACGCCGGAGTTCATCGCATGCAGGCGCGCGATCCAAGGTTGACGCGCGAAGATCGAAGGCAGCGGCCATTGGCGCAGCACAAGAATAAGCAAGGTCAGCGCACCGCCGAAAACCGCGGCGAGCAACAAGTAATCCATCAGATGCGAGAAACCGAACCAGAGCGCCGTCGCTGCGGCCAGTTTCGCATCCCCGCCGCCGATCCAGCCGAAGAAAAAGCAGCCAAAGGCGGCGGCGAGCACAGCAAGCGCCGCGACCATGTGCCAACCGATCTCGGCCGCCGGCATGCCAATCCAAACCGCAGCGAGAAAAAAGCCGAGCGCAAGCACGATCGACAGCCGGTTCGAAATCGTCATGGTGAGAAGATCGCTCGCCGCCGCGAGCGCCATGACGGCGGGGAACAGGCCCAGGAGCAGGATTTGCAGCGACATGACGATCTCGATGAAAAGGCGCGTTGCAGGCCGATCAAAGCGCAAAAGCCTGAGCGAAGCGTGAATTCCGGCCGGCCAAAAGAAAAGACCCCGGCTAGAGCCGGGGCCTCTCTAATTGCTCTCTTCAGACAGCGATTAGCTGCCAGCGCCGAGCGCGTTCTTGACCGTCGTGAACGTGGTGTTCAGGTTCGTACCGACACCCTGCACGACCGCGATGATCGCGACGGAAATGCAAGCGGCGATCAGGCCATATTCGATGGCGGTCGCGCCGGACTCGTCCTTCATAAAACGGGTAAAAGTCTTCATGGTTAGGGCTCCTTGAACCACTGTGGCTCTCTGCGTTTGGTCCGGCGAGCGTTCAGTTGCTCCCCAGTGCCGCACGCGAAGATAAGGCGGCTCCCTTGCGTCAGCGTTAAAGATTGCCGTGAAAACTTCGCGAAACGCACGGAGAAAAGACGTGGTTAAAAAAGTTTAGCGCAACCAATCCCGCCATTTTCCCTACCTATGCGCGAGCGAACGGGTTCCGGCGTTGGCAGTTCGTTCACCATTCTTCGCGATAGTCACGTCGCAAGTTTCGCCGGTTGGCTTAGCGTTTTCCGGCAACGAGGTATCGCGTGATGAAGTTCGTGCAGAAGTTCGCGTTTTCATTCCTGGTGCTCGCCAGCGCAGCAGCGCCCTTTTCCGCCAAGGCCGAAACGATCAATGTGGTGCTCGACCGGGCGACGATTTTGCGCCTGCCGGAAAAGGTCGCGACGATCGTGATCGGAAACCCGTCGATCGCCGATGGTTCGCTGCAAGCGGGCGGTCTTTTGGTCGTGACCGGAAAGGGTTACGGAGACACCAATCTTCTCGCGCTCGATCGCCGGGGCGATACGCTCGCCGAATACATCGTGACTGTCACGGCGCCGAAGGACGATACCAAAATGACGATCTATCGCGGCGTGGAACGCGAAACCTGGAGCTGCGCGCCGAAATGCGAGCATTCGGTGATGCTCGGCGACTCGGACGCCTATTTCAACGCCTCCGCGGGGCAGGTCAGCGCGCGTAACGGCCAGGCGGCAAACAAGTGACGCGCGGCGTTTCGGTTAACGCGCGGTAAACGGACGATGGCGTAGCGCGGCATCGCCTTCAACGCTTCATCAAGCCGTCTCGCATACAAGCTTTTCTCCACCGCAATTTGAGCGGGCGGAATGTTCGTGACGACATGCAGCGATTGTCTTCCATCTTTTGGCGCAAGCGGCGCTTCCGGAATAATGAAGACGGCTCCACTGTCGTCGAATTCGCGCTTGTCATCATTCCGTTTCTCGCCTGCCTGTTCGCAATCATTGAAATCGGCCTGGTCTTTCTCGCGAGCCAGGTGCTGGAAACTTCCGTCGCCGACGCGAGCCGCCTGATCCTGACCGGGCAAGCGCAGAACGCGGGCTTTGATGCCAACGCCTTCAAAAACCAGATCTGCACGTCGAGCGTGAAGGCGCTGTTCAAATGCGACGACATCCAAGTTGACGTTCGGACGGCCGCTTCTTTCGGCGGCGCGAACCTCAGCCCTCCGGTCAATCCCACGACCAACACGCTAGACACAACCGGCTTCACCTATTCGCCCGGTACGCAATGCCAGATCGTGGTGGTTCGTGTCGTTTATGAATGGCCGACTTTCGTTCGCGGGCTTGGGCTCGATTTAGCGACGCTCGCGGACGGGAAACATCTTTTGATGTCGACGATGGCGTTCCGGAACGAGCCCTATAGCGGCACCGGCTTCTGTTGATCGGGGGAAAGCTCGTGGAAAAAAAGAAAGAATCCTCGAAAGGAATTATCCGCCTGATGCGCAAATTCGCGCGCGATTGTCACGGCCTGTCGGCAATCGAATTCGCTTTTGTGTTTCCGATCATGGCGGCGCTCTATCTTGGCGGCACGGCGCTTACGCAAGGTATCGTGATCAAGCGGAAGGTGACGCTTGCGACCCGAACGATCGGCGATCTCGCCTCACAGGACACGAATATCACCAACGCAGAAATGGACGCGATCTTCACGGCCGCGACCGCGGTTTTCCAGCCCTATTCAACCAGCTCGATGACGCTCACGGTGACGAGTCTGAATATCGACAATAACGGCATTGCCACCGTCGAATGGAGCGACAAGACGGTGAACGGCGGCGCGCGCCAGACTGGACGCACGGTCGGATCGACGGTGACGTTGCCTGACGGGGTCAACGTGCCGAACACGCATATCATCATGGCGGAAGGGACGTATACGTATAACCCGCCTGTCGGGACCGCCTATGTCAGCGCGCTACCGCTTTCCGAGACTTTCTACCTGCGTCCTCGCCGCGTAACGGCGATCACGCGCTCGGCGACCTGAAGTTTAAATTTTCTGGTTGTATTCGCCGACTTCCGGGTGCTTGCGGAGCACCGCGTCGATCGCGCCGAACATTTCGCGCATGCGCGCTTCCGAAACCGGGCTTTCCACGACGACGACCAGCTCCGGCTTGTTGGATGAAGCCCGCACCAGACCCCAGGTGCCGTCTTCGGTGGTGACGCGGACGCCGTTTACGGTCACCAGATCGCGGATTTTCTGGCCGGCAACCATACCGCCGTTCTTCTGCGCGGCCTGGAAATGCTTCACGACTTCGTCGACGATGCCGTACTTCTTTTCGTCGTCGCAATGCGGGGACATGGTGGGCGAGCCCCAGGTTTTGGGGAGCGCGTTTTTCAGCTCCGACATTTTCTTCCCGGGATTGCGGTCAAGCATGTCACAGACAGCGAGCGCCGAAACGAGCCCGTCGTCATAGCCGCGGCCAAAGGGCTTGTTGAAGAAGTAGTGGCCGGATTTCTCGAAGCCGGCGAGCGCACCCGCTTCATGTGTCCTGCGCTTCATATAGGAGTGGCCGGTTTTCCAATAATCGGCTTTGACGCCGTTTTTCTGCAACACCGGATCGGTGACATAGAGGCCAGTCGATTTCACGTCGACCACGAAGGTCGAATTCGGGTGCAGCGTGGACATATCGCGCGCGAGCATGACCCCGACTTTGTCGGCGAAGATTTCGTCGCCGGTGTCGTCCACGACGCCGCAGCGGTCGCCGTCGCCGTCGAAACCGAGGCCCACATCCGCCTTGTGATGCAAGACGGCGTCGCGAATCGCATGGAGCATCTTCATGTCTTCGGGATTGGGGTTGTATTTCGGGAAGGTATGATCGAGCTCGCAATCGAGCTTCACCACCTCGCAGCCGACGGCATCGAGCACTTGCGGTGCGAAGGCGCCGGCGGTGCCATTGCCGCAGGCGCAGATCACTTTCAGCTTGCGCTTGAGCTTCGGGCGGTTCGTGAGGTCGGCAATATAGCGATCGGGAAAATTCGAGACGAATACGTAAGAGCCGCCGCCCTTCAAATCGAATTTTGCGCCAAGCACAATATCCTTCAGCTTCGTCATCTCGTCGGGGCCGAAGGTGAGCGGGCGGTTCGCCCCCATCTTCACGCCGGTCCAGCCGTTGTCGTTATGCGAAGCCGTGACTATCGCGACGCAAGGCACGTCGAGGTCGAATTGCGCGAAATAGACCATCGGCGTCATCGCAAGCCCGATATCGTGCACCTTGCAGCCGGCGGCCATGAGGCCGGAGACGAGCGCGTATTTGATGGAGGATGAGTAGCTCCGGAAATCGTGGCCGGTGACGATCTCGGGTTTCACACCCATTTGTCGAATGAGCGTGCCAAGGCCCATGCCGAGCGCCTGCACGCCCATGAGGTTGATTTCTTTGCCGAACAGCCAGCGCGCATCGTATTCGCGAAAGCCGGTGGCCTTCACCATCGGCTCGGATTCGTAAACGTAGGTGTTCGGAACAAGAGAAGCTTTCGGCGTCGGAAACATGCGGGCCCCTGGCGTGAGAATTCCGCGGGCGCGGAAGACGCGCGCATTTAGCATAAAATCGGGCAGAAATCCGAGAGCCGCGAGGGAACCGGGTCAGCGATCGAGAACGAGCGTTTTATCCCGGACTTCATAGCGGGAAAGGCGGCTCAAAAAGCTCATGCCAAGGAGATTCGTCGCGAGCATGCCTTCCTCAGCGACGAGGGCATCGACATCGTCGAACTGGATCGAGCCAAGGCGAACGGTCGAGAGCTTCACGCGCCGCACATGGCCGATGCCATTCGCCGTTTGCACAGTCATGTCGAAACGGTCGCTGCCATAGATAAGACCGAGGGAGCGGGCGTCTTCGTAGCGCAACACGACGAGCGAAGCGCCGGTATCGACGAGCGCATTTAACGGCCGGCCGTTGATCTGGACATCGGTTTGATAGTGGCCGTTACGATCGGCCTGAATATGGACATTGCCGCCGTAGCTTTCCTGCTTCGGCGCGGAGATATTCATCGCGCGCGGGGAGGCGGCTTGAGGCTTTTGCTCGAAATAGCGGCTAACGAGATCGGGCGCGAAAGCCGCTATTGCGATGGTAACACCAGCAATGACAAGAATGCCGCGCAGCATGAAGGCCTCGCTTGCGTTGAATGTATTCCGTGATCGCCAAGACAAGGTAAATGCAGGGACCGCGGCATTCCCGCGTGGTGAACGAATCGTCGCCGTAGTCGCTAAGATGTGCGCGGTTTTGCGCGGCGCGTAGGCGGCGCTTCCAGTGGATTCTCCGGCCAGGGATGTTTCGGATACTGGCCGCGCATGTCGCGGCGGACTTCGGCCCACGAGCCCTGCCAGAAGGCGGGAAGATTTTTCGTCGTCTGGATCGGTCGGTGAGCCGGCGAGAGCAGATGAAACGTGAGCGGAATCTTGCCGCCTAGCATCGGATGCTCGCGCATGCCGAATAGCTCCTGCACGCGAACGGAGACGGCGGGTTCGTCGGTCTCGTAGTCGATCAAGAATTGCGAGCCGGTCGGAGCGGTGAAATGCGTCGGCGTTTCCTTGTTCAAGCGGCGCGCGAGATCGTGCGGAACTAGCGCGTGGAGTGCGGTTGCAAGCGTGTCACTGGAAATTTCGGCAAGTGACGTCTTGTCGATGAGATAGGGTGCAAGCCATTCGTTGGCTGAAGCCGCGAGCTTCTCGTCCGAAAGATCAGGCCATGGCTCGCCTTCAAGGCGGCGCATGAAACGGACGCGGGCGAGCCATTGCGAGATCGCCTTCGTCCAGGGAAGGCGGTGAAGGCCTATTTTGGCGATTCCTTCCGCAAGCGCATGAGCCGTTTCCTCGTCGGGTTCGAATTTGCGAGGATGCTCCTCCAGCACGATCGCACCGTAGCGACGGATCGCGCGAGCACGCACGGCCATGACGGCGGGATCGAAAGCGACTTCCGCCGTTTCGGCGATACGATCCTTGAAGTGCGACTCAAATTCTTTTTCGGAAAGTTTGGCGGTAAGCAGAATTCTCCCACCGCTCGCCGCACCCGTGATTTCCGCTACCGCCAGCATCGACTCTTTCGCGAGCGAATTCGCGGCATCCATCACCGCGCCGCGGCCGTTCGCGAGCAGGAATTCGCCGCGCTTGCCGGCACGCGCTTTCGCCACGCGGTCGGGATAGGCAAGCGCCAGCAACGCGCCCGCTTGCGTCGCGGGGCTGTTGTGAGTTTTCCCGCCCGCTTCCTCGGCCCAGTTCTTTGCGAGCCGCCGCGCTTCTCCGGCGCGGTTCGATTTGTCGCGGCGGAATTGCTCGATACGATGGGAAAGGTCCACATCGTCGCCGCCGAGACCGCGCTCAGAAACAACGGCGGCGATTTCGGCGGCCAGCAATGCTTTGTCTTCCTCTGCCGCTTCTACCACCATGGCCGCAAGGCGCGGATGCAGCGGAAAGCGCGCGAGCCTTTTTCCCCGCTCGGTGATGCGGCCGTCGCCGGAAATCGCGCCGAGCGAAAGAAGAAGATTGCGCGCTTCGGAAAGCGCGGGCTTTGGCGGGGGATCGAGCCAGGGAAGCGAAGCGGGATCGCTCACGCCCCAGGCCGCAAGATCGAGCACGAGGTTCGCGAGATCGGCGGCGAGGATTTCCGGCGTTGTAAACGGCGCGAGGCTCTGCGTCTCCGGTTCGCTCCAGAGGCGATAGCAGACACCGGGCTCGGTGCGGCCGGCACGACCGCGGCGCTGGTCGGCGGATGCACGCGAAACGCGCACGGTTTCCAAACGTGTGAGCCCGACCGAGGGCTCGAAGCGCGGCACGCGCGAGAGGCCGCTATCGACCACGATGCGGACGCCTTCGATGGTGAGCGAGGTTTCGGCGATGGACGTCGCGAGCACGACTTTTCGCTCGCCTTTCGGCGCGGGCGAGATCGCCTCGTCCTGCACTTTGGAATCCAGCGCGCCGTAGAGCGGAACGATGTGAACCGAGTGATCACGGATTCTTTCCGTAAGCCGGTCAGCCGCGCGGCGGATTTCGGCGGCGCCCGGCAGGAAGGCAAGCACCGAACCGTCTTCGCTTTCGAGTGCGCGGACAATCGCGTCCGCTATCTGCCGGTCGACGGGGGCGCGCGCATCGCGGCCAAGATACCGGGTCTCGACCGGATAAGCGCGGCCCCTGCTTTCGATCACCTGTGCGTCGCCGAGAAGCTTCGCGACGCGCGCGCCATCGAGCGTCGCCGACATTGCAAGGATCCGCAAATCCTCCCGCAGACCGCGCTGCACGTCGCGCGCGAGTGCCAGGCCAAGATCGGCGTCAAGCGAGCGCTCGTGAAATTCGTCAAACAGAACCGCGGCGACGTTTTCTAGTTCGGGATCGTCCAAAAGCGTGCGGGTGAAGACGCCTTCGGTCATCACCTCGATGCGGGTGTGTTTGGAGACTTTCGTGTCGAAGCGGACGCGCAAGCCCACCGTTTCGCCGACTTTCTCGCTCAGCAGGAACGCCATGCGCGAAGCGGCGGCGCGGGCGGCAAGCCTTCGCGGCTCGAGCACAAGGATTTTGCCGCCGCCTGTCCACGGCTCGTCCAAAAGCGCGAGCGGTACGCGCGTCGTCTTGCCCGCGCCCGGCGGCGCCACGATGACGGCGTTCCGGCCCAAGGAAAGAGCCGCTTTCAGCGCCGGCAGCGCCTCGTCCACCGGCAGCGCGTTTTGGGACAGCAAAGGCTTAACCGGATTCATGTTTTCTGCTGGCTGGGCGAAACGGCGTGCGGCATGGCATTTGCGACGAATTATAGCGAACGGAAGCATTGTCCCGAAATGGGACAGGCATGGATTCGGAGCCTTCGATGAGCGCCTCTTACCGCGGACGGGTCGACTGGGTCGATTACGCCAAAGGCATCTGCATTGTCATGGTGGTGATGATGCATTCGACGCTCGGCGTCGAAAAGGCCGCGGGCGAGAACGGCTGGCTCAATCACTTCATCGAATTCGCGCGCCCGTTCCGCATGCCGGATTTCTTCCTGATCTCGGGCCTGTTCCTTTCGCGTGTCATCGGGCGCGACTGGCGTACTTTCCTCGACCGCCGCGTTTTGCATTTCGTTTATTTCTATGCACTGTGGGTCACGATCCAGTTCGCGATCCGCGCGCCGGGGATCGCGCATGAGGCGGACTGGAATGGCGTCGTGAGGGAATATCTCCTCGCCTATATCGAGCCGTTCGGCACGCTCTGGTTCATCTATCTTCTTCCGATCTTCGCGCTCACGACGCGGCTCACGCGCTTCGTGCCGCCGCTCGCCGTTTTTCTCGCCGCTGCGGTGCTGGAGAGCCTGAAGATCCATACCGGCTGGACGGTGATCGACGAATTCTGCTCGCGCTATGTCTATTTCTTCGCGGGCTACTGGCTTGCGTCCTATGTCTTCACGCTCGCAAGCGGTGTGCAGGCGCGGCCGAAGCTCGCGCTCGCGGGCCTTATGGCTTGGGCGCTGATCGACGGCGCGCTTGTGTTCAAGGGCTACTCCACGCTGCCCGGCATTTCGCTCTTCCTCGGCGGCATCGGCGCGCTCGCGGTTGTCTCGATCGCGGCGCTCCTCGCGAAAGCGCGGAGCTTCGATGCGCTGCGTTTCGCCGGCGAGAATTCCATCGTCGTGTATCTCGCTTTCTTTCTACCGATGGCGGTCACGCGCACCTTGATGCTCAAGCTCGGATTTATTCACGACGTCGGTACCGTCTCCGCCCTTGTGACGGCGGTCGCCACCGTGACACCGCTTCTCCTTTTCCTGCTGGTGCGCGGAACCTGGGCGAATTTCCTGTTCGAGCGCCCACAGGCATTCCGGCTTGAGGCACCGCGCCGCAGGACGTTGCAGCCCGCCGAATAACGGCTTTTCCTGTAGAACCTGCTTTCTTCGGGGTTGTCGCGGCGGCTTCCGTCCGGCATCGTGCGGGCATGCCCGCGAAATCGAAAGTCAAGGCCGCCTCCAAGCCTGCGGCCAAAATCGCCTCTAAACCTGCGCCCAAAGCGGCCGTGAAAGCGCGCGACCATGTCTTTCTGGTCGACGGTTCTTCCTACATTTTCCGCGCCTATTTTGCGATGTTCAAGGCCGCGCAGAGCAGCAAATCCGGCTACGGCTTCAAGCGCTCGGACGGGCTGCCGACGGGCGCCGTAATGTTCTTCTGCAACATGCTGTGGAAACTTTTCCGCGAAGGTCTCGAAGGCGTGAAGCCGACGCATCTCGGCATCGTCTTCGATTATTCCGGCGAGACGTTCCGCAACAAAATCTACGACAAGTATAAAGCCAATCGCGACGAGCCCCCCTCGGATCTCGTTCCGCAATTTCCGCTGATGCGCGACGCGGTGAAGGCCTTCGGTCTTGTGCCGATCGAGGAAAAAGGCTTCGAGGCGGACGACCTGATCGCGACCTATGCCCGCGTCGCGCTCGAAGAAGGCGCGGATGTCACTATCGTCGCGGGCGACAAGGACCTGATGCAGCTCATCCGGCCGGGGATCACCATGTACGACCCGATGCCGGGGCGCGAGCGCCGGATCGGCCCGAAAGAGGTCGAGGAGAAATTCGGCGTCGGACCGGAGAAGGTCGCCGAGGTGCAGTCGCTCGCGGGCGATTCCACCGACAACGTGCCGGGCGTACCGGGCATCGGCATCAAGACCGCGGCGCAGCTCATCAACGAATATGGCGATCTCGAAACGCTGCTCTCGCGCGCTTCCGAAATCAAACAAGAGAAGCGCCGCCAGTCGCTGATCGAATTCGCTGACCAGGCAAGGATCTCGAAAAAACTGGTGTTGCTGAACGACAAAGTGGACCTGCACACGCCGCTCGACGATTTGCGCGTGGAAGCGCCGAACGGAAGACAGATCATCGCTTTCCTCAAGGCGATGGAATTCAATTCGCTCACCAAGCGCGTCGCGGAAGCGACCGATACAGATATGACGCTAGTCGAGGCTGACCCGACGCTCAGGCCCGGCGGCGACGTCATCGACAAGCTGAGAGCCGAAGGCCGCGCCGAAGTTTCGGGCGAAGCGGCGGAGCCGGAGAAAAAAACCGCGCAGGCAACAAAAAGCGAGACCGATGCGCTCAAGCCGGTCAACCTTGCCGAGACGCGGGCAAAATCCGTGCGCGGAAAATTCGACCGCTCGAAATATGAAACCGTCAACGATCTAAGGCGTTTGCAGGAATGGGTCGCGAGGGCGACCGATCAGGGCTATGTCGCTTTCGATACCGAAACGACCTCGCTTTATCCGATGCAAAGCGAGTTATGCGGCATATCGCTCGCGCTCGCGCCGAACGAGGCCTGCTACGTCCCGCTCGGCCATAAAACGCCCGGCGATCTCCTTTCAGGAGGCGGCCTTGTGGATGGCCAGATCGAAATCGGTGCGGCGCTGAAGATTTTGAAGCCGATGCTGGAGGATCCGTCAGTCCTCAAGATCGCGCAGAATTTCAAGTTCGACTATCTCGTGATGCTAGAGCAGCACGGCATCGACGTTGCGCCGTTCGACGACACGATGCTGATGTCCTACGCGCTCGACGCAGGCCGCGAGCGGCACGGCATGGACGAGCTTTCGGAAAGACATCTCGGCCACAAGCCGATCAGCTACAACGACGTCGCGGGCAAGGGCAAAACGCTGATCTGCTTCGATCAAGTCGATCTGCGGAAGGCGACCGAATACGCGGCGGAAGACGCCGACGTGACGCTCCGGCTCTGGCAGCTTTTCAAGGCGCGGCTCACCGCCGAGGGCATGAACACAGTGTACGAGACGCTGGAGCGGCCGCTCGTCCGGGTGCTCTCGCATATGGAGCAGCGCGGAATCGAGATCGATCATGCGCTGCTCTCGCGGCTCTCGAACGAGTTCGCGAAAAACGCGATGAAGATCGAGCAGCAGATCGCGAAGGTCGCGGGCGAAGGATTCAATCCGGGGAGCGCCAAGCAGCTCGGCGATATCCTGTTCGGCAAGATGAAACTGCCGGGCGGTACCAAGACCTCGACGGGCGCCTGGTCGACGCGGGCGAATGTGCTCGAAGAGCTCGCGGAAGAAGGCCACGAGCTGCCGAAGCTCATTCTGGAGTGGCGCTCGCTCACGAAGCTGAAATCGACCTACACCGACGCGCTACCTACATATGTGAACAAGAAAACGGGACGTGTGCATACGTCCTACGCGCTCGCTGCGACGCCGACCGGCCGTCTTTCCTCATCCGAACCGAATTTGCAGAACATCCCGATCCGAACCGAGGAGGGCCGCAAGATTCGCCGCGCCTTCGTCGCGGAAAAGGGCATGAAGCTCGTCTCTGCCGACTACTCGCAGATCGAATTGCGGCTCTTGGCCGAAATCGCGAACATTCCGCAGCTCAAGCAGGCGTTCAAGGACGGGCTCGACATTCATGCAATGACCGCGTCCGAAATGTTTGGTGTGCCGATCAAAGGCATGCCGCCGGAAATCCGCCGCCGCGCGAAAGCGATCAATTTTGGCATCATCTACGGCATTTCCGCCTTCGGGCTCGCGAACCAGCTTTCGATTCCGCGCGAGGAGGCCGGCGCCTATATCAAGAAATATTTCGAGCGTTTTCCCGGCATCCGCGAATACATGGAAGAGACGAAAGCGTTCTGCAAAAAGCATGGCTACGTGACGACGCTGTTCGGCCGCAAGTGCCATTATCCCGGCATTAACGACAGCAACCCGTCCGTGCGCGGCTTCATGGAGCGCGCGGCGATCAATGCGCGGTTGCAGGGCACCGCCGCCGACATCATCCGCCGCGCGATGATCCGCATGGAAGACGCGCTCGCGAAGGCCAAATTAAAGGCAAAGATGCTGTTGCAGGTGCATGACGAGCTTGTGTTCGAGGTGCCCGAAAGAGAAGTGGAAAAGACGCTACAGGTCGTCACAAAAACGATGATCGACGCGCCTTTTCCGGCGGTTTCGCTGTCTGTTCCGTTGCATGTCGAGGCGCGGGCCGCCGACAATTGGGAAGAAGCCCACTGATTCGTGCAACACCGGAATCCAGAATGCCCGCGACCGCCAATGCCGGACACCGGCTGATCGCCGACCCGAAAGCCGCACGAGCGCGGCTCAAGGATATCATTGCCAAACGCTCCTTCGGGCGTGGCGAGGTCACGCTCGCTTCGGGACGCAAAAGCGATTTCTATTTTAACCTGAAACCGACGATGCTGGACGCCGAAGGCGCGGCACTCCTCGCGCAGCTCACGCTCGACGCGCTCGCCTCGGAAGAACTCGACTATATCGGCGGGCTCGAGATGGGTGCGGTACCGATCGCGGCCGCCGCTTCCGCCGTAAGCGCGCTGACGGACTCGCCTGTGCACGCGTTTTTCGTCCGCAAGCAGCCAAAAGAGCACGGTGCGAAACTCTTGATCGAGGGGTTGATGAAGGGCGAGTCGCTCGAAGGAAAGCGCGTTGCCGTGCTCGAAGATGTGACGACGACCGGCGGCTCGGCCATGAAGGCGGTCGATGCCGTGAAGGATGCCGGCGCCGAAGTGGCGCTTGTCTTCACAATGGTCGACCGGCAGGAAGGCGCCACCGAAACCTTCGCGCAGGCCGGGATCAAGTTCGTATCGCTCTTTACCGCCGACGAGTTTCTGCGCGGCTCTTGATGCGGCTTATCGCTCTTTTTGCCTCTTTGTTCCTCTTTCCGTTTTTGCCGGAGACAGCGTTGGCCGCTGATGCGCATGGCCTCGACGGAGCGGCGCTTTCGCCGCTGTGGGGGATTCCGTTCGTGGGGCTTTTGCTCTCGATCGCCGTCCTCCCGCTCGCAGCGGGGAAATTCTGGCACGATCACTACGGCAAGGTCGCCGCATTCTGGGCGCTCGCCCTGTTGCTTCCACTCGTCGCGATCCACGGATTCAACTTGACGCTCCATTCGGTGCTGCATGCGGCGCTGATCGAATATTTTCCCTTCATTATTCTCTTGCTTGCGCTGTTCACGATCGCGGGCGGGATTCTGGTGAAGGGCGATCTTCCCGGTACGCCCGGGGTCAACACCTCGATCCTCGCGTTAGGAACTCTCCTCGCAAGCATCGTCGGCACAACCGGCGCGTCGATGATCCTGATCCGGCCGATCCTGCGAGCGAATGCAAAACGCCACTCAAACACTCATGTGGTGATCTTTTTTATTTTTCTGGTCTCGAACATCGGCGGTGCGCTCTCGCCGCTCGGCGATCCGCCGCTTTTCATCGGATTCTTGCGGGGTGTCGATTTTTTCTGGACGACGCTCAATCTCGCCGCACCGACACTCTTCGCCGCGTTCGTCCTGCTATCTATTTTTTACGCGCTCGATAGCTGGCTCACGCGGAAGGAAAAACGCCCCCAAAAGCCGCGGATCCAAACGATCAAGATTCTCGGCTCGGTGAATTTCCTATTGCTCCTTGGAGTAATCGCCGCGACGCTCTTGTCTGCTGTCTGGCAGCCCGGCGTATCGTTTGCAATTTTTGGCGTGGTGCTGGAATTGCAAAATCTCGCCAGTAACGCCGCGCTTCTCTCCCTCGCTGGCCTGTCGCTGTGGCTCACGCCGGATACGCATCGCACCGCGAACGGCTTTTCGTGGGAACCGATCGCCGAAGTGGCCAAGCTGTTCGCGGGCATCTTCATCACCATCATTCCGGTGCTTGCGATGTTGCAAGCAGGACGCGAGGGACCTTTCGCTTTACTTCTAGACGCTGTAACGACGAAGGACGGCGGCCCTCACGACGTAGCTTATTTCTGGCTCACTGGCGGACTTTCGGCCTTTCTCGATAATGCACCGACCTATCTCGTTTTCTTCGAGCTTGCGGGCGGAGATGCAAAATCACTTATGGGCCCGCTCGCCTCGGCACTTGCCGCAATTTCGATGGGCGCGGTCTATATGGGTGCGCTCACTTATATCGGGAACGCGCCGAATTTCATGGTGAAAACAATCGCGGAACAAGCCGGGTTCCGGATGCCTAGCTTCTTCGGCTATTTCGGCTGGGCCTGCCTGTTTCTCTTGCCGCTTTTCGCTTTGCTGACACTGATTTTTATCGCCTAGCGAACGCCGCACGCAATTAAATCGCCTTGGCGATTTTTTAACCGCAACCCTTCGCCCTTCGCGACGTTGTCATGCGAAGGTGCCACACTATCCCTACACCGAGGGCCGAAACGTGCCGCGTATTCGTTTCTCCGCCGCCATCGCGGTATTGGGCGTTTTCGTTCTCACCGCATTCTCCGCTCCAGCCGTGGCCGAGGGGGGCTTGTTCGGCACGATCCTTCAAGCGTTGGGCCGCGCGATCGCCCCGCCACCGCATCGCTCTGCGGAACCTGAAGAGAACCGGAACAATTCGCTTTCCGATGCGTTCGGCCCCGGCAGCGAGATCAAACCGGCCGAAGGCGGGCCGCAAGTTTCCTATTGCGTCCGCACCTGCGACGGCCGCTATTTTCCGCTCGCGAAAAATGCGGAAATGACGCCGGCCAAAATGTGCCACGCATTGTGCCCCGCGGCGGAAACCGAAATTTATTACGGCAGCAATATCGAAAACGCCGTTTCGCAACGGGGAAACAGATACGCCTCGCTTGCGAACGCCTTCCTCTATCGTGAGAAGATGGTTGAAGGCTGCAGCTGCAACAGCAGGAGTCCGGTCGGCACCGCCAGCATCGATTACCGGAACGATCCAACTCTCCGGCCCGGCGATATCGTCATGACCGAGGACGGCCCTATCGTTTTCAGGGGTGCGGTCGCGCCGACGCATAAGATGAGCGACTTCGTGCCGGTGAAGGACAGCAAACGCGTTTCCGACAGCGTTCGCGCTAAAGTGATCGCGCTGAAAGCGATGCCGACCCGCCAAGCCCAAACAGAAGCCAAACGCACGGCGACGGCAAAAGAAGCGGCGGCTTTCGCCGAAACGCTCGAGAAGAAGAGCCGCGCGCTCGGATTCGCCGACTGATTATTCTGCCGCGATCCGGACTTCCGGCGCCGCTTTGCGGATCTCCGCGTCGACGTGGCTCTCGAACTTCGTAAAGTTCTTCTGGAACATGCCGACCAAGTCGCGCGCGGTCTTGTCGAACTCTGCTTTGTCCTGCCAGGTCTTCGAGGGATAAAGCAAATGCGGCTCGACGCCCGACACCGAAGTCGGCACCGCGAAGCCGAAATAGGGATCGGTACGAAAATCGGCGTTCTTCAACGAGCCGTTCAGCGCGGCGGTGAGCAGCGTGCGCGTCGCCTTGATCGGCATACGGCGGCCGACGCCGTATTTGCCGCCAGTCCAGCCGGAATTCACCAGCCAGCAATCGACCCTGTGCTTGGCGATGTATTCGCGCAGCAACTTCGCGTATTCCGACGGATGGCGGGGCAGGAACGGCGCGCCGAAGCACGTCGAAAATTCCGGCACGACGCCGACAAGGCCCTTCTCGGTGCCCGCAACCTTGGCAGTATAGCCCGAGAGGAAGTGATACATCGCCTGCTCAGGGGTGAGCTTCGCGATCGGCGGCATCACGCCGAAAGCGTCGGCGGTGAGCATAATGATGTTCTTCGGATGCCCCGCGCGGCTCGTCTTGGAGGCGTTCGGGATAAATTCGAGCGGGTAGGCCGAGCGCGTGTTCTCGGTTTTCGAAACATCCGTGTAGTCCGGGACGCGCGTGACCGGATCGAAACCCACATTTTCCAGGATCGCGCCGAAGCGATTGGTCGCGTCCCAGATCATCGGTTCGTTTTCGCGCGACAGATTCACGGTCTTCGCGTAGCAGCCGCCCTCGAAATTGAAGATGCCGTCAGGGCCCCAGCCGGTCTCGTCGTCGCCAATCAGCGTGCGGCCCGGATCGGCGGAGAGCGTCGTCTTGCCGGTGCCGGAGAGGCCGAAGAAGAGCGCGCTTTCCTTGCCGTCGTTCGACACGTTGGCCGAGCAGTGCATCGGCATCACGCCCTGCGCCGGCAGATAGTAGTTAAGCGTCGAGAACACCGATTTCTTCATTTCGCCGGCATAAGACGAGCCGCAGATCAACACGATCTTTTGTGAAAGATCGATCGCCACCATCGTGTCTGAGTCTTCGCGGCCGCCGTGACGCTTGGGATCGGGCTTGAACGAAGGAAAGCAAAGGATCGTGAGCTCGGGTACGAAGCTTGTGAGTTCCTGAATCTCGGGGCGTCGCAGCAATGTGCGGATGAAGAGCGAGTGCCAGGCGAGTTCGGTGAAGACGCGGGTCTTGATGCGGTATTTCGGATCGGCGCCGCCGTAGAGATCCTGGACGAAAATCTCTTTGCCTTTGGCGTGAGCGAGAAAGTCCTTCAGCAGATTATTGAAATGTTCCTTGCTGAGCTTCTTGTTGTTTTCCCACCAGACGGTTTTTTCAGAGAGCTCATCGACGACGGTGAATTTGTCTTTCGGCGAACGGCCGGTGTGATGGCCTGTTTCCGCGCAGAGCGCGCCGCCTTCGACGATTTCGGCTTCGCCCTTCCTGATGGCGTGTTCGTAAAGCGCGGGCGTTCCCAAATTCCAATAGAGCGCCGAAACGCCGGAAAATCCGAATTTGTCGGCGCCGTAAGCGCCGTTACGTGTGCCCGTCTCGTTCACGAAAATCTCCTCGAACAGCCAAAACCGCAGTCGGACCGCAAGAGACCCCTCTCCGCATCCCGCCGACCGGGGAAGGGGCGGACAATAGTAACCGCACACTCGATTGTGAAGCCGAGATTCGACACTCCGAGCAATTCTTCGGAAGGCTAATCGCCGAAACCCGAACAACTTTGATTTCTTTCGTGCGGCATTCTTAATTTCACAGATATATTATGAAATTAAGCGGCGGCTTCCCTCGCCTCTTTCACAAGCGACACCATCACTTTTCGTAATTCATCCGCAGTCGTAACGCGCTGCGGAAATTGCAGGCGGCGAACGGTTTCGCCCAAAATCAAATCACATCCTTCAGGATCGAGTGAAGCGATTTTCCATGGGCCCGGATCTTCGCCCAGAAGACGCGTGGCGTAGAGTCCGATCGCGTCGAGGTGGTCGGCGTTCATGTGGGAAACGGCGCCCTCTTCGGCCGCGAGCAAGCTCTCGGCACCGTGCGTCTGCGTGCGCAATTGTTCGGCGGACAAATCGACGATCCGGCCGAAGCCCGCGACAAGGTGGGCATGCTCAATTTCGATGCGGAAAAAGCTGAAATCGGCAAATCCCGCGTAGGATTCCGCAGCCGGATGACGCGCGAGAAAACGCCGCCGCGCCGCGAGGTTTTCGGTTTTTTCGATCGTTCCGGAGATGCTCACGCGCGCTCCGGAAAGCGGATCGCCCGGCCTCTCCGCCGCAAGTAACAGAGACACGCGCCGATCACGCTCGATGTTCTCCGTGTGACGCGCGAGCTTCGACATGAGAAGTACCGGCGCGCCGTCCGGCATGGCAGCCACCGTCACGAGCGAGACATAGGGACCGCCATCCGGCAACAGTGTTCCCAGCGCGCCCATGCCGGTTTCGCGCAAAAGGCGTTTTGCCTCGTTTCGGGGCTCGAAATCGGTGTTTTTCGGCATACTTCACGCAGATTAACCGGATTTGGCGGGTCATCACAAAGTTGCCGCAACCTCTGGACGCCTTGCCATAATTGGCTAATGTGGCCGCGGGGCGGGCAAATTCATTTAGGGGCCGTCACATTTCGGCCCCGCCCACGGTCTTGAAACGCGTGCGTCCATTGAAGCGTCGCGATTCCCGTTGGATTTTAAGGAGATGCCATGCCGACCGTTGCTCTGGTCGACGACGACCGAAATATCCTGACTTCTGTTTCGATCGCTCTCGAAGCCGAAGGCTATCGAATTATGACCTATACCGACGGCGCCTCGGCGCTGGAGGGATTCAAGACAAGCCCTCCGGACCTTGCGATCCTCGATATCAAGATGCCGCGCATGGACGGAATGGAGCTCCTCCGCCGGCTTCGCCAAAAAACCGATATGCCGATCATTTTCCTCACCTCCAAGGACGAGGAGATCGACGAATTGTTCGGTCTCAAAATGGGCGCCGACGATTTTATCCGGAAGCCCTTTTCGCAGCGGCTCCTTGTCGAACGGGTAAAGGCCGTTCTTCGCCGCGGCGGCGTGAAAGACGGCCAGCCGGCGAAGGAAGTCGACTCCACCAAGGTACTGGAGCGCGGCCAGCTTCGGATGGATCCCGAACGGCACACCTGCACCTGGAAGGGCGACCCGGTCATTCTCACCGTCACCGAATTTTTAATCCTGCAGGCGCTCGCGACGCGTCCCGGCGTCGTCAAAAGCCGGAACGCGCTCATGGATTCTGCCTATGACGACCAGGTCTATGTCGACGACCGCACCATCGACAGCCACATCAAGCGTCTGCGCAAGAAATTCAAAGCGGCCGACGAAGAATTCGACATGATCGAAACGCTCTACGGCGTCGGCTATCGATTCAAGGAGGCTTGAAGCGGCGGCCGGCGGGGCTGGCCGAACGTTTCATCTGCACGGAATGAAAGCGGACGTCGACAAGGCGAAACACAAGTCCTTGCGCTTTGGCGTCTTCGCTATCCTGATGGCGCCGCTGCGGAAAGCGGGCCGCTACATTTCGCGGCAGAGCTTTTCGTCGATCACCCGCCGGATCGTGCTGCTCAATCTCGCCGGGCTGATCGCGCTCGTTTCCGGCATTCTGTATCTCTCGGAATATCGCGCCGGCCTGATCGACGCGCGCATCCAGAGCTTGCTCACGCAAGGCGAGATCATCGCAGGCGCAATCGCCTCCTCCGCGACCGCCGACAATAATTCGCTCACCGTCGATCCGGAGAAGCTCTTGGAATTGCAGGCCGGCGAAAGCTACGGGCCGGAAGAGGAAGGCGCAGCCGGACTCGAATTTCCCATCAATCCCGAACGGGTCGCGCCGCTCTTGCGCCGGCTCGTGACGCCGACAAAAACGCGCGCGCGCATTTACGACCGGGACGGAACGCTGCTTTTGGATTCCAGCACGCTGTATACGCGCGGCGAAATTCTGCGTTTCGATCTCGACCCGGTGCCGAACCAGCAGCCGAATTATTTCGAGCGCCGCTGGCGGAGGCTCAAGCTCTGGCTCGCGCGCGGGGAACTTCCAGTCTATCGCGAGCTTGGACCCGCGAACGGCAAGGGCTATCCGGAGGTCGCGCAGGCGATCAACGGCCAGGATGGAAGCGTCGTCCGCGTCACCGAGCAGGGCCAGGTAATCGTCACCGTCGCCGTTCCCATTCAACGCTTCCGCGGCGTATCGGGCGCGCTTCTTCTCTCGACACAGCCCGGCGAAATCGACGCGGCGGTGGAATCGGAGCGCTTCGTGATCGTGAAGGTGTTCTTCGTCGCCGCGGCCGTCATGATCATCCTTTCGTTCCTGCTCGCCGGCGCGATCGGTGGGCCGCTCCGCAGGCTTGCGAGCGCGGCGCAAAACGTGCGCCGCCGCACGCGTGCGCGCGTGGAAATTCCCGATATGACATACCGCACGGACGAGATCGGCTATCTATCCGGCTCGCTTCGCGAGATGACGGACGCCCTCTACGCGCGCATCGAAGGAATTGAGAGCTTCGCCGCCGACGTCGCGCACGAGTTGAAAAATCCCCTCACCTCGCTGCGTTCGGCGGTGGAAACGCTACCGCTCGCGAAGACCGAGGAATCGCGGGCGCGATTGTTGTCGGTCATTCAGCACGACGTAAAACGGCTCGACCGGTTGATCACCGACATCTCCGATGCAAGCCGCCTCGACGCCGAGATGCAACGGCAGGAATCGGCGCCGGTAGATCTCGCGAAACTCTTGGCGGCGATCACGACGCTCGCGAACGAAGTGCCGCACGGCGATCATGTGAGCGTTTCGCTTTCGTTCGAGCACACGCCCGGCGCGCCCGCGGGCTATATCGTGCCGGGGAACGACTCGCGCCTCGGACAAGTGATCGACAATCTCGTCTCGAACGCCCGCTCGTTCTCGCCGCCCGGGGGCATCGTGCGAATCACCTGCCGCCGGCTGAGAAATCAGGTCGAGATCGTCGTCGACGACGAAGGCCCCGGCATCCAGCACGACGCGCTGCACCGGATCTTCGAGCGTTTCTATACCGACCGGCCCGAACAGGGCTTCGGGCAGAATTCGGGCCTCGGACTTTCGATCTCGAAACAGATCGTCGAAGGCCATGGCGGCCGCATCTGGGCCGAGAACCGCATGGCATCCGACGAGCCCGGCGCGCCGCCGCATATCGCGGGCGCGCGTTTCATCGTTCGCCTGCCCGCCGAATAAATGTCCGTACGGAGCGAAACGATTCACGCGAGCGCGGTCGTCGCCGGCGAGCGCGCGGTCATCATTCGCGGGCCGTCGGGTTCGGGAAAATCCCATCTTGCGTTTGCGCTTCTGCACGCGGCAAAAGGCGGCCTTCTTCCTTTTGCACGGCTTGTCGCCGACGACCGGATCAGGATTTCCGCGGCACATGGACGCTTGCTTGTCTCCGCGCCGGAAACGATTTCGGGCATGATCGAGGTGCACGGCCTCGGCATTCGCGCCGCCGATTGCGAGCGACTGGCCGTCGCGGGCTGGGTCGTTGACCTTGCCGCGAAAGATGCCGCCCGTATGCCGAAACTATCGAATGCGGAAATCCTCGGCGTCACAATTCCGCGGCTGCCGATCAGCGCCAATCAGGCGCCGCTGCCTATTTTGCTCGCAGCGCTAACCACTTCAGCCATGGGGTAATTTCCCTCTCTTGCCTTCAACGGAAGGGTAAGGCATATGCGCCCACTCCTGTTTTGCGAATGCCGGATGAATTTCCGGTAAGGTCAGCATGATCGGTATCGTCCTTGTTACCCACGGTCGTCTTGCCGACGAGTTTCGTTCGGCCGTGGAACACGTCATGGGTCCGCAGCGGCAAATGCAAACCATCTCGATCGAGCCGCAGGACAATATCGACAAGCGCCGCGAGGAAATTATCGCCGCTGTGAAAAGCGTGAATTCCGGTGAAGGCGTTGCGATCCTGACCGACATGTTCGGCGGCACGCCCTCCAACCTCGCGATCTCGGTTATGAACGAGCCGGATATCGAGGTGGTCGCCGGGATCAATCTTCCGATGCTCGTGAAGCTCGCTACCGTGCGCGACGAAGTTCCGCTCGCCGAGGCCGTCACCCAAGCGCAGGCGGCAGGCCGCAAATACATCAATATCGCGAGCCGAGTGCTCGCCGGCGAATGACGCTCGAACGCGAACTCAGACTCGTCAACAAAAAGGGGCTTCATGCCCGCGCTTCGGCGCGTTTCGTGCAGACGGTGCAGCAATTCGACGCCGAAGTGAAAGTAAAGCGCGGCGAGGAAACCGCGGGCGGCGACTCGATCATGAGCCTCTTGATGCTTGCTGCACCCTTCGGCTCGAAACTCACGATTTCGGCGAGCGGCAAGGAAGCGGAAGCCGCGCTCGACGCGCTGGAAAAGCTTCTTTCCGACCGTTTCGGCGAGGAAGAATAGCCTCGTTTTCGCCGCAGAAAGCGTTTACTGCACATATAAAGAAATCTTTATATGGTGTTGCGGTCATCCGGTCCGGCTGCTATGTAGCCGCGGCGGAAAAGTCCGCGCTTTCCACGATTTTCAGATCTTCGAGGCCGAGATGCACAAACCTGCCGCTCAGGATTACATCGTCAAGGACATTGCGCTCGCCGATTTCGGACGCAAGGAAATCTCGCTCGCCGAGACCGAAATGCCGGGCCTGATGGCGACACGCGAGGAATACGCGAAATCGCAGCCGCTGAAAGGCGCGCGCATCGCGGGCTCGCTGCACATGACGATTCAGACGGCGGTGTTGATCGAGACGCTGAAGGCGCTCGGCGCCGAAGTCCGGTGGGCCTCGTGTAACATCTACTCGACGCAGGATCACGCGGCGGCGGCGATCGCGGCCGCGGGTATTCCGGTTTTCGCCGTGAAGGGCGAGAGCCTGAAGGATTACTGGAACTACACCCGCAAAATTCTCGAATGGGGCGACGGCGGCACGCCGAACCTCATTCTCGATGACGGCGGCGACGCGACGCTTCTCGTTCATCTAGGCCTGCGCGCGGAGAAAGGCGACACCGCCTTTCTCGACAAACCGGGCTCGGAGGAAGAGGAAGTTCTCTTCGCGCTGATCAAGCGCACGCTGAAGGAAAAGCCGGGCTGGTTCGCGGAGCTCGCAAAAAACATCAAGGGCGTTTCGGAAGAAACGACGACCGGGGTTCACCGCCTTTATCTCATGGAAAAAGAAGGCAAGCTCCTCTTCCCCGCGATCAACGTCAACGACTCGGTCACAAAATCGAAATTCGACAACCTTTACGGCTGCCGCGAGTCGCTCGTCGACGGCATTCGCCGCGGCACGGACGTGATGATGGCCGGCAAGGTCGCGATGGTCGCGGGTTTCGGCGACGTCGGCAAAGGCTCGGCGGCATCGCTCCGCCAGGCCGGCTGCCGCGTGATGGTCTCTGAGGTCGATCCGATCTGCGCCTTGCAGGCGGCGATGGAAGGCTACGAAGTCGTCACGATGGAAGACGCCGCGCCCCGCGCCGACATCTTCGTGACGGCGACCGGAAACGTCGACGTCATCACCATCGACCACATGCGCAAGATGAAAGACCGTGCGATCGTCTGCAACATCGGCCACTTCGATAACGAGATTCAGGTGGCGGCGCTCAGGAACCTAAAATGGAACAACATCAAGCCGCAGGTGGACGAGATCGAATTCCCCGACGGCCACCGCATCGTTCTTCTCTCCGAAGGCCGCCTCGTGAATCTCGGCAACGCCATGGGCCATCCGAGCTTCGTGATGTCGTCGTCGTTCACCAACCAGACGCTCGCGCAAATGGAGCTCTGGAAGAACCATGCGAAATACGAAAAGAAGGTCTATACGCTGCCTAAGCATCTCGACGAGAAAGTCGCGCGGCTGCATCTCGACAAGATCGGCGCGAAGCTCACGAAGCTCTCGCAGCGGCAGGCGGACTATATCGGCGTGCCGGTCGCCGGCCCCTACAAGAGCGATCAGTACCGCTACTGACGAAACATCCTTCCGGGGAGCGAGTCCCGGAACCCGTTTCGCTCCATGTTGCGCCTGCCGAAATCCGGCGCATCGTCTTGGAATGTATTTCGCGCTTTGTGCCGGAACTTTCTCCCGGCCATACTTTCATTGAAAAAAATTGCGTGAATGAGGCGTTTTATCCCGCAGGAGGAAGGGATGAGCATCACACCGGAGAACATTCTGAAACTCGGGATGGGCTTTTGGGCCTCGAAGACTCTGCTGAGCGCCGTCGAGCTCGGTGTGTTCAGCGCGCTGGCGAAAGCTCCGGCGGATCTTGAAACATTGCGGACGAAACTCGGGCTGCATCCCCGGTCGGCGCGCGATTTTCTCGATGCGCTGGTCGCGCTCAAGCTGCTTCAGCGCGAGGACGGCATTTATCGCAACACGCCCGATACCGGTTTTTTCCTCGACAAGGCCAAGCCTTCCTATATCGGCGGTTTGCTTGAAATGGCGAATGCGCGTCTCTACGGCTTCTGGGGCTCGCTGACCGAGGCGCTGCGCACGGGCGAATTGCAGAACGAGAGCAAGCATGGCGGAGACCCGTTCGCCGCCATCTATGCGACGCCGGAGACGCTGCGCGGCTTTCTCCGCGCGATGAGCGGCATCAGCGCGGGCGCTGCGCGGGTGCTTGCGGAGAAATTTCCGTGGAAGGACTACAAGACGGTGATGGATGTCGGCGCCGCGGAAGGCATCGTGCCCGTGACGATAGCGCAAGCGCATTCTCACCTTCGCGCCATCGGTTTCGATCTTCCCGCCGTTCAGCCGGTGTTCGAGAATTTCGCCGCGCGGCAGGGCCTGGCGGACCGGGTGAAATTCCACGCCGGAAATTTTTTCGATGATCCGCTGCCGGCCGCCGACGTAATCGTTATGGGCCATATTTTGCACGACTGGGATCTGACGCAAAAGAAACTGTTGCTCGCGAAGGCGTTCGCGGCGCTTCCAAAGGGCGGCGCGCTCATCGTCTACGACGCCATGATCGACGACGACCGCTGCGAAAACGCTTTCGGCCTGTTGATGAGCCTGAACATGCTGATCGAGACGCCGGGCGGATTCGACTATACCGGCGCCGACTGCAAGGCCTGGATGCAGGATGCTGGTTTCGTCTCCACGCGCGTCGAGCCGCTGGCCGGATCGGAGTCGATGGCGCGGTCGGATTCAAACCGCACTGACGCGAAGATCATCCCCCCTTCGGTTCCGGCGGGATGGTGATGATCAGATAGTGTTTCACCCTGCTTGCGGTGCCGCGATAGTGCCGGGAGATCGCGCGCTCCTCGCGCAGAACACCCGCTCTTCCTCGCGCGATCGCATCGATCGCTTCGATGCAAGCAGGCTTATCGGCGGGACACACCAGCGCCACTCCTTGCTGCAAGAGCCGCGGTTCGTCGACCCAGGGCGTCCGTTTGATTCGATTCAGGCTCAGCACAATCGGACGATCGCGGAGATAGAAAGAGACGCCGTTTGCGAAAATGCCGTTGCTTGCGATCACTGCGAGCGGCGCGTCGGAGGTCCGGCGCCACTGCTTGTCGACCGCATGCGCGAGCGGCTTGTACTCGTCGCCCGAATTCAGCGCCCTCTCTTCGTGCACGCGCAGCGCACGAGCGGGCGCGATCGCGAGCGCCGAAAGGGAAAAAATGAAGGAGATCGCGAGAATTTGTCCGGCCGCGGCCGCCGAGATTCTGATCTTTGGCGAGGACAGAAAAACGATCGGCGCAAGCGCGAGCGCCGACATCGTCCAGATCGCCGCGAGCCTCGTGTCGTTCAGGAGCGCGACGGGAATCGGCAGCAGAATCGGAGTCCAAAAGGCGACGGCTACAAAGCGGCGTGTACGATCCTGCGGCCAGATCGTGTCGTACAGCGCGGAAAATTTCGGCCGCGCGAAGGCGAAAAGCAGCAAAAGCGGAAGCGCGATATAGGCCGCGAAGCCGCCGACATATAACACCGCGTCCTTGAGCGCGATCGAAAAGACCTTCGCCGGATGGCCTTTTACGGCATAGTTGATCGGCGCAAACTCATGCGTGAGCAGCCAATAGATGTGCGGGGCGATCGCAAGTGCGCCGACAAGAACGGTGATCCACGGCGCCGAAGAGCGAAAATAGGCGCGGCGGTGCGGGCTTACGAGCGCGGCGATCCCTAGGCCGGCGAGGAGAAAAATCGACCAGTATTTTCCCATCATCGCCGCGGCCGCGGCGAGGCCCGCGAGCGCCGCCATTGCCGGGCTTCTCGTTTCGAGCGAGCGAAAGAACAGGAACGTCGTGACCGCCCAGAGCGGGATGAGGATGGTGTTGGCGTTGTATTTCCAGGCGAAGAAATTGAAGAACGGAACGAGCATCAGGGAAGCGAGTCCCGCGACGCGCTTGTTATCGTTCAGCCGGTGCTCGGAAAGGCGCCAGGCGATCCAGAGCGAAAACGCGGCGAGCGCGTTCGCGAGAAGATAAAACGCCCAGTCGCGATACGGGAAAACCAAAAACCAAAGGCCCGCGATCCAGGCGCCCATCTGCGGATGTTTGTCGCTTCCAAGCGCAAGATCCCGCGACCAGGCCGCCATTTCGGCCATGTCGAAGTGGATATCCTCGCTTCCTCGCGCGAGGATATCGTAAAACGTCCAGATAACGGCATAGACGGCGAGAACGGCCGCGACCGCGCGTTCGCGGCGGCCGCGATCGCAGAGTGCCGCTCGCAGCCGGTCAAATGGCAGCATCAATGTGAAATAGACCATGCGCAAAGCGCCTCGCGAAAACTTCGACATCAAGAATTCCCCTGCCCGCTTCGACCCCGCGTTCGCATCGCGACCTTTCTGTGACAAGAGGCACGGTCTGTATTTAATGATGCAGTCATTTTCGGGCGGAAGCAGCCGGTGCGATTTCCTGCCGCAGGCTTTTATCTCTTTCGTCATCCCAGGCAAGCCGCGCAGCCTAACTCCGTCATCCTGAGGCGCTCGCCCGGTGGGGCGAGCCTCGCACCTCAAGATGACGAGTTTGCTGCAGGCAGCCTCCATCCTCCCCGCGCCCGCGCAATTTGCGCGTCCGGGCATTTTTCCATCACAGCCCTCGTTCCCTTTCGAAGCGAGGGGGCCGGAGCGCCGGTTCGGCGCAAACGACCTTTCGTATCCTCCCGTTTCCGGGAGGCGGACGCCTTGCGGCGCTCCAGCGCGGCGATTTCTCGGCATGGGCCGCGCTTTTCGTGAGGCGAAAGCCTCTCCGTCAGCGAGCTCCTCGCGCCGGTTCCTAGTGACCGGAGGCGGGGCCCCATGCCGTCCCGG